>FTCT01004378.1_pt1 | contig 10358 bp, 8 predicted proteins | sample 1658881 | NCBI WGS metagenome assembly FTCT01 (sample SAMEA3914864, study PRJEB12502) | metagenome | biome: forest; material: soil | place: USA | collected 2012-03-12 | depth 0.3 m | reverse complement strand
GCGCAGGACCCAGGCCTCGCCCTCATCCCCGCCCTCCTGTTCGCCCAGCGCGTTCGACAGCTCGCGGACGCGGGCGACCGCCTTGTTGAAGCGGAACTTGTCGAGATCCTCGGACATGCCGGCGATGGTCTTGTGGACCAGGCGGCGGGTCGCCTCGGCCTTGGCGCTGAAGGCCGGCGGCCGGGGGGTGCCGGCGGCGGGCAGCGTCGCCTCGGTGATCATGCGCCACAGACGGTTGATGTAGCGCCAGGCGCCGTCGATGCCGGCCTCGGTCCATTCCAGGTCGCGTTCCGGCGGGCTGTCGGACAGCATGAACAGGCGTGCCGCGTCGGCGCCGTAGGTGCCGATGATGTGGGCCGGATCGACCACGTTCTTCTTGGACTTGGACATCTTCTCGACGCGGCCGACCGTGACCGGGGCGCCGGTGTCGCTGCGGACCAGCGCGCCATCCGCGTTCTTTTCAAGCTCGGTCGGGGCCAGCCAGGCGCCGGTGGTGGCGTCCTTGTAGGTCTCGTGGTTGACCATGCCCTGGGTGAACAGGCCGGTGAAGGGCTCCTCCAGGTCCAGGTAGCCGCAGGTCTTCAGCGCGCGCGTCCAGAAGCGGGAATAGAGCAGGTGCAGGACCGCGTGTTCGATGCCGCCGATATACTGGTCGACGCCCAGCCAGTAATCGACCGCCGCGCGGGTGAAGCCGGAGCCCGTTTCCCCGGGCGAGCAGAAACGGGCGAAATACCAGGACGACTCGATGAAGGTGTCGAAGGTGTCCGTCTCGCGCACCGCCGGCTTGCCGCAATCGGGGCAGGCCGTGTGCTTCCAGGTCGGGTGATGGTCCAGCGGGTTGCCGGGCTTGTCGAAGGTCACGTCGTCGGGCAGGACGACGGGCAACTGGTCGGCCGGGACCGGGACGATGCCGCAGGCCTCGCAATGGATGACCGGGATCGGGCAACCCCAATAGCGCTGGCGCGACACGCCCCAGTCGCGCAGGCGGTACTGGGTGGTGCGCTCGCCCCGGCCCGCCGCTTCCAGCCGCTTCCCGACCTCCTGCTTGCCCGACTCGGTGTCGAGGCCGTCGAGGAAGGACGAGTTCCGCAGCACGCCGGGACCGGTGTAGGCCTCGGTCCCGACGGCGAAGGTCGCGGGATCGGCCTCGGCGGGGATCACCACCGGACGGACCGGCAGGCCGTATTTGCGGGCGAAGTCGAGGTCGCGCTGGTCATGCGCCGGGCAGGCGAAGATGGCGCCGGTGCCGTATTCCATCAGCACGAAATTCGCGACGTAGACCGGCAGTTCCCAGGATGGGTCGAAGGGATGCAGCACCTTCAGCCCGGTGTCGAAGCCGCGCTTCTCCGCCGTCTCGATCGCCTCCTCGCTGGTGCCCAGCCGGTTGCACTCGGCGATGAATGCGGCCAGATCCGGATCAGACCCGGCGAGTTCGGCGGCCAGCGGATGGTTCGGCGAGATGGCGGCGAAGGAGGCGCCGAACAGCGTGTCCGGCCGGGTCGTGAAGACCTCCAGTTTGCTGAAGGGCAGCGTCTCGGCGCGGTCCTTCACGGTAAACCGGAAACGCACGCCGGTGGATTTGCCGATCCAGTTCTCCTGCATCAGGCGGACGCGTTCCGGCCAGCGGTCCAGCGTCTCGAGCCCCTGCAGCAGCTCCTCGGCGAATGCGGTGATCTTCAGGAACCATTGGGACAGCTTGCGCTTTTCCACCAGCGCACCGGTGCGCCAGCCGCGGCCGTCGATCACCTGCTCGTTGGCGAGGACCGTGTTGTCCACCGGATCCCAATTGACCCAGGATTCCTTGCGGTAGGCGAGATCCGCCTTCAGGAAATCCAGGAACATCTTCTGCTCGTGGCGGTAATACTCCACGTCGCAGGTGGCGATCTCGCGGTCCCAGTCGATCGACAGGCCCATCGTCTTCAACTGGCCGCGCATCGCCGCGATGTTCTCGCGGGTCCAGATCGCCGGATGGGTCTTCTTCTCCAGGGCGGCGTTCTCGGCCGGCAGGCCGAAGGCGTCCCAGCCCATCGGATGCAGGACGTTGAAGCCCTTGGCCCGCTTGAACCGCGCGATCACGTCGCCGATGGTGTAGTTGCGGACATGGCCCATATGGATGCGCCCCGACGGATAGGGGAACATCTCCAGGACATAGTATTTCGGCCGGGAAGCGTCCTCGCGCGCGGTGAAGCAGCCTTGGCTGTCCCAGGCGCTCTGCCACTTCGCTTCGGTTTCCTTGACATTGTAACGCGACATGGCGCGGTGCCGTTTCCCGTTTGGATCGATCAGCGTGTCTCGAACGCGGGCGTGCCCGCCGGTGCGGGGCGCGCCTGCCGGCGTCGGACGGGTTCAGCGCGCTGCGGCGGTCTGCGCGACGCGGAGCTGCCGGGCACGGGTCAGCACCGCGTCCTCCAGCGTTCCGGCGGTTTCCGGCCCGACGCTGGTGTCGCGCCAGTCGGCGCCGTTGCGCTGCTGCTTGAACACCGAGACGCGCACGCCGTCGGCGCGGAGCTGGCGGTCGAGGATGTAGAGGTTGACCTTGAACCGCTCGTTCGGCGAGTCGGGCGGGGTGTACCAGTCGGTCAGGATGACGCCGCCGAAGGGATCGGCCGAGGCGATCGGCATGAAGGACAGGGTGTCGAGCGAGGCACGCCACAGGAAGCTGTTGACGCTGAGGCCGTTGGCGTTGTCCTGATCGCCGCCGCGCTTGTTCTTCCCGAACAGGTTCAGGCCGCCGTCGGTGCCGAGCAGGCTGCCGAACTTGTACTCCTTGTTCTTCATCTGCTCTTCCATGGTCTCGGTCTTGCCGCCCCAGCTGGAGCAGCCGGCGACCGTGACGGAGGCCGCGAGCAGTACAGGAACAAGGCGAAAGGCGGTCAAGCGGCGCATGGTCGGGAACCCGGTTCAAAGAATGAGGGCACCGCGCGCGAGTCACGCACGGAATGCCGGTGAAAAGACCATAAATGGACGGCCACACGCAACAGCGGAAGCGGCATTGCGCAGTTGCACAACGACTCGTCCGAGACGGTCGAGCACCCTTTCTTAGTGTGCTCCGTGTGACACACTGTCCCTCCAATGCAGCATTCGTCTCGATTTGCCGCTTGCTGGCTTGGGCCGTGGTGCGTACGAAAGTCTCAGCCAGGACGTCAACCAGGCTGAAACATCTGCTGCCAGGATGGAGGCAACTATAATGAACCGTTATCTGCTGGCCGGCTCCGCCGCCGTCGCTCTCGCCCTCGGTGCTGGCTCCGCCAGCGCCCAAGCCAAGTTCGAAGTCAAGATCGGCGGCGACGCCTACTTCGAAGCGGGCTACGTCGACCAGGATCTCGACTCGGGCCTCCGTTCCACGGAATTCCGCAACCGCATGCGCATCAACATCATCCCGTCCGCCAAGGCCGACAACGGCCTGGAGTACGGTGCGCGCATGCGTCTCCGCGCCAACGCCGGCACGGCGAACGCCCGTAACACCGACGCCGACCGCGCCTACATCTTCGCGCAGGGCAGCTTCGGTCAGGTCCGCGTCGGCGTGACCAACGGCTTCAACGACGAGACCTACATCTCGGCCCCGACCGACTACCTGCCGCTGGCCCTGGTCGATCAGGTCCAGAACTGGTTCGGTCCGAACACCAACATCGGCGGTGGTGGCCCGGCCGCGACCGTGACCGGCAACAGCATCATCTGGCCGTCGCTGAACTCCGACGCCAGCGCGACGAAGATCGTCTACTTCTCCCCGCGCTTCGCCGGCCTGCAGCTCGGCGCCGCCTACACCCCGCGCAACGACAGCTCGGGCACCGACGTCAACCGCGTCAAGACCACCGGCACCCTCGCGGGCACTTCCGCCAGCACCTACCAGGACATGGTGGAAGTCGGCGCCAACTACAACAACACCTTCGGCGGCGTGACCATCAAGGGCAGCGCCGGCTACCATTGGGCCAAGGGCGTCGATGACGTCGCCGGCTCCAACTACAAGGATCTGAACGCCTGGCAGGTCGGCGCGCAGGTCGGCTACGCCGGCTTCGCCCTCGGCGGCAGCTACACCGACTACGGCAAGTCGGGCCTGAACAGCCGCACCGGCGTGTTCACCGAGACCACCCGCAACTGGGTTGTCGGCGCCCAGTACACCACGGGCCCGATCGTCGTCGGTGCCAACTACAAGAACGGCAAGGACGCTGGTAATCTCACCGTGCGTGGCGATCGTGAACTGCAGGTCTACGAAATCGGCGTCGGCTACACCGTTGCTCCGGGCCTGACGCTGCAGGCTCAGTACGACTACTTCGACCTGGATGCCGAGACCTCGGCCACCAGCGACAAGGGCAACGTCGTCCTGCTCCGTTCGATCCTGGCGTTCTAATCGAACGTCCGTATTACGGATAGGTAAGAGGGCGGTGGCTTCGGTCACCGCCCTTTTTCATTGCTCAATATTTCTCCCCACCGCCTCTTTATTGGGCGCTCTTGTGCCGTATTTGCAGCATGCAGCTAAAGTTCTTTTAGATCAGTGCTTTAGTACTGTGCCTTGAATGTCACTATGTGACGTCAGGGAATGTTTCATGACACTTTGCCCCTTGCTTGAGGAAACGGAGCGCGGTTAAGTCAAAGCCACAAAGACAACCGCTCGGCCCCGCAACAGGGTGCCTGCCAAAAGGATGGACAATCCATGAAGCGTTCTCTCGTTATCGGCTGCGCCGCCGTTGCCCTCGCCGCCGGTTGCGGCACCGCCTCCGCCCAATCCAAGTCGAAGTTCGACATCCTGGTTGGTGGCGACGCCTTCTTCCAGGCCGCCTATGTCGACCAGGATCGTGACACCGGCCTGCGCAGCCCCGAGTTCGCCAACCGCATGCGTCTGACCTTCACGCCGACGGCCAAGGCCGACAACGGCCTGGAGTATGGTGCGCGTCTGCGCGTCCGCGCCAGCAACGGCACGTCGAACGCCCGCACCACCGACAGCGACCGTGCGTTCATCTTCGCCAACGGCAGCTTCGGTTCGTTCAAGGCCGGCGTGATCAACGGCCTGTCGGACGAGTCCGGCATCATCGGCCCGAACCCGGACGGCATCGAAGGTTCGCCGGACGGCTTCTTCAGCCTGTTCTACACCACCCCGGGCGTCACCACCGGCGCCGGCGCGCTGCCCTACAACCTGGCCAACGGCCTGCGCACGCTCGAGTCGGGCGATGCCAGCACCAAGGTCATCTACCTGACCCCGGTGTTCAGCGGCTTCCAGCTCGGCGCGGCCTTCACGCCGGTCTATGGCAGCAGCAACACCAACGTCAACCGCGTCAAGCATTCCTCGGCCTACCGGGACATCGGCGAAGTCCAGGCCACCTACACGGGTGAGTTCGGGGCGGTCACGGTCGAGGGCAGCGCCGCCTACCAGTTCGGCAAGGCCGACATCACCGGCACCGAGGACCTGTCGTCGGTCCATGTCGGCCTGAACGTCGGCTTCGCCGGCTTCAAGTTCGGCGGCAGCTACGCCTTCAGCGGCGACAGCGGCTACGCCAAGGGCTCGCGCGGCATCGACGACGCGCAGGTCTGGATCCTGGGCGCCAACTACACCACCGGCCCGATCATCCTGGCCGCGACCTACACGGACGCCAAGGGCATCGACAGCAACTACGCCGGTTTGAACGCCCGCGCCCACCTGTGGCAGGCCGGCGTGACCTACACCATCGCCCCCGGCTTCACGACGGGCCTGGAATACAGCTATCTCGACAACAAGGTTGGCACCATCAACAACGACGCCAACATCTTCCTGCTGGACACCCGCCTCGCTTTCTAAGCGAAAGCTTCATGGCAGCGGAAACGAGGGCGGCGGAGCAATCCGCCGCCTTTTTTTAGTTTATTACGGGTCCCAGGCGCTGCGTGGTCCTACGGCTTGCGGGGGGTGGCCTTGTCGGTGGCCTTGTCGGCGGTGTCGCACATCATCAGCAGCACCGACGTGTCCATCGGGACCCAGACTAGCAACAGGCGGCGTTTGTCGCGGTCGGCCAGATAAGCCACGGTTTCCGGATCGGTGACCGCCTTGGGCTTCACCACCCCCATCAGGTAGCCGGTCTTCTCGAAGGCGGCCATGGTGCCCTGGAAGATATGGTCCAGATGGGCCTGGTCACCTTTCGCCAATTCCCAGCCGAACTGCTCCTGGCGGCTGCAATGGCGACCGAATTCAGCGGTGATCCGGTCCATATAGTCCAGATAAGTGCCGTCGTCCTTCAGCGGATAGGCCGGTTCGGCGAACAGGGTCTGGGCCATCGGCGATCCCGGCAGGGTCCGCGGCTTGGCCGGTTTGGCCGGGGTGGCCGGGGTGGCCCCCGAGGTGGCCTTTGGGGAGGCCGGCTTTCCGGCGTCCTGGGCCGCGGCGGGGCCGGCGACCGTCAGGGCCAGGCTCAGCAGGACGGCGAACGGCAGGGGGCGAAACGAGCTCCGCATGCGGCGGTCTCCTTGGGCGTGCGCCATATCGGGCCTGAATGGCGAGTTTGGAGAGTGGCAGGTTTAGACGTTGCGTTTGGGCGGGCCGTCCGCTAACACGCCGCACGGTTGCCTGTATAGCCGCACCGACCAGATTGAGGGCCGCCATGACGCCGACGCAGGGCACCACCGAACCGCCGTCTTCCGTGTCTGCTTCCGACTCCGATCCCCAGCCGGGCGTCACCGCCCGCCTTGCCGCGGTGCGCCGCGCCATCAGCGAAACCAGCGCCGCCTGCGGACGCGACTCGGACGTGCCGGCCTTGGTGGCGGTGTCGAAGACCCATCCGGCCGAAGCGGTGGAGGAGGCGCTGGCCGCCGGACAGCGGGTGTTCGGCGAGAACCGCGTGCAAGAGGCCAAGGGCAAGTTCCCCGGCCTCAAGGCCCGCTTCCCCGACCTGGAACTGCATCTGATCGGCCCGCTCCAGACCAACAAGGTCAAGGAAGCCATCGCCCTGTTCGACGTCATCCAGACGCTCGACCGTCCCAAGCTGGCCGAGGCCCTGGCGGAGGAGATGGCGAAGTCCGGCCGCCGGCCGCGCTGCCTGATCGAGGTGAACACCGGCGAGGAACCGCAGAAGGCCGGGCTCGCTCCGGCCGCGGTCGAATCGTTCCTGGCCGACTGCCGCGACCGACTCGGGCTGCCGGTCACCGGCCTGATGTGCATTCCGCCGGTGGATGAGGAGCCGGCGATGCATTTCGCGCTGCTGGCGGAGATGGCCCGGCGCCTCGGCCTGGCCGAGGTCAGCATGGGGATGAGCGGCGATTTCGAGATCGCCATCCGTTTCGGCGCTACCCATGTCCGGGTCGGCACCGCGATTTTCGGTGCGCGGGCCTATCCGGCGGTCTGAGAGATCGTGGCCCGGAGGTGGGAGACCGTGGCGTCGGGCGGGCAGGCGGTTGGATCGGAAACGGTCAACGCGCTTCCCGGCCCGCAATCCTTCAGCAGGCGCAGCAGGTCGTCGAGCGGCAGCGCGACGCAGCCGGCCGTCGGCTGCCAGTCCGGGCGGGCGACGTGGAGGAAAACGGCGCTGCCCCGTCCCGGAACCACCGGGTCGTCATTGTGCCCCATCACCACGATCACGTCGTAGACGCCGTCCTCGCGCCACAGCGCCTCATGGCTGGCCGGGTAGGGGCCGGTGACCGGCCGGTTGTAGGCCGGGTCTTCCGGGGCGTCGCACCAGCCGTCGTCGGGAGCGATCGCCCGCACGGGCAGGCCGGTGTCCGGGCGCGGCAGGCGGTCCGCGCGCCAGAGCACCCGGCGCAGAAGGAAACGGCCGACCGGCGTGCCGCCGTCGCCCTCCCGTTTGTCGGCACGGATGCCGCCGCGGCCCAGGGCGCAGCGGACGGTTCCGCCGGACCAGGCCAGCCGCCCCTCCGGATCGACGGCGATTTCCACCGCGTCGCTCAACTGGATACCCGCAGGGCCGGAGCGGCGGATTGGGCCGCTTTGCGCGACTGCTCGTATTTCGCCAGATTCCGCATCATGGTTTCAGACAGCATGTCGGGCTGTGCCGGCCCATTGCTGTTGGCGGCGCTGGCCGCAAGATGAGCGGGCGCGCCCTGCGTGGTCTGGGCGTTGGCCGGGGTCGCGCCCGGCAGCGGGGCGGCGAATTTCGGCACGCTGTGCTTGACCAATGTCGAACTGGCCAGCGGGGTGTCGCGCGCCGGCATCTTGCCGGAATGGGGGATCGCCCCGTTGAAGGAGCCCGAAAGCTGGGCCGCCAGCGACGGGGCGCCAGATGGTGCGGCGGCCGGTGCGGCGGTAGTGGATGGGGCGGTGGCGAGCCTGATCGGCTGGCCGGCGGCGACGGCTTCCGCCGTCTTCGCGGCCGTCTGACCGTTGGTCACCGTTGGGGCAGCCACCGTTTGGGCAATTGCGGGATCCGCGGGGGAACCGGCGGCCGGTCCCCCCGCGGCGACCGCCACGGCTTCGGAGCCGGTGGGATGGACACCGTCTTCGAAACCGAGCGAGGCCATGATCTGATCGCCGATGTCCTTGCCCTGCGCCTGCTCGATCACCGCGTTGGCGATCGACGCCATGCCGCCCAACGGGCCGCCGTACAGTATGTCGCCGATCACGCGGGCGGCCGGCTGGATGGTGTCGCCGGTCAGGTGACGGTAGATCGTGCTGACGATGGGAATGTGCTGCAGCGGGTTGATGATGTCGAGCACGTCCCAGAAGGACATCTCGCCCTTGATTTCGACCGGACCGCCGTTGTGCCCGTCGCTGATGATCGGCGACGGCGCCTGCTCGCGCTGCACCGGGCGGGGTGCGGCGCTGCTGTCCATAGAGGTGGCGGCGATGGCCATGGGCGGTCTCCGGGCACTGGGTCACCAGGGGTAAAGCAAACAGCGTGCCAGCCCCTGGAGGTCTTTTCGCCGCGCGGCGCGCGGAATCGGATTCCCCGAACCGGAAAAAGCGGCAAGAACTGCCGGGGGTAGGGGCGATTCCTGCCCGTCGTCAGAACAGATGGCCGCTGCGTTCCGCCTTGGTGCGCAGGTAGCCTTCATTGTGGCCGTTGGCTGGAAAGATATGGGCAACCCGCTCCACCACCGCGATCCCGCAGCGGGCGAGCTGGCGGAGTTTCTCCGGGTTGTTGGTCATCAGCCTGACGGCCGGGAACCCAAGCTGCCGCAGCATCTCCGCGGCCGGCAGATAGACGCGTTCGTCCGCCTCGAAGCCCAGGATCTCGTTGGCGTCCACGGTATCGAAACCGCGATCCTGGATACGGTAGGCGCGCAGCTTGTTGACCAGCCCAATGCCGCGCCCTTCCTGTGCCAGATAAAGCAGCACACCGCTGCCCTGCCGGGCGATCTCGGCGATCGCGCCGCGGAGCTGGTCGCCGCAATCGCAACGCAGGGAGCCCAGGAGGTCGCCGGTGAAGCATTCCGAATGCAGGCGGGCCAGCACCGGCTGTTCGGGGTCGGGATCGCCGATGACGATGGCCAGATGTTCCGGTCCGCCGTCGGCCGGGCGAAAGGCGTAGATGCGCGTGTTCTCGGCGCCGCTCAGCGGCACCCGGGCATCGGCGACCCGCCGCAGGGTGCGCACCACATGGACACGGTAGTCGGCGATGTCGCGGGCACGCACCAGAAGAAGATCGTGTTTCGCCGCCCAGGCCGTGGCGCTGAGCTTGCTGCCGGAAACCGCCGCCGTGATGGCGGCCGGCAACAGCCGGGCCAGCCGGGCGAGGTCGACCGCCGCCGCTTCCCGCGTGTCGGGGGCCATCAAGGTGGCGACCAGCCCGGCGGGCAGGGCCCCGTCGGATGGGTTGGGGCGATGTTCGGGGTCGGCCAGCGCGTGCGCCTGGTCGGCGGTCAAGCCGCCGGCGCAGCCCAGCGCCACCACGCCCGTCCTTTCGCCCACCACCTCGCCCGCCGTGTCCTCGACCAGTCCCAGCACCACCGCGCGGCGGCGGGTGACGGCCAGCGTCGGCAGGCCGCCGGTCAACGTCTTCAGCCGCACCACGGCATCCAGCGCCACCGATTCCACGGATATGGCGGCACCCACCGTGCCGTCGGCGTTCTCGATGGCGACCACCTCGCCCCGGCGCAGGGCGGCCAGCGCGCGGTCCACGGCGCGCACGGCGGCTTCGTCGATCAGGGGGGGGAGGGTGGAGCGGCTTGCGACGTGCATCTTGCGGAGTACTTCGTGGGGTAGGACAGAAGATGGTGTGTTGGGCGGGCGAAGCAAAGCGCAGGTGGCGCGCCCCTGTCCAGCAATTCCCGCGCGCCACACCGTTGCTGGAACTGCAACGATGGGGGCGGTTCCGGACTACGGGCCGTGAGCACGTTGCTATCCGACGCGCCAGGCCGACGCGCTAAGGAACTACACCAAATTAAGTGCGCTGTTTTGTGGTCGTGGGGCGATAGTGTAGTTCCACTCTGGATGGAAGTCGTTG
>FTCT01005638.1_pt1 | contig 10380 bp, 8 predicted proteins | sample 1658881 | NCBI WGS metagenome assembly FTCT01 (sample SAMEA3914864, study PRJEB12502) | metagenome | biome: forest; material: soil | place: USA | collected 2012-03-12 | depth 0.3 m | reverse complement strand
GCCGTCGCGCCCTGGGCGTAGGCGGTCTCGAGGCTGAGTTCGGCCTCCCGCACCAGGGCCCGGTCGTCATGACGCCATGGATGGAAGCCCGGCAGGAAGTAGGTGAAATAGGCGCCCAGGACCTGGCGCAGCATGCCGGGCCGGACGAGCAGGAAATCCAGCACCCGACGCCAGGTGCGGCCGTTGCGGATCCCGTCGGCCTCGAAGAGGTCGGCCATGTTGGCGCCGACCACCGCGAACAGCAGCTGGGTCGCCGCCACCATGGTCATGGCCCGCAGGGACCAGCGGCGCCAGGCCGGCAGGGCGGCGGCGGCCAGCACATAGGTGTCGAAGGCCACGGCCTTGTGTTCGATCTCTTCGATCGCGTGCCAGCGCCACATGGCCTTGGCTTCGTCGGGGGCGCCGTCCAGGTGCCGGGGATCGGCCAGCAGTGCGTGGGCCAGGATCGCCGTGAAATGCTCCAGGGCGATCGTCGCGCCCAGCTGCTGCAGCGGGGGGCGGGAGCGGGCGAATTCCAGCTTCTCGCGGGTGCGCGCCTCCATCTTGGCGATGTCGTAGCCGTGGTCGGCGATCTGGTTGTTGAAGAAGATATGCTCGCGGGTGTGCATGGCCTCCTGGGCCAGGAACGCGGCGATCTGGGTCTTCAGCTCGGTCGGGGCGACGTTGCGATAGCGCCGCACGCTGTCCATGAAGAACCGTTCGCCGAGCGGGAAGGTCGCCGACAGGGCGTTGTAGAACGCGGTGGCGACGGGGTCGCCGCCGGCCCACCAGCGCGCGCTGGGAGCCTGCCTGCCGAACGCCAGGTCGCGGGGCTGGATGGTGAGGTTTTCGGGTGTGCGATGGGGATGGGCCACGGAAGGCCTCCTCGTCTAGAGGGTGAAGCGATAGCCGTTGCGCGCTTCCAGCGGCACGGCCTCGTAGTGGGTGGGGCGGGCGATGCGCAGGCGGGCCCGGACGGCGTCCAGGGGCTCGGCGAACAGCGCCTCGTAGTCCTGGGCCGGCAGCCAGGCCGCCCGGCGGCCGTGCCGCCAGGCCTGCCAGATCGCCTTGCCGTAGGGATGGCCCTTGCGCAGCTTCTCGAATTCCAGGGCCGCGCCCGCGGCGATGAAGGCGAACCCCGTGCTGCGGGTCTGGGGGTGGGAGAAGGCCACCACGCAGGCCTCGCCCAGGGCGTCCGTGCCGTAGCCGGTGAGCACGTGCCAGACGTCATGGACGTCGCGAAGGCGTCGGGCGTACCAGCCGTCGGGATGGGCCGCGTCGATCTCGACGTCGGCGACCTTGCGGCTTTCGTCGGCCAGGCCCTGGGGCGAGAACCCGCGCTCGGCCATGAAGTCGCGATAGGCGGCGCCGACGCTGCCCTCGGGCAGGCCCGCCAGCCAGGCGGCGTCGGCCAGCCGGTCCGCCAGTTCGACGCCCAGATACGCCTGCTGCCCGCCCTCGCCTGAGCGGAGAAGGCGCAGATAGCCGTTAGGGATCGAGCGGCCGGACAGCGCGCTCATGATCTCGAACACCTGCTCGGTGTCCTCTTTGTCGGCGACCAGTCGGCGAAAGCCGCGGAGGGCGCGCAGCGGGTCGATTACGGGCCGTCGGCGTACGGCGAGGGGAGGGCGACCGGCGTCGGCATGAAAGGTCTGGGCCAAGGCGACGCTATCTCCTAAACTGTCAATAAGGCTGCGTTTCCCGTGCGTCGGACGGTTTGTCCGACGGCCGGAAATGCGGCTTCGGTTCATATCTACATAAATGTAAGTTACATCGATGTCAATACGAGACGACGAAACCTTGGCCGAACCGACGAAGCGCCGCCGCCGCGCGCCCGAAGAGGCGCGGCGCGAGGCCATCGTCTCGGCCCGCCGGCTGCTGATCGAGCAGGGGCCCACGGCGGTGACCCTGAAGGCGGTGGGCGACGAGATCGGCGTCACCCACGCCAACCTGATCCACCACTTCGGATCGGCGGCCGGTCTGCAGTCGGCGTTGATGGAATCGATGGTGCGCGACCTGGCCTCGGCGCTCGACGCGGCGGTGGTCGAGCTGCGGTCCGACGCGGGCGCGCCCCGCACCCTGATCGACGCGGTGTTCGACGCCTTCGACCAAGGCGGCGCCGGTCGGCTGGCCGCCTGGATCGCGCTGTCGGGCGATCTGCAGCATCTGGAGCCGGTGCGCGCGGCGGTGCAGGACCTGGTCCAGGCCATCTGCGACAAGTTCGCCGCCGAGGGCGAGCAGACCCAGGCGCGCGTCACCTCGGCGGTGCTGTTCATCGCGCTTTGCGCGTTCGGGGACGCGGTGATCGGCGCGCCGCTGCGCGACATGCTCGATCGCGACGAAGATGCCGCGCGCAAGATCGTGGCGCGGCTCCTGCCGAGCTTCCTGTTCTAACTCAGGTTGATTTTTCCGCCGTTCCGGCCCCCTGACTTCGCCGCCGTTTGCATCCTTGTTCGAACCAAGCCATGGTTTAACTTACAAGAATATCAATACGGGGCAGGAAGTGGCAGGTCAGGCGCCGGGGGCGCGCGGTAAGGCGCGGCGCCGTCGATCACCCGAGGAAGCGCGCGCGCAAGCCCTGACGAGCGCGAGGCGGCTTCTGATCGAAAGCGGCCCCACAAGCGTTTCGCTGAACGCGATCGCCCGGGATATCGGGGTGACCCATGGCGCTCTGATCCATCATTTCGGGTCGGCCGCCGAGCTGCAATCGGCCTTGATGGGCGGCATGGTGCGCGATCTGACCGCCGCCCTGCAGGTGGCCGTGATGCGGGTGCGCGCCGACGACGCCGCGCCCAGAACCCTTGTCGACATAGTGTTTGACGCCTTCGGTGAGGGCGGCGCAGGGCCTTTGGCCGCCTGGATCGCCCTGTGGAACCACTATGAACATCTCGAGCCCGTGCGCGAGGCGGTGAGCGATCTGATCGCGGCGCTGGACCAGACGGTGCGGTCCGCCGGCGCCGAGTCGCCGCGTCATGTTCCCTCGGCGCTGCTGCTCCTAACGCTGTGTGCGTTCGGCGACGCCATGATCGGCGATCCGCTGCGGACGATGCTGGGGCGCGGCCCGGAAGACGCCCGTCGGATCATGGCCAGCCTGCTGCCGGCGCTGATCGATCAAATCGACATTGACGTCAATAACTATTGACAGTCCAGTGAATACACGCATGGTTGTACGCCATGGGGCATGGCGACGGCCGCGAGCCCGCCCTCAAAAAATCCGCGGTGAGGAAACGGTGCGACGAGCCTGATTGGCGGGGTTCGTCGGGATGGAGGGCGCCATGTCTCAGCGAGCGCGCGTGCGTGCAATTCTGGTCGCCGGTGTGTCGGCGGCCGCCATCGGCTTTTCGGCGGGTTTCGCGAACGCCGCGCCTGTCGATCCGGCCCCTTCGCCCGCATCGTCGGCGAAGCCTGAAGCCAACGTCGTCGACGTGGTGGTCGTCACCGCCCAGCACCGGCAGGAGACCGCGCAGAGCGTTCCGATCGCCATCTCGGCCTTCTCGGCCGAAGCCCTGGCGGCCCAGAAGATCGAAGGCGGGCCCGACCTGGTGAAGGGCATCCCGAACGTCAGCTTCACCAAGAGCAACTTCAGCGGCTACAACTTCACCATCCGCGGCGTGGGCACCCAAGCCGTCTCGGTTTCGACCGACCCCGGCGTCTCGGTTAATTTCAACAGCACGGGGCTGATCCGCAATCGCCTGTTCGAGCAGGAGTTCTTCGACGTCGAGCGCGTGGAGGTGCTGCGCGGTCCGCAAGGCACCCTGTACGGGCGCAACGCCACCGCCGGCGCGGTCAACGTCATTTCCGCCAAGCCCACCGACCGGTTCGAGGGGGAGCTGAAGGGCGAGGTCGGCAACTACGACAGCCGCCGCCTGGTGGGCTTCCTCAACGTGCCGCTCGCCGGCGAGAAGCTGGCCCTGCGGGTCGCCGGCTCATCGACCCAGCGCGACGGCTACGCCCAGAACGACGCCACCGATCACGCCATAGACGGGCGCGACCTTTATTCGATCCGGACCACCCTGGGCTTCCGGCCCAACGACCGCTTCCACGGCGACCTGATCTGGGAGCGTTTCAAGGAGGATGACGACCGGGCCCGCAGCACCAAGCAACTCTGCACGCGCGATCCCGGCCCCTCGTCCGTCGGGTCGGTGCAGAACCTGACCCCGCTGGCCAGCGCCTTCATGAGCCAGGGATGCCAGAACGCCTCGCTCTACGGCGACAGCGCCTATGGCACGCCGAACGGCCTGTCGATCCCGTTCGTCCTGGCGGGCGCCCAGAACACCCAGTTCCTCGGCTTCAATCCGGCGACCTTCGCCACGGTGCCGCTGCTCAACGCGGTGGACCCGTACGGCGGCGCGACCCAGTCGCGCGATCTGCGGCGGATCTCGTCACAGTTCGATCCCCAGTACCGGGCCAAGTCCGACGTGCTGGAATTGAACTTCGACGTCGAGGTGGCCCCCGACCTCGTGCTCACCTCGCAGACCGCCTATGTCGAGGACCACTACTTCTCGAGCCAGGACTACAACCGCTTCAACACCCTGCCGGGGGCGTTCAACGACTCCTCGGGCCTGGTCAACGTGATCGACGGCGAGCCCGTCACCATCACCCAGGGCGGCGTCTATTGCGATCCCCAGCTGGGCTGCTCGTCCTCGATCGTCGGGCTGGACCGTTCGCAAGCCAAGAGCCGGCAGTTCTCGCAGGAGCTGCGCCTGCAATCCTCGTTCGAGGGCCCGCTGAACTTCAGCCTCGGGGCCAACTACACGCGCTATAAGACGATCGAGGACTACTACGTCTTCTTCAACATCATCAGCGCCATCGCGCAGAGCTTCGGACCGGTCGGCAACAACAGCAACGACGTCCGCATCTGCAACGACGGCACGGCGGCTCCGGCGGTGATCACGCCCAACGGAACCTCGACCTGCGCCTATATCGACCCCAATCCGATCAACAAGATCGACGGTGACGGGCACAACTATTTCCGCAGCAAGAACCCCTATCGCCTGCAGTCGGGCGCGGTCTTCGGCGAGCTCTACTACAACATCGATCCGACGCTGAAACTGACCGCCGGCCTGCGCTACACCGACGATCGCAAGACCTTCACTCCCGTGCCGTCGCAGGTGCTGCTGTCGCCGAGCAAGGGCGGCACGGTGCCCGGCGGCTATCCGGAACTGGCCGAGATCAAGCAGAAGTGGGGCGTGGTCACCGGGCGGCTGGGACTGGATTGGACGCCGGACCTTTCGTTCACCGACCAGACCCTGGTCTATGCGTTCTACAACCGCGGCTACAAGGGCGGCGGGGCCAATCCGCCGGCCATCGGCTACTCGACCGAGCCGATGTTCCCGGGCTTCCCGCCGCTGGCCCAGCTGCTGTCCTATCCGGCGACCTTCCGTCCGGAATATGTCGACGCCTTCGAGCTGGGGACCAAGAACACCCTGCTGGGCGGAGCCCTGATCGTGAACGGCTCGGCCTTCTACTACGACTACAAGGATTACCAGGTCTCGCAGATCCAGGATCGCACGGCGATCAACGAGAACTTCGACTCCAAGGTCTGGGGTCTGGAGCTGGAATCGGTGTTCCAGGCCACGCCCGACCTGAGGTTCAACCTCGCCCTGGGCTATCAGGACAGCAAGATCGCCGGCGGATCGCGCTCGATCGACGTGATGGACCGCACCCAGGGCAACACCGACTTCACCGTGCTGAAGGGCAATGAGTTCCTGCCCTCCAACTGCGTGGTGTCCAAGGCCTATGTCGAGCAGATCCTGCTCTACAACCGGTCCAATGGGCAGCCGGACGACGCCAATCTGGGCCTGATCTGTCCGGGCACCTTCTTCAGCCTGGGCCTGCCGTTCATGCCCACCGAGGCGGACCTTCCCAATGGCGGGCGCGGCTTCTACGCCGACGTCTCCGGCCATGAACTGCCGAACGCCCCGCATTGGACCCAGAGCTTCGGCGCGGAATACACCCACTGGTTCGGCGCCGACTGGAAGGCCACGATGCGCGGCGACGTCTATCACCAGTCCCAGTCCTGGGCTCGGGTGTACCAGGACGCGATCGACAAGCTGCACGGCTGGTACAACGTCAACCTGCGCCTGACCGTCTCCAAGCCCGACGCGGGCCTGCAGCTGGAGGCCTACGTCAAGAACCTCCTCGACGACACGCCGATCACCGGCGCCTTCATCAACAGCGACGACACCGCGCTGACCACCAACGTCTTCGTCCTCGATCCGCGACTGATCGGGGTCAGTGTCCGCAAGACCTTCTGACGCAAAGGCCGCGCCGCTTCCCGGCCCGGCCGGGGGCGGCGCGGCGGCGCCGCCCCCGTGCCTCCCCGGAGCAGCCCAATGGCCCATCTCGACACGCCGGAGTCCAAGACCGCCCCCGCGCCGCCGCCCGATCTGGGCGCCTGGATGGCGGACTACGGCGATCGACTAAGGCGCTACTTCGCGCGACGGGCCCACACCGCCGACATCGACGACCTGGTCCAGGACGTGTTCCTGAACCTGCAATCGGCGCGACTGCATACGCCCATCGCCGACGTCGAGCGCTACCTGTTCACCGTGGCCCACCACGCCCTGGTCAATCTGCGCCGCCACCGGACCGCCCGCCGAAGCGCCTTGCACGACCGCCTCGACGACGCTCCGGAGCCGTCCAGCGAGCTGTCGCCCGAGCGGATCGTGGCGGCGCGCCAGGAGATCATCCGGGTGGTGAAGGCGATCGAGGCGCTGCCCCCGCGGGCCCGTGACGCCTTTCGACTGCACCGTTTCGACGACCTGACTTATGCGGGCATCGCCGACCGGATGGGCATCTCCCGGGATTCCGTGAAGGAGCTGCTGCAGCGCGCGACCTGTCGCGTGAACCGCGCCGTGCGGTTCGAAGGGTAGGTGGTCGTTCGGCCAGGTATTATACTATATTCGGCGCATGTTCGTCGCCGATGGCGCGACATATTGAGTCGTGTGTGAATTTTCGGCGACAATAAATAGCGTCGTTATTTGTAAAACTTTTTGGCGAAACCTAAAAAATATCCCCCCTTGCGCGAGTTTGCCGCGTCTTACGGATTGGATGTCTTCGCATCCCCCAGAAAACGCGAATTCAGACACAAGGGAAACGCCATGAAAGCCTCCTCCATCCTCGCCGTCGGCGCCCTGGCCGCCGCCAGCCTGATCGCCGCCCAAGCCTCGGCCGCCAGCATCAGCCCGCCCGGCACCAGCTTCACCGGCGTGGGCAAGACCCAGCTGGCCAAGTCGGGCCTGCCGACCATCGGCTGCAACGCCACCTTCACCGGCGCCACCGACGCGGCGGGCAACGCCACGATCACCAGCGCCACCTTCACCCCGGGCAGCTTCCTGTGCTCGGGCATCTCGGCCACGGGCCTGCCGTGGACGGTCACCGTGACCGGCCCCACCACCGCCACGATCAACAACGCTTCGGTCAGCGCCTCGATCTTCGGGACCTGCACGGGCAACGTGCCGGCCACGATCAGCGGCGGCAGCATCACCTTCAACACCACCCTGGCGCCCAACTGCGCCGTGCAGACGACGTCGCCGATCGTCACCACGCCGACCGTCTCGATCGTCTGGCCGTAGTCAGCAAACCCTCTCTCGGCTGACGGGACGCGCCGGCCACCCGGCGCGTCCCAACTGCCCCGATGCTTCCCCCGCATCGGGGTTTCTTTTGTCGGCGCGGCCTCTAGGACGCCGTGGTGGGAACGGACGGGGGCGGGGTCCAGACAACCCGGTCGCCGGACTTCAGGCCCGACAGGATCTCGACGCCGTCCGGGGCGACCTGCCCGATGCGGACGTCCACGGTCCTGACCCGTCCGCTGGCTGGATCGCGTACGGAGACCGTGGCGTTGGGCGCGGTCCCCTGGATCGCGGCGGGCGGCGCGACCACGGCCGACGGATTGGCGTAGACCTGGATCGACACCGTCGCGGTCATGCCGATGCGCACCGCGGCGGCCTGCTGCGGGTTCAGGGGCTCCAGCCGGGCGACGGCGGCGACGGTCGAGATCGGGCTGCCGGCCGAGGGCGGCGTGGCTTCGCCGGCCACGGCCGCCACGCGGCCCTTCAGCACCATCCCGGGAAACCCGCTGCCGGTCACCGTCACCGGCTGGCCTGCCCGGACGCGGTTTGCGTCGCTCTCGCCCAACTGGAACCTGACCGTCAGGGCGTCCGGGGAGGCCACCGCGCCGATCACCTGGCCGCGGGTCATCTGCTGCCCGGGATGCACGCCGGCCGCATCGGCCTTGTCGGCGGGCGGGCGCACGATCACGCCGCCGGTCGGGGCGCGGACGGCGGCGGCGGCGGACTGGCCGTCCAGTTCCGTCAGCCGGTCGCGGGCGTTCTGCAGGTCGAGCCCCGCCGCCCGCCGGGGCGCGGCGCCGCCTCGGGCCAAGGCCTGGGCCAGGTCCTGGCGCGCCATCGCCAGGCCGGCGTCCTGGGTCAGGCGCTGGCGCAGCGTGGCCTCGTATTCGTTGCGCGGCACCAGGCCGCGATCGAGAAGGGCCTTGGCCTCGTCGACCTTGCGATCGGCGTCCGCCAGGTCGGATTCGGCCAGGGTCACGGCCCGGCGCGCCCGCGAGACGTCGGGGCCGCGCTCCCAGTCGGTCAAGTCGGCGGCGGTCTGCGACGATTTCAGGAAGGCCGCCTCGGCCTCATTGCGCCGGGCGCGCACGTCGGCGCCGTCGAACACCACCAGCACCTGGCCGGGTTCCACCCGTTCGCCGTAGACGAACCCCACGCTGCGGATCATTCCGTCGAAGGGCGCGGTCACCTCGCCGCCCGGGCCGGGGGCGATGGTCCCGGCTACGGAAAGCGTCGAGACGAACGGGCGCCGATCGACGACCGCGCTCTGCTCGGCGGGTGCCTCGGCGCCGGCGATCCGGCCGCTTCGATGCAGCGATGCGACGCCGCCGGCGGCCGCGATCGCCACCAGCCCGGCGGCCGCCAGCAGCGCCAGGCGGCGCTGACGGCTCATCGCTCCGAAGGTCATGGTTTCGATCATGCCTTACTCCCCACGCAACGCTTCGATCGGATCCAGGCTGGCGGCCTTGGCGGCGGGGTAGAGGCCGAAGGCCACCCCCACCAGGGCCGCCATCCCGGGGCCGAGGACCAGGACATAGGCCGGCGCGGCGAAGGCCCAGCCCGAGACCCGCGCGGTCAGCAGGGCCGCGGCCAGGCCCAGGATCAGGCCGCCGACCCCGCCGACGAAGGCCAGGACCGCCGCCTCGATCAGGAACATCCGCCGCAGGTCGCCGGGCGTGGCCCCGATCGCGGCCCGCAGCCCGATCTCGCGTCGGCGCTCCATGACGCCCATCAGCATGACGTTCATCACCCCGATGCCGCCGACCAGAAGCGAAATGCCGCCGATCGCCGTCAGGAGCCGGCCGTGGATCGCCTTCTGGGCGTTCATGCCGTCGATCAGTTCGCGGGCGCTGATCACCTGCATCCGCGATCGCGGATTGGCCAGCCGCGCCGCGATCCGCGCGCCCGCCGCCTTGACGTCGGCGTCGGGCCGCAGGCGCATCAGCACCGTGTCGGGCTGGTCCGAAGCCCGGAAGCGGCCCGCGCCGTTCAGCGGGATCAGCACCGCGTCGTTGAAGTTGGTCGGGTCGAACGCCGTGTAGGGCATGGGCTCGAGCACGCCCACGACGCTGTAGACGTACTGGCCGATCCGCACCGACGCGCCGGGGACCAGGGGCGCGCCGGGCGTCGACAACTTGGCCGCCGCGCCGGCGCCGACCACCGTCGCCAGCGCGCCTTCGTCGATCGCGCCCAGGAAGCGTCCTTGCGCCAGGTGCATGCCGGTCAGTCCCGGCAGGGCGGCGCTCGTCGTCACCACGGCGAGGTCGGCGCTTGCGCCGTTCATCGCCACCCCCGCTCGCCCGACCGAGAGCGGCGCGGCGGCCAGGATGTCGGGATCGCCGCTGGGCAGGGACTCGATCGCCGCGCGCTCCAGGAAGCCTTCCGGCCCGGTGACGGGCAAGGCGTGAATCTGCAGGATGTCCACGCCCAGGTGCTTGTACATCCGCATCGTCTCGTGCTGCGCCATGTGGCCGATCGCCAGCATGGCGACGATCGAGGCGGTGCCGATCATGATGCCCAGCAAGGCCAGCAGCGAGCGTTGGCGCTGGGCGTAGAGGTTGCCCAGGGCCTCGAGCACGCCCTCGCCGGGATCGACGCCCGCGACGGCCAGGTCGACCGCGCTCATGCGGCGACCGTGTCGCGCACGATGCGGCCGTCCAGCACCTCGATGCGGCGATCGCAGCGCGCGGCCAGGGCCTGGTCGTGGGTGACCATCACGATGGTGAGACCCAGGCGCCGGTTCAGGTCGCGCAGCAGGCCCATCACCTCGCCGGCCGTGACGCTGTCGAGGCTGCCGGTGGGTTCGTCGGCCAGGATCAGCTGGGGC
>FTCT01004465.1_pt1 | contig 10424 bp, 12 predicted proteins | sample 1658881 | NCBI WGS metagenome assembly FTCT01 (sample SAMEA3914864, study PRJEB12502) | metagenome | biome: forest; material: soil | place: USA | collected 2012-03-12 | depth 0.3 m | reverse complement strand
CGGTGTGGGAGATCGCCGCCGCCTGCGCCTCGTCGGAGCGGCCGGCCTTGATGACGATGACCGGCTTCTGGCGTGCGGCGGAACGGGCAGCCGACATGAATTTGCGGGGGTGGCTGATGCTCTCGATGGAAAGAAGGATGGCACGCACGGCGGTCTCGCCGGCCAGGTAATCGAGCAGATCGCCGAAATCCACGTCCCCGCGCTCGCCCAGCGAGACGAGGTGCGAGAAACCGATGCCGCGCGAGGTCGCCCAGTCGGCGATCGAGGTCACGACCATCGACGATTGGGCGACCAGCGCCACGTCGCCCTTCCGCGGCGCCACCGGCGCGAAGCTGGCGTTTATGCCGCGTCCCGGCACCATGGCGCCCAGGCTGTTCGGCCCGAGCACCCGCATCAGGTGCGGCCGGGCGGCGTCCAGCATCGCCTGGGTCTGGTCCGCGCCCAGGCCGCCGGTCATCACGATGACGGCCTTGGTGCCGCGCCGGCCCAGCGCGTCGACCGTCGCGACCACCGCGTCGGCCGGGCTGCAGATCACCGCCAAGTCGGGTGCGATGGGCAGGCTCTCCACCGTCTTGTAGGTCAGCACGCCCTCGACCGACCGCTCGGTCGCGTTGACCGGCATCACCGGCCCGTCGAAGCCGGCCTGGAACAGGTTGCGGGCGACCACCGCCCCGACCGTCCCCGGATGGCGGCTCGCCCCGATCAGGGCGATGGAGGTGGGCTTGAACAGCTTGTCGAGGTTGCGAACGGTCATGGCCCGATCCGGTGCGGAGAAAGCCGCTGTCGCGCAGCATAGCGTGCTTCTCCGACGGTTTTGATGACGAACATATTCATTGCTGCATTGCAACATTAAGAGTTGGTATGACCAACCGACAAGGGGCAATTCGCCGCACCCCGACCAAAGGCCAGGCGGATCGAATGGTCCTTGCGGCGAACCGCAACCCGTCGCAGGCTGCGCCCGATCATGCCGACAACCAAAGCGGGAGACTGGGATGAAGGTCGGAATCGTCGGGGCGGGCTTCGTCGGCAGTACGGCCGCCTTCGCCATGGTGACGACGGGTGCTGCAAGCGAGATCCTGCTGGTCGACGCCAACGACGCCTTGGCCCGGGCCCAGGCCCAGGACATCGCCCATGCGGTGCCCTTCGCCCGCCCGGCCGTCGTCCATGCCGGCCCCTACGCGGCGCTGGAAGGGGCGGGCGTCGTCGTGCTGTCGGCCGGCGTCGGGCAGAAGCCGGGCGAGACCCGGCTCGACCTGCTGGAGCGCAACGCCCGCGTCTTCGCCGCGGTGATCCCGGCGGTGCTGGCCGCCGCCCCCGACGCGGTGCTGCTGGTCGCCACCAACCCCGTGGACGTGATGACGCAGATCGCCGCCCGCATCAGCGGGTTGCCGCGCCACCGGGTGATCGGCTCCGGCACGGTGCTGGACACCGCCCGCTTCCGCGCCCTGCTGGCCAGCCGGCTCGGCGTGGCGCCGCAATCGGTCCACGCCCACGTCGTCGGCGAACATGGCGATTCGGAGGTCCTGCTGTGGTCGGGCGCCGCCGTCGCCGGCTTGCCGGTGGAACGGGCCGCCGCCCGGATCGGCCAGCCGCTGACCACCGCGGACCGCGCCGCCATCGACGAGGGGGTGCGCCGCGCCGCCGACCGCATCATCGCCGGCAAGGGCCACACCGCCTTCGGCATCGGCGGCGGGCTGGCCCGCCTGGTCGCCGCCATCGCCGGGGACGAACGCCTGGTGACGACCTGCGCGATGCTCAACGATCAGGTGGCCGGGGTGCCCGACGTGGTCCTGTCGCTGCCCCGCGTGATCGGGACGGGCGGCGTGCTCAACACGATCTTTCCGGATCTGGCGCCGGACGAGGAAGCCGCCCTGCGGCGCAGCGCCGAAATCCTCAAGGAGGCGGCGGATTCGGTGGAGCGGCGGATGGGGTGGACGGCGTGAGCGGACAAGCGTCCACTTCGTGCCATGATTGCCATCAACGATGGGTCGATCATGCCCGGCAGCCTCAGCGTCCGCAATCTGGACGACGAGTTGATCTCCCGCTTGAAGCGCCGCCGCCCGTCATGGTCGTTCCGCCGAAGCGGAGCATCGTTGAGATCCTGCGCCAGGCACTCGCCGGCGAAGCCGAACCGAGCTTCGACGATCTGGCCGCCGAATTCCGGAGGTTGACCGGCGGAAGCCGCCACGCACCGGCCGAAATCCTTCAACGCGAAGGGCGCGACGAACGGTGAAACCGCTCGTCATCGACGCCAGCGTCGCCATCAAATGATGCCGATGAGGCGGTTTCTGGAGCCGGCGACCCGCCTCGCCATGGTGCTTGACCACCCCGCCTATGACTGCGTGTATCTGGTCATGGCGAAAGTGGAGAATCTGTCGTTCGCCACCACCGACGAGCGCCTGCTGCGGAAATACGCAACCACCCTTCCGGACGCCTTGCTACCGCCCTGAGCCTGACCGAAGCCGCCTCATCCCTTTGAATTGAGCTCCCGCGCAAGCATCGGGCCGGACCGTGCTTCAAAACCCGGTCCAGCCCGATGCGGAGCCTTCTCAGACGATCAGGCCCGGCTTGCCCTGGTTGGCTTCGGCGGCGCGCTTCAGGCCGTCCTCGATCTTCACCGCCGCCTCCTCGGCGTCGCCCCAGCGCAGGACCTTCACCCACTTGCCCTTTTCGAGATCCTTGTAATGCTCGAAGAAATGGGCGATCTGCTCGGTCAGGATCGCCGGCAGGTCGGTGTAGTTCTTCACGTCGGTATAGAAGGGGTGCAGTTTGTCCACCGGCACGGCCAGCAGCTTCTCGTCCTCGCCGCCCTCGTCCTCCATGAACAGCACGCCGACCGGGCGGACCCGGATCACGGCGCCGGGAATGACCGGGGTGCGGCCGACGACGCAGACGTCCACCGGATCGCCGTCGCCCGACAGGGTGTGCGGGATGAAGCCGTAGTTGCAGGGATAGTACATCGCCGTGTGCAGGAAGCGGTCGACGAACATCGCGCCGGATTCCTTGTCGACCTCGTACTTCACCGGCTCGCCGCCGACGGGGATCTCGATGACGACGTTCACGTCCCAGGGCGGATTCTTACCCACCGCAACCTTGCTCAAATCCATAGTCTCTCGTCCTTCGACTGGCGTATCGGGCACATTCTCGCTTCGACGCCGATGCCCGCACCGGCGCCCGCTTGCGGCGGGAGTTTAGGCGGAAGCGTGCCCAAGGCCAAGGCGCTTGCACGGACTCTTGCGCAGGTGCGGCAAAGCGGCAACCTTGCGGGGATGATGCGCCTCCTCGCCCCCCTTCTCTTTCTGCTGTTCAGCCCCCTCGCGGCGGCGGAAACCACGCGGGACGCCGCCCACGGCATCGCCATGCAGGGCGACCTGCGCCTGCCGCCGGACTTCTCCGCCTTTCCTTACGTGAACCCCGACGCGCCCAAGGGCGGCACGCTCCGGCAGGCGGTCACCGGAAGCTTCGACACGCTGAACCCGCATGTGGTGAAGGGCGTCCCGGCGCTGGGACTGGGCCTCGTCTTCGAAAGCCTGCTGGTGCGGTCGTGGGACGAGCCCTTCTCGCTCTACGGCCTGCTGGCGGAAAGCCTGGAGGTGGCGGAAGACCGGTCCGCCGTCACCTTCCATCTGAATCCCAAGGCCCGCTGGCAGGACGGGACGCCGGTGACCGCCGACGACGTCCTGTTCTCGCTGGCGGTGCAGCGGGTCCACGGCACGCCCAACCGCCGCCAGTTCTTCGCCAAGGTCGCCCGCGCCGAGGCACCCGACCCGCGCACCGTCCGCTTCGTCTTCGCCACCAACCCGACCCTGGAGGGCGACGGCCGGGTCGACCGCGAGATGCCGCTGCTGATGGGCCTGATGCCGATCCATTCCAAGGCCTGGTGGGGCGACAAGCCGTTCGAGCGCACGACGCTGGAACCGATCATGGGCAGCGGCCCCTACCGGGTGGCCGCCGTCGATCCCGGCCGCCGCATCACCTACGAGCGGGTCCCCGGCTATTGGGGCCGCGACCTGCCGACACGGCGCGGGCAATTCAACGCCGACCGGCTCGACTACGTCTACTACCGCGACGACGCGGTGGCGCTGGAGGCCTTCAAGGCCGGCGAAGGCGATGTCCGGCGCGAGGGCGACCCGGCCAAATGGGCGACCGGCTACGACGGCCCGGCCCTGCGCGACGGCCGCCTGCTGCGCGAGGAATTGCCGCACCATCGGCCCGACTTCGCCCGCGGCCTGATCTTCAACACCCGCCGGCCGCTGTTCGCCGACGTCCGCGTCCGCCAGGCGCTGGGGATGGCGACCGATTTCGCCTGGATGGGCCGCACCCTGTTCCACGGCATGCTGACCCGGACGGCCAGCTTCTACCCCAATTCCGAGCTGGCCGCCGCCGGCCTGCCCGAAGGCGAGGAACTGCGCGTCCTCACCCCCTTCCGCGACCGCCTGCCCCCGGCCTTGTTCACCCGGCCCTTCGCCCTGCCGCAGACGGACGGCAGCGGCCCGGCCGGTTCGCGCGCCAACCTGCGCGAGGCCCTGCGCCTGCTGGGCGAAGCCGGCTGGCGGATCCGGGACGGCCGGCTGACCGACGCCGACGGCCATAATTTCGCTTTCGAAATTATCCTGTCCGACCCTGCAGAGGAGCGGATAGCGCTGGAATTCGCCCGTTCGCTCGACCGGCTCGGGATCGTCACGTCGGTGCGGGCCTTGGACAGCGCGCAATTCCAGGCGCGGCTGGAGCGTTTCGATTTCGATATGACATTGCGGTGGTGGGTGTCCACCCTGTCTCCGGGCAACGAGCAGCTTTATTATTTCGGTTCCGAGGCGGCCGGGCAGCCGGGCAGCCGCAACCTTGCCGGCATCCGCGACCCGGTGGTCGACGCCATCGCCGGCTCGATCGCCGAGGCGACGACGCGGGCCGATCTGGTGGCGCGGGTGCGCGCGCTCGACCGCGTGCTGCTGTGGGGACACTACATGGTGCCGCTGTTCCACAGCCCGGTGGAGCGCCTGGCCCATTGGTCGCGGTTGCACCGCCCCGCCGTCACGCCGCTTTACGGACCGCTGATCGAGACCTGGTGGGTCGAGGAAGGGGGATGAGGCATCCGGCCCTCCTCACCGGTCATGCTCCGGCGCGATCTGGTCCAGCCGGTGGGCGAAATCGACGTCGGACTGCGTCACCCCGTCGACGGGACGGGTGTAGAGGATCACCTCGACCCGCCCCAGATCGTTGAACCATTCCGGATGGTGGTCGGCCTTTTCGGCCAGCAGGGCCACCTGGTTCATGAAACCCCAGGCCGCCGGGAAATCGGCGAAATGATAGGTCTTGCGGATCGCGTCGCGTTCCAGCACCTCGGCCCAGCCATGCAGCTCCTTCAGCGCCGTCTGGCGATGAATGCCGACCAGTCGATCCGACATGATGGCCTCCCTTCCCGTAATTTGTTGCGGCCTCGGTCCTTGGCGGACGGGCGGCGCTCCGCTACCTTCCGCTCCATGATACGGAAACCCGCAACTCCCCATACGGTTCCGCCCACGGTCGCAGACCTGGAACGGATGGCCGAAGAAGCGCTCGGCACGATTCCGGCCGAACTGCTGGCTCCGGTCCAAAATCTCGTCATCCATGTCGAGGATTTCCCCGACGCGGAGACCGAGCGGGAGATGGAGCTGGAAAGCCCCTTCGATCTTCTCGGCCTCTACCGCGGGGTGGATCTGACCCGGCAGAGCGTCGCCGACGTGCGCGGCGGGCCGGACATGGTCTTCCTCTACCGCCGGCCGATCCTGGATTACTGGTGCGAGACGGGGGAAGAGCTGCCGGCCATCGTCCGCCATGTCCTGATCCACGAGATCGGTCATCATTTCGGCTTTTCCGACGATGACATGGAACGGATCGAGGCGATGGAATGAGGATGACGGAACGGGGGCCGCTTCCCTTCTGAAGCGGATTTTCATCCGCTTCAGAGTCTCCATGGCCTCATGTGCCGGCCGGGCTTCGGATGCACCGGCATCCGGGACCGCAGTCGCGGTCCAGGGCGGATCAAAATCCGCTCCAAGCGGCGCTCCCCCGGGCCGGATCCGGCGCCGGGTTGCGGAAATGTTCGGCCAACTCCCGCCAATGCGACGGGTCGAAATGGTTCCGCGCCCGCCCGGAGGTCGACGGCACGACGAACAGCGGGATGCCGGACAGCGTTTCCTCCTGAAGCCCATAGGCGACCGTCTTCCGCCCGAAAAACTTGCAGGCGGCGAACTTGCTGTCGAAGGCGATCAGGGCCGGACGATAGAGCCGCATCTTCGCGACGAACGCCGCGACGTCGAAGCCGGAATGGCTCAGCTCGGCGTCCGCGCCCCATTCCGTCTTGTTCAGATCCGTCAGGCCGATCCCGAATTCGAGCACCGCCCGGTAGTCCCGCGGCGCCAGCCGGCGCGAGGTCAGGCCCACGTCGAAGAGGGTTTTCCAGAAGATGTTGCCGGGATGGGCATAATAGGCCTGCGCCTCCTTCGACGCCCGGCTGGGCGCCGTGCCGCAGAGGACAAGGGCAAGCCCCTCTTCCAGCACGTCGGGTACGATCATCGTTCTCGGTCCTCAATCGCCACTGGTCAACCGGCCATGCCCAGGGGGGCCGGTGATCGGTCAGGCCGTGATCGGGCAGACCGTCGCCCTGGTGGTCCGCGCCAGATCGGCCGGGGCCAGCACGATCTGCAGGCCGCGCCGGCCACCGTTCACCACCATTTCCGGCAACCCCGCCGCACCGGCATCCACGAAGGTCGGCAGCGCCTTCTTCTGGCCCAGCGGGCTGATGCCGCCGACCATGTAGCCGGTGGTCTTTTCCGCCAGCCCCGGATCCGCGAGATCGGCCTTCTTGGCCTTGGCCGCCGCCGCCAGCGCCTTCAGGTCGAGCTTCGCCGCCACCGGGATCACCGCACAGGCCAGCCCCCTGGGTTCCAACTGGACGATCAGGGTCTTGTAGACGATCGCCGGATCCAGCCCCAGGGATGCGGCCGCGTGCAGACCGATGGCATCGGCGGACGGGTCGTACTCGTATTCCATCAGGCGAAAGGCGATGCCCGCCGCTTTCGCCGCGTTGACCGCCGGTGTCACCTTTGCCGCCATGGCCGGCGCCGCTCCCCTCGTTGCGAAGACGCGACCTTAACAGAGGAGCGGGCCTGCAAGAAGTTGCCAACGGGGCGGCGACACACCGGTGCGTCCGGCCGGCAGCCTGTCGGCCACCGCGCTGCTGAACCGGCGGGGCGGAATGAGAGCCGTCAGTCGACGCCGCGCGAGGTCGGATTGCCGATCATCGTCAGGAACTCCCGTCGGGTGGACGGGTCGGTGCGGAAGGCGCCCAACATGCGGCTGGTCACCATGGTGACGCCGGTCTTGTGGACGCCGCGCGTGGTCATGCACTGATGCTGAGCCTCGATGACCACCGCGACCCCTTCGGGCTGCAGCACCTGATCGATCGTGTTGGCGATCTGCGCCGTCATCTTCTCCTGGATTTGCAGGCGTTTGGCATAGGCCTCGACCAGACGGGCGAGCTTGGAGATGCCGACCACGCGGTGCCGCGGCAGATAGGCGACATGCGCCTTGCCGATGATCGGCACCATGTGGTGCTCGCAGTACGACTCGACGCGGATGTCGCGCAGCACCACCATCTCGTCGTAGCCGTCGGTCTCCTCGAAGGTACGCTGGAGGATCTCGACCGGGTCGACGCCGTAACCGGCGAAGAACTCCTCATAGGAGCGGACGACGCGGTCGGGCGTGCCGACCAGCCCCTCGCGCGCCGGGTCGTCGCCGGCCCAGCGCAGCAAGGTGCGGACGGCATCCTCGGCCTCGGCGCGGGAGGGGCGCGCGAACTCGGACGCGCCGGAGGGGCGCGGATGGCCGGGGCCGCGAAGCACATTCTCGGCGATCGGGGTCTTGGGAGCCGTCACGGGAACACCTTTTCGATGGCTGGGCGAGGACTGGAGCTGAACATACTGGAGTTGGGCATACCGAAGTTGGACAGGGGGGCTGGCCGGGCGCCGGGCCGGCCGGAGACGGCCCGGACGATGCGTGCCGCGGCAAGGCGGGACTTGCCGGAACCCGGGCCGTCATTTGCGCCGTTCACGCGCCCTTCGGGAGTCCCGACATAGCACCGGCTCTATGACTTTCAAGGTACGGAACGGCAACTTTCATGCGGTGAAGCGAGCGGTGATTTCACGGAAATCCCCGTGCAATTCCACCGCCGCTTCGGGCGAGCCCGACCGAAGCGGCGGAACAGGCCGTCAGTTCAGCCGCATCGGCTGATGCGGACTGTCCAGCGAAAAGGCCGGGATCGTGACGTCGAAGGCGCCACCACCGGCCGCCTCCATGCCATAGCTGCCGGCCATGATACCCGACGGCGTGCCGAGCGGCGTGCCGCTGGTGTATTCGAAATGCCCGCCCGGCTCCAGCACCGGCTGTTCACCGACCACGCCCGGTCCCCGCACCTCCTGCACGCGGCCCATGGCGTCGGTGATGCGCCAATGGCGGGTGCGGAGCTGCACGGTCTCCTCCCCCTCGTTCTCGATGCGGACATGGTAGGCCCAGACATAGCGCCCTTCGGCCGGAGCCGACTGGTCCTCCAGGAACACGGGCTGGACGGTGACGCGGATGGCGCGGGTGACGGCGGTGTACATGATCAGGGCTTGCATGGCGAATCATTGTCTATGCGCAGCATAGTGGCGGGCATCCCCTGCTGTCCAGAACCGGCGGCCGGACAGGAGCAGGCACGCACGAAGCCTCCCCCTGCGAAGCCCCACGCATACGGGTTGATGCAGTCATGCATTCCCTCAGGGTCTACACGGACTTGCGACGCAGGGGTGGGGATGATATATGCGCAATTCTCAGAAACGGCCCATGAGCCTTGGACATGTCTCGTTCGCACGCCCTTCGCATCCGACGACGGTGCCACGCCCCGCAGAACGCGGGTGCGGCCGTCCTTGGGTCGCGTGCGAACGCCAAAGGCCAGATCGGGACCTGATCCTCGGCCTCCGGCGACGGCGCGACCCGCTCTAAGAAGACCTTCTTCCCGCCGGGAGCCATCGCATGATCATCACCGTTGAAGAGCCGAAGCACGCCTGCGCCATCGAAACCCTGCTGGACGCGTCCTTTGGCCCCGATCGTTTCCAGAAGACCGCCTACCGGCTGCGGGACGGCGTCGCTTCCATTCCCGAGCTGAACCTCGTCGCCATCGAGCATGACGAACACGGCAACGAGATCCTGGAAGGCACCATCCGCTACTGGCCGATCCTGGTCGGCGGCACCACCCCGTCCCTGCTGCTCGGCCCGATCGCGGTGGCCGGGCATCTTCAGGGCAGCGGGCTGGGCAGCAAGCTGATCCGGATGAGCCTGAACAAGGCGGTGGCGCTCGGTCACAAATCGGTGATTTTGGTCGGCGATGCCCCCTATTATGAACGGTTCGGCTTCACCCGGGCGCTGACGCTCGGCATGCAGATGCCGGGGCCGGTGGACATGAGCCGTCTGCTCGGGCTGGAGCTGGCCGAAGGCGCGCTCGACGGTGCCACCGGCATGATCGGGCCGGTGGTGAAGGACGATCCGGCGCTGGCCGGCCTGCCCATCGCCGGCATGGCCGAAACGCCGGCGCCGCTGTCTTTTCTCTTCTCCCGGACTTGGCGGGACCGGATGTGGGCCGGCGCGGCCAGCGCCGCGTGACGATTTGCCCGCCGGCCGAAGGGCATTCGAAAAAGCTGTATCCCGGCAACGGCGGGGCGGACGGGCATTGACTCGCTTCGCCCCGCCTGTGCTAGCATCGAACCGTCAGCGACGCCGATCGAACGGCGCCTCGCGCGCCACGCCAGTATGTGTGAGCGCGCTATTCGCTTTTGTGAAGACTGTTTTTTCCTTGCGGCCTGCCTGTTCGGGACCGGTCTTTGTGTGGAAGGGTGTGGGTTGAGCAAGAAGCTGTTCATCAAGACCTGGGGTTGCCAGATGAACGTCTATGACTCCGCCCGCATGGCGGATGTCCTGGCCCCGCTGGGTTACCGTCCGGTCGATGAGCCGCAGGGCGCCGACATGGTTATCCTCAACACCTGCCACATCCGCGAAAAGGCGGCCGAGAAGGTCTTTTCGGAACTCGGCCGGCTGCGCGTCCTGAAGGACGAGAAGGCCGGCAGCGACGACGGCCGGATGATCCTTGCCGTCGCCGGCTGCGTCGCCCAGGCCGAAGGCGAGGAGATCGTCGCCCGCGCCCCCTACGTGGACATGGTCTTCGGCCCGCAGACCTACCACACCTTGCCGGAGATGGTCGCCAAGGCCAGCCGCGCCGCCGGCAGCGTGCTGAACACCGATTTCCCGGCCGAATCGAAATTCGATTTCCTGCCCGAAGAGGCGGCGAGCCAGGGCGTGTCCGCTTTTCTCGCCGTGCAGGAAGGCTGCGACAAGTTCTGCACGTTCTGCGT
>FTCT01004388.1_pt1 | contig 10444 bp, 9 predicted proteins | sample 1658881 | NCBI WGS metagenome assembly FTCT01 (sample SAMEA3914864, study PRJEB12502) | metagenome | biome: forest; material: soil | place: USA | collected 2012-03-12 | depth 0.3 m | reverse complement strand
CGCCCAGGGTGTGCAGGGCGGGCACGAAGAAGCCGTCGTCGCCCAGGGCGTCCAGCGCCGCCTGGCCCATGCGGGTCATCACACGCATCGAGACGGCGACATAGGCGCTGTCGGTGATCTCCACGCCCAGAGCGCTGATCTTTGACCCGACCGGGCCCATCGAGAACGGCACGACATACATGGTGCGGCCGCGCATGCAGCCGTCGAACAGGCCGTTCAGCAGGCCGCGCATCTCGGCCGGATCGCGCCAGTTGTTGGTGGGGCCGGCGTCGGCCTGGTCCTGCGAGCAGATGAAGGTGCGGCTCTCGACGCGGGCGACGTCGCGCGGGTCGGAGGCGGCGTAGAACGAGTTGGGGCGGAGGTCGGGGTTGAGGCGCTTGAGCGTGCCGGCGGCGACCAGTTCGTCGGTCAGGGCCGCCCATTCCTCGTCCGAACCGTCGCACCAGTGGATGGCCTTCGGCTTGGTCAGCGCGGCGACTTCGTCCACCCACGCCAGCAGGCGCGCGTGTTTCGTCGAGGGCGCCTTGGCGCCCAGCCCTTGGTTCTGCATGTCTCGTCCTGCTGCAAGTTGGCGAAACTTTGCTCGCCTTGGCGCGCACCATAGCGCGCGTAACTCGCGGGAAAAGGCCAATGTTTTCAATGACAACGTTGTCGTTGAAAATCAGGGCGCAAGTTGCCGCGATGGCGGCATGTTTTCCCGCGCGGCGCCTGAATATGAGGAAGTCAATCCAGGCGGGCGAATATCGCCTGGCTGGCGCGGTCGCGTTTCACGGCCCGATCGGAACGAATCGACCACCCAGGGATCGCGATCATGGGGCGGATGCGTCCGTCGCGACAGCACCGTTCCGCCGTCCGTCGTAGGCAGGCGCGCGATAGGAGAAATCGTGGAGACGCGTCAGGTCGATTCCCGATGGCGCGGCTTCGCGCCCTGACCAAACTGACGCCGCGACGTCCTGTCGATCCCCTCGAACAGGCCGACCAGGAGGCGCTCCATGTCGATGGCCGAGCTTGTTCTGCTGGTGATCAAGGCCAGCATCGTGACGATCGTCTTCGCGCTGGGGCTCAACGCGCGGCCGTCCGACCTGACCTATCTGTTCCGGCATCCGGCCCTGATGGCGAAGTCGCTTCTGGCCATGATCGTGATCATGCCCGTCGCGGCGGTGCTGCTGATCAAGGGCATGGGCCTGCATGGGCCGGTGGCCATCCTGCTGGTGACCCTGTCGCTGGCGCCGGTGCCGCCGATCCTGCCGCGCAAGCAGATCAAGACGGGTGGCGACTCCGCCTATGCGATCGGCCTGCTGGCCACGGTGGGCCTGGTTTCGATCGTGTGGATTCCGCTGGCGCTGGAACTGATCCAGCGCCTCTCCGGCGTGCCGCTCGACATGCCCGCGGCCAAGGTGGCGCCGGTGGTCGCCATGACTGTGCTGGGGCCGCTGGCGGCGGGCATCCTGGTGGCGGCGCTGGTTCCGGGCCCGGCCGGCAAGGCCCAGCCCTGGGTCGCGAAGCTGGGCATGTTGCTGCTGGTCGTGGGCGCGCTGGCGATCTTGGTCAGCCAATGGAAGGGCATGGCGCACCTGGTCGGCAACGGCACGCTGATCGCCTTCATCGCGTTCGTCTTCATCGGCCAGGCGGTCGGTCATCTGCTGGGCGGTCCGGACCCGAACGACCGCACGGTGCTGGCCATGGCCGCCTCGTCGCGCCATCCCGGGATCGCGTTCGCCATCGCCCACCTGAACTTTCCGCACGAAAAGGCCCTGGTGGCGGCGGTTCTGCTGTTCCTCGTCGTCAACATGATCGCCTCGATCCCCTACATGACCTGGCGCAAGAAGGCGGGCGCCGCCGACGCCCTGCCGATCACGACCTGATCGAGGTCCGCGTCAGGCGCCGTGCGCGGCGCCCTCGACGGGAATGCGCACGGTGAAGACGCTGCCCATGTCCTGACCGGCGCTCTCCACCTCGATCGCCCCGCCATGCAGCGCGACCAGCTGCTTGACCAGGGCCAGACCGATCCCGAGGCCGCCCTGCGCCTTGGTCAGGTGATCCTCGACCTGGGCGAAGATCTCGAAGATCCCCGACTGCATCTCCGGCGGGATGCCCACGCCGGTGTCGGAGACCTTGATCTCGGCCACCCCGCCGTGGGCCGTCACCGACAGGGCGACCTTGCCGCCGGGCGGGGTGTACTTGGCCGCGTTGTTGAGCAGGTTGGCCACCACCTGGGCCAGGCGCGTGTGGTCGGCGTCCAGCCAGATCGGTTCGTCGGGGATCAGGGTCGTGAACTGGTGGCCGCCGGCGTCGATATTGTGCTGGCTGGCCTCGATCGCCGACTGGATGATCTCGTTGAGATCCAGCCGTTCCTTCTTCAGCGAGATCTTGCCCTGATTGACCCGTGAGACGTCGAGCAGATCGTCGACCAGGTGCGAGAGGTGGGTCAGCATCCTGTCCATGCGCGTGCGGATGTCGCGGGCCCGCTCCGGCGGGACGTCCTTGCCCAGCAGGTGAAGGCCGCCGCTCAGCGCCGCGACGGGGTTGCGCAGCTCGTGGGCCAGCACAGCCAGGAAGCTGTCCTTGTGGCGGTCGGCCCGCCGCAGGGCCTGGGCCGCAGCCTCCAGCTCGTCGCGCTGCAGCTCGATCTGCTGTCGCTGCCGGTGGAGGTCGAAGAACACCTTGGCCTTGCTGCGCAGCACGTGGGCCTCGATCGGCTTCTGGATGAAGTCGACCGCGCCGGCCTCGTAGCCGCGGAAACGGCGCTGGCTGCTGGAGGCGCCGGCGGTCACGAAGATGATCGGCACCCGGCTGGTGCGGGCGTTGCCGCGCATGAACTCGGCCAGTTCGAAGCCGTCCATGCCGGGCATCTGGACGTCGAGCAGCGCCAGGGCGACATCGTGCGCCAGCAGCAGTTCCAGCGCCTCTTCACCGGACCGCGCCTTGAGGCAAGTCAGCCCCTCCTGCTGGAGCAGGGCTTCCAGGGCCAGCAGGTTCTCTTCGAGGTCATCGACGAGGAGGAAGTTGATCGGCTTTTCCGCGACCATCATGCGGTCCCCAAACTCGACAGGTAGGATGCGATCGCATCCAGCTTCATGACCGTTGCGGTCGAACAGGCGTCCAGCGCCGCGTGCGGCATGGCTGAGGCGTAGGCCCCGGCGGGATCCTCGACGACCGCCACGCCGCCGGCGTCCGTCACCGCTTTGAGGCCCGCCGCGCCGTCGTGATTGGCGCCGGTCAGGATCACGCCGACCAGACCGGGTCCGAAGGCGTCGGCGGCGCTCTCCAGCAGGACGTCGATGGAGGGGCGGGAGTAGTTCACCGGCTCGTCCGTCGACAGGGCCAGAGTCTCGTCCGCCTCGATCAGCAGGTGATAGTCCGAGGGGGCGAAATAGATCACGCCGCCGACCATGGGCTCCTTGTCCTCGGCCTCCTTCACCGTGATCCGGCACTTGGCCTGGAATAGCGGCAGCAGGACGTTGGAGCGGTCCGGCGGGACATGCACGACCACGACCACGGGCAGGGGATAGCCGGCCGGCAGCAGCGGCAGGATGGCCTGGAGCGCCTGGACCGCGCCGGCCGAGGCGCCGATCGCGACCACCTTGATCGGCGGGCGGCTCACGGCTCGCGCCTCTGGTAGATCTTTTCCTCCGGCACGAAGTCGGAGAAGCCGGCGGCGTGGGCGGAAAAGCGCAGGCTCTCCTTCGAGCCCAGGCCCAGGAAACCCTTGCGGGCCAGCGATTCACGGAACAGGCCGATCACCCGGTCCTGCAGCGGGCGATCGAAGTAGATCATCACGTTGCGGCACGAGATCAGGTGCATCTCGGCGAAGACCGCGTCGGTCACCAGGCTGTGGTCGGAGAACACCACGCGGTCGCGCAAGGTCTTGTCGAAGACCGCGCGGCCGTAGGCGGCGGTGTAGTAGTCCGACAGCGACGACTTGCCGCCGGACTTCTGGTGATTCTCGGTGAACTTCCTGATCCGGTCGATGGCGTAGGCGCCGGCCTCGGCGGCGTGCAGCGCTTCGGGATTGATGTCGGTGGCGTAGAACAGCGTGCGGTCGTAGAGGCCTTCCTCGCGGAACAGGATGGCCAGCGAATAGAGCTCCTCGCCGGCGCTGCAGCCGGCGATCCAGACCTTCAGCGACGGATAGGTCCGCAGGTGCGGCAGCACCTTCTCGCGCAGCGCGCGGAAATAGGCCGGGTCGCGGAACATCTCGCTGACCTGCACGGTCAGATAGTCGAGCAGGCGGGGCAGCATGGCAGGGTCGTGCAGGACGCGATCCTGCAGCGCCGAGATGCTGGCGAAGCCCAGCTGGTCGCGGGCCTGGACCAGGCGCCGCTTGATCGACGCCCGCGCATAGTGGCGAAAGTCGTAGTGGTAGCGCTGGTGGAGCGCTTCCAGGAGCAGTTGGATCTCGAGGTCTTCAATCTTGTCGGGCACGGATCACGCCTATCTCGGCATCCAGACCCGGACCAGCGAGAGTAGCTTGTCCACGTCGATGGGTTTGGCCATGTAGTCGCTGGCCCCGGCGGCGAGGCAGCGCTCCTGGTCGTCGGGCATGGCCTTGGCGGTCAGCATCAGGATCGGCAGCTTGGACCAGCGCGGATCGCCGCGGATCTCGCGCGTCGCGGCCAGGCCGTCCTTCACCGGCATCATCACGTCCATCAGCACCAGGTCGATGGCGCGCGATGGATCCTCCGCCGACCGGCCCAGGGCGTCGATCGCCTCCTGGCCGTTGCGGGCGATCTCGATGACGGCGCCGCGCGGCTCCAGCACGTTGGTCAGGGAGTAGACGTTGCGGATGTCGTCCTCGACGATCAGCACGCGGCGCCCCTCCAGGACGGCGTCGCGATTGCGGGCCTTCTGGATCATCTTCTGCTGCTCGGGCGGCAGCTCGGACACCACCTGGTGCAGGAACAGCGACACCTCGTCCAGCAGGCGCTCGGGCGACTTGGCGCCCTTGATGATGATCGAGTTGGAATAGCGGCGCAGCCGCTGCTCGTCGTCCGCCGACAGGTCGTGGCCGGTATAGACGATGACCGGCGGGAAGGCGTGGTCGCCGTCCTGGCTGAGCGTCTCCAGCAGCGAGAAGCCAGAGGCGTCAGGCAGGGACAGGTCCAGCACCATGCAGTCGAAGGTCTGTTGCTTGAGCTGCTCCAGGCACTCGGCGGCCGTGCCGACGCCGACGGTCTCGACGTCGCCCGACGACAACAGCTTGCCGACGGCTTCACGCTGGACCTCGTCGTCCTCGACGATCAGCACGCGGCGCACGGTGCTGGTCAGCTTCGATTGCAGCGTCTTGAGCACCTCGGCCAGGTCGTCGCGCTTGACCGGCTTGACCAGGTAGCCGATCGCGCCCAGCGACAGGGCGGTCTGGCTGTGGTCGGCGGCCGAGATGACGTGGATCGGGATGTGCCGGGTGGTGTCGTCGCGCTTGAGGCGGTCCAGAACCATCAGGCCCGACTCGTCCGGCAGCCCCACGTCCAGCACCACGGCGCTGGGCTTGAACTGCCGGGCCAGCTTCAGGGCGTCCTCGGCGGTGCCGGCCACCAGGCATTCGAAGCCCAGCTCGTGGGAGAGGTCGCGCACGATGCTGGCGAACTTGTCGTCGTCCTCGATGACCAGCAGCACGCGGCGGCCGCCGGTCAGCCTGTCGCGATCGTCCTCGACCGTCTTGGCCACGGCCTTCGACTTGCGGGTCCGCGCCGGGACGGGGGAGGGGAGCGGTTCGACGGCGCTGGGTTGCTCGCGGGCCGCCACGTGCGCCGGATCGTAGGCGCGGGGCAGGGTGATGGTGAAGGTGCTGCCTTCGCCGGCCCGGCTCTCCAGGGCGATCGTCCCGCCCAGCAGGCGCGACAGTTCGCGGGAGATCGACAGGCCCAGGCCCGTGCCGCCGTACTTGCGGCTGATGGTGCCGTCGGCCTGGCGGAAGGCCTCGAAGATGCTCTCCTGCTGCTCGCGGGCGATGCCGATGCCGGTGTCGGTCACCGCGAAGGCCAGCTTGCCGCCGCCGGTCGGCGAGATGGTCAGGCGCACCCCGCCGGTCTCGGTGAACTTGAAGGCGTTCGACAGCAGGTTCTTGAGAATCTGCTCCAGGCGCTGGCGATCGGTCTCGATCAGCGCCGGGCAGCCCTTGGCGATCGTGATCTCGAAATCCAGCCCGCGCTCGTCCGCCACCGGCTGAAACAACTGATGCAGGTCGCCGGTCAGCCGCTGCAGCGGCACGCTTTCGGGGCGGACCTCGATATGGCCGGCCTCGATCTTCGACAGGTCCAGGATGTCGTTGATCAGGGTCAGCAGGTCGTTGCCCGACGACTGGATGGTCTGGGCGAACTTCACCTGCTCGCCCGACAGGTTGCCGTCCGGATTGTCGCCCAGCAGCTTGGACAGGATCAGCAGCGAGTTGAGCGGCGTGCGCAGCTCGTGGGACATGTTGGCCAGGAAGTCGGACTTGTACTGGCTGGCCTGCTCCAGTTCCCGCGCCTTCAGGGTCACCGCCGCGCCGGTGCGCTCCAGCTCGTCGCGCTGGGTCTCCAGGGTCTGGGCCTGTTCCTCCAGTTGGCTGTTGGTCTGCTCCAGCTCGACCTGCTGCTGCTCCAGGCGCGTCTGCGACTCCTTGAGCGCGCGGCCCTGCTCCTCTAGCTCCTCGTTGGAGACGCGCAGTTCCTCGCTCTGGACCTGCAGTTCCTCGGCCTGGCGCTGGGTCTCCTCCAGCACGTCCTGCAGTTCGGCCCGGTAGCGCGCCGAGCGCAGGGCGATGCCGATGGCGCCCGAGACCTGGTCCAGCAGGTCGAGCACCAACTCGTCGACAGGATGCAGGAAGCCCAGCTCGATCACCGCGTTGACCACGTCGTCGGCATGGGCGGGCACCAGGACCAGATGCCGGGGCTTGTCGCGGCCCAGGGCCGAGCCGATCGTCAGATAGCCATCGGGCACGTCGCGGATGATGGTCGACCGCCCGTCGGCGGCGACCTTGCCCAGCAGCCCTTCCTTGACGCCGAAGCGGACGGTCACGTCGGCGTCGGCCGGAATGCCCAGGGCGGCGGCGCGATAGAAATGGCCGTTCTCGCCCTTGAACAGAGCGCCAGCCTGGAAGCCCAGATACTGCGCCAGGAAGCCCAGGACGGCGTCGCTCAGCTCCTCGACCGACTTGTCGCCCATCATCGCTTCGGCCAGGCCGACCTGGCCCGACTGCAGCCAGTCCTCGCGGGCCCGCGCCCGGGTGGCGCGGCGGATCAGGATGAACACCGCGACCGTCAGCATCGCGCCCAGCAGACCCGACAGCACGCCGCTGGTCAGGGCCGACTTGTAGGCCGCGTCCATCTCGGCCAGGCGGATGTCGCGCAGGCGGTTTTCTTCCTTGCGCATGATCTCGAGCTGGGCGCGGACCGCGTCCATTTCGCTCTTGCCGCGATCGGTGGTGACGATGGCCAGCGCCTGCCGCGCCTTTCCCTCGCGCCGCAGGGCGACGGTCTCGGCCAGTTCGGCGAGCTTGGCGTCGAGATGGAGCCGGAGCGGGCGGATGTTGGCCTGCTGGACGGGATTGTCCTTGGTCAGCGAGGCGACGTCCTCGATGCGCGAGCCGACGGCGCTGACCGCGTTCTGATAGGGCTCCAGGTAGCGGTCGTTGCCGGTCAGCAGATAACCGCGCTGGCCGGTCTCGGCGTCCTGGGTGGTGGAGAGCAGATCGTCCAGCGCGACCAGCACCTCGTGCGTGTGCCAGATCTGTTCGCTGTCCTTCCGCAGGACCTCGATGTTGCGATAGGCGGTGACGCCGCTGACCAGGAAGAAGGCGAGCACGAGCGCCAGGCCGACCGTCGTCCATAGCTCCACTTTCGTCCGGGACGAGGACGCGCGACGAGGTTCGGTCAGGGACATGAGGGTCTCGAAGTCGGAGTTGTGCGATCCTACCCGTTCGGTCGGGCGGACGATCTTGAAGGGGTCAGCGGCGGCAAGGGACGGAGAAGATCGGCGGAGCGGCGACCGCGGCGTCGATCAGGTCCGCGAGGCGGCGTAGCCGGTCGTCGCCACGCGACCAAGGGATTTTCTCGCCCGAACCCGGCAACACCAAAGACGCAACCACCCGACACCCCCGACCGCGCGCCCCATCACGCGGAGCTTCAAACGGCGAGCGGCGGTAAAGGTTCCAGGACAAATCGCGTGGGATGTCGCGACCCGGATCTTCTCGCCCTCCCGCCGGCGTCCCGCATGCCAGCGGTCCGGTTTTCTGAAGAACCGAAGAAAGTGACTATCTCCCATCGGCGAGCCGCTCGACGGTGGCCGATGGAAAGGGGGAGCGCTCGACATGCGATATCAACGGCTGGACCGCGCCGAGCTTCCGGTCGACACGGCCGCGCTCGCCCGGTTCCTGATCGGCAAGGTGGTGGTGCGGGAGACGGCGGAGGGCGTGATCAGCGGCGTGATCGTCGAGACCGAGGCCTATGTCGTCGGCGACGCCGCCGGCCATACCTATCGGGGCATGACCCCGCGCACCCGGTCACTGTTCCTCGAGCCCGGACACGCCTATATCTACCTGGCCTATGGCAGCGCCTACATGCTGAACGTCTCCAGCGAACCGGCCGGGGTCGGGGCGGGCGTCCTGATCCGGGCGCTGGAGCCGCTGGAGGGCGTTCCCATCATGCAGCGCAATCGCGGGACCGAGCAGCCGCGCGACCTGACGCGAGGGCCGGGCAGGCTGGCCCAGGCCCTGGAGATCGGCCCCTGGGCCAACGGGCTGGATCTGTGCGCTGAGGGGGCCCTGTGGCTGGCGCGGGGCGAGCGCGATCCGGGCGAGATCGGGCAGGGCGTCAGGATCGGGATCACGCGGGAGGCGGATCGACCGCTGCGCTTCTACGTGCGCGGCAACCCGTTCGTCAGCGGTCCCAAGTCGCTCAACGCCTAGGCCCGGTCCATGGAAAAGCCACTTCCCGACATCGTCGCGCCCGGCCTGGACGTCGTCTTCTGCGGCCTGAATCCCGGGCTCTCGGCCGCTGCGGAGGGACATCATTTCATCGGGCGCGGCAACCGGTTCTGGCGGGTCCTGCACCTGGCGGGCTTCACGCCCGAGCAGGTCGCCCCCGAGCATGACGCCAGCCTGCCGGCCTACGGCCTGGGGATCACCAGCGTGGTCGAGCGGCCGACCGCCGGCGTCGACGACCTGGCGCGCTCGGAATTCACGGCCGCCGCCGCGACGTTCGAGGCCTGGGTCCGCCGCTGGAAGCCGCGTTACGTCGCCTTCCTCGGCAAGGCGGCCTACGCGGCCATGATGGGACGGCGCGACGTGCCCTGGGGGCGGCAGGACCAGCCGTTCGGCGGCGCGGTCGCCTGGGTGCTGCCCAATCCCAGCGGCCGCAACCTGGCCTTCAGCCAGGACGCCCTGGCGGCGGCCTATCGCGAGCTGCGCCTGGCTGTCGAGGCGGGCGAGGGCGGGTCTAGCCCCGCTGGATGACCCGCTTGGCCAGGGCTCCGAACGCCAGGCCGATGGCGGCCCACAGCAGGGCCTGCATGCCGAGCGAGGCGACCCGGAAGTTCCACAGCACTGTCGCCGGGAAGTCGGCGGGGACCTCGTTGATCTTGGGCAGGAACATCTGCGCCACGGCGATCACCACGACATAGGCTCCGACCGCCGCCAGTCCGGCGTTCAGCGCGCCCAGCCGGGCCACGAGCCGGCGACCCAGCCGCAGGGCCAGCACGGCGGCCAGGACGGAAAGGCCGATCATCAGGAAGAACGCCTCGGTGCGCAGGGCGACGGTCTCGTGCCGGCCCACGGCCGGCGGTGTCGGCGGATATTTCAGGGCGGGAACCAAGGCGATGGCCAGGAACGCCAGTCCCGCCAGGAGCAGGGCCAGGCCGCGCGGACTGAGGCGCGACAGCCGGCCATAGGCGTAGGCGAACACCAGGGCGAAGATCCCGCCGACCGCCGCGCCGTACAGGGTGACGGCCGTCAGCAGGCCAAGGCCCTTCTGGACGTCGCGGCTGACGAGTTCAGGCTCGGGCGCATGGGCCATGCCGGGCATGGCGTGCATTTCGGCCTGCTCGTGCGCGGCCTCGAAGGCGATGGCCAGGTCGACCTGGGGTTCGGCGAAGGCGCGGGCGAACAGGACGGCGAGCACGGCCGCGAGGACGCCGGCCAGCATGCCGCGCCACAGAAGACGAGGGGTCATGGCGGGTTCGCTTCCCCGCCTAGTGGCAGGGGAAGCCCATCAGGTGGCGGCCGTCGTGCACGAACTCGTGGACGTACATGCCCTTGAACAGCGACACCGCGCCCTGTTCGGTGCTGACGAAATAGAGGCAGATCAGCGCCAGCAGCGCGCCGAACACGGCCCAGGGCACGATGTCCCTGACCGGGATCGCCTGAGCCCCGTCGATCGGAATGAAGACGTCGTCAGAAATCGCGAAGGCGCTGGCCATCGATTGCTCCTCTCGGGATTTCGCGTCCCGGTGCTGCTCTTGTCCGGGG
>FTCT01004828.1_pt1 | contig 10460 bp, 9 predicted proteins | sample 1658881 | NCBI WGS metagenome assembly FTCT01 (sample SAMEA3914864, study PRJEB12502) | metagenome | biome: forest; material: soil | place: USA | collected 2012-03-12 | depth 0.3 m | reverse complement strand
CGGTGGACTACGCCCCCACCTGCCCGCCCGACCCGGTGAAGCCGAACTTCGGACCGTTCGTCCAACCCTGCCATCCGGCCAAGGCCAGCTTCGTCTACAGCGGGCCGCGCCTGGCCGCGGACACGGAAATGACCGGCACGCCGCTGGCCGATCTCTGGATCTCCTCGACGGCGCCCGAGCAGCCGGTCTTCGCCTATCTGGAGGACGTCGCGCCGGACGGGACCGTGACGGTCATCAGCGAAGGCCGCCAACGGGCCTCGCTGCGCAAGGTGGTCCCGGCGACCTGGGAGACGATCGGCACGTCCTGGCGGCGCAGTCGCGCGGAAGACCATCAGCCGCTGAAGGCCGGCGAGCCGGTCAAGGTGTCGTTCGACATGCTGGCGGTCTCTTATGTCTTCAAGGCCGGTCACAGAGTTCGCGTCGCGGTGTCCGGATCCGACCCGCGCGAGCGCGCCCGGACCGAACTCACGCCCGCCCCAACCCTGACGCTGCACACCGGCGGCGACACGCCGTCCAGCGTCACCCTGCCGTTCGGAACCGCCCGATGACCGCGCCCTTCAAGCTCTACATGACCGGCGACCTGGTGCTGGACGAGCCCAACGCCGACTTCTTCTTCGATCCGGCCCGCGCCATGCTGGCGGAGGCCGACCTGCTGATCGGCCATGTCGAGGTGCCGCACACCACGCGCGGCGTGGAATCTGTCGGCGACGTCCCCGCCCCGGCCAGCGATCCGGAGAACCTGCGCGCGGTCGGCCGGGCCGGCTTCCACATGGTCAGCCTGGCGGGCAACCACATCCACGATCGCGGGGCCGAGGGCATCGAGGACACCATCGCCAACCTGGCCGCCCAGGGCGTGGCGGCGGCGGGCGCGGGGCTCAACCTGGCGGAGGCCCGGCGTCCGGGCCTGGTGACTCAGAGCGGCATCCGCGTGGGCCTGCTCAGCTACAACTGCGTCGGCCCCAAGGAGGGCTGGGCCGGGCCCAAGCGCGCCGGCTGCGCCTATCTGAAGATCATCACCCACTACGAGCTGGAGAACGCCAATCCCGGCGGGCCGCCCAAGGTCTACACCTTCGCCGATCCGGATACGGTCGAGGCCATGCAGGCCGACATCGCCGCGATCCGCGCCCAGGTCGACCTGCTGGTGGTGGCTTTTCATAAGGGCGTGGTCCACACGCCCGCCCACATCGCCATGTACGAGCGCGCGGTGTCGCGGGCGGCGATCGAGGCCGGCGCCGACATCGTCATCGGCCACCATTCGCACATCCTGCGCGGCGTCGAGGTCTGGCGGGGCAAGCCGATCTTCCACGGCCTGGGCAACTTCGTGACCGTCACCCGGGCCCTCACGGTCGAAGGCAACGAAAGCCCGGAGCGGCGCGCCTGGGCCGAGAAGCGCAAGGTGCTGTTCGGCTTCGAGCCCGATCCCGACTATCCGCTCTATCCGTTCCATCCGCAGGCCAAGAACGGCATGGTCGCCGCCTGCCACCTCGGCGCCGACGGCGTGCTCAGCCCGGGCTTCCGCCCCCTCTGGATGGCCCCGACCGGCCAGCCCCAGCCGCTGGGCGACGACGCGCGCGGCCGGGCGGTCGCGGACTACGTCGCCGACATCAGCCGCCAGGCGGGCCTGAAGACCGACTTCGCCTGGGACGGGGAGCGCGTGGTGTTCGCCGCGGCTGACGGCCATTGACCCGCGCGCGTCCAGCAGACAAGGAGGTCGTGCCTCCTCGTTCCACCTCCCGCAGGATCATGACCTCGACCGTGGCGCCCGAACCTCCCGATCATCTGGACGAGCCCAAGGGAGAGATCGATCTCGGCATCCTGAGCGAGATCATCGGGTTCCGCATCCGGCGCATCCAGAACCACCTGTCACGGTCGTTCAGCGCCCTGCTCGATGATCCCGACCTGCGTCCGGGCGTGTTCTCGACCCTGGCCCTGATCGCCGCCAACCCCGGCCTGTCGCAAAAGACGCTGTCGCGCGAGGTCGGCTTCGACAAGGCCAGCATCGTCGCCATCCTCGACAGCATGGAAGCGCGCGGCTGGACCCGGCGCCAACGCTCGACCACCGATCGGCGCCGGCACCACCTGTTCGTGACGCCCGAAGGCGCGAAGGCGCTGGATCGGATGGCGGCGCTGGTCCGCCAGAACGAAGCCGAAGCCCACGCCACCCTGACGGCCGAAGAGCAGGAGACCCTGGGCGTCCTGCTCGACAAGCTCTACCGAGCCGTCGCCTCGCCGTCCAAGGACTAGGCCGTCCGGGGCTTGAGGGCCCGGCTGGCCAGGATCAGGAACGCCCCGGCCAGTACGAAGCCGAACGAGACCACGACCAGGGCGGTCTGCAGGCCCGCCGCCGAGGCCGCCGCGCAGGCGGCGCCGACGTCGGCGGCCGCGCCCTTGGCCGCATGGCCGCCGGGGCACATCACTGCGAACCGGCCCAGGGCCGCCGGGAAGCGCTGGCTCGAGACCATGTCGCTGATCCCGCCGGCCAGCACCGGCCCCACCATGGCGCCCACGACCGTCGCGCCGAACATGAAGACCGCCGCCCCCGTGGCGCGCATGGTGCCCGGCACGATGTTCTGCACGGCCGCGTACATCGGACCGTTCTTGAGATTGTAGGCCACCGACGAGGCCAGCAGGAACGGCATGCCGAGCGCCCAGTTCGACTGGGTGAACGCCAGGACGTAGAAGAGGCAGGTCAGGATCGCGCCGATCGCCGGGACCAGCACGTAGGAGCGCCCGCGATCGTCTGCGAAACGGTCGGCGGCGAAACCGCCGATGAAGGTGCCGACCAGGCCGACCATGCCGCTGAGCCCCAGCACCCCGCCCGCCTGGGCCAGGGTCAGGCCATGGCTGCGGATCATGAACGAGACCGTGAACACGGTGGTGGCGTTGTAGGCCAGGCCGATGAAGGCCCCGCCGATGAACACCCAGACGAAGGCGCGATTGGCCGCCAGCCACTTGAAGTCGCTGATGAACGAGCTCTTGGGTCGATCCGTCTTGGCCGCCGCGACCTGCCCTTGGGCGCGCGGCTCCTTGAGGGTCAGCCAGACCAGGACGGCCAGCAGAATGCCCGGCAGGCCCACGGCCAGGAACGCCACGCGCCAGCCGTACTGCTGGGCCACCAGGCCGCCGATGATGGGGGCCAGGATGGTGGCCAGGGAGGGCGCGGTGCTGACCACCGACATCACCACGCCGCGCTGGCGCATGCTGAAATTGTCGGCCAGCAACGAGTGGCTGATCGGGATGCAGCCGCCCTCGCCCATGCCGACGCCCACGCGCGACAGCAGCAGCTGCACATAGCCCTGGCTGAGGCCGCAGAAGGCGGTCATGGCCGACCAGAAGGCGACGACGAAGGCCAGCAGCCGGGCGCGGTTGATCCGCTCGGCCAGGCGGGCGATCGGGATGCCCGCGACGGAGTAGAAAATCGCGAAGGCCGGCCCGCTCAGCAGGCCCAGCTGCGCGTCGCTGAGGATCAGTTCGCGCTTGATGGGCTCCTGCAGCACCCCCAGGATGATGCGGTCCAGATAGTTGCAGACGGTGACGAGAAGCAGCAGGGCGACGATATAGATCTGGTAGGGGCGCCAGCGTGTCGCGGGCGACGGCGCGCGCGTTTGCGCGTCAGCCGCGATCTGGGCCTCAGACATATCGTTTCCTCCGGGCGTGCAGCCGATCCGTCGCGCCCTGGGCGGGCGTCTATATTTGTTTGTACATCAGATCATTTACTTGGCAAACCATTTGCGGCCAGATTGATCCGGCGCGGCGCCATGGGACGTTAGACGTAAAGGCGCTTGAGGAGACCGATAAGCGTGTCGAGCTCGTCAGCGGTGAAGCGGTCGGCGAACGACTGCTCGTGGGCCTTCACCATGGCCTTGACGTCGACCAGCAGTTTCTGGCCGGCGGGCGTCAGATAGAGTTCGTGGCGACGCCGGTCGACCGCCGAGCGCTGGCGAACCACCAGATTGCGCGCTTCCAGCTTGTCGATCACCGCCATGGTGGTGGCGCGGTCCATGCGCAGGGCGCCGCCGATGGCGATCTGGGACGCGCCGGGGTTCGAGCCGATCAGCCACAGGGTCGCCGACTGCTTCTGGGTCAGGTCGGCTTCGGCCAGCACCGCGATGATATGCCGGTGCATCGTCCCCTGTGCCTGGCGGACGTGAAAGCCCAGAACCTGATCGAGCGTGTCGAAGTCCAGGCCGGATTCAACGACGTCCTCCGCGGTCGCCAGGTCTGCTGAAGCTTTCATGGTCACAGGTCCATATCGACGGGGCGAGGTCCCGATGGTTCGGGCCCTGACAATTCTCTCGCCTAGCATAGGCCTTGCGGCCGCGAAATCGACCCCCGTGGCGAGATTGATGACAGCTTGTAACACAAACAGTATGCCATAAAGCTTATCACGGCGATCAACGCCGGCCGGAGGAAACATGCCTAGCCCGCGCGCGCCCGCGTCGCCCTCCCCTATTCCATCCGTCCGGACGTGGCCGTCCAACGCCTGGTACGTCGCCGCCACGTCGGAGGAGCTGACGACCAGGCCGCTGGGCCGCACGATCTGCGGCGAGCCGATGGTGTTCTTCCGCGGTTCGGCCGGGCAAGTCGCCGCCGTCGAGGACTTCTGCCCGCACCGCGGCGCGCCGCTGTCCCTGGGGTTCGTGTGGGAGGGCCAGCTGGTCTGCGGCTATCATGGCCTGACGATCGGCTGCGACGGCCGCGCGGCCGGCATGCCGGGTCAGCGGACGGAAGCCCTGCCGGCGGCGAAAGCGTTCCCGGTCATCGAGCGCAACGGCTTCATCTGGGTCTGGCCGGGCGCGGCCGAACAAGCCGATCCGGCGAAGCTGCCGCCCATGCCCTGGGCCGAAAATCCGGGCTGGGCCTATGGCGGCGGCCTCTACCACATCCAGTGCGACTACCGGCTGATGGTCGACAACCTGATGGATCTCACGCACGAGACCTATGTCCACGCCACCAGCATCGGCCAGCGCGAGATCGACGAGGCCCCGGTGCGGACGACCCTGGAAGGCGAGCAGGTCGTCACCAGCCGTCACATGCCGGGCGTCAACGCGCCCCCGTTCTGGCGCATGGCGCTGAGAGGCGCGGGCCTGGACGAGAACGCCACGGTCGACCGCTGGCAGATCTGCCGGTTCTCCCTGCCCAGCCAGGTGATGATCGAGGTCGGCGTCGCCCTCGCCGGCCACGGCGGCTACGACGCGCCCAACGCCGTCAAGGCGTCGAGCATCGTCGTCGACTTCATCACGCCGGAGACAGCGACCTCGCACTGGTACTTCTGGGGCATGGCCCGCGCCTTCGCGACGGACGACGCGGCGCTGACGGACACCATCCGCGAAGGCCAGGGCAAGATCTTCAGCGAGGATCTGGCCGTGCTCGAACGCCAGCAGGCCAATCTCTCGCGGCTGCCGGACCGTCGCCTGCTGACGCTGAACATCGACGCCGGCGGGACGCACGCCCGCCGCCTGATCGATCGGATGATGGCCGCCGAAACGGCCTAGACCAGAGGCTGCTCCAGCAGCTGGTCGCGGAGCACGGTCTTCTGGACCTTGCCCGTCCCGGTGCGCGGAAGCGCGTCCGCCAGCGTGGTGCGCTTGGGCAGCTTGTAGCGCGCCAGGCGCGGCTCCAGGTGCGCCAGGACCTCGTCGTGGCTGAGCGTCAGCCCCGGCCGGACAACCACGACGAGGCAGCCGATCTCGCCCCAGCGCGCGTCGGGCAGGCCGACGACGGCGCATTCGGCGATCGCGGGATGGCCGGCGAGCGCCGCCTCGATCTCGGCGGGATAGACGTTCTCGCCGCCCGAAATGAACATGTCCTTCTTGCGGTCGACCAGCCAGTGGAAGCCGTCGGCGTCAGCGCGCGCGACGTCGCCGGTATGGAACCAGCCGTCGGCGTCGAAGGCCTTGGCCGTCTCCTCGGGGCGACGCCAATAGGCGGAGAACAGGTTCTCGCCCTTCAGCAGCAGCTCGCCCGCCACGTCGGTGGGACAGTCGCGCCCGTCGGCGTCGACGATGCGGCTGAGGACGCCCGGCATGGCCACGCCCGCCGATCCGGCGCGCGCGTCGATGGCGGGAATGTCGATCGGCATGCCGAACACCGTCCCCGCCTCGCTCATGCCGAATCCGTCGACGATCGGGATGCCGTCGGCCAGCCAGGCGCGGATGTCGGCGGCCGGATGCGGGGCGCCGCCGGTGAACACCGCCGTCAGGCCGCGCAGGCGGTCGGGCGCGAAGGTGGGATGGGCGCGTAAGGCGTGGGCCATCTGCGGCACGCAGAAATAGTGGCTGACCTCGAGCGCCGGATCCCCGAGCCGGGCCAGGGTCCGCGCCGGCTCGAAGCCGTCCGAGACCAGGATCGCGCCGCCGTGCAGCATCGCCGGTCGGACGCAAGTCACCAGGCCGATGACATGGAACATCGGCGCGTCGTTCAAGAACACGCTCTGGTGCGTCACCTGGCCGAGCCGCCCGAAGTTCAGCGCCGTCTGGTCGAGATTGCGCTCGCTCAGCAGAACGCCCTTGGGCCGCCCCGAGGTGCCTGAGGTGTAGAGGATCAACGACGGCCGATCGCGATCGAACGGCCCGACATCCAAAGGCGTGGCCGCCTCGATCTCGCCAGCCAGCAGGTCCAGCGACAGGCCGTCAAGCCCGACACGCTGCAGCTCGTGGTCGCCGACCACCAGGCGAGGTTCGGCGTCCTCGACGAGGGCCAGGATCTCGGCCGCGCTCAGGCGCCAGTTCAGCGGGGTGTAGATGGCCCCGATCCGGGCGCAGGCCAGGTGCAGGATCGCCAGCTCCACCCGGTTGCGGGCCAGGCTGGCCACGCGGTCGCCCGGGCCCACGCCGCGATCGGCCAGCACCCGGGCGCAGCGCGCCAGCGCCGCGTCGAGCTCGGCATAGGTCCAGCGCCGGTCGCTGGCCAGGTCGACGGCGGCCAGCCGCTGGGGCCCGAGGCGCGCCTGGAGGCCAACATGATCGATCGCACCGCCCATGACCCGCCTCCCTGGCCGCCTCCCCTGCCCGTCTCAGCCTTGCTTGGCCAGATCGTAGGCGCCCAGGCCGGGCTTATAGGTCTTGTCGTCGATGAACTGCTTGATGCCTTCCTTGCGGCCATCGTCGTCGTAGGAGTTGGCGGCTTCCTGGGCCCGGACCAGATAATCCTCGGCGTTGTCGTAGGTCATCTCGCGAACCCGGCGGACCGCGTCCTTGGTGGCCTTCAGCGCCACCGGGTTCTTCTTCAGGAGCACCTCGGCCAGCTCGACGACGCGCGCCTTCAGCTGATCCAGCGGCACGCTCTCGTTGACCAGGCGCCATGCGGCCGCCTTCTTGCCGTCGATCAGTTCGCCCGTCATCGCGTGGTACATCGCGTCGCGCATCGGCATCAGGTCGGACACCACCTTGGTGGCGCCGCCGCCCGGCAGGATACCCCAGTTGATCTCCGACAGGGCGAACTGCGCCTCGTCGGCGGCGATCGCCAGGTCGCATGAATAGAGCGGGCCATAGCCGCCGCCGAAGCACCAGCCGTTGACCATGGCGATCGTCGGCTTCTGGTACCAGCGCAGGCGCCGCCACCAGCCGTAGGACTCGCGCTGGGCCTGACGCACCGCGCCCAGGCCCTTGGCCTCGGTCTCGCGGAAGTATTCCTTCAGGTCCATGCCCGCCGACCAGGCCTGGCCCTCGCCCGTCAGCACCAGAACGCCGACGTCGTCGCGGAATTCCAGTTCGTCGAGGATCTGGCCCATGCGCTGGTTGAGCCGGGGGCTCATGCAGTTGCGCTTTTCGGGGCGGTTGAACTTCACCCAGGCGATGCGGTTCTCGACCGTATAGGTGGCGGTGTCGTTGATCTCGGTCATGACCGGTCCTTGAGCAATCGGGGGAGGAAGACGCGGTGCGGCGTCAGATGGGGTAGTGGCCGGGCTGGGTCTCGATGGTGATCCAGCGCAGCTCGGTGAAGGCGTCGACGCCGGCCTTGCCGCCGAAGCGGCCGTAACCGGAGGCCTTGACGCCGCCGAACGGCATCTGGGCCTCGTCGTGGACGGTCGGACCGTTGACGTGGCAGATGCCCGACTTGATCTGGCGGGCGACCCGCAGGCCGCGGGCGGTGTCGCGGGTGAAGACAGCCGCCGACAGGCCGTACTCGGTGTCATTGGCCAGCTCGACGGCGTGGGCCTCGTCGCGGGCCCGGATCACCGCGACCACCGGGCCGAAGCTCTCGTCGCGGAACAGCTTCATCTCGGGCGTGACCTTGTCGACCACCGTCGCCGGCATCAGGACGCCGTTCGCGGCGCCGCCGTTGACCTGCACGGCGCCGGCCGCCAGGGCGTCGGCCACCAGGCTCTCGACGTGGCCGACGGTCTTGAGATCGACCACGGCGCCCAGCGGCGTCTTGCCCTCGCGCGGATCGCCGACGGCCATGCCGCCGACCTTGGTCTTGAACTTGTCGATGAAGGCCTCGGCCACCGCGTCGACCACGATGATCCGCTCGGTCGACATGCAGATCTGGCCCTGGTTCATGAAGGCGCCGAAGGCGGCGGCCTTGACCGCCTCATCGAGGTCGGCGTCGTCCAGCACGATCAGCGGCGCCTTGCCGCCCAGTTCCAGCAACACGGGCTTGAGGTGCTCGGCGCAGCGCTTGGCGATGATCTTGCCCACCGCCGTCGAGCCGGTGAAGTTCACACGGCGCACGGCCGAGTGGTCGATCAGGGCGCCGACGATGGCCGGCGCATCGGCCGGGGCGTTGGTCACCACATTGACCACGCCCTCGGGCAGACCGGCCTCGGCGAAGGCCTCGACGATCAGCCCATGGGTGCGCGGGCAGGTCTCGGAGGCCTTCAGGATCACGGTGTTGCCACAGGCCAGCGGCGTGGCGATGGCGCGCACGCCCAGGATGATCGGCGCGTTCCAGGGCGCGATGCCCAGGATCACGCCCACGGGCTCGCGCAGGGCCATGGCGATGCAGCCGGGCTTGTCGGACGGGATCACCTCGCCGGCGATCTGGGTGGTCATGGCCGCCGCCTCGCGGACGATGCCTACCGCCAGCATCAGGTTGAAGCGCGCCCAACCCTCGGTGGCGCCGATCTCGCCCATCATCGCGTCGACGAAGGCGTCGGCCTTGGCGGCCAGGGCGTCGGCGGCCTTGTTCAGGAAGGCGCGGCGGGCGTTGGGACCCAGGGCGCTCCAGCCCGCGAAGGCGGCCTGGGCCGCGTCGGCCGCCGCCTGGGCCTGGGCGATGGTCATCGCCGGGGCCGTGGTCGCGACCGCGCCGGTCATCGGATCGAGACGCTCGAAGGTGTCGGTGGTGCTCATGATCATCAATCCTTTCGCGGCCCTGCGGGCGCGGTGGCCCCGCTCATCATGGTGGCGGACGCGGCGGCCGAAGCACACCTCCCCGCCCGGCTTCGCAGCTTGTTCAGCAGAAGGCGCAGTTCGGCCCGCTCGTCGGACGAAAGCGCGGCGAAGGCCGACTGATCGTGCTCCAGCGTCGTCCGCTCGATCGCGCCGCGCAGGTCGCGGCCCGTCTCCGTCAGATGCAGAGCGTTGGTGCGACGGTCGCGGCCGGGTCGGCGCTCGATAGCGCCCAGAAGCGTCAGCTCGTCGATCGCCTTCATGGTGCTGGCGCGATTGACCCCGAGCGCGCGGCCAAGGGTGATCTGATCGCAGCCTTCGTTCATCCCGATATAGACGATGGCGGTCGCTCGGCTGGGCGTCACGCCCAGCGGCGACAGGCGTTCGCAGAGCGCGGCCATCGCGCCCATGTTGGCCTGGTGCAGAAGGAATCCGAGGCGTTCGCCGAGCACGCCGAAGGATGTGATCTCCTCCATGCCGCCGCTCGCCTCCCCATCCGATTTTCTCGTTGGGGAAATTAGTATGTCTATGAAACAGTATTGTCAATTACAATTTGCGTTACGTCTGTTTCCGGACGTAAACGCCGACCACCCCCGCGCCTGAATCCGCGCGAGGGGGTCGGCGTCGCAACGCAGGAAGACGATCAGCGCTCGAGAAGCGCCGCCCCACCCCAGGTCACGGGCAAGCGCTGGTTGTCGCCGCGGGGGCTGCGCGCCACCAGCTCGATCAGCTTCACCCCGGCGACCGGAACGGAGATCGACTGAGCCGCCATGCCCCACTTGAGCGGCTTGCTGGTCGCCAGGAGCTTGCCGTCGCCATAGACGGCGAACGTCACGACGCCAGCCTTGTCGCTGGCGCTGTCGTCGACGCCGACCGCCGTGGTGAAGCGCTTGGCCGCGCCATTGCGCACCTCGAGCCGCGAATTGGCCAGGATCCCGATCCCCGCCGCGTACCGCTTGCCCGCGATCTGAAGCAGCTGGCCGTAGGGCGCGCTGTCGGCCCGCGCCCCGCCCCAGCCGGCATAGGAGGGCCTGTCGCCCGCCCCGCCGGTGCCGCCCCAGCCCGCCGCGGTGCGGAAGATCGAAGGATCCGGCGTGGGATGCACGACGCCGTCGACCGCGGGGT
>FTCT01005564.1_pt1 | contig 10473 bp, 12 predicted proteins | sample 1658881 | NCBI WGS metagenome assembly FTCT01 (sample SAMEA3914864, study PRJEB12502) | metagenome | biome: forest; material: soil | place: USA | collected 2012-03-12 | depth 0.3 m | reverse complement strand
GCGGGTGAAGTCGGCGCCCAGGCCGCGCAGGGCGATCTGGCGGCCTTCGCCGGCGTCGCGCGTGATGGTGATGCCCGGGATGCGCTGCAGGCTTTCGGCGAGGTTGAGGTCCGGGAAGGCGGCGATGTCTTCGGAGACGATGACGTCTTCGGCGCCGACAGCGCGGCGCTTGAGGCCTTGCGCGCTGAGGATCGAGTTGCGGAAGCCCTTGACGACGATTTCGGACGCCGGTTCCTGGGACGCAGGGATCGCCGCGGGCGCGGCCACCGGGCGCGGGCCGGCCGGCACGGGCGTCTTTTCGGCGATGCGCAGGACGACGGTCGCGCCGTCGTCTGAAGCCACGACCAGAGGGGTGCCCTTCAATAATTGGCGGAGGGCGACGTGGCGGTCGAGACTGCCCTTGAGTGCGCGGGTCTGGATGCCGGCCAGGTCGTCGGTCGGCGCGAGAATCTGGATGCCGGCCTGGCGGGCGAACATCGGAATGGAGGTCACGGCCGGTTGCGCCGGCAGGTCGAAGGTGGTGGCGGCATGAGCCGCGGCGGCGTGCAGGCCGGCTGCGGCCACGGTGCCGAGGAGCGCGCGGCGAAGGATTGCGGACTTGATCATCATTATCCCCTTGATGGTCTGTGAAGTGCCAGATCGTGGAAGCGGTTCCAGTTCGCCGCTGCCGAAGGGTTAGAGGTATTCCCCGGGGCGTCTCCGTTATCCGTCGTAAAAAATTCACGCGGCGCGGAAGGTATATTGGACAAGCTGCGTGCGAATTTATCGTGACAATACAATGGTATCGTCGTCCATGCGGACGCGTGCGCCGAGGCTGAGCGCGGCGGCACGGGCGAAGCCGTCGACGTCGTCGGCGGCAAACAGCCCCGAAACGTGGCGATGGGCAAGCTCGGGCGCGACGACGAGGCGGCGGCGGGAATAGCGGGCGAATTCGGCGGCGGCTTCGGGCAGGCTTGTGCCTTCGAAGGCGAGCTGGCCGTCGCGCCAGGCGAGGCTGCGGGTCAGGGCCTGGGCGTCCACGGGCTCGATGTCGACCATGATGGTGCGGGAGGTGGCCGGCAGGCGGATGGTCGCGGTATGGCCGGCGTCGACCAGAGGTGGCGACGCATCTCCGCCCTGTGGCCAGCCGCCGGTGACCGATTGCAGGGCCTCGACAAGCCGGGACGGCGGGCTCTCGATGGCGACCCGGCCGGAGGCGACCTCGACCTTCATCGTTTCGGCGTCATGGAGGTTGACGCCGTAGGCGGTGCCGACGGTGCGGACGACTGCGAACGGTCCCGCGACGAGGAAGGGGCGGGCGGGGTCTTTCACGACTTCGAAAAAGGCTTCGCCGCGCAGCATGCGGATCAGGCGCCGGTCATGGCCGAATTCGGCCGATACGGCGGAATTGGTATTGAGTGTGAGGCGAGATCCGTCGTCGAGCGTAATGTGGCGAATTTCGCCGAGCGCGGATTCGAAATTGCGCGCCGGCGCCGGTGGCCGGCGCAGGGTGACTGCCGCCACGGCCAGCGACGCGGCGATGGCGCCGCCGCCGGACCACAGCAGGGCGCGGCGGGTGACCGGAGGGCTGACCCGAGGGCGGTCGGCGAGGCGGCACAGCGGAGCGGCGCCGGCCAGGAGGGCGAGGGCGCGGGCATAGGCGCCGAGGCAGCGCGGGTCGCCGGCGAGCCAGGCATCGAGCTCGGCCTGTTCCCCTTCTTGCAGGGGGCGGGCATCGACGCGGGCGGCCCATGCGGCCGCCGTTTCGTCAATGGCGGCGGCTGTGGGTCTGGTCGTCACGCGTTTCCTCGGTTTTTTTGTTTTCTCCATCGGCCCGGCCCGGCTTTCCGCCGGAGACGGCGGCCATCAGCAGGCGGATGCCGCGGGCTATGTGCTTTTCGACGGTATTTTCCGACAGCTTCATGCGACGGGCGATTTCGACCTGGGACAGGCCTTCGATGCGGCGCAGGATGAAGGCCTGGCGGGTCTGACGCGGCAGGCCGGTAATGGCGCGGCGGATCATGGCCAGTTCGTTGCGCGCCAGGACGTGGTCCTCAGGCGAGGGGGCGTCGGAGCAGGCGGCGAGCGTGTCGATGTCGGCTACGGCGGTGATCGGCACGACCGATGACTGGCGCAACTGCTGGAGGATCACCGACCAGGCGGTCTGGAAGGCGTAGGTCCGCGGATTGCGTATGGTGTCGATCGACGCCTTGGCGGCGAGGATGGCGTAGGTTTCCTGGACCACGTCGTCGATATCGAAGCCAAACGTCGCCTTCTTGCGCAGCCAGGCGCGCAGGGCCGGCTCATGCGGCAGGACATGGCGCGCCAGCCACTGGGCGCGCGCGTCATCGACAGAGGGCATACGCCGGCTTTTCAATATCGGTTTCAGGTCTGATATCATCCTGAAAGATAGATGCGACACACGTGTGACGCCGCCATCCGTCACAAAAAATTCGCGAAGGCAAAAGGGGGCAGGAAGGAAAGGAAGCAAGCCCCCCTCGTGCGGTCCCCTCCCCATTTTCTACGAAAACGGGGAGGTGCAGGGGAGAGAGTGCTGTTTTGGGGGTATGCGGAACTGGGGTGGGGTGACGGATAACGGGTGTCATGACACACACCGTTCTCACAATCCGCTCCATCACCGCCTCGCAATGGATCGACAAGGCCTGGACGCTTTTGCAGGCGCATCGCCGCGAGCTGGCCACCAATCCCGACATCATGGACCTGAAGCCCAGGCGCGAGCGCTATGAGGCGCTGGAGGCGCTGGGCGCCATGGTGTCGCTGGGGCTTTTCGACGGCGACAGCCTGATCGGCTATTCGGTCAATATCATCGACGCCAACATGCATTATGCCGACCTGGTGGTCGGCCAGAACGACCTTTTGTTCGTTCACCCCAAATACCGGAAATCCCAGGACGGGCTGGCGCTGATCCACGCCACCGAGGACGCCCTGCGCGCACGCGGCGCGCGGATGATGGTGTGGCACGCCAAGGAGGGCACGGCCTTGCAGGGCATGATGCCGCGCCTGGGTTACCGCGTTCAGGACGTCATTTTTTCAAAGGTGTTGTAATGGCATTTGTCGCAGCCGCCGCGGCCTTGACCGCCGGTCAGGCCTATACCGCCAACCAGCAGGCCGGCCACATGAAACGCGCCGCCGCCAGCGCCGAGCAGGCGGCCAGGGATTCCGCCGCCGAGCAGCAGCGCGCCGTCAACAAGGCCAATGCCAGGAAACCCAATGTCGCCGACATCATGTTCGGCAACCGCCAGGGCGTGGCCGGTACCAACCTGACCGGGTCGGCCGGAGCGCCGGTGGGCGCATCGAGCATCGGCATGAACACGTTGTTGGGGCAGTAGGATGGGTTGGGGCAACAAGATGGGCGAGACCGAGGAAAAGGCCGGGATGAGCGTCAAGGCGCGCATCGCGCGGCGGCTGAATTTGCTCAAGTCCGAGCGGGCCGGGTGGCTGCCCATGTACCAGGACCTGTCGGACTATATCCAGCCCTATGCGGGGCGGTTCTATGTGACCGATCGCAATCGCGGCGAGCTGCATCAGTTCAACAATATCATCGACGATTGCGCCACCGAGGCGCTGGACATCCTGGCGGCGGGGTTGATGGGCGGGCTGACCAGCCCGGCCAGGCCGTGGTTCCGCCTGGGCGTCAGCGATTCGAAGCTGCGCGACGATCACGACGTCAAGGTGTGGCTGGCGGAATGCCAGCGATTGCTGCTGGACGTGTTCGCCAAGTCGAACACCTATCTGGCGCTGCACAACATCTATTACGAGCTGGGGCTGTTCGGCACGGCGTGTTCGGTGGTGATGGACGATTTCGACACCGTCATCCACCACTACACGGCGCCGGTCGGCGAGTTCTGCCTGGCGTCGGATTTCCGGGGGCGCGTCAATACGCTGTACCGCGAGTTCCAGAAGACGGTCGGCGAGGTGGTGCGGGAGTTCGGCTACGACAATTGTTCGGCGGCGACGCGGGCGCTGTACGACCGGCAGTCGCTGGACGCCTGGGTGACGGTTTGCCACGCGGTGGAGCCGCGCGAGGATCGCGTGACAACCCGCAAGGACGCGCGCCACAAGGCGTGGCGGTCGACCTATTTCGAGATGCGCGGCGACGACAAGACCCTGCTGCGCGACAGCGGGTTCGAGAGCTTTCGCGTGCTGGCGCCGCGCTGGCACAAGACGGGCGGCGATATCTACGGCCGGTCGCCCGGCATGCGGGCCCTGGGCGCGGTCAAGCAGTTGCAGCACGAGCAGTTGCGCAAGGCGCAGGGCATCGACCAGCTGACGCGGCCGGCGCTGCAGGTGCCGATGGCGCTGAAGGGGGCGGACGTCGACATGCTGCCGGGCGGGGTGACCTATGTCGACGCATCGGGATCGTCGTCGGTGCGCAACCTGATGGAGGTCGGGATCGATCTCAATCACCTGCTGGCCGATATCGAGGACACGCGCCGGCGCATCCGCGCCGCGTTTTACAGCGATCTGTTCCTGATGATTTCGAATTCGGCCGACGTGCAGAAGACGGCCGCCGAGATCGCCGAGCGCCATGAAGAGAAGATGCTGGCGCTGGGGCCGGTGCTGGAGCGGATGGAGACCGAGCTGTTGCGGCCGTTGATCGACATCGCGTTCGAGCGGTGCGCGAAAGCCGGGATCCTGCCCGAGCCGCCGGAGGTGCTACACGGCATGCCTTTAGAGGTCGAGTACATCTCGGTACTGGCGCAGGCGCAGCGCATGATCGCGACCAACGGCATCGACCGCTGGGTGAGCGGCCTGGGCGCGGTGGCGCAGTTCAAGCCGGAGGTGCTGGACAAGTTCAACGCGGACCGCTGGGCAGACGAATACGGCGACCTGCTGGGTGTGCCGCCGGACCTGATCAACGGCGACGACGTGGTGGCGGCGCAGCGCCAGCAGCGCGCGCAGGCGCAGGCCCAGGCTGCCCAGATGCAGCACGCCGGCGCGATGGCGGACGCAGCGGCGAAGCTGGGCAAGATTCCGACGACGGGCGGCAATGTGGCGTCGGACGTCATGGGGCAGCTGACGGGGTACGGGCCCAATTCGTAGGGCCGCGGCCAGGACTTCGATTTCGACACTTTTATGGAGAGGCCTTATGGCGCAACTTGAATATCCCCTTTCACCCGGCGGCCCGCTGGTTACCGAAGTCTCGATGACGACCCCGCTGCCCGTCGGCAGCGTGGCGGCGCCGCTGGCCGTGCAGGTCGACAATTCGGCGGTCAACAGCCAGCCCCTGTACGTGGGGACGGCGCGCGCCGGCTCGGCGACGAGCGCGGCGGCGTGGCGCATCCAGAAGCTCGGCTATGACGGCAACGGCAATATGGCGTCGGTCAGCTGGGCCAATGTCGATGTCAACGGCCTGCCGTCGGCGGCGGAGGTCTGGGACAACCGCGCTTCGCTGACCTACGCGTAAGGAGGGGATGATGGGTGTGAAATATAATCCCCTGACGGGGGAGCTCGACGTTCAACCCGCTCTTCAGGATCTTCGGATTGATGGCGCGGCTTGGAACTCCCAAATTTATAACCTCAAGGACAGCAACACGCGGAAAATTCGTAGGGCGCTGGCCAACACGGCCGCTGGCGTCTCAAATACCGCGATTGCCTGCGTTGGTGACAGCACTACGGCGGGTTACAACCCGAGCGGCGTGCAAGGTTCACAATTCCGCAATGGATATCCGACGCGTATCATGGAGATGCTGAACGGTCACCGCGGCATGAAGTTCACCGGCAATAGCTGGTGGAACTCCAAAACGACGGACAGCACTAAAGCGTCCACGATCCTCGGGTTCGACAACTTGGCTGCGGTGACCAACTACGGCACTGGCGTCACGGTCGACACTTCCATCTCGACCTACTCGATCAGCGGATATTTGGTAAAGTTCTCTGCGGCTGGCGGCATCGCGTTTACGTTCCCCGACGTTTTCGACACTATCGAGTTTTACTATTACCAGTCGGGTTCCGTAGGCACGGTTGACGTAAATATTGACGGCGGCGCTACCCTGACGACGCTATCTCGTAACGGCACTAGCGCGGTTGTACGGTCCACAGTGGTTGGCATTTCTACGGGCAGTACCCACACGATTAATGTCAATTGGGCTAGCGGTACGTTCTACCTCATCGGTGTACGAGTCTACCTTTCCACTCGTAAAGAGGTGACGATCCAAAATTGGGGCGCGGGTTCCATGCGCTCGAACAACTGGTCTTTGACACCCGCCAATGCTTGGGAAATGCCGATTATCGTCGCCAATTCCACGGCCGGTATCGCGGCCGATTTGGCCATTCTCGACTTTGGGATCAACGACTCTTCCAACGCAGTGTCGCTGACTTCCTTTGAAACACAGATGCGCTATATGATCGGCAGGCTTCAGGTCAACGGCGACGTGATCCTTAAAACTCCGGTCTGGGGCACATCGTCATCTCTAACCACGTTGGGCACATATGCGCAGAAACTGCGAGACATCGCATGGTCGATGGATATTCCGTTCATCGATATCACCAGCCGTTGGGAAAGCCCAACTACAGCTAATGGTCGTGGGTTCTTCAACTCGGATCTCGTTCATCCAACGCTCGTAGGCTATGCTGACGAAGCGCTATGCGTGTCGAACGCGATTATGCAGCTGATGTAATCAGTCCTGCAACGTGGCGTCTTTGAGGTCTATTGCCTCAGGCGCCACCAGCAGAGCAATCAGAACGAGGATTAGGACCCCGCCGAAAATTATCGCGGTCCATGCGGCGGGATGGATTTTCATCATCAGCCGATCCATGTGATCCGCCTCCGGCCGCTGCCACGACCGGGGTGTATCTTTTCCGTCAGCTGTTTTGCGAACCGCTGGCCGGGTTGCTCAATAAAGCGGTAAGTCACACCGGCGATGGCGACGACCGCGGCCAGGAGGCAGAGGGCTAGAATATCCATCGCTAACCGATTACCGATCTCGAACACCTCCGCTGTGCCCACGGTTTTAAAGGCGTTGAGATGCAGTTTCTTGTCGACGACGCGAACTGCCGCCATGACGAACTGGATGATGACGTAGTGCACGAGGTAGATGCTGTATGAGGTGCGTCCAAGGTATTGGGGAGCGGGCGACGTCATAAACCGCGAAAGCATGCCCGATTGCGCGGCAAAGACCCAAATAGCGAAGGCAAAGATGATTGGCATCAGGAAGGGGAGCGCCGGGAAATCGACGCACAACAGGACCGCAAGGAGCGCGGCGGCGACCCATTCCATCCAAGGCTTTGCCCGGACCGTCCAAGTCCTGAAACCTAAGAACAACAGCGAGCCTCCGAAAAAATATGCGATGCACGAAATCAGCCCGTAGCCCTCGGCCACGGATAGGTTGTGCGGCGGAACTCGCAGCCAAATCATCGCGGCGCCGGCAAAAACTGCAAGCCCCAGCGCGACAAAGCGGTACGATTTTCCGGCCAGTGCCGCGGCAAAAAAGACCAAGTAGGCAACCATCTCGGTGCTGATCGACCAAGACGGACCATTCCAAGTGAAATCCTTGAATATGCCGACGCCGTTCAGCAGCAGGACGTTGCCAATCAAAGCGGGGATGCTGTTTGTGCCGTGGAACGGCCATTGACCGCTCGACACATGCAACGCCTTGACCGCCACCAATTTTGCCACCTCGAGCACGACCAGCGCGGCCAGCATGGACACATGAAGGGGCCAGAGCCGCCCAAGGCGCTTAACGGTGAAGTCCGTGAAATCCGGCTTCTCGCGAATCTTGTCGAGGTATGCGCTCGTTATGACGAAACCGCTGAGCATGAAGAAGAAATCGACGCCACGGTGCCCGTTTCGGACGAACGGCAAATCATAGAAATAGCCGTATGCCGAGAAGTGATAGAGCACCACCAATACCGCAAACACACCGCGAAAGGCGTCAAGGGCTTCGAACCTATGCTTGGGCGTATCAGCCATATTGTTCCCCGGTTTCCAGAGGCACCTTAAACCATTCCTGCCGCGCTGCAATACCGCAACAGCTGGTGGGTGAATGACCACCAACCCAAAAAATTGTGCGTTGCATAATTTTTTGGGTTGCCGTGCGGTGGTATTTGCAAGCTTAATGCCGTGCTTGCAGCTACCGCGATGTCTAATTATGGAAAACGTGCCGAAAGACGGAGCCCGCACAGTCAGCTTTGAGCCTACGGTTCATGGCCTTCGCGGCTTCGCGGCGCTGGGTATCTTTCTGTTCCACGTGTACGATATGATGCGTAAGCAGAATATCTTTGACCCGATGGCCGTGCCATATGTGCTTAAAGCCGCCATTATCAGCCTGTCCTGCGGCGTCGATCTGTTTTTCATGATCTCGGGCTATCTGATCACCGGAAGCCTTATCCGCCACGACAATATCCGCAAATTCTTCATAGACCGGGTCGCCAGGATATATCCCGTTTTCCTGGTCCTCCATGTGGCGCTGTTCCTGGTGGCGCCCGTATTCCACTACAAGTGGACCGTCGGTCTGACGCCGGCACAGTGGGTTTTCCACTTTACGACGAACCTCCTGATGCTGCCGGGTGTTTTCAAGCTGCCCCTGATGCAGCTGAACGCCTGGACGCTAAGCTATGAGTGGCTTTTCTACATTGTCAGCGCCGCAGCCTACGCCGCGTATGCCAAGAAGCTGAACTGGCTCAAGTCAGCCCTGGTGCTGGCTGTCCCGGTCCTTTTGCTTGTCTACCCCCGCGCCGTTTTCTTCATCGCCGGCGCCGCTGTCTTTGCCGCCAACCGGCGCGACTTCGCCCTGCCGAAGTGGGTGACAAACCCGGCCGTCGTTATTGCCCTGCCTTTCCTGTTCGCCGGGATGATGGGCTACAGCAATGATAACGAAGCGCCATGGATGACGTACCTGGCGTTCGTGCCGGGCATACTGCTGTTCGCCCTGGTCACGCGCGCTTCGCCGATTTACGCCGCTGTCCTGCGGAGCAGGCCGATCCAGTTCATGGGAACGATCAGCTACAGCTTCTACCTTTTGCATCCGGTCGTGACGACGCCGTTGAAGATATTGGCCGCCAAGATCCTTCGCGACAAATTCGACCTTCCGCCTATTCTTATCGTTGCGATTTTCGGCACGGTGGCGTTCGTGATTACGGTGGCCGTTTCCTATGTGAGTTACCGCGTACTCGAAAAGTGGGGGACGCGATGGGTGAAGGCCGTGCTCAGGGGGGAGCGCCTGTCGCCTGTCCTGCCGATCCGGGCGCGCCTGGCAAAATTGATCGGGTCAAAGTGATTTTGCCCGCCGGCGGCCGGAAGAACCGCGGAGGTGTCTTGCAAATCCGTCCATTTGAGACGATAATTTGTCTCAAGGAGACAGGACATGGCCAGACCGACGGCAAGCGTGGCGCGAAAGGCGGAGGCGAAAGCCGCCGCGGCTAACGACTGGAAGGCCGCCAGCGGTACGGCTTCGCTGTTCAAGACGTCGGCGATCGAGCGCGACAGCTTCGTACGCGAAGGCGTGCCTGTCGGCTATGTCGACGACCTGGCCGACCGGCTGGGGGAAAGCCGTTCGAAGCTCTATATCCTGCTGCGTATCCCGCGCGCGACGGCGGCCCGGAAGAAGTCCGAAGACGCGCGGCTGAGCGTCGACAGCAGCGATCGCGTCGTCGGTTTCGCCAAGCTGATCGGACAGGTCGAGACGATCGTCCAGGAGTCGGGGACGCCCGAAGGCTTCGACGCGGCACAGTGGCTGAAGGACTGGATATCGCGGCCTTTGGCGGCGCTGGGCAATCGGCGGCCGGACGAGTTCATGGAGACGTCGGATGGGCGGGAGATGATTTCGCAGATCCTGGCGCGGGCTCAGTCGGGCGCCTATTCGTGACACGATCCGTCTTCCGGATCGCTTCGACGTCGCCGAACTATCCTTACGACGATATGAGCGGGAAGGGGGCCGAGACGTCCGGCGGACGCTGGAACCGCAAGGGCATGCCCGTCGTCTATACCGCCAGCAGCGTGGCCCTGGCCGCGCTTGAGACCATCGTGCATACGGATACGGGCGGCTGGCCGTTAAACCGGTACGCGATGGAGATATCGATTCCGGATGCCGTGTGGGACGCGGCCGAGGTGCCGGAGCGGCTGGGGACCTTGCCCGAGGTGTGGGACTCGCAGCCGGCGCCCAAGGAGACGCTCGATTTCGGGGATGCGTGGATCGCGTCGCGGCGGTCGGCGCTGCTGATCGTGCCGTCGGTCGTGGTGCCTTTGGAGGCGAATATCCTGATCAATCCGCGGCACCCCGATGCCGGGCAGGTGCGGGTGATCAAGACAACGCGGTTCGTTTATGACGGGCGGATCAGGCCGTGAGGTCCGGCGGCGGCGGCTAAAGGCGGCCGTGGCGGATATCGCCGATGACGGCCACGACCTGCCGCAGGTCGAGGGGCTTGGTCAGATGGACTTCGAAACGGACGCCGTGCTTGACGGCTTCGGCCGCGGTGTCGTCGTAGCCCGACTGGGCGAGGATTTTGATGTTCGGGTTTTTCGTGTTCGCGCGC
>FTCT01000961.1_pt1 | contig 10499 bp, 12 predicted proteins | sample 1658881 | NCBI WGS metagenome assembly FTCT01 (sample SAMEA3914864, study PRJEB12502) | metagenome | biome: forest; material: soil | place: USA | collected 2012-03-12 | depth 0.3 m | reverse complement strand
GATACCTGTTTCCATGGCATGACGAACCCTCCGGTATCGTCAGCTTAATGTGTCAGGTATGTCTCCGAACACCTGTCAGGCATGTCTCCGGTCCATACAAAGGCTTCGGGGCGCCACCTGGAGTCAGGATAACTTCTCCTTCCCCGTTTACGGGGGAGGTGGCGCTCGCGGAGCGAGTGACGGAAGGGGGGAGGAGAGGTGCAGAAATCACTGACACATCAGTATTTCCGCCATATTTCATAACGATTTAGAACATGCCGGCAATCACAGCCCAACCGTTGTCCGCTACAAGGGACAACTCGTCACGAATCATTGCGAATTTTTCCGCAAGGTAAGCGGGATATTCGGGGGAGGCATGCGGACACCGCTGTGGCTCCTCAGATCGAACCTTCTTAACCGCCAAGGCCAATTCATCCGGCGTGACCCGTCGGTAGGCCTCAGCCATGGCGCCTACGGTTTCCACTGAATAGAAATACACCATTCCATTACCGGCGTCTGCAACATACCGGGATCCGATGACGATCGTACCGAGTGCCGCTAGTTCGGGACTGTCCTCAGCCAGCACCTCGAGAACACGATGAACATCGTAATAGACCTCGCGCTCCAGATCGATCTGCAGTTGATAACGAATGCAATCGTTACCTCCCTCGTCACCTTCGCCATTTAACATGGCAATGGCCTTGGCTTCGTCCTTCGGATCGAAAGCCAGGCCAAGATGGTTGCATACCCCCAAAGATCCCCTCCCTTGATGCTGTCGCCAGTGCGCAACCCGATTAAATGACCCCCACTTTTCGCATAAATTGCGCGACAACGCAAAAAATTGGAGCATTTCCACCGATCAACTTGATCGGGAAATGCTCTCTAGCGGTCAAAGCGAGGCACGGCTGCATTCTCGGCCTGGATTGACGTCAAAGCCTATTTCTTCGGATTAAGCCGCTGCGCCCGGATGGCCGTCGACGAATGGCCGTGCAGCGGGCCCTTGAGATAGCTCCACGCCGGCGCGTCGGCGAAGGGCAGGATATGGCCGGCGCGCTCTGGTTTGCGGAAGCGCGCAAAGCGCTTGGCGGCAGGCGACAGACGGGCATTGAGCAGCGCGCCCGGGCGCGATACGACGGCGACCGGCACCATGTGCATGATCTGCACCCAGCCGCGCCAGCGGTGGAAGCTGGCCAGGCTGTCGCCGCCCATGATCCACACGAAGTTGACGCCCGGATAGCGCGCCTTCAAGGCGCGCAGCGTGTCGAGCGTATAGGTGGCATGGATATGCGTCTCGAAGTCCGAGACGACGTCCTTGGGCCCGACAAAGGGCTTGAGATCGGCGATACGCTGCGCCAGCGGCGCGGTGTCGGTCTTGCTTTTCAAGGGGTTCTGCGGCGAGACGAGCCAGATGACACAGTCCAGCCCCAGCCGCATGCGCGCCGTTTCGGCGACGTGCCGATGGCCTTCATGCGCCGGATTGAACGAGCCGCCGAACAGGCCGACCTTCATCCCGCGTTCCAGATACAGGCCGGTGCGCAGAGCGCCCGAACGCACGGAAGCCGCCATGGGGGCCAGGCCGGCAAACCACATCAGCGGCCTCCGGTGAGACAGGAATGCGGAAACGGCCCCCGGACCATCACTAGGCTTTGTCCCAGGGATTGTACGCGCCCGACGACGGCGGCGCTTCGTCCTCACCCAGCGGCGCCTTGCCTGAAATCGTCTCGAAGGCGGCGAACAAGAGCTCGCGAACGCCCTGGCCCGACACGCCGGAAATCATGTGCGGCGTCTGGCCCGACGCGCGCTTGATCTTCTGCTTCAGGCTCTTGCGGGCATCGGCGTCCATGGCGTCGATCTTGTTGATCGCCACGATTTCCGGCCGGTCGGCGAGATCGACGCCGTGTTCCTGGCCGTAGGCTTCCAGCTCGTGGCGGATAACCCTGTACGACTCGACCGGGTTTTCCTGCGTGCCGTCGATCAGGTGGATCAGCACCTTGGTGCGCTCGACGTGGCCCAGGAACTTGGTGCCTAAGCCCAGGCCTTCCGACGCGCCCTCGATCAGGCCCGGAATGTCGGCCAGGACGAAACGCTGTTCGGGTCCGAGGTCGATGACGCCGAGATTGGGCGTCAGCGTCGTGAAGGGATAGTCGGCGATCTTGGGCTTGGCGGCCGAGGACGCGGCCAGGAAGGTCGACTTGCCGGCGTTGGGCAGGCCAACCAGGCCGGCGTCGGCGATCAGCTTCAGCCGCAGCCAGATCCAGCGTTCCTCGCCTTCCTGACCGGGCAGGGCGAAGGTCGGGGCCTGGTTGACCGGGCCCTTGAAACGCGTATTGCCCCAGCCGCCGTTGCCGCCCTTGGCCAGCAAAAAGCGCTTGCCGGCTGTGTCGAGGTCGACGATCACGTCTTCCTCGTCCTCGTCCAGCACCTCGGTGCCGACGGGCACACGCAGGATGACGTCCTCGGCATTGGCGCCGTGCATCTGCCGGCCCTTGCCGTGCTCGCCGGTCTTGGCCTTGAAATGCTGCTGATAGCGATAGTCGATCAGCGTGTTCAGGCCTTCGACGGCCTCGACCCAGACGTCTCCGCCCTTGCCGCCGTCGCCGCCGTCGGGGCCGCCGTTCGGAATGAATTTTTCGCGCCGGAACGATACGCTGCCCGCGCCGCCGTTGCCCGAACGGATATAGATCTTGGCCTGGTCCAGAAACTTCATAATCGGATTGTCTTGGAGGAAAGTGTTCGCAAGATCAATGATCTTGTGCGTGTAAAGAAACGCGAAGCCTTATTCCGCGGTCAAATAGCGAATCATCAGGTATTCGTCCTGATAGCGGGCGCCCATTTTCAACGCCCTGGGCTCGACCCCGAAGACGGTGAAGCCCACACGGCGATACAGGGCGATGGCGTCCGTGTTGTCTTCGACGACGAACAGCGTCACCTGTTCGACGACTCCCGCGGCGTGGGCCAGGACAGCCCCCATCAAGGCGCGCCCGGCGCCGGACCCGCGCGCCTCGGGTTTCACATAGGTTCCGAAAATGCGTCCCTTATGGTGTTCGCGCGGTCCATCGGACTGCCAAAACCCGACCATGCCGACGATCGCGTCATCCAGGAAGGCGCCAAAGACGGCGTTGGCCGCCAGCCGTTCCTCGAACTGGCTGAGCGGCCGGCCGCTTTCGATCTCGTACGTCGAGCCGAAGGCTTCGGGCGCGGTTTCAAGGGCGTTCAGGCGAATGGCACGATACGCCTCGGCGTCGGAAACGCCGAGGCGTCTTACAGTTATCGGCATGAAGCGCTCAGAGAATGCGGATCATGTGTAGCGCCTGGTGCTCGCCCTCGCGCGCCAGCGACGTCTCCATCGTCCGGCGGCCGGTGTAGAGGAAGTCGGCGGCGTTGAGCAGAGCGCCCGACGCTTCGTTGTCGGCGAAGTGCGCGGCGTGGACGACGCGGTGCAGCTTGCGCTTCTTGACCCAGCGCAACAGGCCGTCGATGGCTTCCAGCGCATAGCCCTTGCCCTGGAAGGCCGGTGCGATGAAGACGCTGAGGTTCGGACCGAAGCTGTGCAGGCCCGGGCCCTTGCCGCACGCCTGGCGCGTCAACGAGACCAGGCCTATCATCTGCTCGTCCTCGAGACGGATGGCCCAGTAGGTCAGCTTGGCGGCGCACATGTCGGCGAGAAGCTTTTCAGCGTCCTCACGCGGCAAGGGGTGCGGGATGGCGTGCGTCATGCGCGCCGAATTGCGGTCGGAAAACGTGGCCATCAGGGCGTCAAGGTCACCCGGTTTGAGCGGCGTCAGGCTCAGACGGGTGGTTTCGATGCTGATCTGCTCTGGCGGCACGGCGCCGGCGCTTTGCCGGTCGATGTCGTTGCGCGGTATCATTGCTCATCTCCTTGTCCTCTTGTGGAGGACGGCCCTTTTGACCCGGCGTGATTTTATTATGCACCGGATAGGGCGTATTTAGGGTCGAACTGTGTCAGTTCGAGACCCTGGCGGAATTGAGCGGGATCACATTTTTTCAAGGTCGATCTAAGGCCTTGATTCACATGCAAAAACGGGAGCCCGGAAAAATCCGGACTCCCGCTCAAATCTTCGGTCCGGATCGGCTGTATTGACAGACACGATCCGAAAAATCCGTGGATCGCGTTATTCGGCGGCTTCGGCTGCCGGAAGGATCGACACGTAACAGCGATTGTCACGCTTCGTCGTAAACTTTACCTGGCCTGTCGCCGTGGCGAAAAGCGTATGGTCGCGGCCGAGGCCGACATTGGTGCCCGGCCAGAACTTCGTGCCGCGTTGACGGACGAGGATGTTGCCCGCGAGGACGGTTTCACCGCCGAAGCGCTTTACGCCAAGGCGTTTGGCTTCTGAGTCGCGGCCGTTGCGCGACGAACCGCCGGATTTCTTGTGTGCCATGGGAGGTTACTCCTTAAATCTGGGTTCTTACGCTTCGTCCGAAGTGGCTTCGGCAGCCTTCTTCTTCGGAGCGGCCTTCTTCTTCGGGGCCGGAGCGGCTTCCTCGGCGACGACCGGGACAGACACGACTTCCGGGGTTTCGACGGCGGCGGCTAAGCCGCGCGGCGCAAGGTTACGGGCGCGGGCGTCGAGTTCGGCCTTGGTCGTCAGCGAAACGGTGCCTTCCCAGGCGGCCGACTTGCCGGCGCCGGCAATGGCGGTGACGCGCAGGACGCTTTCCAGCTGGCGATGACCGCGCGTACGGCGGTAGCCCTGGCGGCGAATCTTCTTGAAGATGCGGACCTTGTCGCCCTTGCGGGTTTCGATCAGCGTCGCCGACACCGTCGCGCCGTCGACCAGCGGAGCGCCGACGACGGCACCGGCTTCGTCGCCCAGCATCAGGACTTCGTTGAAGGTGACGGCAGCGCCGGCTTCGCCTTCCAGCTTTTCGACCTTGATCAGATCGCCAGCCGCGACACGGTATTGCTTACCGCCTGTTTTGATGACCGCGTACATGGTCAAGTGCCTCATGAATGGCGCAGGCGTTGGTGAAGCAAGCTTCCCGATGACCGCGCGAGAAATGGAAATACCGCCCCGTGGAGCCGACAGCCCCCGGGCGAGAGGGCGCGACTTATACAGGGATATGGGGGTGAGTCAACGCCCGAGACCGTGTTTGCGTCAATAATTGTTCTTTACGCGGCGACGGGCTGGGGGACGCCCGCGTCGAGCGCGGCGAACAGGCGGGCGAACAGCGTCTTCTCGAGCTGTTGCGCGCTTTCCAGCGCCGCGGACGTATCGAAACCGATCTCGTGGAGCCGGTCGATCATGTCGATCAGGTGTTTGTCTTCCTCGGCGATGATGCCCTTGAGCGGCAGCGGATAGCCGGCGGCCAGCAATGCCTGCTGATAGAGGCGGTAGACCCAGATGGCGCGCAGCTCGACGACCAGCGACACCCAGAGATACCCGGTTTCGGCGTGGACCTCGCCCAGTGGGCGCGTCAGTCCGGCGTCGAGCCGGCCGAAATAAAGCTTGCCCGGGCCGGCCGCCAGGGTCTCGGCGTCGGAATAGCCTTCCAGCTTTTGCCCGGCCAGCTTCTCGGCCTCGCGCTTGAAGAAGAAGGCGTGGCGGGTTTCCTCGGCCAGGTGCTTCAGAATGTCCTGGGTCAGGATGCCCTTCATCTGCGACAGCATGATCTTGCGGCTGCCGATATGTTCCAGCAGCGACAGCAAATTCAAAAAGCGTGTATGGGCAGCCGGCTGGGCGATAACGGTGCGCAGGAAGGCCGAGAACGGCGCTTCCAGGTCGCTATTCAAGCGTTCCGTCGCGGACAGCATCAAGGGCGCGGTCAAGGGTTGCGACAATGGCATTCAGGTCATCCAGACTGAGACAATAGGGGGGCAGCATATAGAGGGTTTGGCCCAGGGGACGCAACAGCACACCTTGCTCAAGGCTGAAACGATAGAGTTTCGGACCGATGCCCGACAGGTAGCCGGGATCGTCGACCTGTATGTCGAAGGCCATGATGGTGCCGGTATGGCGAGGATTGACGACGTCGGGCCGCGCGGCCAGGCGGGCAAGTCCGGTGGCCTGCCAGGCGTGCAGTTGCTGGATGCGCTCCATCACCGGCTCTTCGTCCCACAGGGCCAGCGACGCATTGGCGGCGGCGCATGCCAGGGGATTGCCGGTGAACGAAGACGAATGAAAGAAGGTCCTGGCCCGGTCGGTGCTGTAGAAGGCGCGGTAGATGTCCTCGCTCGCCAGCGTCACGGCCAGCGGCAGATAGCCCGAGGTCAGGCCCTTCGACAAACAGACGATGTCGGGGACGATACCCGCCTGGTCGCACGCGAAGCGCGTACCCGTGCGGCCCCAGCCCGTCATGATCTCGTCGGCGATGAACAGCACGCCATGGCGGCGGCAGACGCTATGCAGTTCGCGCAAAACCTCGGGGCCGTACATCAGCATGCCGCCGGCGCCCAGCACCAGCGGCTCGGCGATCAGGGCGGCGATGTCGCCGGATCTTGCCAGTCTTTCGAAGGCCTCGATGGTCAGATGTTCCTGGCCTTTGTCGGGAAAAGGCAGGCGGTGGACGTCGAACAGCAGGGGCTCATAGGCGGCGTTGAACACGCTTTTGCCGCCCACCGACATCGTGCCGACCGTATCGCCATGATAGGCGTGCTCGAAGGTGGCGATGCCGGACCGCGGTTTGCCGGAATGGGTGAAATAGCCCAGCGCCATCTTGAGCGCGACCTCGACCGCGGTCGATCCGCTGTCCGAAAAGAAGACGCGGGTGAGGTCGGGGGCGGTGATCTCGATCAACTTGGCCGCCAGCTGTTCCGCCGGCTCGTGGGTGAAGCCGGCGAAGATGACCTGGTCGAGGCGCCCCAGTTGCGCCTGCACGGCCGCGACGATCTTCGGGTGATTGTGGCCGTGAATATTGACCCACCACGACGAGATGGCGTCGATGATGCGTTTCCCGTCCCTTGTATAAAGGTACGCCCCTTCGGTGCGCTCGACCGCGATCTGCTCCGGCATCAGGGCGTGCTGGGTGAAGGGGTGCCAGATGGCGCTCAACGGAAATCCTCCGGACGGAAGTGGTCGGCAAAGGCGGTTTTCAGCGCTTCGGTGTTTACGCGCTCGAGCCAGGGCAGGCGGCCCAGGACCCGGGCGCCGGACAGGTCGGCGATGGTGCGGATATTGTCGGCATTGTCATTGCCGATGAACAAAAGGCCGTGCAGCGGGATATTCCGGTCGCGCAGGGCCTCGATCGACAAAAGCGTGTGGTTGATCGTGCCGAGCCCGGTGCGGGCGCACAGGACGACGGGGGCGTTCCAGTGTTTGAACAGGTCGATCTGGAGTAGACGGCGTGTCACCGGCACCATTAGCCCGCCGGCGCCTTCGACGATCAACGGCCCGTCGATGATCGGTAGGCTCAGATGCGCGATATCGATCTCGACTCCGTCGAGCTCGGCCGAACGGTGCGGCGACAGGGGCTCGGTCAGCACATAGGCTTCGGGCAGGAAGCGGTCGCCTGGCAGCCCGGTCAGCGTTTTGATGGTGGCCTTATCAGTGCCGTCCTCGGTGCCCGACTGGATCGGCTTCCAGTAATGCGCATCAAGGCCCAGCGTCAGCAGGGCGGCCGCGGCAGTCTTGCCGATGCCCGTGTCGGTACCGGAAATGATGAAGGTGCGGGTCATGGACGAGCCTCCGAAAGCAAGAAACCCCACCACCGTCCCATTTCCTTTGGAAACGGGGAGGTGCAAGGAAATGTGCGTCTTGCACCTCCCTGTCGCGTAGCTATGGGGAGGGGGACCGCCCGAAGCCGTAGGCGAAGGGTGGTGGTGGGGTTTCTTGCTTCCGGGACGCCTGGGACGTGAGCTGTCGGTGTCATTGGACTTGATCCTGTTCCAACAACGGTGACAACGCATTGGCAAAGGCCGCCAGCTCGTCTTCCGTCAGATTGGCGTTCAGCGACAGCCGCAGGCGTGCCGTGCCGGCCGGGACCGTCGGCGGGCGGATAGCACGGATGTCGAAGCCCCGCGCCTGTAACGCCTCGGCAATAGCGACGGCTTTCGCGTCGTCGCCGATAATAATGGGCACGATCGGGCTTTGGACCGTCAGGTCCTGCAAACGCCCGGCGACGAAAGCCTGAAGCGATTTCAGCTTTTCCCGCCGCCAGGGCTCGGCGGTCGACAGCTGCAAGGCCTTCTGCACCAGCAGGGCCTGCAACGGCATGGGCGCGGTCGAGAAGATAAACGGCCGCGCGGCATTGATCAAATAGTCGATGATATCGGCGCGGGCACACACCAGCGCCCCGGCCACGCCCAGAGCCTTGCCGCAGGTGTGCAGGCTGATCATCCGGTCGTGGGGCAGGCCCTCGGTGACGCCGCGGCCGGTCGGGCCGAACACGCCGGTGCCGTGTGCTTCGTCGACGATCAGGATGGCGTCGTAGCGCTCGCACAGCGTCAGAAGCGCGGAGACAGGCGCCACATCGCCGTCCATGCTGTAGACCGACTCGACCAGCACCCAGGCCTGAGCCCCCTCGCGGCGCGGCTTTTTCAATGCGGTTTCGAACGCGTCGAGATCGTTATGCCGGACCTTGGTGGTGTCGCAGTGACTGGCGTGCAGTCCGTCGCGCATGCTGGCGTGGCAGAGCGCGTCGAAAATGACGACGTCGTGCCGGCCGATCAGCGTGGTGATCAAGGCGTAATTGGCCTGAAAGCCGTTGGCGAAGAAGAGCGTCTTCGGCACATTGAAATGCCGGGCCGCAAAGGCTTCCAGCTCGGCGTGGGCGTCGCGGTGGCCGCGCAAGAGGCGCGAACCCGTGGCGCCGATCTCGATGCCGTTTTCCAAGGCTTCGATCGCGGCTTCACGCAGTGCAGGGTGACCCGACAGGCCAAGATAGTCGTTCGATGACAGGTCGATGCCGCCCGGCAGGCGCAAGGACCGGTAACGGCCCCTGTCCTTCAAACTCTCGAGCTCTGCGGAGAAATCGCGCATCTTTGGGTCTCAACGGCAACGCGGTCCGTCCGTGTATAGGCGGGGATGGCCGCCGTCAAATCCGTCAATTGACACGCCTTGCTCACTTCCGCTTGATTTCGCGGCGCAAAGGCATACTTAGACGGCAAGATACAGAATAACACCGCGAAAGGTCCGTCATGCCCGATACTGCCAATGTCAGCCAGAAGACGCCCGTCACCGTCCTTACCGGCTATCTCGGCGCCGGCAAGACGACGCTGCTCAACCGCATCCTGTCGGAAAACCACGGCCAGAAGTACGCCGTCATCGTCAACGAATTCGGCGAAATCGGCATCGACAACGACCTGATCGTCGGCGCCGACGAAGAAGTGTTCGAAATGAACAACGGCTGCGTCTGCTGCACGGTGCGCGGCGACCTGATCCGCATCCTGTCGGGCCTGATGAAGCGCAAGGGCAAGTTCGACGCCATCATCGTCGAAACGACCGGCCTGGCCGATCCCGGCCCGGTGGCGCAGACCTTCTTCGTCGACGAGGACATCAAGGCCAAGACCTATCTCGATTCGGTGACCGCCCTGGTCGACGCCCGCCACTTCGAGCAGGCTTTGAGGGACGGCCGGGAAGCCAAGGAACAGATTGCGTTTGCCGACCACATCATTCTCAACAAGACCGACCTTGTGTCGCCGGAAAAGCTCGATGAGATCGAAGGCCGGCTGAAGGGGCTGAACCCCCTGGCGACGATCCAGCGCGCCCAGCGCTCCGACGTGCCGATCAAGTCGCTGCTCAACCAGCATCGCTTCGACTTGACGAAGATGGATTCGGTGTCGAACGCCGGCGACCACGATCACCATCATCACGACCATGAGCATGACCACGGTCACGACCACGACCACCATCATCACCACGATCATGACCATGACCACGCGCACGATCATCATGACCACGGCCATCACCATCACAATCCGGCGCACGGCGAGGCCGGGCACGTCCACGACGAGCATTGCAGCCACCAGATCAACCCGATCCACGACGAAGAGATCAAGAGCGTCTCTTTGTCGACGACCAAGCCGCTCGACGGCGTGAAGTTCACGCAGTGGCTCGACAAGCTTTTGGCTGAAAAGGGCCAGGACATACTGCGCGCCAAGGGAATCTTAAGCGTCAAGGGCGAGGACAAGCGTCTGGTGTTCCAGGCCGTGCACATGATCCTTGAAGGTGAGCTTCAGCATCCGTGGCGCGAAGGCGAAGACCGCGTATCGCGCGCCGTATTCATCGGCCGTCACCTCGACCAGGCGGCGCTCAAGGCCGGCTTCGAAGCGACGATCGCGGGATAGGCAAGAAGAAGCCTTATACCTCCCCGCTTGGCGGGGAGGGGGACCACACGAGCGAGCACAGCGAGTGAGATGTGGTGGTGGGGGCGGAGAAGACGCACGCGCCGAGCTCTTTACCACTACGCCCCCCACCGTCACCACTTCCGCTTCGCTACAGTGGCGCCACCTCCCCCGCCGAGTGTATGGACCGGAGACATGCCTGACAGGTGTTCGGAGACATACCTGACACATTAAGCTGACGATACCGGAGGGTTCGTCATGCCATGGAAACAGGTAT
>FTCT01000777.1_pt1 | contig 10574 bp, 7 predicted proteins | sample 1658881 | NCBI WGS metagenome assembly FTCT01 (sample SAMEA3914864, study PRJEB12502) | metagenome | biome: forest; material: soil | place: USA | collected 2012-03-12 | depth 0.3 m | reverse complement strand
GCCGGCAGGGCCGGGCCGAAGCTGCTGAGCCAGGCGGCGGCCAGCATGCCGGCGGCGGCGACGCCCCAGGTCCACCAGGGCGCCGGCTTGCCGGCGTGCTGGCTGTTGAAGAAATGACGGACCGCCGTGCCGGCCACCAGCACCAGCGCCACCATCACCCAGTTGTAGCGGGTCGAGGTGACCAGCGGGTAATGGTTGGCGATCATCAGGAAGACGACCGGCAGCGTCAGGTAGTTGTTGTGCAGCGAGCGCTGCTTGGCCTGCTTGCCCAGCATCGGGTCGGGCGTCTCGCCGCGCAGCAGGATGGCGACCGCCTTGCGCTGGTTGGGGATGATCAGCATGAAGACGTTGGCCGCCATCATCGTGCCCATCAGCGCCCCCATCTGCAGCATGGCGCCGCGCCCGCTGAAGATCCGGGTCATCGCCCAGGCCGCCGCGACCAGCAGCACGAAACCGGTCGCCGCCAGGGCGGCGTCGTTGCGGCCGAGCGGCGACTTGCACATCCGGTCATAGCCGGCCCAGCCCAGGACCAGCACGCCGACGCTGATGGCGATCGCCTGCCAGGGTTCCAGCGCCAGCGTGTCCTGGTCGATCAGGAACAGGTCCGCGCCCCGGTAATAGAGGACGCAAAGGAGGAAGAAGCCGCTGATCCAGGTGGCGTAGGACTCCCACTTGAACCAGGTCAGCTCCTCCGGCAACTGCGGCGGGGCCACCATGTATTTGGTCATATGGTAGAAGCCGCCGCCGTGAATCTGCCAGGTGTCGCCCGCGGCGCCGGGGGGCAGCCCGTCGCGCCGCCGCAGCGAGGCGTCGAGATGGATGAAGTAGAAGGACGACCCGATCCAGGCGACCGCGGTGATGACATGCAGCCACCGGGCTACGGTATTGACCCATTCCCACAGGATGGTTTCCATCGCTCGCACGCTCCCCTCGGGTCGGACATAGTCGGTGGATCGAGACTAGTGTCATTGTGCGGGTGCGAGAATGGGGTCCCTGTCCCCAACAGCTTCAAAAAAACACGAAGAATGGGCCTGGCTACCGGGCCTCCGGGGCGGCCGTCACGCCAGCGGAGGCACGTCTATCGAATCCTGATTTTTCATTATGGAGCGAATCCTGTCCGCAAAGGCACGGCGTGCGGAATCTTCAGTCTCGTATCGTTTGATGTTTGTGTATGAACCACGTTGTGAAAAATATGTGCACCATGTATTGTCCAAAAATCCTATTCCGTAGGCTTCGCCTGCTCCGAGCCCCTGTATTACGTAGTAATACTCAGGAACTTCGTTATCTATAAGCCACTTCATCAAGTCAATTAGGTTGGTCATTTTATCTCTCTGACGTATTTGTCGCGGATAAGCTCTGATGCTGACATTTCCGTATAGTATTGTAAACCTCCTCCTGCCTGCTCAAACGCTGGTGCTGCCGGGCCTGCTCCGACGGGAAACTCTTTGAGAATCTCGTAACGCGTGTACACCATCTTCGCCTGATCATATGGCAAAGCACGGGCTTCTATAGAGATCGTTGAAGAGCAGAGGTTTGGCACGGGCAATGCCAATCTCCGGCTGCGGTGCTGAAGGACGGTCGGGGACGGCCCGCTGCCCATCCCCGGTGTGGCCGAAGGTGTGTTCCTCGACCCTGTCGCCGCCCGTCTGTTTGGCGGATTGAATGGAATATTCCATGGCGTACTCCCGGCCCCGCGCGATGGCGGCACGTTCGACTGAGCGGTGAGGCTGACGTCTCCCTGGGCATTGACAGTCCATTCAGGACTTTCTCTGGAGAATCCGTCACACCGACGACGTGATCAATGGTTCGCGCGCCTATGCCGCGGTTCGGGAGAAGGTTGCCGGGCATGGCGCCATCCTCATCGGATCGCTGGCGTCCGGCCAATCGATGCGTGATCCGGGAGATTTTCAGACCGGGCGGCGGACGACCCCGCGGTTTCGCCCGTGGGTTTCGCGGAAATGCCCCCGGCCCGCTCGACCGGCGTTCCTTCGCCCTTGCCCGGCGCCGGTTATCAAGGCTCCATCACGGCGGGGCCGGACCGCGACAAAGCCACTGGACGGGCTGTTGCCCCTGCGCTATATCCCGGCCACGAAGTAAGTAAGCACTTACTTATTAGCGCCGCCTGAAACGCCGCCTCCGAAACGCCGTCGACGGAAACCCCATGGCCCCACGCCTCGACAGCACCGCCCGCCGGCTGGCGATTCTCGATGCCGCCCTGCCGCTGTTCGCGTGCAAGGGGTTCGCCGCGACCACGACGAAGGAGATCGCCCAGGCCGCCGGCGTGTCGGAGGCGCTGATCTTCAAGCATTTCCCGTCCAAGGCCTCGCTCTACGAGGCGATCTTCCTGACCTGCGTCGAGGAGGATCCGGACTACGCCCGGCTGCTGGCGCTGCCGCCCTCCACGGCGGCGCTGGTGGAGATGATCCAGGCGCTGGTGCTGCATTTCGTCGTCGAGGTGCCGGCCGATCCGGAAGAGCGGTCGCGCCACCGGCTCGCCCTGCTCAGCCTGCTGGAGGACGGGGAATTCATGCGGCTGGTCTATGAGGGGCTGCGCGAACGCTTCCTGCCCTGCTTCACCGCCGCGGTGGCCGCCGCCGCCGCCGCCGGCGACCTCGTCGGCGGTCCGGTGGCGGCCGAGAACGGGCTGTGGATGGCCGACCATCTCTGCACCACCATGGCGTCGGTCTGCCTGACCGGCCGTTCGGTGGTCCCCTACCCTTGCGGACGTCCGGACTTGGCGCGGCAGGCCATCTGGTTCATCCTGCGCGGCCTCGGCCTGCGCGACGCGGTCATCGCCGCCCAGGAACGCGACGCCCATTTCCCCTATGTCGCCTTCGATTCGAACGATGCGTCCCATCAAAGACGAGAAAAAGCGGAGTAGCCGATCGTGACCCTGGACAACCCTTCCAAGACCGAGACGTCGTTCGGCCATCCGGCGGCAGCTCCCCATCACGCGCAAGCACCGTTGCCGCCCCGCCGTCCGGTGACCCGTGGCCGGCTGATCGTCCGTCTGATCATCACCGCGGTGATCCTCGCCCTGCTGGGCGGCGCGCTCTACGGTTTCAACAGCTTCCGGGCCAAGGCGATCGCCGACTTCTTCGCCGGCAACAAGCCGCCGCCCACCCCGGTGGCGCTGGCCGAGGCGACGGTGCAGTCGGTGCCGAAATACCTGACGGCGATCGGCACGCTGGTCGCCGCCCGCCAAGTGACGGTGGCCCCGGAGGTCGCCGGCCGCGTCATGCAGATCCCGTTCGAATCGGGCGCCAAGGTGAAGGCCGGCGACCCGCTGGTGCAGTTGAACGATGCGACCGAACAGGCCGACCAGCTTGCCCAGCGTGCCCAGGCCCGCCTGGCCGAGCTGAACCTGGAGCGCTACCGCGACCTGCGCCGCAGCCAGGCGACGCCGCAAAGCAACGTCGACCAGTATCAGGCCCAGCTCGACGAGATCAACGCCAACATGAAGCGCACCCAGGCGCTGATCGGGCAGAAGCTGATCAAGGCGCCGTTCGACGGCGAGCTCGGCATCCGCCAGATCAATGTCGGCGACTATGTCAACACCGGCGCCACCATCGTGACGCTGACCGACCTGTCGCAGCTCTACGTCAATTTCACCCTGCCGGAACAGAGCCTGTCCAAGCTGTCGGTCGGCCAGAAGGTGCTGATCAACGCCGACGCCAACCCCGGCCGTGATTTCGAGGCGACGGTCGGCACGGTCGAACCGCAGATCACCGCCGACACCCGCGCCATCAAGGTGCAGGCGACGCTCGACAACCGCGAGCGGATGCTGCGTCCCGGCATGTTCGCCAACGTCCGCGTCGTGCTGCCGCCGCAGGACAACACGCTGACCGTGCCGGAAACTGCGGTGGACTATACCGTCTACGGCGACAGCGTCTTCGTCGCGACGAACGAGAAGGCGCCGGACGGCAAGGACCAGCTTGTCGTGAAACGCGTTCCGGTCAAGATCGGCGACCGCACCGTCAATCGGGTGGAGGTGCGCAGCGGGCTGAAGCCCGGCGACCGCGTGGTGGTGTCGGGCCAGTTGAAGCTGGCCAACGGCGCCGCCGTGGTCCCGGCGGAGGGCAATCCGCTGGTTCCCCCGCCGACCCTGCCGCAGAATTGAGGCCGGCCCCATGAAATTCACCGACCTCTTCATCCGCCGGCCGATCCTGTCCGTCGTGATCAGCCTGCTGATCCTGCTGATCGGCCTGCGGGCGCTGCTGGAAATGCCGATCCGGCAATACCCGCAGCTCCAGAACACGGTCATCACCGTGACCACCGCCTATCCCGGCGCCTCCCCCGACCTGATGCAGGGCTTCATCGCCACGCCGATCGAGCAGGCGGTGGCGACGGCGGAAGGCATCGACTATCTGACCTCGTCCTCGACCCAGGGCCAGAGCGTCGTCACCGCCTACATCCGCCTGAACTTCGACCCCAACGTCGCGATGACCGACGTGATGGCGAAGGTCCAGCAGGTCAAGTACCAGCTTCCGCGCGAGGCCAACGACCCGGTCATCCTGAAATCGACCGGCGAGACGACCTCGATCCTCTATATGGGCTTCTCCAGCCCGGAACTGTCGGGGGCGGCGATCTCCGACTACCTGACCCGGGTCATCCAGCCGAACCTGTCGACCGTCGAAGGCGTGGCGCAGGCCAAGATCCTGGGCGGCCAGACCTTCGCCATGCGCTTGTGGCTGGATCCGGTGCGGATGGCGGCGCGCGGCATCGCCGCCGGCGACGTGTCGGCGGCGATCGCCGCCAACAACTACCAGTCGGCCCCCGGCCAGACCAAGGGCGTGTTCGTGGTGACCAACGTCACCGCCAACACCGGCCTGACCGACGTCGAGCAGTTCCGCGAGATGGTGGTGAAGGCCAAGGGCGGCGCGCTGGTCCGGCTGAAGGACATCGCCACCGTCGACCTCGGCGCGCAGAGCTTCAACGCCAGCGTCGCGATGAACGGCCAGCAGGCCATCTTCATCGGCGTCGACGCCACCCCCACCGGCAACCCGCTGAACATCGTCGCCGACATCCGCAAGATGGTGCCGGAACTGCGGCGCAACCTGCCGCCCAGCATGGCGATGGAGATCGTCTACGACAGCACGCGCTTCATCCAGTCCTCGATCGACGAGGTGGTGAAGACGCTGGTCGAGGCGGTCGCCATCGTCATCGTCGTCATCTTCCTGTTCCTCGGGTCCTTCCGCTCGGTCCTGATCCCGGTGGTGACCATCCCGCTGTCGATCGTCGGCGCCTGCAGCTTCATGCTGGCGCTGGGATTCTCGCTGAACCTGCTGACGCTGCTGGCGATGGTGCTCGCCATCGGCCTCGTCGTCGACGACGCCATCGTCGTGGTGGAGAATGTCCACCGCCACCTGGAGGAGGGGAAATCCCCCGTCGCCGCCGCCGTCATCGGTGCCCGGGAGATCGTCGGGCCGGTCATCTCGATGACGATCACGCTGGCCGCCGTCTACGCCCCGATCGGCTTCCTCGGCGGCCTGACCGGCGCCCTGTTCCGCGAATTCGCCTTCACGCTCGCCGCGTCGGTGATCGTGTCGGGAATCGTGGCGCTGACCCTGTCGCCGATGATGTGCTCGGTCATCCTGAAGGGCACCGCCAACCAGGGCCGCTTCGCCGCCTTCCTCGACCGCCGCTTCGAATCGCTGGCCGGCTGGTACATTCGCCGGCTGACCGGCATGCTGGACTACCGGGCGGCGACCCTGCTGTTCGCCGTCGGCATCCTGCTCAGCGTCGGCTACCTGTTCGCCAACACCATGGCGGAACTGGCGCCGGAGGAGGACCAGGGCATCCTGTTCGGCATCTCCAAGGCGCCGCAATACGCCAACCTCGACTATATCGACAGCTTCGGGAAGCAGATCGACGACACCTTCAAATCCTTTCCGGAGACCGACACCCGCTTCGTCCTGACCGGTCTGCCGACGCTGAACCAGGGCTTCGCCGGCATGATCCTGAAGCCGTGGGCGGAGCGCGAACGGTCGGCCAAGCAGATCCAGCCGCTGGCCCAGGGCGAGTTGAGCAAGGTCACCGGCATCAACGTCTTCCTGGTGTCGCCGCCGGCCCTGCCCGGCTCGACCGGTGGCCTGCCGGTGCAGATGGTGATCTCCAGTTCCGGCGACTACCGCACCATCTTCGACGCGATCGAGCGGATCAAGGAGGAGGCGACCAAGAGCGGCATGTTCATCGTGTCCGACACCGACCTGAAATACGACAGCCCGGTGGTCCGGCTGAAGATCGACCGGTCGAAGGCGGCGGATCTCGGCCTGTCGATGCAGGCGGTCGCCGACACATTGAAGGTGCTGGTGGGCGGCAACTACATCAACCGCTTCAACCTGAACGGCCGCTCCTACGAGGTCATTCCCCAGGTGCCGCGCGCCCAGCGCCTGACGCCGGAGGATCTGGCCCAATTCTACGTCGCCACCGGCAGCGGCGCGCAGATCCCGCTGTCCACCGTCGTGTCGATCGAGACGGCGACCGAGCCGAACGCGCTGAACAAGTACAACCAGTTGCCGTCGGCCACCTTCTCCGCCGTGCCGATGCCGGGCGTCACCATCGGCCAGGCGGTCGATTTCCTGGAGCAGCAGGCGAAGACCCAGCTTCCGGCCGGCTTCAACCACGCCTACCTGTCGGAATCGCGCCAGTACGTGACCGAGGGCAACCAGTTGATGGTGACCTTCGTCTTCGCCCTGGTCGTCATCTATCTGGTGCTGGCGGCGCAGTTCGAATCGCTGCGCGACCCGCTGGTGATCCTGGTCTCGGTGCCGATGTCGATCTGCGGCGCGCTGCTGCCGCTGTTCTTCGGGCTGTCGACCATGAACATCTACACCCAGGTCGGTCTGGTGACGCTGATCGGCCTGATCAGCAAGCACGGCATCCTGCTGGTCGAATTCGCCCGCGAGATGCAGATCAACGAGGGGGTCGACCGCCGCACGGCGATCGAGCACGCCGCCCGCGTCCGCCTGCGCCCGATCCTGATGACCACCGCGGCGATGGTGGTGGGGCTGGTGCCGCTGCTGACCGCCGCCGGCGCCGGCGCGGCCAGCCGCTTTTCCATCGGCCTGGTCATCGTGGCCGGCATGCTGATCGGGACGCTGTTCACGCTGTTCGTCCTGCCGGCGGTCTATACGGTGCTGGCCAAGGACCACCATGCGGCCGCCCGTTCGGCGCGCGCCGGCGAGATCGCCGCGCTGTCGTGATCTCGGGGCCGTGACGCCGGAAAGCCGGCGGGCATCGAAAAAGGCCCTCCGCGAGGAGGGCCTTTCCGCATCGTGGGGATCGCGCCGGTATCAGGTCCCCGCTCAGGTCCCTGGCGGGCCGTGCCCGCTCAGGTCCCCGGCGGGCCATGCTCCAGGCTGGTCACCCAGCCCTGCGTGCTGGCCTCGATCCGCTCGCACAGCGTGAGGGACAGGTTGAGCAGCACCTTCAAGGCCACGTCCGGCATCGTCTTGCGGATCCGGTGGAAGAAGGCCTGGGACAGCACCAGCAGTTCAAGGTCGCTGATCGCGACGACGTTGGCGGTGCGGGGCCGTTCGCTGAGGAAGGCGAGTTCGCCGAAGATCTGCCCGGTGCCGAAGGTCGTCAGGGTGTAGGGCTGCCCCTGCACGTCGCGCCGCACCTCCACGGCGCCGGACAGGATGACGAACAGCTCGCGGCCGACCTCGCCGGCCCGGATGATCGGATCGCCGGTCCGGCACTGCAGCACGGTGGCCTCCCGGATGAAGGCCTTCACCTCCTCGTCGGCCATGCCGGTGAACAGCGGGACCCGGGTCTGGTGGGAGAAGCGGGCGAGCGCCTGGAGGAAGGCGGTTTCCGACCGCAGATGCGGGGTGACGATCTCCGCATAGTCCGGGAAGGCCGCCTTGAACCAGGCAGCGCTGTCCGGCGGGTTCGCCAGGCGGCGGGCGGATCGCCGGAAGGGCGAGCGGACCGCGTCCAGATGCCCGGCATCCTCGGTCAGCAGGACCAGCGGGACATGGTAGCCGACGTCGGGGGCGACGATGTTGGTCCGGTAGCGCCGGTAGCCGAGCTGTTCGTAAAGGGTGACCAGCGCCGGCGTGCAATGGCAGAAGTTGAAGCGGACGCCGCGTTCGCGGGCGAGCTGGTAGGCCGAGACCAGCAACTGTCCGAGCACCGGCGTGTTTCGCCAGGCCGGCGCCACGACGAGGCGGGAGGTGAAGGACAGCGCCGCACCGGGAAAGGCGGCGAAGCGATCGAGCGCGAACAGGTCGCGATGATCGTCGGGAATCCCCAGGCCGCCCCAACTGACGCGCAGGGAGGCGACGATCGTGTCGCCGATCTTCGCGAAGAACAGGCTCGACCGGTCGCCTTCGTCCAGCTCGTCGCAGAGAAGCCCGTCGGCATGGTTGGCGGCGGTGGAACATTTCCCAAGCTCGACGACGCTGACCGCGTAGCGCAGCCGGAAGACGGCCGCACGGTCGGCATCGCCGTGCGCGACGGCGATGAGGGTGTGCGGCGGATCGGCCGCGGTTGCCGTCCCGATGTCCTGCACGCCGCCGTCCATGGAAGCCCCCGCACGCGCAACCCATCTGTACGGACGGTATAGACGGAAGGTCTGGGATGCAACGGGTTCCAAAGACGGGACCGCTAGGGGTCTTCCCTGATGGCGGGCCTCGCGCCGAGGATGGCGGGCATGCCGCGGCGACGTGGAGGAAAAGCGCTGCGGCTGAAAGGGTTGTGGCCTGCGGATGCTTCGTGGATACTTCCGGACTTGCGCCCGGCCCGATGCCCGGCCCGATGCCTGGACCGGCGCCCGGACCAAGGGTCGATCCCTCCCCCACCACGAGGCGGTGACAGCGATGAGCATGGACAGCTTGCGGCTAACGGTGGCGTTCCAGGTCGAGAAGTTCAAGGGCAACGCCCTGTTCGGCAAGCTGGAGGCGGGGACCCTGACGCGGGCGGATTACCAGCGCCTGCTCCTGACGATTTTCCACCAGACCTACGAGGGCCCCTATACCTTCGCCCAGGCCGGCGTCGCCTGTCCCTGGCGGCTGCTGGGGCTGAAGGAATATCTGCTCCACCATGCCGAGGAGGAGAAGAGCCATTGGAAATGGGTGGTCGGAGACTTGCAGGAACTCGGCTATGACGGTCCCGACCCCCGCGACCGGCTGCCGGAGCCGCCGACCCTGGCCTATGTCGCCTTCAACCATTTCGTCGCCCAACGCCATCCGCCGGCGCGCATCGCGGTGGCGACGGTGCTGGAGGCGATCGGCGCCGAGCTGGGCGGCCCCTATGGGCGGGCGACGGTGAAGCAACTCGGGCTCCGTCCCAACCAGGTCACCTTCTTTCTCGCCCACGGCTCCACCGACAAGGAGCATATCGAGGATCTCTGGGAGGTCATCGGCGCCGCGCCGCTGGAGCCCGAGGAATGGCGCTGGATGATCTATGCCGCCGAACAGGCCGGCCGGCTCTACGCCGCCATGTTCGACCACGCCGTCCGCCCCGATGCCTGATCCCGGCGGCGCAGGCGGCGCGATGATCCTGCACGCTCTTCTCGTCTCCGCCCTCGGGCTGTGTTTCTCTGCCTTCGCCTGGGCGATCCGCTGCCATTTCCGCGGCGGCCAGCCGGTCGGCCTCGGCATGCGGGCGATCGGCATCCTCGGCCTTCTGTTCGTCCTGCTGCATGCGGCGGCGCTGGTGATGGTGCCGGTCGGCGGCTGGTCCGCGGCCGTGGCGCTGGGGCTCTATGCGCTGTCGCAGGGGGTGTTCTGGTGGGCGATCGCCGCATCCCGGGCGCAGCGTCTGTCCCTGGCCTATTCGGGGCAGCATTCCGCGTTCCTGCTGGAGCGTGGCCCCTACGCCCGCATCCGGCATCCGTTCTACCTGTCCTACACCCTGTTCTGGATCGCGGCGCCGGTGGCGACGGGGCTGTGGTTCCTGCTGGTCACCGCCGTGGTCATGGCGGCGCTCTATGCCCAGGCGGCCAGGGCGGAGGAAAAGGCCCTGCTGGCGGGGCCGCTGGGGGATGCCTACCGGAATTACCGGGCACGGACCGCGGCGGTGATCCCTGGCGTTCTTTAGGGCAACCTGCGGAAACGGCCACCCGCTCCCGTCATCTCCGGAAAGAAAGCGATCGGCCGGTCAGATCCGGTCGGGCTTCGCGCAAACGGGTTCGTGACCAAATCTTCGCATGCGGCTACCATCCGTCGGTACGAAGGGGGGGCCGTGTCGGGAAAGGAGCTGCCCGGCGCTGTTGTCGCCCTGTTCACCTGCGTAAGGCCAACCGCACAAGGCGCCCCCGCCCATGCCCGAGCCGCCCTTGCCCAAGCCGACGTCCGCCGCCGACACCCTTCTGGACCGCGAGCAGATCGTCGCCCTGCTGGAGGTTCTGTCGCCGGAGGACTGGCGCGCGTCCCTGGCCGGATTCGCCGAGAGCGGCCGACAGGCGATCACGACCATGCTGGCCCAGGCCGGGGCGGGGGAAAGCCACCGTCGCAGCGCCCACACGCTGAAGGGCATGGCGCTCAATCTCGGGGCCACCGCGCTCGGCCGGCTGGCCAGGGAGCTGGAACAGGCCCCGGCGGAGACGGTGCTGGGCCAGGCCGCCG
>FTCT01001464.1_pt1 | contig 10589 bp, 8 predicted proteins | sample 1658881 | NCBI WGS metagenome assembly FTCT01 (sample SAMEA3914864, study PRJEB12502) | metagenome | biome: forest; material: soil | place: USA | collected 2012-03-12 | depth 0.3 m | reverse complement strand
GCCGACACGCAGGAGCCGATGTCGCCGACCAGCGGAGCGGCGATCTCGACGTTGCTGTCCATCTCCTTGGGCTCGATGTCGATCTGGATGAATTTCTTGGGCGCCTCGCCCCAGGTCTTGCCCTTGCCGTGCGACAACAGCCAGTTCAGCCGCGCGCCGATCAGCATCACCACATCGGAATCTTTCAGTACCGTCGAGCGCGCCGCACCCGCCGACAGCGGATGGGTGTCGGGCAGCAGGCCCTTGGCCATGCTCATCTGCAGGAAGGGGATGCCGCTCTTCTCGACGAGCGCGCGGATCTCGTCATCGGCCTGGGCGTAGGCCGCACCCTTGCCCAGCAGGATCAGGGGGCGCTTGGCGCCCTTCAGCAGGTCGAGCGCGCGCGCCACCGCGGGCGGGGCGGGGAGCTGGGCGGGCGCCGGGTCGATGACCTTGACCAGCGACTTCCGGCCTTCCTCGGCGTCCATGACCTGGGAGAACAGCTTGGCCGGCAGATCGAGATAGACGCCGCCCGGACGGCCCGAGACGGCGGCGCGGATGGCGCGCGCCACGGCGATGCCGATGTCCTGGGCGTGCAGCACGCGGAAGGCCGCCTTGCACAGCGGCTTGGCGATGGCGAGCTGGTCCATCTCCTCGTAGTCGCCCTGCTGCAGGTCGACGACCTCGCGTTCGGACGAGCCGCTGATCAGGATCATCGGGAAGCAGTTGGTGGTGGCGTTGGCCAGCGCGGTCAGACCGTTGAGGAAGCCCGGGGCCGACACCGTGAGGCAGATGCCGGGCTTCTTCGTCAGGAAGCCGGCGACCGCCGCGGCGTTGCCGGCGTTCTGCTCGTGACGGAACGAGATGACGCGCAGGCCCTCGGCTTGCGCCATACGCAGCAGATCCGAGATCGGAATGCCGGGCACGGCGTAGAGATTCTCGATGCCGTTGAGCTTGAGCGCATCGATGACGAGCTGAAAGCCATCCGTCAGCGCCTGCGGTGCATCGACTCCCGATGCGTCCGTGGCTTGGTTCTTGACCATTGTTGCTGACATAAGGGTAATCCTCCCCGAGCTTCTAAAGGTTCAATGTCGGTCAGTCGAGGAAATCGCAGTGCTTTTCCACGTACTGCGCAAGACCAAGCGTGTGTTCCCGCACCCGACGTTCCGCGAGGCCGGCGTCCCTGGTGGCCAGGGCGTCGATGATCTCCCGGTGTTCGTGAATGGACTGGTCGGCACGGTCGCCGATGCCCATCGTGACGCGACGGATTGCACGCATGTGGATGAAGAAACGGTCGGTCAGGTCGGCGATCAGCGTTGAACCCGAGGCCTGAACGATGCTTTGGTGGAAAACGATGTTGGCGTCCGAATACTCGGCGACATGCTCCGCCAATTCGGCATGCGTGTACTTGTCGAACGCGGCGTGGATCAGCTCCAGTTTTTCGACCGTGGCGTTCTCGACGAACAGGCGGGCGGCCATTCCTTCCAGGGCGGCGCACACCGTGATCATTTCGACCAGCTCGGCCTTGGTCTTGCGCACCACGAAAATCCCGCGGCGCGGCTGCGACCGGATGAAACCCTCCTGCTCCAGCAACGCCATGGCCTCCCGCACCGGGGTGCGGCTGACACCCAACGCTTCGCACAGACGACGCTCGTCCAGCCTGATCTCGCTCGACTGGCCGTAGATGTTCATCTGGGTGATCGCCTGCCGCAGGGACTGGTAGGCTTTGGCCTTGAAGCTCATGCCCTGGTCCAGCGGCTCGACGGCAAATCTTTCTCGGTTCATCGCGTTTCCGACCCTTTGCGTGCCGACGCCCGCGGCGCCGCTTGTTGTCGTTGAGCGTTCCTGTGCGAGCGTTTCGGTTGAGGCGTTCTGGTGTGCCGTTTGAATTATCGATACGGTATACCAGATGCCAGACGCCACGCAAGGGCAATTGCGGGAACCTCGAACTATTTTGCGGGCCGATGGAAAAGCCGCGGACTTGCAGGGTTTCGATGCTCATAGAAGGTGCGGCCGGCTGACGCAGTGCGATTTTCCTCGCTAACGCGCGATAATCGCCCCATTATCGAAGGCATTGCGGGGGTTGGGGAAGGGAGCCAGGGCATGGCCGACACGTCGCATTCGGCACCGCATCCGGACGAGGCCGCCGATCCGAACTTCATGACCTCGCTGGCGCGCGGGCTGTCGGTGATCCGCGCCTTCACCGAGCGTGAGCCGAACCTGACCATCGCGGAGATCGCCAAGGCCACCGGCCTGCCGCGCGCGGCGGCGCGGCGCTGCCTGCTGACGCTGATGCAGTTGGGTTATGCCGGGTCCGACGGGCGCAGCTTCTTCCTGAAGCCGAAGATCCTGGCCCTCGGCTATTCCTTCCTGTCGTCGGCGCCGCTGGCGACGATCCTCGACCCGCTGATCGAACAGGTCAGCGGAGCGGTCCAGGAATCCTGCTCCGCCGCCGTGCTGGACGAGGACGACGTGGTCTACATCGCCCGGGCGGCGACCAAGCGGATCATGTCGGTCGGCCTGAACGTCGGCAGCCGCCTGCCGGCCTACTGCACCTCGATGGGCCGCGTGCTGCTGGCCGCGATGCCGGAGGCCGACCTCGACGCCTATCTCGCCCGGGTGCCGCTGAAACCCTTCACCGAACGCACCATCACCGTGCGCGACACCCTGAAGCGGGAACTGGAGCGGGTGCGCGACCGCGGCTTCGCCCTGGTCGACCAGGAACTGGAGCTTGGCCTGCGTTCCATCGCCGTGCCGATCTGCACCGCCACCGGCAGCGTGGTGGCGGCGGTCAACGTCAGCGCCCAGGCCGCCCGGGTCACCTGCCCGGACATGGAGGTGCAGTTCCTGCCCCGCCTGCTGCGGGCGGCGGACGAGGCGCGCATCCTTCTGGTGCGCTCGCGCGGGGCGTAGGCTGCCCTCGGCCCGCCGTGGACTTGGCGGGGCACCGTGCCGCACGCAATGCAAGCGGCCGGGTTTGCTGTGAGTGACGAGCAGGGACGCAAGCCGTGAAGCTGTTTGCAGACGGCAAGGATCGCTATCACTGGTCCCTGGGCAGTGAGGGCTTTGCCCCGCTCGTCATTCCCGCGAAGGCAGGGACCCAGAGTTTTCAGGGTGAAATCAATAAATAAGCCTGAATCTCCGCCGTCGCGGGGATGACGCGCGAGGGGGTGGTCGTTTCCACTCGTCGGTATCCGCTCATCCGTGCGGCGATGCTGAAACCGACGACCAGGAGGAATTACCATTCTGATATCGTTGGCTTTTTTCTCCTGAAAACGGATTCTAATTCTTTGTTAATGTTTCAATGATAAGGTCGGCCTGAGGATCACGATCTAAGTAATTGCCGGAGAATTTAATAATGAAATGCCTTGTCACTGGCGGCGGCGGCTATAAAGGGATTAAAATCGTCAATGAATTGCTTAACAAAGGCAATGAAGTTACAATTTTAGATACATTCTATTTTGGATTTGCTCCAGTTCTTCATCTTGCCACTCACCCTCGGTTGAGTATTATCCGCAAGGACGTCCGCGACAACCTGGGATCCATCCTCCCGAAATTCGATGCCATCGTTCATCTGGCCGGCTTGAGCGGCTTCCCGGCCTGCATCTCCAATCCGGGCGTGGCCTATGCCGTCAACGTCGAGGCGACGGCCAGCCTGGTGCGGGCGCTGTCGCCGGAGCAGTTGCTGGTGTTCGCCTCGACCACCGCCATGTATGAGATGGCGCCGAACGTCGTCGTCGACGAAACCACCCAGCTCGAGCCGAACAGCATCTACACCAGGACCAAGCGTGATGGCGAGCTGATCTGCCTGAACGAGCACGCCAACACCGTGGCGTTGCGGATTGCTACCGTGATGGGCGTGGCGCCGAGGATGCGCTCCAACCTGTTGGTCAATGATTTCGTTGCCCGGGCGATCTACGACCGCAGCCTGGTGCTGTATTTCGCCGATGCCAAGCGCACCTTCATTCACATCGATGATTGTGTGCGCGGCTATATGATGGCGATCGAGCGTTCGTCGGAATTTGTCGGCCAGATCTTCAATCTGGGAAGCGAAACCCTGAACTACAGCAAGCTGCAGATTGCCGAAGAAATCAAAAAGCACGTTGAATGTGATATCATTCTGAGTTCGATGCCGGATAAGGATTCACGGAATTTTACGGTTTCATTCGACAAGATCAAGAAGCTTGGGTTCGATTGCACGATTGATCTCGCGACTACGATCGAGGAACTGGTCAAGCTCTACCGTTTCTATAAGCCGGGGGCAGGCGACGAACAGTTTGTCTTCTAGGAGATAGAGCCTGCAATGACGACTTCCGAGGCTGGAAGCCACCTCCTGGGGCCTGCCGATTTCGAGATTGCGTTCGGTGAGCCGCCGAGCGCCTACCTCGCCGACCGAATCCGGGCCTATGATTTTCGCTATCGTCCGCTGTCGCTTGCGGAGCGGGACGGCTGGTTGCGCGTGGTCGCCGAAGCGCTGCTCGGGCCACCGCTTGAGCGGGCCGGCGATAGCCGGATTGCCCGCTGGGAAGCCGGCTGGGGCGAGAATCTGACCGCGCTTGGCGACCATTTCGATCCTGAGGCAATTTCTCCGCGCTATTTCGGCAAGTTCGACGTGGTGCGTTGGCGGCAGGATTACATCGCCCCGCTGCAGCCGCATTTCGAGCGCAGCAGCCTTGCGGTGATCCAGGACTGGCTGTTCGACAAATACGCCCGCTCCAGTTCGGCGGTCTACGAATTCGGCTGCGGCACCGGTCACAACCTGCTGCGGGCACGGGATGTCAATCCGACCGCGACCTTGTGGGGGCTCGACTGGGCCGAGGCCTCCCAGGGAATCATCGCCGGTCTGAACCGGCTCGGGGTTGGCGGCGACCTGCGGGGCCGCCGGTTCAATTTCTTCGATCCGGATCCGACCCTGACCCTGGAGCCGGATGCGGTGGTCTACACCTCGGCGGCGCTCGAGCAGACCGGCGACCGCTTCCCGTCCTTCATTGCCTGGTTGCTGGAGCAGCGCCCGGCGCTCTGCCTGCATATCGAACCGATCGCCGAACTGCTCGACCAGAGCAATCTGTTCGATTATCTCTCGGTTCGCTATTTCGAGAAGCGGAATTACCTGTCTGGTCTGGTCAGCCATTTGCGCCAGTTGGAGCGGCAGGGGCTGATCGATATCCACTTGGCGCGGCGCACCTATATCGGCAGCCTGTTCATCGATGGCTATTCGGTGGTGGTGTGGTCGCCGAAAGGGGTGAAAAGGGCATGACCATCGCCGATCCGACGACGACCGCGACGCTGCGTGCGCTGCGCCGGCGCATCCTGGAAGCCGCCAGCCAGTCCCAGGAGGGCCATGTGCCCAGCGCCTTTTCGGTGCTTGACCTCCTCTGGGTGCTGTACGACCGGGTGTTGCAGGTCGATCCCGCCCGGCCCGCGGCGCCGGCCCGCGACCGCTTCATCCTCAGCAAGGGCCATGCCTCGCTGGGGCTCTATGCCGTGTTGGCGGAAAAGGGGTTCTTTCCGACGGATGAACTTGCCGGTTTCAGCAGCATCTCCAGCCGGCTCGGCGGCCATCCCGACTGCCGCAAGGTGCCCGGCGTCGAAGCCTCGACGGGGTCGCTCGGCCATGGCTTTCCGATGGCGGTCGGTTTGGCGCTCGGGTTGCGGATCACCCGGCAGCCGGCGCGGGTGGTCTGTCTGATCGGCGATGGCGAGGCCAATGAGGGCAGTGTCTGGGAAAGCATGGCGCTTGCCGCCCATCATCGCCTGCACCGGTTGTCCGTGATCATCGACTATAACCATTCGACCGACCGCGCCTTGATGATGGGCGATTTGGGCGCCAAGGCCGCGGCGTTCGGCTGGACGGTGCGGGAGATCGACGGCCATGATCACGAGGCGATCTTTGCGGCGCTGACCGCCCCCCCCGGCGACGCGCCGCTGTGCGTCGTCGCCAACACCATCAAGGGCCGCGGCCTTCCGGTCATGGAGGGTGATCCGGCCTGGCATCACCGTTCACCGACCGGCGCCGAACTGTCGGCCCTGCTGGAGGGCCTGTCATGAGCATGCGCAAACAATTCGTCCAGACCGTCACCCGGCTGCTGGAACAGGACGAGCGCGTTTGCCTGCTGCTCGGCGATATCGGGGTGTTCGGGTTCCGGGACGCCTTCGCCCGTTTTCCGGAGCGGGTCTATAACATCGGCATCCTGGAACAGGCGATGGTCGGCACGGCGGCGGGGCTCGCGCTGAGCGGGCTGATCCCGATCGTCCACACCATCGCTCCGTTCCTGGTGGAGCGTGCGCTCGAACAGATCAAGCTCGATTTCGGCTATCAGGGGCTGAACGGTGTTTTCGTCACGGTCGGCGCCTCCTATGACTACGCCGCTCTCGGATGCAGCCATCATTGCCCGGGCGATGTCCAGGCGATGACCACGATCCCCGGGCTCGATGTCGTGGTCCCGGGCAGCGCCGCCGAATTCGACCGGCTGCTGAGCGCCGGTTACGCCAGCGGGCGGCCGAGCTATTTCCGCCTGAGCGAAGTCGAGCATGGCCAGCCGACCGAGGTCGAGCCCGGCCGGGCCACGGTGATCCGCCGGGGAACCGCCGCCACGGTGATCGCCGTCGGTCCGATGCTGGGGCCGGTGATCGAGGCGGTCGCCGGCGCCGACGTGACGGTGCTGCATTGCACCACCGTGGCGCCTTTCGACGCCGAAGCCCTGCGTGCCGCTGCGGCGGCGGCCGGTTCGGGCAAGGTGCTGTTGTGTGAACCCTATTATCGTGGCGGGCTGGCCGACGCGATCACCGCCGCGCTGTGGCCGCGGCCGGTGCTGCTGCGCTCGGTCGGGGTGCCGCGGCGCTTCCTGCGCGAGTATGGCAAGAAAAGCGAACATGACCGGATGATCGGGCTGGTGCCTGAAGCGATCGCCGAAGAACTGCGGATGCTGCTCGATGCTTGACCTCGCTGCGACGATCGAGGCGGATGCCGCCGGTATCCTCGATGGGATTGATCCGGATTTGCTCCGCGGCCGCTCGGCGTTGATCGTCGGGGCTACCGGGCTGGTCGGGCTCTATCTGATCGCCGCCCTGCGCCAAGCCAATCGTCGCTTCGACGCCGGGATGACGATTCATGGCGTCAGCCGCTCGGCGCCGCCCGATTTCCTGGCGCCCCTGTTTTCCGGGGCCGGCGTCCGGCATCATATCTGCGATGTGGCCAGCCTGAACGACTGCCAGACCCTGCCCGGCGCCGATCTGATCGTCAATGCCGCCGGCTATGGCCAGCCGAACAAGTTTCTGGCTGATCCGGTCAAGACCATCGCGCTCAACACGGCGGCAACCTCGGTGTTGCTGGAAAAAATGCCGACCGACGGCAAGTTTCTGTTCATCAGCTCGTCCGAGATCTACAGCGGGGCCGCCCATTCACCCCATCGTGAAACCGATATCGGCACCACCGATCCCGGGCATCCACGCGGCAGCTATATCGAGGGCAAGCGTTGCGGTGAGGCTGTTTGCCATGCCTGGGCGGCGCGTGGCCGCCATACCCGGATCGGCCGACTGGCCCTGGCCTATGGGCCAGGCACCCGGACGGACGACCAGCGCGTGATCAACAGCCTGATCCGGCGTGGGCTTCAGGAGGGAGCGATCCGCCTGATGGATCAGGGGCGGGCGCACCGGACCTATCTCTATGTCACCGACGCGGCGGCGATGCTGCTCTCGATCCTGCTGAGCGGCAAGGAAACCGTCTACAATGTCGCCGGCCGGTCACCGGTCACCATCCTGGAACTGGCCCAGGCGATCGGACGGGAATTGAACGTTCCGGTCAGTGTTCCGGCCGAGGAAGCGGGCCTGGCCGGCGCACCGGCTGAGGTTTCGCTCGATCTGTCGCGCTATGTCGGCGAATTCTCCAAAACCCGGTTCGTACCGTTCGACGAGGGGCTGCGGCGTACCATCGATTGGCAACGATTGCTTTACCGGCCACTTCGGCATGAATGACCCGGTTAACCAGCAGAGCGCCCTGTTGGATCAGGTGCTCGTTGAAGTCTATCAGTTGGACGACGCCGGTCAGTATCAGGCAATTCCCGGCCTGCTGGCGCAGCGCTCGAACCAATCTCAGCTTTATGTGCAGGTGCTCTTTCATCTGCTCAAGAACTATCGTTTCGTTGCGGCTCATTATCTGGGCAGCGCGTTGCAGAATGTCGGGTTCGAGCATCCGCTGTCCCATCTCAGCCGGGCGATCGGCGAACTGCTGTTCAACAATCCCGCCCGCCGCCAGGAAAGCTGCGCGGCGTTGGGTGGGCTGATCGCCGCCCTGCCCCCCGAATCCCAACGGCAGTTCTATGCCGACGTCCTGCACCCGACGATCATCGGCCTGATCACGGCGGCGATCCATGTCAACGATCACGCGACCATTCTCGGGGCGGTCGATGTGATCAAGGCGGTGGTGCCGCCGTTCGGCACGCTGTTCGACTGGTCCGCCGAGACCGCGGCCGAACCGGCAGTGCTCCGCCGGCTGGGACGGGAACGGGCAAAGCTGATCGAGTACCGGGCTCCCCCCCCAGGAGCGCGCCACGTGCCTTACCGAACCGTGGTCGCGCTGCGCAAGCTGATCTTCCCGAAGATACCGAACTCGCGGGAGCTGGATATCGGGCCGCGCTTCGCCGATGCCGCCACCCGCTACGGCTGGCCGGCACGGTTCCATCCGATGCCGATGCTGAATTTTTACGATGACTTTCTGGCCATCCTCGCCGAATGCAGAGACTATGCGGCCGACGTGCTGATCCTTGATGACAATTTCATCCAGCGCGAGGGGATGATACCCCTCAGGCGGGAGTTCATCACCGAACTGCGCCGCATCCGGCCTTCGATCAAGATCGTCGCGCTTTACCTCGATTCCTGGGAGATCGATCCGGCGGTCATGCGCGAAGCCGCGGCCGATGTCGATGCGCTGTGGGTGACCACCCCGTCGATGCCGCATTGGTCGGAGCCCGGCTATGCCGGCAAGCTGCTGCAGGCCCCCCTGGCTCATGGCGGCCATCACCAGGCTCCCGACGAGGTCGCCACCGAAAGAATCAGTTTTATCGGAGGGCTTAAAGGATATAATTGGCATCGTGCCTTGTGGTGGTCTGCAGCGATCAAACATCAACTGCCGATCGACTGGCACCTGTCGAGCCATCAGACGGACGGACTGTCGCCGCTCGACAGCTATGCCGATTATATGAAGCGACTGGCGGCCAGTGGCTGTTCACTCAATTTGGCGATGCGGCCTGACCTGTCCTGCGTCATCACCGACCGAACTTTCGAGGTTCCGCTGGTCGGCGCGCTGCTGGTGCAGGAGGCGGCAGCCGATATCGATTATTTCTTCGTCTCCGGTGAGCATTATTTGGGTTTCAGCAATTTCGCCGAACTTCGCGCAATCGCGCGACTGGTTGCCGAACAGCCCGACACGGTCCAGGAGATCCGCCGCGCGGGGCACGACTTTGCGGTCGCACGCTACGCTGACGAAAAGTTGATGGGGTATCTTGATGCCCTATTGTTTCACTAGAACCGGAATGGCTTGAGAGCCCGTATGACCATGATTTTTATGGAAAACGGATTGATCAACAAGGATTGAACCACCAAGGCACGAAGAACACCAAGATTTTTCACTAAGAAGCGACGATCTGCCGGCGCTCCAGAGACCGCCTGGGGCTCTTTGTGAAATTCTTGGTGCCCTTTGTCCTGGTGGGTAAATATCGGTTTGATCCAAATAGTATCTTGGCAGTCATGCAGGCTCTTGAAGCGTGAATCGGATCGATAGGAAAATATTGCCTTGTCCGAGTAACCAATAATTTTAACATCGCTATGGCGTTCTCGTGCAAAAGCATTGCCGCGACTACGGATGTCGTCGGCCTCTTCCTTGTGGCGTGTAATAAAAAAACCTACAGGATCGTGTCCGGCGAGATCGCGGTCAGGGAGGCGCGGATCTGCTGCACCATATGGTCGGCGAAGACGCGCACCTTCGCCGGCATCAGGGCGCGGTGCGGGTAGAGGACCGCCAGCAGGATCGGTTCGGGCGGGAAGCCGGGCATCACCGGTACCAGCGCGCCGCTGTTCAGATGGTCCGCCACCTCCCACAGCGGTTTCAGGGCGATGCCGCGGCCGTCCAGCGCCCAGCCGGTCAGCACGTCGCCGTCGTCGGCGTCGAAACGGCCGGACACCGGCAGCTTGACCGGCTCCCCGCGGTCGAGCACCGTCCATTGATATTGCTGGGTGCCGGGAAAGCGCAGCAGCAGGCAGTTGTGGGCGGACAGATCACCCGGCCTTTCCGGCCGGCCGTGCGTCTCCAGATAGGACGGGGATGCCACCAGCACCCGGCGCACGTCGGCGATCTTGCGGACGACGAAGCTGGAATCCTTCAGCACCGCCATGCGGACGGCGACGTCCACCGCTTCCCGCAGCAGGTCGAGCAGATGGTCCGACAGGCGCAGCCGGACCTCGACCAGCGGATAGGCGGTGCAGAAGTCCGGGACCAGCGGCGCCAGGATGCGGCGGCCGAAGCCGAGTGGCGCGGTGACCCGGACGCTGCCCGACGGCATCCCCGAACCGGCGGCGATGCTGCTGTGGGCGCGCTCGACCGCCTCCAGCACCTC
>FTCT01001107.1_pt1 | contig 10620 bp, 12 predicted proteins | sample 1658881 | NCBI WGS metagenome assembly FTCT01 (sample SAMEA3914864, study PRJEB12502) | metagenome | biome: forest; material: soil | place: USA | collected 2012-03-12 | depth 0.3 m | reverse complement strand
TCCGTTCTTCACCACCAAGCCGGTGGGCGAGGGCACGGGCCTGGGCCTGGCCACCGTCTACGGCATCGTCAAGCAGAGCGACGGCTGGATCCACGTCCATAGCCGTCCGGGCGAGGGCGCGTCCTTCCGCATCTTCCTGCCGATCTACGAAGCGCCGGCCGGCGTGGCCCTGGCCGCCGAAGCCGCGGCCGCCGAGCCGGTCAAGCCGCGCGCCGCCCGCGACCTGTCGGGCGCCGGCCGCATCCTGTTCGTCGAGGACGAGGACGCCGTCCGCAGCGTCGCCGCCCGCCTGCTGCGCGCCCGTGGCTACGAGGTGCTGGAGGCCGCCGACGGCGAGGAGGCCCTGATCATCGCCGAGGAGAACGCCGGCACGATCGACCTTTTGATCTCCGACGTGATCATGCCCGGCATCGACGGCCCGACCTTGCTGAAGAAGGCCCGCGAATATCTCGGGACCGCGCCGGTGATGTTCATCTCGGGCTATGCCGAGGCCGAGTTCAGCGACCTGCTGGAAGGCGAAACCGGCGTCACCTTCCTGCCCAAGCCGATCGACATCAAGACCTTGGCCGAGCGGGTCAAGCAGCAGCTTCAGGCGGCTTGATCCTAAACCCTCCCCCTAGTGGGGGAGGTGGCCCGAAGGGCCGGTGGGGGAAGTGCTGCTGAGCTTGCTTCTTCCCCCTCCGTCGTCTCTTCGAGCCGACACCTCCCCCGTCAGGGGGAGGATTTGAAGAGCCTCACCCCCGCGCCGGCAGGAACTTCGGGTTCCGCAGCAGCGCCGCGCTGACCAGGGCCACCAGCAGGCCGACCGGGAAGATCTCCGACATGGTCTCCAGCAGTCGGTAGATCGGGTTGGCGTAGTTGGCCTTCATCTGATCCATCTGGGCGACCAGGTGCGCATAGGCCGCGCCGCTGACGCCGTCGGCGCGTTTGCGGGCCAGGATGCTGGCGGTGTACTCGTCCATGAAGCGGTAGTGGGTGCAGGCCAGATAGACCTCCCACACGGCGGCGTAGGCCAGGGTGGCGACCACGGCGACGCCCAGGCCGACCAGCAGGGCGGGCCAGAACTTGATCACCCCGCCCAGCGCCTTGTCGCGATGCGACTTCACCGCCATCAGGATCGAGGACAGGCCGACCAGCATGATCAGGTAGCCCAGCCAGACGCTGCCGTGCTGGTGGCCGGTGGGCTTGAAGATGATGGTCGCCAATATGCCCAACAGGATGAGCGCGCCCGAGATCAGGCCGTAGGTCAGGATGGTGCGTTTCATGGATGTCCTCCTCCGCGCCACCCCCTGTGGCGCGTCCCGAGACTTTCCGTTTTCGGGATCGAAACGGTATCGCCCGAACGGGTGAATTCGACAGTTTCGCCCCTTCGAGCGCCGGTCAAGCGCCCCGAAAAACGCTCATGGGATCAGCGCCAGCTCACGCGCCTTGCCCACGGCCTGGGTGCGGCGGCTGACCTCCAGCTTGCCGTAGAGATTGCCGACGTGCGTCTTCACCGTGTTGGGCGAGAGGCCGAGGTCCCGGGCGATCTCCTTGTTGGAGCGGCCGGCGGCCAGGCGCTCCAGCACCTTCACCTCCTGTCCGGTCAAGCCCAGCGAGGCGAGGGCGGCGTCGTTGCGCTGGAAGCCCTCGGGACGGGCGCGGGCGGCGATCCGCCAGCCCAGCCAGACCCCGCCGGCGGCGAAGGCGACGCCGATCAGGCCGGCATAGATCCGCCAGGGGAAGACGCCGATCAGGAACTGCGCTTCCAGCCACTGCAGCGCGAAGGCGCCGAGGGCCAGGACCAGAGCCCAGACGAGGATGGTGCGGATCATGCTGCGGAAGGTGCGCGATCCGCTCGCGCCGTCAAGCTGAGGTCAGGCGTAACGGGCCGCCGCCATGCAGATGAGGGTCAGCATCAGCAAACCCGCCGAGAGGCGATAGGGCGCCGCGACGGCCGGCTCGCTCTCGTCTCGCGCCGCCGCGCGCAGGGCTCGGCCCGCGCCCAGGGCCTGAACGGCCAGGGCGGTGACCGCCGCCGCCGCGCCGACGCCCAGCAGGAGCTCGTTGGTCCCCGCGCCGCCGATATGGGCCAGCTTCCACAGCAGCACGCCGGTCCCCACGGCCACCGTCGCCGCGGCCATCTGCGGCCGGAACAGTCGCCAGACCTCGGTCCCGCCGGTGCGCGCCAGCACGAAGGTCGAGCCGGCCCAGAAGGTGGACGACAGGACGTGCAGCGCGATGGCGATGATCAACAGCAGCTGCATCGGCTAGACTCCGGTTCGAGCGCGATGGGCCGGCAAGGCGCTAGCCTAGCCGCGTCTTGGCTTCCGGCGGGGCGACCTGATCGAACAGGATCCGCAGGTGCTGGTCCTTGGCGTGATCGTTGTGCAGCTCCCACGACAGCGAGACGGGCAGGCGCAGGCGGCCGCCGTCGGGCAGGCGGGCGATCAGCACGCGCCACGAAAAGCCGTCGCCGGGATCGCCCAGCGGGTCCTTGAACTCCAGCGGCGCGGGATCGCGCAGGTGGAAGCGCCGCTCGGGATTGGCCTCGAACCAGGCGCGGTCGGCCTCGGCGGTGGGATCTTTGACGACTTTGGCGATGACTTTGCGGACCATGGGGCCGTCCTAGCACCGGATGCGCCGACTGCCCATCTTAGGTCCATGAACGACAAGCCCATCAAGCGCGTGAAGGCCGACTGGAGCGAGGTGGTGCTGGTGTGCCGCAAATGCTCGAAGAAGCTGAAGGGCGGCTTCGGCGACGACGGCGACCAGAAGCTGGCCAAGGCTTTGCGCAAGGCGATCGGCGCCAAGGGCAAGGGCCGAAAGGCGAGGGCGGCCGTCGTCGAGGTCGATTGCCTGGACGTCTGCCCCAAGGGCGCGGTGGTGGCCGTGAAGGCTTCGGCGCCGCGCGACTGGGCCGTCGTGCCGCGCGGGGCGTCGATGGCCAGCGTGGCGGCGGTGCTGGGTCTGTCTTCCGAACGCTGAGGATCGACAGCGTCGCCAAGCCGTCACGGAACGGCGCCATGGTCCGCGCGCATGTCTCTCTATCCGCTGTTCGACGCCGCCGCCTTCTTCAAGACCGGCCTTTCGCTGCTGACCGCCTTCGTCCTGGGCGGCCTGATCGGGCTCGAGCGCCAGTGGCGCCAGCGGACGGCGGGTCTGCGCACCAACGTGCTGGTCGCGGTCGGCGCCGCCGCCTTCGTCGACTTAGGGATGCGGGTGGCCGGAACCGACGGTTCGGTGCGGGTGATTTCGTACGTGGTCTCCGGCATCGGTTTCCTGGGCGCCGGGGTGATCATGAAAGAGGGGACACAGGTCCGGGGCATCAACACCGCCGCGACGCTGTGGGCCTCGGCCGCCGTGGGCGCCTTCGCCGGCGCGGCGTTGTTCGGCGAGGCGGTGCTGGTGGCGGTCTTCGTCCTGGCCGGCAACACCCTGCTGCGGCCGTTGGTGCAGTATATCCAGCGCCTGCCGATCGGCCCGGACGGCGCCGAGGCGCTCTACCGCGTCCACGTCATCTGCCGCCCAGAGGCCGTGACCGAGGCGCGCGACCTGCTGTTCGAGGAACTGGAGCGCCACCACTATCCGATCCGCGAGATCGAGACGCTGTCGGAAGGTGAGGAAGTGGTGGAGCTGGCCGCGATCCTGGTGCCGACGGCCGCCAAGTCGCAGGACCTGGACGCGATCGTCGCCCACCTGCAGCGGCACGAGGATATCGACAGCGCGACCTGGACGGTCAGCGCCGAGACCTAGCCGCCGGCGTTGGCGGCGTGCTTGGAGATGGCCACCGTCGCGACGCCGCCGTTCGGGCACACGGTCTTCACCGCGACCAGGGCGTGGGTCGAATAGTACTGGCTGCAGTGCGAGCCGCCGCGCACCACGGTCCACCGGTCGATGCGGGCCGAGGCGAAGAACTCGGCGATCGTGGTCCGGCCGTCGCCGTCCCAGTCCATCTCGTTCCAGGTGTAGTGGCGTTGCATCACGACCAGCGACTGGACGCCGACATAGGCGGCGCACAACGCCGTCAGCGCGCACAACAGGACGGGCAGCCTTCGCAACATGGCGGGGAACGTTCCAGGAGTCGGTGACAGGGCGGTGTTCGCGCCGCCTCAGGAGCATGACGCCGCCGCGCGCCCCTGACCCCCGTTAAGGACGCGCGCGCTCCATTACCACGATGGACGCGCCCTTGTAATGCGCGTGTTCGCGCAGCCTGAAACCGACCTTGGCCGCCAGGGCGATGGAGGCGGCGTTCTCGACGTCGATGATGCAGGGGACGATGGGCGGGGTCAGGGTCGCGTCGATCCAGGCCAGGCCCGCGCGAACGGCCTCCGTCCCAAAACCCTGGCCGTGCGACCAGGCGGCCAGCACCCAGCCCATCTCGGGCAGGCCCTTGAGGCTGGGCTGGAGGTCCCGATGCAGGTCGGCGAAGCCCACCTCGCCGACATAGCGGCCGGTCGAGGTTTCGCGCACCGCCCAGTAGCCGAAGCCCAGCACGTCCCACAGGCCCCGCGCCCGCATCAGTCGCGTCCAGCTTTCCTCGTCGGTGAAGGGGCGGCCGCCCACGTGCTGGACCACCACCGGATCGGCCCACATGGCGCGGCTGTCGTCGAAGTCCGACAGCTGCGGCGGGCTGAGGGTCAGGCGGGCGGTGGTCAGGGTCGGGGCGGACATCGGACTCGGCGTTTGCGGCTTCGACGCCGCGCAAGCTACATCGGTTGCCGCACGAGAGAAGACCCATGACCACGCCGCAAGACGCCATCGCCGCCCGCCGCAAACTGACCAACAAGCTGATCGCGGCCAAGGACGCCGCGCGCCTGCGGCCGTTCTTCGATCCTCGGATCACCCTGATCGCCGGCGATGGCTCGCGGCTGCTGGGCGCCGAGGACGTCCTGGCCGCCTTCGCCGGCCAATTCGCCGACCGGGGCTTCGTCGCCTATGTCCGCACCACCGAGGAGATCCTGCTCGACGCCGACGGCGCCCGCGCCGCTGAGCGCGGCCGCTGGGTCGGGACCTGGAAGGACGCGCCCGAACAGTCGGGGACCTATCTGGCCACCTGGAAGAGGGTCACCGGCCAGTGGGTGATCGAGAACGAGCTTTTCGTGACGCTGGCTTGAGCTCGCTATCTACGGGCGCTGGACGTAGCCGGCTGACTCGGAATTAAGTTCCCGCCTCGATCGGGAGAGGCAGCGCTTTGTCCCCTGGCCGAGGTCTCGGGAGGAAAAGCCTTGCTCAATCGTCGTCACATGCTGTTCGCCACCGCCGCCGCGGGCTTCGCCGCCGCCGGAGGGTTGCCGTCGCTGGCCCTGGCGCGGGAGGGCGAGGTCGCTCGGCTGAACACCCTGTTCGACGAGATCATGGCCGTGCAGCTGCGCGTGTCGCCCGAGATGACGGCGGGCCTGGGACTCGACACCGGCGAGCTGGCCTGGACCCGGAGCCAGCTCGGTGACCGCTCGTTCGCCGCGATCAAGGCCGCCGAGGTCCGCACCGCCCAGCAACTGGCCGCCCTGCGCGGTATCGACCGCCGGGGGCTGAAGGGCCTGGACGCCGTCAACTACGACACCATGGACTTCGTGCTGGCCGTCCAGGACGAGGGCAATCGCAAGTTCACCTATGGCGGCGGCGGCTCGGGCGCGCCCTATGTGCTGAGCCAGTTGACCGGCTCGTACCAGTCGATGCCGGACTTCCTCGACAACCAGCACCCCATCGAGACCAAGGCCGACGCCGACGCCTATCTGGCGCGCATGGAGGGCTTCGCCCGCCTGATGGACCAGGAGACCGCGCTGGCCCGCCAGGACATGGCCGACGGCGTGATCCCGCCCGACTTCGTCATCGACAAGACGCTGGTCCAGATGAAGACCTTCGCCGCGACCCCGACGGCCGAGGCGCCGATCGTCAAGTCGCTGGTGCGCCGCACCGCCGAACAGAAGATCGCCGGCGACTGGGCGGGCGAGGCCGCGCGGCTCTACCAGGGCTCGGTGCTGCCGGCTCTGAAGCGCCAGATCGCCCTCCTGGAAAGCGTGCGCGGCAAGGCCGTCCACGACGCCGGCTGCTGGCGGCTGAAGGACGGCGCCGACTACTACGCCGTCTCGCTGAAGAACTACACGACCTCGACCCTGACGCCGGACGATATCCACCAGCTGGGCCTTGATCTGGTGAAGTCGATCTCGGCCGAGGCCGACAAGCTCTTCAAGAGCATCGGCATGAAGAAGGGCACGGTGGGCGAGCGCATGAAGGCGCTGGGCCAGGACATCTATCCCAACACCGACGCGGCCAAGGACCAGCTGATCAAGGACCTGAACGACAAGGTCGCCTTCATCCAGAAGCAGCTTCCGGCCTATTTCGGCGCGCTGCCCAAGGCCCCGCTGCAGATCCGCCGCGTGCCCAAGGCCATCGAGGCGGGCGCGCCGGCCGGCTACTACAATTCACCGTCGCTGGATGGGAAGCGTCCCGGGATCTACTGGATCAACCTGCGCGACACCAAGGAACAGCCGAAGTTCTACCTCTCCACCCTGACGGCGCACGAAGGCATTCCGGGGCACCACCTGCAAGGCTCGCTGTCGAACGAGGCGACCCTGCCGCTGATCCGCAAGACCGTCTGGTTCTCGGGCTATGGCGAGGGCTGGGCGCTCTATGCCGAGCAGCTGGCGGTCGAGATGGGCATCTACAAGACCGATCCGCGCGGCCATCTGGGCATGTTGCACGACGCCCTGTTCCGGGCTGTGCGCCTGGTCGTCGACACCGGCATGCACCACAAGAAGTGGAGCCGCGAAGAGGCCGTCAAATACATGGTCGACACCATGGGCGACGAGGAGAGCGGTTCGATCACCGAGATCGAACGCTACGTCGTGTGGCCGGGCCAGGCCTGCAGCTACATGATCGGCAAGATCACCTGGCTGCGCGCCCGGGCCAAGGCCCAGAAGGCGCTGGGCAAGAAGTTCGACATCCGCCAGTTCCACGACGCGGGCCTGTTGTCGGGCGCGATGCCGCTGACGGTGCTGGAGCGGGTGGTCGACGAGTACATCGTCAGCAAGGGCGGGAAGGTTTGATGCTGAAGATAAGTCTCCTCCCCCGCGATGCGGGGAAGGTGGCCCGGAGGGCCGGAGGGGGCTAGCTGGGCGCAAGCCGCATTAGCCCCCTCAGTCGCTCCGCGACAGCTCCCCCGCATCGCGGGGGAGCAGACTCTAAGCTACCCCCAGCTCTCCGACGCCCCCGCGCGACGCGCCACGGCCTTGACCGGCGCGCTGGGGCGTAGGGCCGCCATCGGCTTGTCGGCCGGCTTGCCGTAGAGCCAGCCCTGGGCGAAGTCGACGCCGGCCGCGCGGATGATCTCCTCGACCTCGACCGTCTCGACCATCTCGGCGACGGTGCGGATCTTCAGGTCGCGGCACAGTTCCACCAGGCGGCGCACCATGGCGCCGTCGCGGCCGTTGTCGGCCAGCTCGCGGACATAGCGCCCGTCGATCTTGACGATGTCCAGCGACAGCTGCTGCAGGTAGGCGAACGAGGACGAGCCCGCGCCGAAGTCGTCCAGGCAGACCAGCGAGCCCATGGCCCGCAGGCTCTGGATGTGCTGGTTGGCGCGCGGCAGGTCGTCGATGGCGGCGGTTTCGGTGACCTCGAAGATCAGCCGGCCCTTGGCCTCGTCGTACTTGGTCAGCAGCCGGTCGATATGGTCGACGAAGGTCTCGCTGACGATCGTGCGGCCGGACACGTTCACGGCCAGCTTCAGCTTGCGCTCCTGGTCGTTGGCCAGCTTCTTGACCGACTGCTCGACGATGGCGTGGTCCAGCTCCTCGATCAGGTCGAATTCCTCGGCCATGCGGATCAGGGCGAAGGGGCTGCCGCCATCCTCGAAGCGCACCAGCACCTCGTGGTGATGGGCCATGCCCGTGGCCAGCGACACCACCGGCTGGAAGTTCAGGTTGAAGCGGCGCTGGCTGACCGCCACGCCCAGGGCGCCGGCGCGGGCCAGGGTGCGCTTGACCGAGCGGTTCATCGCCTCCGACAGCGTCATCGGCGGCATGTCCTTCAGGCCTTCGCGCAGGAAGTCGTCGAGGGCGTAGCGCAGGGCGCGCATGGCGCGGGTCGAGCCGCTGCCGCCTTCCAGCGGCACCACGTGGGCGCTGGCCTCGGCGCTGACCATCTTGGTCAGGCGCTTGACCATGTTCTCGGGCCGGTCGTCCTTGGCGCGCAGCAGGGCGAAGCGCTCCGACGACAGGCGGGTGGCGGCCGAGCCGCCGTGGGATTCGGAACGGACGGCGCCGGCCACCCGGATATCCAGGGCGGCGGCCTCGTCGGGCGTCAGGCCTTCGCGCATGGCGCCCAGGCCGGCGAACTCGACCATGGCCAGCTCGAGCTCCAGGCCCGTGACGCGGGCGGCCTCGAACAGGCCCTTGGCGATGTCGTCGAACGATTCCCGTGGCTGCAGGCCGCCGGGCTCCAGGCGCGGGCCGGCCGCCTGGGCGGCGGTGACGGCGCACGAGATGCGGCCGTCGTTCTCGGGCAGGGCGCGCAGGATCACCCGCACGTGGCGCGGCTCGTCGCCCACCAGGCGCAGCACGACAGGACCCCGGCGCACGCCGTCGTCGGCGCAGGCCAAGACAGCGTCCATCAGCGCCTGGTCGTCTTCATGGAAGAAGTCTCGCCAGGGCTTTCCGGCCAGGGCGGCCTCGCTCTGACCCATGACTTTCTGGGCCGCGCCCAGCGCCAGGCGCACGCGGCCATCATGCAGCTCGACGAGAAGATCGGCGCTGGCGAAGGCCAGACCGAGAAGGCGTCGTGGATCGATCGACAAGACGGCAATCCCCCAAGGATCAGCCACGCTTGCACGACGGGACTTAAGGACCGGTTTCGGCGCCGACTGAAACACCCATTTCCGGTTCGATCCTGGAAGCGCCGCGGGGTGCGACAGAAACGGTCGTTTCTACGAAAGAGAACATCTTGCGAACTGAGAACAAAGGGCGTACGCCTTAAGCATGTTCCACAGGTCGTTGGGACGCGGCGCCGGAAGCGCCGATCCGGCGGCCGGAATCATGGAATAGAGGGCGGACAACCAATGACCAGTCAGGCGGCTTTGAAACTCGTGGCCAAGGAAGAAGGCGATAAGCAACGCGCGCTAGAGGCGGCTCTCGCCCAGATCGACCGCGCGTTCGGCAAGGGCTCGGTGATGAAGCTGGGCGAAAAGGGCAAGGTCGAGATGGAGTCCGTCTCCACCGGCTCGCTCGGCCTGGACATCGCTCTGGGCATCGGCGGCCTGCCCAAGGGGCGGATCATCGAGGTCTACGGTCCGGAAAGCTCGGGCAAGACCACCCTGGCCCTGCACGTGGTGGCCGAGGTCCAGAAGGCCGGCGGCACCGCCGCGTTCGTCGACGCCGAGCACGCGCTGGATCCGTCCTACGCCTTCAAGCTGGGCGTCAATCTCGACAACCTGCTGGTCTCGCAGCCCGACAACGGCGAACAGGCCCTGGAGATCACCGACACCCTGGTGCGCTCGGGCGCCATCGACATCGTGGTCATCGACTCGGTCGCGGCGCTGACGCCGAAGGCCGAAATCGAAGGCGAGATGGGCGACAGCCTGCCGGGTCTGCAGGCCCGTCTGATGAGCCAGGCGCTGCGCAAGCTGACGGCCTCGATCAACAAGGCCAACACCATCGTCATCTTCATCAACCAGATCCGTCACAAGATCGGGGTGATGTACGGCAGCCCGGAAACCACCACGGGCGGTAACGCGCTGAAGTTCTACGCCTCGGTGCGCCTGGACATCCGCCGCACCGGCTCGGTGAAGGTCCGTGACGAGATCATCGGCAACAACGTCCGCGTCAAGGTCGTGAAGAACAAGGTGGCCCCGCCGTTCCGCGAGGTCGAGTTCGACATCATGTACGGCGAGGGCATCTCCAAGCTGGGCGAGGTCATCGACCTGGGCGTCAAGGCCGGCATCATCGAGAAGGCCGGCTCGTGGTTCTCGTACGGCAGCCAGCGCATTGGCCAGGGCCGCGACAATGTCCGCGAGTTCCTGAAGAAGAACCCAGACATCGCGGGTGAGATCGAAAAAGCCGTCCGTAAGGCGTCGCAGAAGATCGAGGAAGAGCTCCTGGTCGGCGGCCCGGAAGAGGGCGAGGAGGAATAGCCTCCTCATAGGTTTCGCGGCCCTCGCCCAGCCCCGGGCGTCCCCGCCTTCAACACGCCCGCGGCCGGACCGCCGCGAGGGCCGCGATTGCAGGCCGCCTGGACCCCATGCCAGGCGGCCTATTTCTTGACCCTCCTACGATACGGGGGAGGAGAGCCGGAGGGGCGGGACGGCGCTGTTCGATTTGGGCGCCGTCCTTCAATCCCGTCATCCCGCGCTTTATGCGCGGGACCCATGGTTCAGCGTCCAAGGGAGAGCCTAGGTCCGCACTTCACTTGCGGCGGGCAGATGGGTCCCGCGAACACGTCGTGGGATGACGGGTGACAGGCAGGGCGAGCAAGAACCGAGCTCCGAACCCGCCCTTTTCCGCCCCACACCGACGCCCCATCTGCCGAGTCGTTTCCCCTTCACGAAAAACCGCGCTATGAGCGCCCGACTCCCGGCCGCTCGCCGGACGCTTAAGACTTGAGACGCTCATGCCCAGCTTGAACGAGATCCGCAGCACCTTCCTC
>FTCT01002196.1_pt1 | contig 10642 bp, 7 predicted proteins | sample 1658881 | NCBI WGS metagenome assembly FTCT01 (sample SAMEA3914864, study PRJEB12502) | metagenome | biome: forest; material: soil | place: USA | collected 2012-03-12 | depth 0.3 m | reverse complement strand
TGCCGGCGACGCCGGGGCCGTAGACCAGCGGCGGGCGGATCACCGCGACCTCCAGCCCGGTGCGGGCGGCGATGCCGGTCAAGGCCCGTTCGGCCTCCAGCTTGGAGAGGCCATAGGGCGAATGCGGATCGGCCGGCGTGGCGGCGTCGAGCGGCTGCGGCTGGCTTTCATCCACCAGGGCCTTGACGCTGCTGAGATAGACGAGGCGCTTGACCCCCGCCGTGGCGGCCAGCTCGGCCAGCCGGCGCGTGCCGCCGGTGTTGACGTGGCGGAAGGCGGCCAGCGGGTCGGCGGCCTTGTCCATCATCACATGCACGCGGGCGGCGAGATGGGCCACCGCGTCGATGCCATCCAGCGCGCGCCGCCAATCCGTCTCGGGGCCGATGCCACCGACGGCGACCGTCTCGGCGGCGCCGGACACGGCCGGACCGGCGTTGCGCAGGGCGGCGCGCACCCAGTGGCCGCGTACGGCCAGCAGCGGCACCAGCCTGCGGCCGACGAACCCGTTGGCACCAGTGACCAGGACGCGCATCAGGCGGTCACCCGGGCCGGTCGGGCCAGTACGGCAAGGAGCACCGCCACCGCGGCGGCGCCGGGCAGCAGGACCGGCCAGCCCAGGGTCGGCGACGACGCGGCCAGGGCCACCAGAACGGCGTTCAGCCCCAGCACCAGACGCACGACCTGCGCATGGCTGCGGCCGCGCTGAGTGGCCTTCTGGTAGAAATGCTCGCGATGGGCCTGCCAGACCTTCTTGCCTTCGATCAGGCGGCGCAGCAGCGTGATGGTCGCATCGGTCAGGAAATAGGCGGGGATCAGCAGCGCCGCCGGCCAAAAGCCGGCCGACGCAACGCCCAGCAGCAGCCAGCCGAGCACGAAGCCCAGCGGCACGCTGCCGACGTCGCCCATGAACAGCTTGGCCGGGTGCCAATTCCACATCAGGAAGCCCAGGGCACCTCCCGCCGCCGCCAGCCCGTAGAGGCCCAGTGCCGGATCGAGGCCGGCCAGCGCGCCGACCAGGGCAAGCCCGCCGCCGATCGTCGCGGCCTCGCCGCCGGCCAGCCCGTCGATGCCGTCCATGAAGTTGAACAGGTTGACGAACCACAGCCAGCCCACGGCGGCGACCAGCCGGTCGGGCCAGAAGGGCAGCAGCCCCTGGAAGACCAGCCCGTCGGCGGGCAGGGTGCTCAAGCCCCCGGCCACGGCGGCGATCTGGATCAGGAAACGCGGTGCCGGGCCAAGGCCGCGCCGGTCGTCCATCCAGGACACCGCCATCAGGGCGGCGATACCGGCCAGGATGGGCAGGACGGGATCGATCTGCGCGCGCAGCCCGCCGATCAGCGCCCAGGCCGGCAGCACCGTCAGCATCACCCCCCATCCCCCGCCGCGCGGGGTCGGGAGGACGTGGCTCGACCGGTCGTTCGGGTGGTCGAGAATCGCGCGCTGCCGCAGATAGGCCAGGACCCGGCCGGTCAGCGTCCAGGATACCAGCCAGGACAATCCCAGCGTGGCCAACATCGTCAAGGCCGTCATGATGCCTCCGCCGGGACGGGCCGGGGAGTCAGGGTCCCCAACAGGCTCCGGTACAGTTCCACGGTCTTGGCGCCGACGCGGTCGGCGGCCAGATCGGATTCGACCAACCGGCGGCTTGCCGTGCCGAAGCGGTCGCGCAACGCCGCGTCGCGCAGCAGGGTCGACAACGCCGCGGCCAGGGCCGGGGCATCGTCGGGGGGGACCAGCAGGGCGTTTTCACCCGGCCGCGCGACCTCGCGGCAGCCCGGCACGTCGGTGGCCACGATCGGGCGGCCGCAGGCGGCGGCTTCCAGCAGGCTCTTCGGCAATCCTTCGCCGCCGCGCGAGGCCAGCACGGCGACGTGGCAGCGTGCCCACAGGGTGCGGACGTCGTCGACCTGTCCCAGCAAGGTGACGCCGGGCAGGTCGGCCCAGCGGTCGAGCTGCGCTTGCGGGATCGACGTCGGGCTGGCCGGGTCGGGTTGGCCGGCCAGCCGCAGTTCCACGTCGATACCGTCGCCGCGCAGCGACTGCTGCGCCGCGACCAGGGATTCGATGCCCTTGTTGGTGAGCAGGCGGGCGGCACAGCCGATCGCCAACGGCGGTGACGGGGGAGTCGGGAGGACCGAAAAATGGCCGGTGTCGATCCCGGACCCCCTGATGATCCGTGCCTGCTCCGCGGCGATCATGCCGCCGCCGGACAGCGTCCGCAGATCATCGGCGTTCTGCAGGATGACCAGGCTGTTCGGCCGGCTCAGCAGCCATCGGAGCAAGGGGCGCACGACGAGCGCGGCCAGCCGGGTCTTCAGCCGGGTCCTCAGCCCACCGGCGGCGACGAAGACCGATCCCAGCCCGGCCAACGCATTGACCACCGCGGGCACGCCAGCCAGCCCGGCGGCCAGGCCGCCGAGCACGACCGGTTTCAGGGCGACGTGATGGACGATGTCCGGCCGTTCGCGCCGGTAGAGGGCGGCGATTTCCCGGATGGCGGCCAGGGCGCCCAGCGGGTTGATGCTGCTCCGCCGCCAGGACAGCGGCTGCACGGCAAACCCCTCCGCGGCGATGCGGTCGCCGTGGCGGTCGATGCGGGTGGCGACCGTCACCGCGAACCCGGCATCGCGCGCGGCGCGGGCCATGGGCAGACGGTGGGACCAGAAATACCAATCCTCGGTCACCAGATAGAGCAGCTTGGGGCGGGGGGGCGTGGTCATGGTCCGGCTTGGCGGTCTGGTGAGGGGCCTTGTACCATTGCGGTTGCTGCGACCGTCAAGACGATCAACGCGCCCGTCGTGCCGTTGCCGTCGATGCACCAAGCGATCCCGTCATGATGTTCCATCTCGCGTAGAGCCGGGGCGAGCATCTTCGCCATCGGCATGCCGGCGCCGCCCGGAGGCCGCAATGGGCGAAACATGGCTGAATGAGTTCGCGGGTGCAACAGCCGTCGAGCAAGCCCGATCGGTCACAAGGCCCATCACGGGTCCACCAACCCGCCCGGCCGGACTGTTATGGTCGTGAGGCGATGGCTTCGCCGGGACATGGCCTCACCGGCTCCGGTACGGAGGATGGCGAAGGCGATGCGAACCGCTCGTCCCGTTCATGGGTTTCGGTCGGACGCCACAATCCGGCAACCGAAAAAAATAGCAAGGCGCACCACCAACCTGTTCGGTCGGGCTGTTAAGGTCGAGAGGATATAGGCCCACCCGCCCCGGCCGCCTGCCGGCCGCCCACCAGCCCTCAACCTCCCGTCTCTTGAAGGCCCGCCCGGCAGTCGCCGCGGCGGGCTTCGTCTTTCCCCCAGAGCGCGCGGTGACGCGCCCCGGATCGCGCCCCGCTGCCTTTCGAGAGGGTTTTCCATGAAAAGCGATGTCCAGGATGCTCGTGTCCTGCCGCCGGCCGAGCATCCGGCGGTGGCGCCGGTTTCCGCTGCCGCGCCATCCGGCGTCGGGGGGTGGCGGCGATGACGACCGCGATCCGCGAACAGGTGCTCGCCGCCTTCGAAACGCTGCTCGGCACGGTGACGGCCGAGAATGTGGCGGGGACCATCACCGTCTATCGCGGCCGCCGCGCCGCGGTCCCCGAGGAGATGCTGCCGGCGCTCGTCATGCGTGCCGCGCCGGTCTCCGCCGACCAGGCGAGCGCGGCGGTGGTGCGCAACCTGGAGCGCATCACCGTCACCGCCGTGGCCACGGAAACCACCGACGGCGACCTGGACAAGGCGCTGACCGACCTGTGGGCGGCGCTTCTGCGGGCCGTCGAGGCCGATCCCACCCTGGGCGGCCTCGCGGTCGACACCACCCTCGCCAAGGCCGACCCGGACGCGGCCGACGACGGGGGTTTGGCCGGCGAGGCGGTGGGCGGGGTCGGCGACATCGCCACCGCCTTCATCGTCGAATACTGGACCAGGCCCGGCGACCCCTACGCCCTGGCGCCCTGACCTTTCATCACCCTGGAGACCAAGCATGGACATTCCGGCCCATCGGGCGGCGGCGGTGGTGCCGACGCCTGCCCACAGTTTCGAGCGGCGCGACGGCGACCGGCTCGTGGACCTGACCGAAGGGGAAGGCGCGTCGGCCGAAGCCGCCGTGGCCGTCCCGTCGGATCCGCCCGTCAGCGACGGCAATCCCACCACCTAGCCACCACCCAGGGCCGCCGGCCCGCCAGCGGACCACCGCTGGTCATCAAACCTCCCATCGACCGAAGGAAATTCCCCTATGGCCGCTCTCCGTTCCATGAACGCCGCCCTGCTGGCGAAGATCGAAACCACCGAAGGCGTCGATGCCTCCCCCGTCGCCGGCTCCGACGCCGTGCTGGTCGAGAACCCGCAGATCACCTTCAACCCCAACATGGTCCAGACCAAGGAGGTCACCGGCAGCCTGGACAGCCGTGGCCCGATCGCCGGCGGCATGACGGTCCAGTTGACCTTCGACGTGCTGCTGAAGGGTTCCGGCGCCGCCGGCACCGCGCCGGAGTGGGGCGACCTGCTGAAGGCCTGCGGCTGGGCGGAAACCGTCACGTCGGCCGCCATCCCCGTCGCGGTGGAGGCCTGTGCGGCCGGCGGCACCACCACCTCGGCGGTGCTGGGCACGTCCGCCTCGTCGACGGCCCAGGCCTACCGCGGCATGCCGATCGCCTTCACCGGCGCGGTCGTCGCCAACAGCTTCATTGCCGACTACACCGCCGGCAAGGTTGCGACGGTCACCGACACGCTGTCCGGCGGGCCGATCGCGACGACCAACTACCAGATCCCGGCCAACGTCCTGTACAAGCCGGCGTCGACCTCGATCCCGTCCGTCACCCTGTACCTCTACCTGGACGGTCTCGTCTACAAGGTGGCGGGTTGCCGCGGCAACGCCTCGCTGAAGCTGCAGAGCGGCAACCTGGGCCGCATCAGCTTCACCTTTACCGGCATGTTCCTGTCCAAGACCGACGCCGGCGTTCCGGCCGGCCTGGTCTATGACGGCACCCGCCCGCCGCTGTGGAAGGGCGGCAAGGCGCTGATCAACCGCGTCGTCTCGGCCATGGCGTCGATGTCCGTCGAGTTCGGCAACCAGCTGACCAACCCGGACAACCCGAACGCGACGGAAGGCTTCGACCCCTCGATCATCACCGCCCGCAACATGACCGGTTCCTGCGATCCGCTGGAGGCGCTGGTCGCCACCCGCGATTCGATGGCGGCCTTCCGCGCCGGCACGTCCCAGGTCATCCACGCCAGCTATGGCGCGGTGGCGGGCAACCGGGTCGGGGTGACCAAGCCGGCGGCCTTCTTCACCAACCTGCAGCCGGGCGATCGCAACGGGCTGATGACCAGCACCCACCAGTATGCCTGCACCGGCCAGGACGCCGGCGCCTTCCTCTGCCTGTACTAAGCCGCCGTTCCGCACCGGTCGGACGGTGAACTGACCGGACCCCGGCCGACACCGGGTCAAGCGATCCGGGGATTTCCCCGGATGGGGCGCCTTTGCGCGCCACGCGGGCGGAGATGTCGGCTCCGCCCGCACCCCCCACCCTCAACCGACATGAGGCTGCCATGCTTCCCGTTTCCACCAAGGACATCGTCCGTTTCACCCCGCGCCTCGACCAGCTCGCCCTGCTGAAAGACCTGCAGGCCAAGGCCGCGACCGACCCGGAACGCGACGCCTTCACCCCGCTGATCGATGGCCTGCAGGCGGAAGTCGCCGCCGAGCCGCAACCGGTCTATCACCTGGGCGTCGCCAATCACTTCCAGCGCGCCGCCTTCCGCCGCGACCTGCGCGTCACCGGCGCCACCTATCCCGGCGACGCCGCCCTGTACCAGGCGCTGCGCGAGGACCTGAAGGAGGTGGCGCCCTACAACCTCGACACCCTGCTGACGCTGATCGACGAGGTCGAGGCCGCCGCCCAGGGCGAGGTCGCCCCCGATGCGCTGAACGGTCTGGAGACCATCACCCGCCTGGCCCGCTCCCTCAGCGGCCGCTACGCCGCGATGGAGGGGGATCGCGAATTCTGGCTCGCCGTGGCGCCGATCGTGGCGTGCCGGCATTTCCTGCTGGGCTGGGAAGGCGTCAAGGCGGCCGACGGCAACGAGGCGCCCTGCACCCGTCGCCGCGACCTGACCACCGACGAGGCGCTCGCGCATCTCGACGAGCGGGAAATCCAGGTGATCGGCTTCAAGATCATGGGCCTGATGCGGCCGTCAAAGGATCAGGAAAAAAACTCCGAATCGCCGTCGCGGTCAGCCTCCAGCCGGAAGCCTTCCAAGACGGCGTCGAAGACCTCGCCGGCGAAGCTGGCTGGGTCCTCTTCGGCGAGCGTTTCCGGCGAAACCCCCGCCTCGACCTGACCGAGGATCATTTCGACATGGTGCGGCTGTGGCGGGCCTACCGGCCGCAGCCCGGCCGCATCGACGGCATGGCCAGCGGGGTGATCCCGGTGCCGGGGCATCTGCCGGAGTCCGGCGGCTATGGCGAGCAGGCCGCCGTGATGATGGAGGCCTTCGCGATCATGTCCGCCGCCGAGGCAGAGTTGCTAGCGGGGGCGGCGTCGGGGTGATGGTCGTGGGACGGGGCGGGCGTGATTGTGCCATTCCCCCCGCCCCGGAGGATTTGTCGGCGGCGTTGTAACGGCGAGGCCGTTGGGGCGTGCATGGGGTTTGAAAGGACTATCAGTTCCAAGATTGGCAAGATCATTTGCCTGTACCGAACCATGGAAATGGAAATCTTCCTAATTTTCCAAAATTACTGGGCATGACAACAAAGTACATAGTGGTCGGACTAGGTGCCGTGATCTGCGTTCATCTCTCTTCTTGCTGGTGAATTGGATTCGCGGACAGACGCCGCTCGACATCACCGATACTGCAAAGTCGGCGGTAGTGCTGTTGGTGGTCGACGTTTTCAATAACTTTGGGGCGTAATAAGCCATGGCTCAGAATACGGTGACTGTCCGCATCAACGTCGAGATGGACAACCTTGACTCTGTCCGTAAGAATTTTGAGGAGTTGGGGACTGCCTTAAAAAAAGTCGGTAACGGCAATTCTCTGGATAATTTGCGCCAGCAGCTTGAGGCATTCGATGAGCATCTGGTGCAGGCGGAAGCGCAAAACGGGAAGTTAAGCTCTAGCCTGAAAGAGCAACATGGTATCCTTGATGAAACTGCCAGCCATACTAAGCTGACAGGGAAAGAAGTATTCAATCTCGCTCAACAGCTTCAGGGCATCGCCGTGCAGCTTGCCGGTGGGCAGAATCCTCTCACGGTTCTGGCCCAGCAAGGGCCGCAGGTCGTTGACGCGGTTGGTGGTGCGTCTCGTGCTATTTCCCTGTTGTTATCGCCATTGGGTGCTGTGACTGTGGCTGTTGGTGCCGTGGCTTTAGGTTTCGGCACGGTGTTGGCGCGCGCCATCGAAATGGGGGCTGAGACACGCCAACTCGGTGTAACGCTGAAAACACTAAACCCAACACTCAATACGAGTGCTGAAGGTTTGCGTGCTGTTTCCTTTGCGGTCGCTGAACAGGGCACGTCGCGTTCAACTGGTATGGCCGCGTTGACCGCCGTTATCCGCGACGCGCGGATCCAGTCTGTTGGGTTTGCCGAGGAGATTACCAAGGTCTCTGTGGACGTGGCTGCTGTCATGGGGGGCGATGTCGTCGACTGGGCGAAGAAACTGGCCGACGCGGCGGCAACCGGGTCGCAGGGCTTCGACAAGCTGATGGGGTCGCTGCCTGGCATCACGGCGGAGACCATGAAGGCTGTCCGTGCGGCGGAGATGCAAGGGGACCGCCTCGGGGCAGCGAAAATCGCCGTCGACGCTCTGGGGCAGCAATACGGCGGTTCCGCCAAGCAGATGAAAGGCGCTTGGGACGAAGCGCTGCACGATATGACAACAGCGTTTGACGTATTCTTGGAGCGTGCCGCCAAGAGCGATTTCGCAAATACAGTTGCCCGCAAGCTCGGGGTAATGGGAAGGGCTATAGCCGAGGCGCTACGTGAAGACACGGACGGGGAGAAGGTTGTCGCGCTTAACAAGAAACTCCTCCAAGCTCGCGACGAACTGGCGGCGCTGGAAGCCATGAGGCAAGGCAAGGCTGGAGTGAGTAACCCCATCGCGGAGGTTGCCGCCCGAAATCAGGTTGCTGTCTTGGAGCAGAAGGTTAATGCCGCAATTGAAGAGGCTCGCTCTAAAGTAAAAGCAGCAGAGGCTGCTGAAGATCAAATTAGAGAAAAGGGAGCGACTGGGGCAGGAGCGACAAGCCAAAATCCTAAAGGCTCCCTTCTCGGCCTGACCGAGTCCGATAAGAACAACCTGAATCTTACTGCCGCGGCGACAGAGCGTCAGGCGTTGGCATCCAAGTTGTTAAGCGGTGCACTGGATGTTTCATCGCGGGCGGCGGTTGAAAACCGTATTGCCCTGGCTGACTTGGCGATGCAGTATCCCGGCCTTGGGATAGCCGCGGCAAACGCAATCCTGAAGAGCAACGACTTCTCCAAGACGATAGAGGGTTTCCCAGAGCTTAAAAGCGTCTGGGATCAGATGCAGACGAATTCTGCCAACAAACTGGCGGGGGATATGGCACAGGCGGGTGTGGCCTTGTCGTCTGCCTCCAACGCTGCCCGCCTGAACGCCGAAGCGGCTGGAAAAGGCGAGGCCGCTATGCGTGCCGCCTCGATCGAGGCAGACATCTATGCTCATCGGATGGATGGTACGGCAGGAGCTGTCCGGAAGGCCCGTGAGGAGCAAGAGATTTTTGCTCGCCAGCAGATCCATGCCGAGTTCGCTGCCGGTATCGACATCGAGGTCGCCGCCAACGACCGACTCATCAAGGGCATGGCTGGCGGTGCGCAGGCGTGGCGCGATGCTGAAACTTACACTGCAGCCTACGCCCAGACGCTGAAGGAAGTTCCGTACCCCAAAGCCGGTGAAAGCACCGATAATTGGAACAAGCACCTTCAGGACAACATCGGCCTCATTGAGAAGCAAAAGCAGTCTCTCGATAGCAAGGCCTTTGCTGAATACAATGAACAACTGAACACGCAGACGCGCCAACTGCAGCTCCAGCAAAGCCTGATCGGCGCCACCCCGCAGCAAGCGGCTCGCCTCCGGGTTGAATACGACATCAACGAAAAACTTCTGCAGCAACACCGGACCTATGAAAGCCTGACCGACGCCGAGAAAAAAGCGATCGATGAGGCGCGCAGCCGTGCCGTGGCGAACGCCGACCTCGAACTGTCGATTGCGCGGCAAAAGGATGCTTGGGATACCCTGACCGGGTCCCTGGAAAAGGCCTTCGACCAGGTCGGTAACTCCATCGCGGATGCCTTTCTGAAGGGGCAGGGGGAGGCTATTGATTGGGGCGAGATCACGAAAGCGGTGATCAACGACTTGAGAGGCGATCTCCTGAAGTTGTCTATCATCAACCCATTGAAGAACGCAGTTTTCGGAACGAATGCTGGGACGATTTTTGACTTGGGGGGGGGCGCGTCCGGTAACGCCGCAGGCCAGGCTGGAAATCCGTACGGTGGCCTCGTGAACTCGGCGTCCAACTGGGGGATGAGCAAGGCCGGCGGCTGGGCTATGGACAAGCTCGGCCTGGGTGGCGGCTGGGACAACCTGATGAGCACGCCCTTGTGGGGTGTCCAGGGCAATGCCGCGACGTCAGCGCAGAGCCTTTTCTCTGCCGGCCAGAGCGGATCTTTTGTCAACGGTACTTGGCAGACTGGTATGGGGGGAAGTGCTCAAGAGCTTTTTTCCGCTGGTCAGTCTGGATCTTTCGTCAATGGTGCATGGACGCCGGCAACGACCTCGGGCGGCGCCACGCTCGGTGGCGCTTTGGGGGTTGCCGGTGGCGGCTTTGCCGCGGGCAGCCTGCTGGGCGGCTGGCTCGGCACGCAGTCCAACAGCAAGGTCGTGGGCGCGGGCTCCGGTGCGCTCGCCGGCGCCGGCACGGGTGCTTTGATGGGCACATATATCTTCCCCGGCATCGGGACCGCGGTGGGCGCGCTCATCGGGGCTGTCATGGGCGCCCTGGGTGGCGGGCTCGGGACCCAAAAGGCGACAGTTGGCCCTAACGGCGAGTCGATCCTGTCGGTCAGCGATCAGGGCTTCGCGGTCAGCCGCAACCTCACCGACAACGGCGGAGATGAGACCAAGACGCAGCAGCTCGGAAACGCCGCGACCACGGCCCTGAATGCCATCATTCCAGCCATCGCGACCAAATTCACGCCAAACAACAGCGGCGAGTTCGGCTCCGTCCGGTTTATGGAAAAAACGGGGAAGTACACGAGCCGTGTCGGTGACGTCGACCAGCAGTTCGACGATGTTGAGGCCGCCATGCAGGATTTCTTGCGTCGGACGGTCAAGCTGTACACCGACACCGGAGAGCTTTCCGGCGTCAACGATGACGTCAAGAGGGTGCTGACGACTTCGAAGGCGACCAAGCCTGAAGACATTGCGAACGACTTGTCCTTCGCCGCATCGTTTCGTGCGCAGTTTGATCAGATGAATGCGTCGCTGGATCCGACCAACAATAACATCAAAACATTTACCGATCAGGCCAAGGAGCTTGGCAAGCAGATCAAGACGAACATCACCGACTGGCGGGACAAGGCCAAAGAACTTGGTCTGGCGACCGAAGGCGAGCTGACCACCGCGGCCCGGACATCG
>FTCT01003340.1_pt1 | contig 10645 bp, 13 predicted proteins | sample 1658881 | NCBI WGS metagenome assembly FTCT01 (sample SAMEA3914864, study PRJEB12502) | metagenome | biome: forest; material: soil | place: USA | collected 2012-03-12 | depth 0.3 m | reverse complement strand
TCCCAGAAATAGAGGATCTTCTCGCGGCCCATGCCCAGGGTGCCCATCAGCATCAGGATGCAGCCGGCGATCTCGACCTGGACGGCGCGGCGCGGGCCCAGGGTGCGGTCCAGCCACGGCGCGATCAGCCCGCCCACGACGCCGAAGATCGACAGCGAGATGCCGTAGGCCAGCATCTCCAGCTCGCCCCACTTCATCAGGCCGGCGGCGAACAGGCCGCCGAAGATGATGAGGGCCGTCATGCCGTCGCAGTACAGCATGCGCGCGGCCAGGAACTTGGCGGGCTCGGCGTGGCCCTTGAGGTTGGCGAAGGTGTCGACGATCAGCTTCACCCCGCCCTTCAGGCTCGAGAGGATCGACTCGCCGGTGCGCGGCGCGTCGCGGGTCCACAGGAAGAACGGGATCGCGCCCAGCAGCATCACCGCCCCCGACAGCGGCCCGGCCAGGCGGCTGGGCTCGTGATCGGCTTGGCTAAGGCCAAACAGCGGATGGGCCGGCACGAACGACCACGGCACCACCCCCGGCAGCACGAACGCCCACATGACGAAGATCAGCAGGCTGACCGACAGCCCATTGGCGACGGCGTAGCCCAGGCCCGACAGCACCGGCTCCTGTCCCGGCTCGGCGGCGCGCGCCAGCAGCGAGTTGTTGGTCACGTCGCCCCAGTTATAGGCCACGCCCAGCACGATCAGCGCCTGGCCGACCAGGCCGACGGGCAGCCCGCCCGGCTTGGCCATCCACAGGCAGAACAGGATCGGGACCATGATCGCGATGATCAGCGCCATCAGCGGCTTGCGCGGTCCATAGCGCTCGATCGAAGCGCCCAGAAGCGGCGCGGTCAGCGCGGTCAGCAGGCCAAAGACGGTGGAGATGTCGGCGACGGTGGCCTGGCCCTTGATCGGATCGCCGACCAGCACCCGCGAGAAATAGGGCGAGAAGACGTAGATGGTGACCAGGATGACGTAGGGGTCGCGCGTGCCCTGGTGCAGGATCCAGCTGAGCGCGCTGCGGGAGAGCCGTTTTCGCGGGACCGGGACCAGGACGTCCTCGCCCGCCACGTCACTCAGGCCCGCAGGGGCGCCCGCCAACTCGCTCATACCGCACCCTGATGAAACTCGGCCCTCTAGCGGGGTCGTGCGGGGAGGCTGGACCTTAAACGATCGTTTGTCACCTTACGGATTCGACAAACCCCCTCTTCCCTTGCGGGAGAGGGTGACCTGCGAAGCAGGTCGGGTGAGGGGTCGCGCGGGCCTTTCCGATAGGCCTTTCAACCCCTCATCCGGCGCTGCGCGCCACTTTCTCCCGCAAGGTGAGAAGGATTGGATCTAAGCCAGAATATGCGCCCGGACCTTCTCGCGCGCGCCGGCGTCCACGCCCAGCACCTGCTCCAGGTAGGCATCCAGCGAGCCGTGCTGCGCCTTGATCACCTCGAAGGCGGCCGCCAGGTAACGGGCTTCGACGCCCATGGCCGCGCGCATGGCGCCTTCCGTCGGGCGGCGGCCGGTCTGGGCTTCGATGTGGTCCATGAACGCCGCCCCGCGCCGCTCGAAGCGGGTCGGATCGTTGGTCAGCAGGTAGTCATCGATGATGTCGTCGTCCGCCACGCCGGCGATGTGGTGGGTCAGGGCCGCCAGCACGCCGGTGCGGTCCTTGCCCGCCGCGCAGTGGATCAGCACCGCGCCCTTGCCCCCGGCCAGCGCCTGGAAGTAGCGGCTGAAGAGGTCGATGTGCCGCTCCTTGAACGGCAGGCGGCGATAGTACTCGTCCATGTAGCCGTGGACCGAGGCCTCGGTCAGGTCCGAGCTCTGCAGGAACTCGAGCCAGGGGTCGCCCACCGTGCCCATCTCGTTGTCGATCACCTGGGCCGAGAAGCCGGTCCAGCGCCGCGAGGGCGAACGCTCGCGCTCGTTGGGACGGCGCAGGTCGACCAGGGTGACGATGCCCAGGGCCGCCAGGGTCTTGAGGTCTTCGTCGGTGGCCTCGGCCTGGTGGGCGGCGCGGAACAGCACGCCCTTCCTCAGTCTCCCCGCGCCGGCGGCGTAGTCGCCGAAGTCGCGGAAGTTCTCGACGCCTTGCAGGGGGATGTGACGGGTCATGGGCGGGGACTTAGCTCTAGGGCGTGACAATTGAAATCCCCTCTCCCCTTGCGGGAGAGGGTGGCCCCGGACTTGATCCGGGGTCGGGTGAGGGGTCGCGCGGGCCTTTCCGAGAGGACTTTCAACCCCTCATCCGTCGACTTCGTCGACACCTTCTCCCGCAAGGGGAGGAGGACGCTACTTCCGCAGCAGCGGCTGGATCCGGTCCTGGATCGGCTGGTCGATGAAGGTGTGGAACAGCCAGGCCGCGCCATAGGCCAGCGGGAAGCCGGCCACCCACATCACCCACTGCAGTCGGATGTCGATCGGCCGGGTCTCGATCAGCTTGTGGACCGCGCTCCAGTAGATCACCCCGACGAAGATGTGGGTGATGAAGAGCGCGAACGACAGCTTGGCGCCTTCCTCGATCCACTTGCGCGGGCGCTTCACGGGCAGGCGGCCCGCGCCCAGCACGATGGCGCCGATGGCCAGCAGCGAGGGCGCGTCGAAGATGAACTCGTCCGGCAGGGCGTAGCGGTCCAGCGGCTGGGTGATGGCCAGCAGGACGACGCCGCCCCACAGCAGGATCTTGGCCGCCTTCTCCGAGGGCCAACGCATGTCGACCGCGCGCGCCAGGCACACCCCGACGACGAACATCGGCAGGGCCCGCACGACGCCGTACTGGAACTGCAGGTCCGGCAGGGCGTGCTGGAAGACCTTGCGAGCGATGATCTCGAAGACGCCCATGATCGCGGCGGCGGCGATCGGCAGCACCCAGGCGTGGCGCACCTTGCTGACCGTGCGCCAGAAGAACGGGAACAGGGCGTAGCAGACGATCAGCGCCGACAGCGACCAGCTGGGCAGGTTCCAGCCGTCGCTGGGGAAACCCCAGGCGTGGATCAGGAAGGCCTGGGCGGGCAGCTGGTCCCACGCGAAGCGGCTGGGCTTGTGGGCGTCGGTGCCCATGATGTTCAGCGCCAGCACCAGCAGGGCCAGGAAGCCCAGCACCACCAGGTGCCCCGGCCAGATCCGCGCCGCGCGCCGCGCCCAGAACCGCGCCGGGCTCAGGCGTCCCGACAGCGTCGAGCCGCCATAGGCGCGGCCCAGCACGTAGCCGGACAGGATGAGAAAGAAGTCGGTGGCCAGGAAGCCGCGCGAAAACACCTGGGCGAACAGCTCCAGCCGGATCGGGCTTTCGGCGCCATAGTGGTAGAGAACGATCAGCAGCGAGGCCAGGAAACGCAGGAAATCCAGCGCCCCGCCACGCACGGCGCTCCGGTCCGGCCGCTCCAACACGACGGCGGCCTGAGGCGCGTCGTTGGCGGGCGTCGGCAGCTCGGTCGGAACGGGCAGCTCCGAAACCGGGATCTGGCCCGGGATCTGGGGAAGCGGGACGGTCACGAGACTGGCCATAACAAAGCCGGCGCCCCGCGAAAAGCCGTCAACGGACAGTCATCTTGCGTTATGAGGTCGCGCGACCTATCTGCAACAGGAATTGTTTCTAATAGGAAATACAATGCCCCGCATGCCCGTCCTGTTCGTCGGCCACGGTTCGCCGATGAACGCCATCGAGGACAACGCATGGAACCGCGATTGGCGCCGCTTGGGCGCTGAACTGCCGCGCCCCCGCGCCATCCTGATGGTCAGCGCCCACTGGGAGACCCGCGGCGCCTCGGCGGTCAGCGCGTCGACGGCGCCGGAAACGATTCACGACTTTTATGGCTTTCCGCAGGCGCTTTTCGACGTGCGTTATCCCGCGCCGGGCGATCCGGCCCTGGCGGCGCGGGTGGCGGAACTGCTGTCCCCGGATCCGGTCGTCCAGCACCCGACGCGCGGCCTCGACCACGGCGCCTGGGGCGTGCTGGGGCCGATGTATCCGGACGCCGACATCCCGGTGGTGCAGCTCAGCCTGGATCGCGGGCGCAGCGACCGCTGGCACTACGAGGCCGGTCGACGCCTGGCGCCGTTGCGCGACGAGGGCGTGCTGATCGTCGGCAGCGGCGACATCGTCCACAACCTGCGCGCCGCCAACTTCCGCGAACCCCAGGCGCCGGAATGGGCCGATCGCTTCAACGAGACGGCCAAGGCGCTGATCGCCGCCGGGGATCATGATCCGCTGATCGACTGGCGGTCGCTGGGCCCGGACGCCGAGATCTCGATCAACAGCGCCGAGCACTACCTGCCGCTGCTCTATGTGCTGGGCGCGCAGGAAAAGGGCGAGCCGGTCGGGTTCTTCACCGACGACGTGTTCGCGGCGATCTCGATGACCGGCGTGAAGGTGGGCTAGTAAAAAGCCCCCTTCCCCCTTGATGGGGGAAGGGTCGGGGATGGGGGTGACGCGGCGGTTCCGCGTGCACGGCCCTGCTCACCCCCACCCAACCCTCCCCCATCAAGGGGGAGGGCTCTTAGAGAACTTCCGCCGCCCGCCTTGCCGCAGCCCAGCGCTCGTCCATCCCGCGCCCGTAGATCCCCGTCACCCGCTCCAGCACCTTGGCCGGCGCCGTCTCGGGCCGCCCCGCGTTGAACGGCGGGGCCGGCGCGTATTCCACGGCAAGCTGGATGCTCTGGGCCATGTCGTCGCCGGCCAGTTCGGCCACCATGGTCAGGGCGAAGTCGATGCCGGCCGTGACGCCGCCGCCGGTGATGTAGCGGCCGTCGCGCGCCACCCGCGAGGGATCGGGGATCGCGCCGAACAGTTCTAGCTGGTCGCGCCAGGCCCAGTGGCAGGCCGCCCGCTTGCCCTTCAAGAGGCCCGCCGCGCCCAGCACCAGCGAACCGGTGCAGACCGAGGTCACATAGCGCGCGCCGTCGGCCAGCCGGCGGATCTCGGCGATGAAGTCGCGATCGGCCATCGCCTCGGTGGTCCCGAAGCCGCCCGGCACGATCAGCACGTCGCACGTCTCGATGTCGGACAGCTTGGGCAGGCCCGCGAACACCAGGCCGTCGGCCTCGATCTGCCCGCCCTCTTGGCTGGCCACGATCACCTGGGCGCCCGGCAGGCGGCAGAGGATCTGGTGCGGACCGGTGAAGTCCAGGTGGGTCACGCCGGGAAAGAGGGCGATCACGATCTGAAGCGGCTGGCTCATGGAAAGTCTCCGTCACGATTGACGTAGAGAACATGGTTCCGTTAGCGTTCGGCCGAAATGACAGAGTTCCCACGGAAACCGCCAAGGGATTTCGCCATGCCCCGCGCGATCGGCTTTCTCGTCTATCCGGGCTTCCAGCTGCTGGACGCCACCGGCCCCATCGCCGCGTTCGAGATCGCCGGGCGGCTGTCGCCCGGCGCCTATGCCTTGCATTTCCTGTCGCTGCGCGGCGGGCTGACGCCCAGCTCGTCGGGGGTGACGATCCAGACCGCCGCCCTGGCCGACGCCCCGCCGCTGGACACCCTGCTGGTCTCCGGCGGCGACGGGGTGAAGGTGCCGGCCACCTGTCCCGACACCCTGGCCTATGTGCGCGAGGCCGGCCGCAGCGCCCGGCGCGTGGCCAGCGTCTGCTCGGGAACCTACGTCCTGGCGGCGGCCGGCCTTCTGGGTGGCAAGCGCGCCACCACCCACTGGAGCCGGACCCAGGATTTCCAGCGCCGCTTTCCCGACGTGAAGCTGGAGCCCGACCGCATCTGGATACAGGACGGCGCGATCTGGAGCTCGGCCGGCATCACCGCCGGCATCGACCTGGCCCTGGCCCTGATCGGCGCCGACGAGGGCGAGGCCATCGCCCGCCGCACCGCCCAGCAACTGGTGGTCTACCACCATCGTCCCGGGGGCCAGTCGCAGCACTCGGCGCTGATCGACCTGCGCCCTGGCCGTTTCGACGCCCTGCTGTCCTGGGCGCGCCAGAACCTGGCCGAGGCGCTGAGCGTCGAGCAACTGGCCGACCGCGCCGCCATGAGCCCGCGCAACTTCGCCCGCCTGTTCGCCCAGGAGACCGGCGTCACCCCGGCCAAGGCGGTCGAGCGCCTGCGCGTCGAGGCCGCTCGCGCCTTGCTGGACAGCGGTCCGCTGCAGGTCGAGGACGTGGCGCTGGAGACGGGCTTTGGCGACAGCGAACGCATGCGCCGCGCCTTCATCCGCGCCTTCGGCCAGCCGCCCCAGGCGCTGCGCCGCGCGGCCAAGGCGGTTTAGGGCCGCAAGCGACCTCCAAGCGATGTCATAACCAGAGGTTTCAACTGACACAGTCGGGCAACAAAGCTCGGGGATGGTGCGTTGGAGCGAGGGACTACAACCTTCACCTTGGAGAAGACGATGACGATGAAGAAGATGCTGGGCGTTTCGACCCTGGCCGCCGCCGCCCTGGCCCTGGCCTTCCCGACCCTGGCCAGCGCCGCCCCGCACCACCATCGCCCGCACATGGTGAAGGTCTGCAAGTGGGAGCGTCACCACGGCCACAAGGTTCGCGTCTGCCACATGGTGCGTCGCTAAACCTTCACCCTGAATCGGGAGGTCGGCGGCAACGCGACGGCATAGTTAGGCGTTCCAGCGCCGAGGGAACTCGATCTTGGAGCAAGACATGTCCGCTACGAAGCTGTTTGGCGTCCCGATGATGGCGGCCGCCGCCATCGCCCTGGCCGTTCCGCTGGTCACGCCGTCGGCCGCCAGCGCCTACGACCGCTACCATCATGGTCGCTACGAGCACCGCCACCATCACCGGGCTCGGGTGTGCCACATGGAATGGCGCCACCATCATCGCGTGCGCGTCTGCCACTGGCGCTAGACGTTACGCGACAAGCGTTCGAGGGCCGCCCGTCTCCGTGACGGGCGGCCCTTTTACGTTTCGGTTCAGTCCGGCGCGGCGTTGGTCTTGGCTATGGCGTCCTGCACGCGATGAGCCGCGGCCGTGCCGCCCGCGTCGTCGGCGGCGATGTCGCCCTGGTCGTTCAGGTCGGTATTGGCCTTGGTCACGGCCTCTTCGGTCTTTTCCTCGGTCGGCTTGTCGGTATCGGGCATCGGACGCTCCTGCGGGGGGAGCAGATTCAACCCATCGCGCTCAAGCCCGTTCCTACGCCGCTCGGGCGGCCTCCGGCAGGAACGGCGAGATCACCCCGACGGCGCGTTCGACCCAGGCGTCCTTCTCGCCGACCGGCGCGACGTAGCGGATCACCTCGTCGACATCGGCCAGGCCCGCCGCGCGGGCGATGACCCAGGCGGCCAGGTATTGCGAGGCCAGGCACCCGCCCGCCGTCGCGACATTGCCGTGCGCCACGAACGGCGCGTCCAGCACCCGCACGCCCGCCTCGATCACCCAGGGCTTGGTCGTCAGGTCGGTGCAGGCCGGCAGGTCGCCGACCAGACCCAGCTTGGCCAGCAGCAGCGTGCCCGAGCACTGCGCCCCAATCAGCTGACGCGCGGGGTCCAGCCGGATGCGCGACAGCATCTCGGCGTCGGCCGCGATCTGGCGCGTCTTCGAGCCGCTGCCGATCAGCACGACGTCGGCCTCGGCGGCAAACTCCAGCGGCTTCTGGCGCTGGATCGTCAGGCCGTTCAGCGAGGTGACCGTCTCGGTCGGGCTGGCGATGTGCGCCGCCCAGCCCTTGGCCTTCATGCGGTTGAGGATCGCCGCCGCGACGAACGAGTCCAGCTCGTTGAAGCCGTCGAAAGTCAGCACCGCGATCTGCATGGGAGGTCTCCTGTCGAGGGGGAAGATAGTCGGGAGGTTCTGCGCTCGCCAGCCACGCTCCAAGATCAGGACTCAATTGGAAGCCCCTAAAACCGTGTCATCCCGGCCGTAGCGCAGCGGAGAGCCGGGAGCCAGGGGCCACTGCATCGGACTTGGCCCCTGGGTCCCGGATAGCCTCTTCGAGGCTTCCGGGATGACACGGATGTAAAGATTTGGAATTTATCGAGAATCTCAAGTCTCCAATCGAGTCCTACCCCCTACCCCGCCGGCGTCATCAGCTCGATGCGGTTGCCGAACGGGTCGTCGGCATAGACCCGGATCCAGCCTTCCAGCGGCTCGTCGTCGACCACCCGCACGCCGGCCGCCTTCAGCCGCTCGGCCAAAGCGCTCACGTCGTCGACCACGAGCGCCGGATGCGCCTTCCGCGCCGCGCGGAAGTCGGCCTCGACGCCGAGGTGGATCTTCACCGGCCCGTCCTCGAACCAGCACCCACCCCGCTTGGCCAGGTGCGGCGGCTTGGGCGTCTCGGAAATGCCCAGCAGGTCGCGGTAGAAGACCCGCGCCTTGTCTTCCTCGCCGGCCGGCATGGCCAGCTGCACGTGCTCGATCGCCAGGATCGTCATCAGCGTCTCCTGCTTGGCCGCGACGGCGGATCGGTCCAGGCTCGCGCCATGCTGTACCTCGCGATCAAGGCCACCGTGTCGGGCGTCATCGTCGCCGCCGTCGCGGAGATTTTCAAGCGCTATCCGGGCCTGGGCGGCCTCGTCGCCTCGCTGCCGCTGGTCTCGGTGCTGGGCATGATCTGGCTGTGGCGCGACACCCACGACCGCGTCCGCATGGCCGACCACGCGACGGGGACCTTCTGGTTTGTCCTGCCGTCCCTGCCGATGTTCCTGCTGATCCCGGCCCTGCTGAAACGCGGCGCGCCGTTCTGGGCGGCGCTGGCGGCGGGCTGCGTGCTGACCATGGCGCTCTATGCGGCGATGGTGTGGGCGGGACCGAAGGTGGGGCTGAAGCTCTAGGTCAACCTCTGGACGATCCCGCCGCGCCCACCTAGCCTTCCCGCGTTGCGGAGGGCTGGTGATGAAACCTCGGTTCTGGTCCCTGCCGGCGCTGGTCGCGCTGGCCCTGCTGGCGCTGGCCGGAACGGCGCGCGCCGGATCGTGCGAGCAGCGCACGCCGACGATGTTCGTGCTCAAGGGCCTGATCGATGCCGACCTGGCCAAGTGCGTGGCGACGCGGCTGGCGCCGACCACCACCGAATTGGTCGTCGACAGCCAGGGCGGCCAGGTCGGCGCCGCGCTGGACATCGCCGAACGCCTCTCGACGCTGAACGACCTGACCATCCGGGTCGACGGCCTGTGCATGTCCAGTTGCGCCGACTTCTTCCTGCCGATGGCCCGCCGCTTGATCGCCGAGCCCCGCGCGATCATCGCGCTCCACGGCGGCATCGATCCCGCCCTCGTCTCGCGATCGGCGCCCGACAAGCGGTTCGCCCTCACGGCTCTGGCTCAGCGGCAGATGGACTTCGCCCGCCGCCGCCACATCCCGCCTGGCTGGCTGCTCTATCGCACCGCCGAGGCTCCGACCCGCGTGGACGGGCTGGACGGCGCCTATCGCTGGGTGACCTCGTCCGAGCCGGAAGTCTATCTGGTCGAAGGCCCGATGCTGCGCACGTGCCTGCCCTGGCTCGACATCGGCGACTATCAGGCGCGGCTGGAAGCCGAACGCTTCACGCCCGACGCCATCGCCCGCCTCAAGAGGAACCGCGTCGCGGCCACCGGGACAGTCGTCTGCAATGGCGCGACCTGGCCTTAGGGCCGGTGACGATCCCGCGACCTGGGATCCTCGACCCGCTCACCCGAGTGCAGCACGCCGTCGATCGCCCGATCCCGCCAGGCGACGGTGCTGTCGTAGATGTCGGCGGCCAGGTCGACTTCCGAGATCATCAGCCCCTCCGCCTCGGGCTCCAGCACACCGGTGATCACCCCGTCCGGACGGACGAAGAACGACGGCCAACAACTCTTCGGCGCGCAGGAGTTGGGACAGCTGATCCACATATTGTTGTTTGAGGCGCTGGCGATCATGCCCGCCGGCATGGTGATGGCCGGCAGGGTCGTTCCGCCGGTCATGAGATGCGCGCCGACGCCGGCCTCCATCGCCGCGAACCGCTCGTCCGACAGCCCACCGGCATGGAAGCCGTGGAACATCAGCCGCACGCCCAGCCGGTGATAGGCGCGATAGAGCTCCGGATAGCGGTAGTCATGGCAGACCAGCACGCCGCACTTCACGCCCTTGATCTCGAACACCGCGAAGTGGTCGCCGGGCGTGTAGTGGGCGAGGTCGCCGGTCAGCCCTGCCGCGTCGCCCGCACAGAAGCGCTTGTCGTAGCGGTCGATCAGCGCGCCCGAGGCGTCGATGACATAGACGCTGTTGTGCGGCTTGTGACCGTCCGACAGCCGATGGCTGGAGCCGACCACGGTCCACAGCCCCAACTCGCCGGCTAGCGCCATCACTGCCCGCGTCGCCGCCTGGCAGACGTCCCAGTCGAAGCCTTCGAAGGTCTCGAAGTCCGTCCCTGCATAGCCCGACAGCGCCGCCTCGCAGAAATGGACGACGTCGGCGCCCTCCGCCTTGGCTTGCCGCATCAGGCGATCAACCGCCGCCAGATTGGCGGCGATGTCGGCGCTGACCGCGAACTGGCCGGTGGCGACCTTCACACCCCGCGCTCCGACCGCAGCCAGGCGACCTCGGCCTGGAGCTCCGACAGTCGTGAGGCGTGCTCGCGGCACAGGACCATCAGCTCGTCGCTGCGCAGGGCGTCCAGCTTGTCGATCACGCGCATGATCTCCAGCTCGGCGCGCAGGTTGACGGCGTAGTCGTGCTCGGCGGTCAGGCGGTCCTTCGCCGCCTGGCGGTTCTGGCTCATCATGATCACCGGCGCCTGGATGGCC
>FTCT01000595.1_pt1 | contig 10654 bp, 7 predicted proteins | sample 1658881 | NCBI WGS metagenome assembly FTCT01 (sample SAMEA3914864, study PRJEB12502) | metagenome | biome: forest; material: soil | place: USA | collected 2012-03-12 | depth 0.3 m | reverse complement strand
GCCCACGACACCTTCTGGGACTTCATCAGCCTGATGCCCGAAGCCACCCACATGATCATGTGGGCGATGAGCGACCGGACCATCCCGCGCTCGCTGCGCACGATGGAGGGCTTTGGCATCCACACCTTCCGGCTGATCGACGCCAAGGGTAAGGCGACCTTCGTCAAGTTCCACTGGAAGCCCAAGCAAGGCGTGGCCTCGACCCTTTGGGACGAGGCGGTGAAGCTGGCGGGCGCCGATCCCGACTTCCAGCGCCGCGACCTCTTCGAGGCCATCGATCGGGGCGACTTCCCCGAATGGGAGCTGGGCGTGCAGGCCTTCGACCAGGCCTTCGCAGACAGCCTGCCCTACGACGTGCTCGATCCTACCAAGATCATCCCCGAGGAGGTGCTGGCGATCACGCCGATCGGCCGGATGGTCCTGGACCGAAACCCCGACAACTTCTTCGCCGAGACCGAGCAGGTGGCCTACTGCCCGGCCAACATCGTGCCGGGGATCGACTTCACCGATGACCCGCTGCTGCAGGGGCGCCTGTTCTCCTATCTCGACACCCAGAAGAGCCGGCTGGGCACGGCCAACTTCAACCAGCTGCCGATCAACGCGCCCAAGTGCCCGGTGATGAACTTCCAGCGCGACGGTATGATGCAGACCCAGGTCTTCAAGGGCCGGGCCAACTACGAGCCCAACAGCCTGGCCGAGACGGCCGGCGAGACCGGCGGTCCGCGCGAATGCCCCATCACCGGCTTTCGCACCACGGCCGATGACGCCGACATCCAGGACCAGAAGCTGCGCGTCCGCCCCGAAAGCTTCGCCGACCACTACAGCCAGGCACGGATGTTCTTTCGCTCCCTGGATCCGGCCGAGCAGGCGCACTTGGCCTCGGCCATCGTTTTCGAGCTCTCCAAGGTCGCCATCGAGGCGATCCGTACGCGGATGCTGTCCAACCTCGTCAATGTCGACCCAGACCTGGCCAAGCGGGTCGCCGCGGGCCTCAACATGGACATTCCCAAGGCTTCCAAGGCCGTCGCCCCCGTCCAGGACCTTGAACTCTCCCCGGCTCTGCGGATCGTCAACGGCCCTCGGGCGCCGAAGGACATCAAGGGCCATGTCATCGGAATCCTGGTCGCCGACGGCTCCGATGGCAAAGTGGTCGATAAGCTGAAGGCGGCGATCACGAAGGCCGGCGCCGTAGCCAAGGTCATCGCCCCGAAGATCGGCGGGGCCAAGGGCGCGGACAGCGCGATGATACATGCCGACGGCCAGTTGGCCGGGACGCCGTCGGTGACCGTTGACGCCGTGGCTCTGGTGCTGTCCGACAAGGGGTGCGCCGCGCTCCTGAAGGAGGCCGCCGCCGTGCAGTTCGTCATGGACGCCTTCGGCCATCTGAAGGCGATCGGCGCCACCGAGACCGCCAAGCCCCTGCTCGAAAAGGCCGGCGTCGAGCCCGATGAAGGCGTCACCGATCTTGGCGAGGCCTTCATCGCCGCCGCCGCCGAGCGCTTCTGGAACCGCGAACCCAAGGTGCGGGCGCTGGCCTGACGGCCGGCATCGCCGCCAACGCCGCCCCCCGCCCATCAGCACACCGGAGTCCACAATGAGCCCCGATGAACGTCTGCGCATGCAGGATCCGCGCGAGCAATATCCCAAGCCGCCCTTCCCGGCTCAACCCCAGCCGGCGCCTGGTCTGGTGTCCAAGATGCATCCCCCGCCCGACCACGGCGAGGAGAGCTACAGGGGGGCGGGCAAGCTCACCGGCCGCAAGGCCCTGATCACCGGCGCGGACTCTGGCATCGGCCGGGCCGCCGCGATCGCCTTCGCGCGCGAAGGCGCCGACGTGGCCATCGGCTACCTGCCCAGCGAGGAAAGCGACGCCCGCGAAGTGATCGCCCTGATCGAGGCCGAAGGACGAAAGGCCCTCGCCCTGCCCGGCGACATCAAGGATGAGGCCTTCTGTAAGAATATGGTGGCTAAGGCCGTCGAGGAACTTGGCGGCCTGGACATTCTGGTCAACAACGCCGGCAAGCAGGTCAGTCGGCCCGACATCCGCGCGATCGACAGCGAGCAGTTCGACCAGACCCTGAAGACCAATCTCTACGCCATGTTCTGGATCACCCAGGCGGCCAGACCCTACCTGCGGCCCGGCGCGGCGGTGATCAACACCGCCTCGGTCCAGGCCTACGAGCCTTCGGAAAACCTCCTCGACTACGCCACCACCAAGGCCGGAATCGTGGCCTTCACCAAGGCGCTGGCCAAGCAGTTGATCGGCGACGGCGTACGGGTCAACGCCGTCGCGCCGGGCCCGTTCTGGACGGTGCTGCAGCCCAGTGGCGGCCAGACCCAGGAGAAGGTCCGCCACTTCGGCGAGCACAGCCAGTTTGGAAGGCCTGGCCAGCCGGTGGAGATCGCGCCCGTCTACGTGCTGCTGGCGTCCCAGGAAGCCAGCTTCATCACCGGGGAGGTCTATGGCGTCACCGGCGGCGCCGGCATCGCATAGGGTGGAGGCTCACCTCTAGGCGCCGCAGCGGCTTATCGCTTGCCGCCAAGCCAAACGATAAGCCCACGCCGGGCCCAGCCTCAGACGATGTTGGCCGTGCGGCTGGCTGACGCAGATTCCGACGGGATCAGCGCGTTTCATTGCCTTGATCCCGATCGCGCGATCCCCCGTGCGGGCGCCAGGGGCGTGGGTTACGGCCCATCCGCCCGGCCTGCTCCAGGCCCTGGGGCTTCGAAGGCCTGATCACACCGAAGCTGCGACCTGGCCCGCGTCGGGAGGGCCTTGAAGGTCTCCGTCACGCGCGCCCGAGCCGCCGCCTGGCAACCGCCATCGCCTTTCTTCGCTTATTTGGTGACGGCCTAGGCGGAGGATTGGAGGATGGGATGGACGACCAGGAGAACCTTGGCCTGTCTAGGCGCGACCTGATGGCCGCCAGCGCGGCCTCCGCCGTCGTCGCCGGCGCGCCGGGCGCCGCCGCGGCCGCCGTCGACGCGCCGAGCCTGGCCCAGGTGGCGTTCGAGGTGAACGGCCAGAAGCACGCCCTGACCCTCGACACCCGCACGACGCTGCTCGACGCCTTGCGCGAGCACCTGAAACTGACGGGGACCAAGAAAGGGTGCGACCACGGCCAATGCGGCGCCTGCACCGTCATCGTAGAAGGCCGCCGGATCAATTCCTGCCTGACGTTGGCGGTCATGCACCAAGGCGACGAGATCACGACGATCGAGGGCCTGGGAACGCCTGACAAGCTGCATCCGCTTCAGGCCGCCTTCGTCAGGCACGACGGATACCAATGCGGCTACTGCACCCCCGGCCAGATCTGCTCGGCCAAGGCTGTGCTGGACGAGATCCGCTCAGGCGTTCCCAGCCACGTCACCGAGAACCTGACCGAAAAGCCTCGCCTAACCGAAGCCGAACTGCGCGAGCGGATGAGCGGCAACATCTGTCGCTGCGGCGCCTATTCCAACATCGTCGAGGCGATCGTCGAGGTCGCCGCAGGCTCGTTCAAGGGAGATGGGGCATGAAGAGCTTCACCTACGAACGCGCCCGCACGCCGGCCGAGGCGGCCGCGGCCGCCGCCCGCGATCCGACGGCCCGGTTCATCGCCGGCGGCACCAATCTCCTGGACCTTATGAAGCTGGAGATCGAAGCGCCGCGTCGCCTCATCGACCTCAATAGTCTGAAGCTCGACAAGATCGAGCCGACCACGGACGGCGGCCTGCGTATCGGCGCGCTGGTCCGCAACACCGACCTGGCGGCAGACAAGCGCGTGCGCAGGGACTACGCGGTGCTCTCGCGGGCGCTCCTGGCCGGGGCTTCGGGCCAACTGCGCAATAAGGCCACCACCGCGGGCAATCTCCTGCAGCGAACGCGGTGTCCCTACTTCTACGACCCGAACATGCCCTGCAACAAACGTACGCCCGGCGCGGGCTGTTCGGCGATCGGCGGCTTCACCCGGTCCCTGGCGGTGCTCGGCGCGAGCGAGACCTGCATCGCCACCCATCCCAGCGACATGGCCGTGGCGATGCGCGTGCTGGACGCCTTGGTCGAGACCGTACGGCCGGACGGGACGACACGGTCCATCCCGATCGCGGAGTTCCATCGGCTACCCGGCGATACGCCCCACGTGGAGACGGCCCTGGCGCGGGGCGAGCTGATCACCGCCGTCACCCTGCCGAGGCCCGTCGGCGGCCACCACGCCTATCACAAGGTTCGCGACCGGGCCTCCTACGCCTTCGCCCTGGTCTCCGTGGCGACGATCATCCACCCGGACGGCTCGGGGCGCGCGGCCCTGGGCGGCCTGGCCCACAAGCCTTGGCGTGTCGAGGCGGCCGAGAGCGCGATGCCCCAAGGCGCCAAGGCCGTTGCCGGCGGCCTGCTGGCCGGCGCCAAGACCACCTCCCAGAACGCCTTCAAGCTGATCCTGGCCGAACGCGCCCTGGGCGCGGCCATGGCCCAAGCACGAGCCTGAACGCCATGAAGTTCGACACGCCCGCCACGACCAATCCGATCGACCAACTCAAGGTGATCGGCAAGTCGACCGACCGCATCGACGGTCCGCTCAAGACCACGGGAACTGCGCCCTACGCCTACGAGCGCCACGACGCTCTGCCGGACATCGCCTACGGCCATATCGTCGGTTCGGCCATCGCCAAGGGACGCATCAGGGCGATGGACGTCAGCCGCGCCAAGGTCGCCCCAGGCGTGCTGGCCGTTGTCACCGCCCAGAACGCGGGCAAACTGACCAGGGGCGAGTTCAACACCGTCGACCTTCTGGGCGGTCCCGATATCCAGCACTACCACCAGGCCGTCGCCGTCGTGGTCGCCGAGACCTTCGAGCAAGCCCGCGCCGCCGCGGCCCTGATCAAGGTGGACTACGAACGGACCCAAGGCCGCTTCGATCTGGCCTCCGAGAAGGACGCCGCTCCACCCGCCGGCAAGGACAATCCCGACACCGCGGTCGGCGACTTCGTCAAGGCCTTCGCCGACGCCCCGGTCAAGCTGGACGAGACCTACACCACCCCTGACCAATCGCACTGCATGATGGAGCCGCACGCCAGCATCGCGGCCTGGAAGGGCGACAAGCTGACAATCTGGACGTCCAACCAGATGATCGCCTGGGGTCGGAGCGACGTGGCCAAGACCCTTGGCTTGCCCAAGGAGAACGTCCGCCTGGTGTCGCCGTATATCGGCGGCGGGTTCGGCGGAAAGCTGTTCGTCCGCGCCGACGCTATCATGGCGGCGCTTGGGGCCAAGGCGGCCGGGCGTCCGGTGAAGATCGCCCTGCCCCGCCCCCTGATGATCAACAACACCACGCATCGGCCCGCCACGATCCAGCGCATCCGCATTGGCGCGACCCACGACGGCAAGATCACCGCCATCGGCCATGAAAGCTGGTCCGGCGACCTGCCCGGCGGAGGTCCCGAGACCGCCACCCAGCAGACCCGTCTGCTCTATGCCGGCGCCAATCGGATGATGAAGATGAAGCTGGCGACGTTGGACCTGCCCGAGGGCAACGCCATGCGCGCGCCCGGCGAGGCGCCCGGCCTGATGGCGCTGGAGATCGCCATCGACGAGATGGCCGAGAAGCTGGGCCTGGATCCGATCGAGTTTCGCATCCTCAACGACACCCAGGTCGATCCGGAAAAGCCCGGCCGGCCTTTTTCCCAACGTCAGTTGATCGAATGCCTGCGCACGGGGGCCGATCGCTTCGGCTGGCGCAAGCGCAGCGCCCGTCCGGCTCAGCTCCGCGAAGGCCGTTGGCTGGTGGGCGTGGGCGTGGCGGCGGCGTTCCGCAACAACCTGGTCATGAAATCGGCTGCGCGCGTGAAACTCGAAGGCTCGGGCCAGATCGTCGTCGAGACCGACATGACCGACATCGGCACCGGCAGCTACACGATCATCGCCCAGACGGCCGCCGAAATGATGGGCGTGCCGTTACATGGGGTCGCCGTCAGATTGGGCGACTCCACCTTCCCTGTCTCTGCCGGTTCCGGCGGCCAGTGGGGCGGCAACAGCTCCACGGCCGGGGTCTACGCCGCCTGTGTGAAGCTGCGCGAGGCGGTGGCGACCAAGTTGGGCCTGGATCCAGCCAAGGCCGAGTTCGCTGACGGCCGGGTCAAGGCGGGCAATCAGAGCCTACCTCTGGCCCAAGCGGCCGCCGACGGGCCGCTGGTGGCTGAAGACATCATGGAATACGGCGACCTGGCCAAGACCCACCAGCAGTCGACCTTCGGCGGCCACTTCGTCGAAGTCGCGGTCGACAGCGACACGGCCGAAATCCGTATCCGCCGGATGCTGGCCGTCTGCGCCGCGGGTCGGATCCTCAATCCCAAGTCCGCCCGCAGCCAGGTGATCGGCGCCATGACCATGGGGGCCGGCGCGGCCCTGATGGAGGAGTTGGTGGTCGACAGGCGGCTGGGCTTCTTCGTCAACCACGATTTGGCCGGCTACGAGGTTCCCGTCCACGCCGACATCCCGCACCAGGACGTGATCTTCCTGGACGAGACCGATCCCATGTCCTCGCCAATGAAAGCCAAGGGCGTAGGCGAACTGGGCATCTGTGGCGTTGGCGCGGCCGTGGCCAATGCGATCTACAACGCCACGGGCGTGCGGGTGCGCGATTATCCGATCACGCTGGACAAGCTCTTGCCAAAGATGCCGGCCGGCGCATGACCTGCTGCCGGCAAGTTGAATCTAGGCTTGAGGCGTTCCGACGGGCGTCCTTGCGCCTTGTTCGCCCCGCTTAGAAGCGAACGTCGAGGTCGCGGGTCACGGACGGTCGCGGAAGCCGGGCCACCAGACCAAGGCCGCGCCAGACCTCGATCACCGAGCCGCTGTCGTGCATTTCGAACAGGCGCTCGCCGTGCTGCAACGCCGCGCCATCACCTCGCAACGCGGCGATATCCATGAACAGCGGCTCGCCGTCGATCCCCGCTCCGATGAAGGTGTAGGTGTCTTCCTCGGCCATGGGCCTGCTTCTCCTTCGCCGAACGGACTACCAAGCAAGTTGCAAACGCATGGAAGGGTCGAGGTTTCCGCCGGCGTCGTCATGCGATCGCCACGCTCGCCGTTGCCTGGACGCCACAAGCTCAAACCTCGGAAAACAAAGCAGATCCGTCATCGGAACGGGCGACTAAGCCGGCGGTTAGACATGGCATGGCGTCGACCATCTCCCTTGTCCTGATCGTCGAAGACGAGCCGCTGGTGCGAGAACTGGCTGTCGCGGCCATCCAGGATGCGGGTTTTGACGTGGTCGAGGCCGCCAACGCCCAGGAGGCCATCGACATCCTCAATCACCGCTCAGACATCGGGGTGCTGTTCACCGACGTCGACATGCCCGGCAAGCTCGACGGCCTGGGGCTGGCGCAACTGGTGCATGAACAGTGGCCGGCCATTCGGCTGGTCCTGACTTCCGGCCGGTCCCTGCTCGGCCCGATGCCCGAGGACGGCCAGTTCGTGGCCAAGCCCTACAGCCTGCAACACCTGGCTGACACCCTCACCCAAGTCGCCGACCAGGAGGATTGATCAGGCAAGAGCTTGCCTTACCGCTTCAACCTCACACAGGGAAATTCGACGTCCAAGCCCGCGGCATGAGCCGACGAGCAAGGATGGCTCAAGACGGCTCCAGAGCCCGGTCCCTGCCCAGGTCACGCGTGCTCCCTCAGATAGCGTCGCGTCTCAGGATTTCACCGATACGGCGCCCAAGCTGTTCGATGGCGAAGGGCTTGCCGATGATCTCCATTCCCTCTTCGAGAAAGGCGGCCTGGTCAGCGGCCTGCCTAGCATAGCCTGTCATGAACAGGATCGGGAGGTGCGGTCGCCGCTCGCGGGCGATCTCAGCCAGTTGGCGGCCGTTGAGGCCCGGCAGCCCGACATCGCTGATAAGCAGATCGATGTGCCGCGAGGATTCGAGGATCGGCACGGCCTGACGACCATCGGCTGTCTCAATGCCCTGGTAGCCGAGCTCGTCCAGCACCTGCATCACCAGAAGCCGCACGGCGGCGTCGTCCTCGATGACCAGCACGGTTTCGCCAGCGCCTGTGGGCGCTGATTGGTCCTCAACCGCTACCGTCGACTCGACCGAGCCCTGGTGACGGGGCAGGAAAAGCTGGATGGTCGTGCCCTGCCCCTCGACGCTGTCGATAACCACGTGCCCTCGGGACTGCTGGATGAAGCCGTAGATCATCGACAGGCCCAGGCCCGTGCCCTGGCCCAAGGGCTTGGTGGTGTAGAAGGGGTCAAAGACCTTCTGAAGCACTTCGGGCGGCATGCCCGTGCCCGTGTCCGTCACGCTGATCGCGACGTAGTCGCCGGCCTCGGCATGGTCGCTGTCGACCAGTTCGCGATCCGTCAGATGGACGTTGCGCACGGCGATGATCAGTTCGCCGCCATCAGGCATGGCGTCGCGGGCGTTGATCCCCAGGTTGAGGATGGCGCTTTCCAGTTGGTTGTCGTCGGCGACGGCCGGCCACAGGTCGGACGCGATCTCGATACGCAACGACACCTGCTCGCCCAGGGTCCGACAGAGCAGGTCTTCCATGGAAGCCGTCAGCGCCCCGACATCCAAGGCTCGGTTGTCCAGGGTCTGGCGTCGCGAGAACGCCAGCAAGCGATGCGTCAGCGCCGCCGCGCGCTGTCCAGATTGCATCGCTGCGTCCAGGAAGCGGTCGACATCGGCCATCCGTCCCTCGGCGATGCGCCGGCGGACCATGTCGATGCCGCCGATGATGCCCGTGAGCATGTTGTTGAAATCGTGCGCCAGGCCGCCGGTCAATTGGCCGACGGCTTCCATCTTCTGGCTTTGACGCAGTTGGTCCTCCAGCATCTTGCGCTGGGTGACGTCGCGTCCAATCCCGTAGATCGCGTCGCCTTCCGGCATGGCCGTCCAGTTGACCCACAGATAGGTTCCGTCCTTGGCCCGCATGCGGCAGTCGAAGTCGCCGATGGCCGCGCCGCGCGACAGCGTCGCAAAGCGCTCCATGGCGGCCTCGCGGTCGTCCGGATGGACCAGACTGCCCGCACGCGCCCCCACAAGATCGGCCTCGTCATAGCCCAGCAACGTCTTCCAGGCCGGGTTGACCGCGCGATAGACACCGTCGGGCCCGATCACGTGAAGCAGGTCGCGCGACAGGTTCCAGACCCGATCGCGCTCTTGCGTGCGCGCCGCGACGCGGGCCTCCAGCGTTTCGGTCAGCAGGCGCAACTGCTCTTCCGAGCGCTTGGTCAAGGTGATGTCGTAGATCACCCCGATGAAGCTGACGCCGCCCGTTCCATGCGGTCGATATTCACCCCGCGAAGCCAACCAGCGTTCCTCGCCAGTATCGGCCCTGCGGATGCGAAATTCGTGGAAGGCCGGGCCGAAGGCATGCTGTCCGTCGCGCCCCTGGATGATCGGCGGGTCGTCACGATGCACCAGGGCGTTGATGGTGCGGACAGGAAGGCTGGTCGCCGGCCGCAGGCCAAGAAGCCGGCAGAACTGCTCGGAGACGTCGGCGGTGCCGAAGCCGCTGAGATATTCGAAGGATCCGACGCCGCCGGCGGTCTGGGCCACCCGCAGTTGCTCCTCGATCCGCTTCTGATCTGTGATGTCGGCCAGGACGCCGGAGAAGCGGACGGGGCGATCGTCGGCGTCGAGATAGGTTCGTCCGCGAGCCGACACCCAATGGACGGCGCCATTGCGTACGACGCGATAGTCGCGCGTGAAGACCTCGGCCCCGTTCAGGGCTCCCGCCACGGCGATCTTCAGCCGCAGGCGGTCTTCGGCGTGGACCGGCGCGAAGAAGGTCGAACTGGGCAACCCTTGGGCGGCCACCACCGGGTCAAGCCCGTAGAGATTGGCGAAGCGAACGTCGGCGACCAGCGTGCCCGCGGCGATATCCCACTCCCAGGCCCCGGCCGCGCCCGCGATCGTCTGGGCGACCCGAAGCCGCTCCTGGGCTTCCGCCAGACGCCGTCGGCTGACGCGAAGCTGCTCGACGACGACTTCGTCGGCGTATTCGCCGGTGACGTCCGCCTGGGTGGCGAAGCGGTAGGCGGGCGCGCCGTCGGCGTCGCGCAGGGTGGTGATGTTCAGGCGGTTCCAGAACGGCGCCCCGTCGCGTCGCCGGTTCAGGATATCGGCCGTGACCGCCCCGTCGCGTTGCAAGCCGTCGACGATGAGCGCCACGGTCTGGCGATCGACGGCAGCGTCCTGCAGGAAGCGGCAATTACGACCGATCGCCTCCCGCGCCGGATAGCCCGTCAGCTGTTCGAACGCCGCGTTCACATAGACGATGGGATCGTCGTCCCGCCGAGGATCGGTCACCGTCACCGCGACGCCCGATTTCGCCAAGGCGTCGAACAACGGGCCTGCGAGCGCGCGCAGCGCTTCCAGCGCCCGGCCCGCTTCGGGATCCTGGTGACGTGTCGCGGCTTCGGCCTTGGTCATGACCTGAACCCAACGCCAAGCTTGGCAATAGGTTCAATCATGGTCACGCATCGCCGACCACGCGCTCGATGAAATCGGCGATCAGGCCCTTCAGGGCTTGGAGAGACGGCAGGTCCATCAGCATGGCGATATAGCCGCGGATGTCCCGGTCGTTGATGGCGAAGTTGATGTACAGGAACAGCACCACGCCGCCGTCGGAGGCCTCGGGCGAAAGGTGGAAGAGCTTGGAG
>FTCT01004077.1_pt1 | contig 10669 bp, 12 predicted proteins | sample 1658881 | NCBI WGS metagenome assembly FTCT01 (sample SAMEA3914864, study PRJEB12502) | metagenome | biome: forest; material: soil | place: USA | collected 2012-03-12 | depth 0.3 m | reverse complement strand
GCCAAGGACGGCCGCCTGCACATCCTGGGCGAGATGGCCAAGGCACTGACCGGCGCCCGCGACGGGGTGAACGAGAACGCCCCGCGCATCACCGTGATCAACATCCCGAAGGAGAAGATCCGCGACGTGATCGGCTCCGGCGGCAAGGTGATCCGCGAGATCGTCGAGCAGACCGGCGCCAAGATCGACATCGACGACGACGGCACCGTCAAGGTCTCGGCGGTCGACCAGAAGAAGGCGGAAGCCGCGATCGAGTGGATCAAGGGCATCGTCGCCGAGCCGGAACTGGGCGTCGTCTACGTCGGCAAGGTCGTGAAGGTCGTCGATTTCGGCGCCTTCGTGAACTTCCTCGGCTCGCGCGATGGCCTCGTCCACATCTCCGAACTGGCGCAGCAGCGCGTCGGCAAGGTGTCGGACGTCGTGTCGCAGGGTGACGCGGTGAAGGTGAAGGTCATCGGCTTCGACGATCGCGGCAAGGTCAAGCTGTCGATGAAGCAGGTCGACCAGGCCACCGGCGAGGATTTGACCAAGAAGGCGGATTGATCCGCCATCCGGAGTACCAGGGGGGCTTCGGCCCCCCTGGTACTCTTTGGCTGCCCCTTGGCGGCGGCTGAGACGCGCGCGCATCTTGGCGCCGAATCAAGATACTGAATTAAAAGATATTTTTGCCATTTCGCGAGGGCCTGCGGGTGCGCGGGCGCTGTCTCAAGACCATTTGTTTCCTTCAAAGCCGACGCTTTCCCTCTTCAACCGTCCTTCCCATGCATAGGGGAAGGACGACAGCACGGACCATGTCGCGCGCCGAACGACTCCTCGATCTGATGCAGATCCTGCGGCGCCACCGCCAGCCGGTCAGTGGCCACGCGCTGGCGGGGGAACTCGGCGTCAGTCTGCGCACGCTGTACCGCGACATCGCCACCCTGCAGGCCCAGGGCGCCGGGATCGAGGGGGAGCCGGGGGTCGGCTATGTCCTGCGCCCCGGCTTCCTGTTGCCGCCCCTGATGTTCACCGAGGAAGAGGTCGAGGCGCTGGTGCTGGGATCGCGCTGGGTGGTGGACCGGGGCGACAGCCGGCTGGCCGGGGCGGCGCGCAACGCGCTGGCCAAGATCGCGGCGGTGCTGCCGGCGGACCGGCGCGAGGGAATGGACGGCTCGGCCCTGCTGGTCGGCCCCGGTGAACCGATCGCCGCCGGCGATGTCCGGCTGGATGCCAAGTTGGATGCCGAGTTGACGGCGATCCGCCAGGCCATCCGCGCGGAACGCAAGCTCGACCTGTCCTACCGCGACCGCGACGGATCGGAAAGCCGCCGGATGATCTGGCCCTTCGCGCTCGGTTTCTTCGACCGGGTGCGCGTCGTCGTGGCCTGGTGCGAGTTGCGTCAATCCTTCCGCCATTTCCGCACCGACCGAATCCTGTCGCTCAGCGTTTCCGAGACACGCTACCCGCGCCGCCGCCAAATCCTGTTGAAGGAATGGCGGACCGCGGAAGGGATCCCCCAGCCGCGCTGAGTGGGTCACGGATCGGCGCAATAGCGCAGGAACGCCGCGACGAGGTGGTCGAAGGTGGTACGGACCCGGGGGGCACGGCGGAGATCCTCGTGGGCCACGATCCAGCTTTCCAGGCGGTGCAGCACGAGTCGCGGCAGGATCGGCCGCAGGGCCGGGTCCTTCAGGCCGATGGGGCACTGGACGATGCCGATCCCCAGCCCGGCGCGAATCGCGGCCAATTGAGCCGGATGGCTGTCGGTGCGAAAAAGCCGAGCGGGGTGGACCCGACCCGCTTGGCGCTCGGCGCGCCCTGCTTCGGGCGATGCATCCGCACGGTGATGTCCGCCTCCTGCCCCAGCAGATCGGCCGTCTCGTTGCTGAGCGCGATCTCGACGGCAAGGCCGGGATAGTGGTGACGCAGGCCGGCCAGCTTCGGATCAGCATGCTGACGGAAACTGACAGCATGTGCGCCTAGGCTTGGTTTCACCGGACAGGACGGCGGCCAACGGGGCCGCGACGCGCCCGACCGGATCCGCAACGCCCGATGGGGAGCCAAGCCATGCCCGATCTCGATTTCGTCCTTCTCTATGTCGACAGCCCGGCCGCCAGCGCTGCCTTCTATGCCGACCTGCTCGGCAAACCGCCGGTGGAGGCCTCGCCGACCTTCGCGATGTTCGCCATGGAGTCGGGCGTCATGCTCGGCCTGTGGTCGCGCCACACGGTGGAACCGGCGGCGACCGCGGCCGGCGGCGGGGCGGAGATCGCCTTCACCGTCGCCGATGCCGCCGCCGTCCAGGCCGCCCACGCCGACTGGAGCGCGCGCGGCCTGCCGATCCTCCAGGCGCCGACTGCCATGGACTTCGGCCACACCTTCGTGGCGCTCGACCCCGACGGGCACCGGCTGCGGGTCTTCGCCCCCACCCCCCAGCCCGTTGCCCAGCCCGTTGCCCAGCCCGTTGCCCAGCCGGCGGCCGCGCCATGAGCCGCAACTGGATCGCCGTGGCCTCCGCCGAGCATGTCCGGCGGGGCCGCGCAGGTGGCTACATGCAGATCTGCCACGGCAAGGCGGCTCCGCTGCGCCGCATCCAACCGGGTGATCGTGTTACCTATTATTCTCCAACCGAAACGTTCCGGGGCAAGGATCGCCGGCAGCTTTTCACCGCCATCGGCTTCGTCTGCGACGGACAGCCCTATGCCTTCGACATGGGCGACGGTTTCGTTCCCTTCCGTCGCAACGTGGCCTGGCTGGACGGCCGGGAGGCGCCGATCCAGCCCCTGCTCGACGTCCTGGATTTTTCCGCCGGCGTCAGGAACTGGGGCTACCAGCTCCGTTTCGGCCTCTTCGCCATCAGCGACCACGACGCCGATCTCATCGCCGGCGCGATGGGCGTGTCCCTTGCGGTCGCCGCCTGATTTCCCCCGGTTCGCTTTTTTCCGCCGGACGCCGGGATGAAAGGGCAGACCTCCGGCGTCGAAGGTCAGGACGCGGGAGGTCGGTCGCGGAAGACCGGCCATGGAAGACCGGCCATGGAAGACCGGGCGATGTGACAACCCCGCGGCACAAGCGCCGGCGCCCGCCTTCCTGATCCGGGTCAAGGCGAAAGCCCTCGCGCTCCGGCATTCATGGGCTTATATCGTCGGCAAGCGCGACCAAAGGCATCGTAACTGTTTCGCCCTGGGGCCATCGTCCTATGCACCGTTTCGCCAACCCAGCCCGCTTCCTACGCCTGTCGGCCAGGCTGCTGCCATGGAGCGCCGGGGCGACCATGGTCCTTCTGGTCGTCGGGCTGTATCTCAGCCTGCTCGGCTCACCGCCCGATTATCAACAGGGCGAAACGGTCCGGATCATGTACATCCATGTGCCCGCCGCCTGGATGAGCCTGTTCGTCTATACCAACATGGCCGCCGCCGCCGCCGCCGGGCTGGTGTGGAAACATCCGCTGGCCGACCTGTTCGCCAAGGCGGCCGCCCCCGTCGGGGCCGGTTTCACCTTCGTCTGCCTGGTCACCGGCTCGCTGTGGGGGGCCCCGATGTGGGGAACCTGGTGGGTGTGGGACGCACGGCTGACCAGCGTGTTGATCCTGTTCTTCCTCTATCTGGGCTACATGGCGCTGGTGAACGCCTTCGACGACCCGCAGCGCGGCCTGCGGGCGGGCAACGTCCTGTTGCTGGTCGGCATCGTCAATGTGCCGATCATCAAATTCTCGGTGGATTGGTGGAACACGCTGCACCAGCCCGCCAGCGTCCTGAAGATGGGCGGTCCCAGCATCGATTCCAGCATGCTGCTGCCGTTGCTGGTGATGGCCGGCGCCTTCACCGCCTATTTCCTGTCGGTCGTCATCCTGCGCCTGCGGGCGGAGATCGCGCAGCGCCGGATCCAGACCTTGCGCCTGAACGCGGCGCGGCTGAACGTGACGGGTGCCGCCGGGGGCGCCGGGAGCGCGACGAAAGACGGCAACCGGGTGCCGGGGTGATCCGATGACCGCATTTTTCACCATGGGCGGCTACGCCGCTTTCGTCTGGCCGGCCTACGCGGTCGCAGCACTGGTGCTGCTCGCCCTGCTGGCCGCCAGTTGGAAAGGTCTGCGCGACGCCGAGGCGACGTTGAAGCTGCTGGAAGGCGCCCGGACGGGCGCCCGTTCGGCCCGCCGCTCCCAGCCGAAGGCCGGCCCCGGCTCACCGCCCGGATCGCCGACAGGAACGGACAAGGAATGACCCGGAAGAAGCGCCGCCTGTATATGCTGGGCCTCGCCCTGCTCGGCCTGGGCACCGCGACCGCTCTGGCGGTGACCGCGTTCCAGGACAACATCACCTATTTCTACAGCCCCAGCCAGTTGCAGGCCCATGCGGTCGGCGACCGCGGTTTCCGCCTGGGCGGGCTGGTCGAGCAAGGCAGCATCCGCAGGCTGGCCGACGGCGTCACCACCGAATTCCGCGTCACCGATACCGCCCACACGGTCGACGTCCGCTACCGCGGCCAGCTTCCCGACCTGTTCCGCGAAGGGCAGGGCGTGGTGGCCGAAGGCCGGATGGCCGGCGGCGTCTTCGTGGCGCGCGAGGTCCTGGCCAAGCATGACGAGACATACATGCCGCCGGAGGTGACGGAAGCCCTGAAGCAGGCCGGCGTCTACAAGAAGACCGCCGCGTCCGGGGTGAAGGACGGCAAGGTCGATCCGGAACGGCAAAAGGGAGTGGCGGGACCGTGATCCCCGAACTCGGCCATTACGCGCTGGTGCTGGCGCTGTTCGTGGCGCTGGTGCAGGCCGGCCCGCCGCTGGCCGGCGCCGCCACGCGCAACACCGCCTGGATGAGCGTCGCCGGCCCCGCCGCCGTCGCCCAGATGCTGCTGGTGCTGGTGGCCTACGCCGCGCTGACCTGGGCGCACGTCGTGTCGGATTTCAGCGTGCAGAACGTGGTGCAGAACAGCCACTCGCTGAAGCCGATGCTTTACAAGGTGTCGGGCGTCTGGGGCAACCACGAAGGCTCGATGATCCTGTGGGTCGTGATGCTGTCGGCCTTCGGCGCCGCCGTCGCGGTCTTCGGCCGCAACCTGCCGCCGACGCTGAAGGCGCGGGTGCTGGCGGTGCAGGGGTTGATCGGGATCGGTTTCCTGCTGTTCATCCTGGCCACCTCCAACCCCTTCATCCGCGTGGTCCCGGCCCCGCTGGACGGCAACGACCTGAACCCGCTGCTGCAGGATCCGGGGCTGGCCTTCCATCCGCCCTTCCTCTATGCCGGCTATGTCGGCTTCTCCATGGCCTTCTCCTTCGCCGTCGCCGCCCTGATCGAGGGGCGGGTCGATCCCGCCTGGGCGCGCTGGGTCCGGCCCTGGACGCTGGCCGCCTGGTCCGCCCTGACCATGGGCATCGCCATGGGGTCCTGGTGGGCCTATTACGAGCTGGGCTGGGGCGGCTGGTGGTACTGGGACCCGGTGGAGAACGCCTCCTTCATGCCGTGGCTGGCCGGCACGGCGCTGCTGCATTCCGCCATCGTGGTGGAAAAGCGCGACGCGCTGAAAAGCTGGACCATCCTGCTGGCCATCGTCACCTTCTCGCTGTCGCTGATGGGCACCTTCCTGGTGCGGTCGGGCATCCTGACCTCGGTCCACGCCTTCGCCGTGGATCCGGCCCGCGGCGCGTTCATCCTGGTGCTGCTGACGGTCGCCACCGGCGGGTCGCTTCTGCTGTACAGCCTGCGCGCGCCGGCGCTGAAGGCCGGCGGGCTGTTCGCCCCGGTCAGCCGCGAAGGCGCCCTGGTGCTGAACAACCTTCTGCTGTCCACCGCGACGGCGACGGTGTTCATCGGCACGCTCTATCCGCTGTTCCTCGACATCCTGAAGATGGGCAAGGTGTCGGTCGGGCCGCCCTTCTTCAATGCGACCTTCGTGCCGCTGGCGATCCCGCTGGTCGCCGCCATGGCGGTCGGCCCCTTCCTGTCGTGGAAGCGGGCCGACCTGGGTGCGGCGCTGACCCGGCTGTGGGTGGCGGGCGTCGCCGTGGTGGCCTGCGTCGCCGTCACCGCCTATGTCACGGCGGGCGGCGGGCCGCTGCTGGCGCTGGTCGGGGTGGCGCTGGCCGCCTGGGCCTTCGTCGGCGCGCTGGTGGAGTTCGCCGAGCGCATCCGCCTGTTCCGCATCCCGCTGGCCGACAGTTGGAGCCGCGCCGCCCATCTGCCGCGCAGCGCCTGGGGCATGACCATCGCCCACGCCTTCCTCGGCATCTCCGTCGCCGGCATGACCGCCACCGCGGCGTGGCAGAGCGAATCGATCGATGCGATGCGGCCGGGCCAGATGGCGGAGCTTGCCGGCTATGTCTTCCGTTTCGACGGCGTCGGTCCGGTGGCGGGAGAGAATTACCAGGCCGACCGCGCCGCCTTCACGGTCACCACCAGGGACGGCGATTTCGTCGCCGCCTTGGCGCCGGAACGCCGCAGCTACCCGGTCACCCGGATGACGACCACCGAGTCGGCGATCCACACCACGCTCTTCTCCGACCTCTATGTCGCGCTGGGCGATCCGACGCAGAACGGCACGGCCTGGATCGTCCGCATCTATCACCATCCGCTGGTGCCCTGGATCTGGATCGGCGGCGTCGGGATGATGCTGGGCGGGCTGGTCAGCCTGACCGACCGTCGGTTCCGCATCGGCGCGCCGGAACGCCGGCGGGCCACGAAGGCGGCCATGGCCGGGATAGCCGAGTAAGCAAGGCCAAGATACCCGTAAGGATCGAGACCACCGATGCGCCGCCTGCTCTATCTGCTGCCCTTCCTGCTGTTCCTCGGCGTCGGCTTGACCTTTTACCGGGGGTTCGAGCGTGACCCGCGTGATATCCCGTCGGCCCTGATCGACAAGCCGGTCCCGGCCTTCGACCTGCCGCCCATCCAAGGCGCCGGTCCGGGTGCCGAGGGGTTGTCGTCCGCCCGCTTGACGGGGGATGTCACGCTGGTCAACGTCTTCGCGTCCTGGTGCATCCCCTGCAAGGTAGAACATCCGATCGTCACCCGCCTGTCGCGCGAGCAGGGCGTCACGGTGCGCGGCATCAACCACAAGGACAAGGCGGAGGACGCGCTGGGCTGGCTCGCCCGCAACGGCAATCCTTACCGGAGCATCGGCGCCGACCCGGACGGGCGGGTGTCGATCGACTGGGGCGTCTACGGCGTCCCGGAAAGCTACCTGGTCGACCGCCAGGGCCGTATCCGCTTCAAGCATGTCGGCCCGCTGACCCCGCAGGTGGTCGAAGAGCAGATCCTCCCCCTGGTCAAGCGTCTGAGGCAGGGATGAGAGCGCTCCTTCTTGCCGCGCTGCTGGCCTTGCCGGCCTTTCCCGCCGGGGCGGTGCAGCCCGACGAAGTGCTGCGCGACCCGGCGCTGGAATCCCGCGCGCGGGACATCAGCCGGGAATTGCGCTGTCTCGTCTGCCAGAACCAGTCGATCGACGACAGCAACGCCGATCTGGCCCGCGACCTGCGGCTCCTGGTGCGCGAGCGGCTGAAGGCCGGCGACAGCGACGACGGCGTGATGGCCTATGTCACCGAGCGCTACGGCGACTATGTGCTGCTGCGCCCCCCCTTCAAGGCGACGACGCTGGCGCTATGGCTCGGTCCCTTCGCCGTCCTGGGGCTGGGCGGGTTGGGGACCTTCCTGTTCCTGCGCGGGCGGCGCGGCGCTGCGGCGGCCGACACGGCGCCCCTGAGCCAGGACGAGCAGCGGCGGCTGGACGCCCTGCTGCGGAAGGACGAAGCCTGATGCTGTTCTGGATTCTCGCCGCCGCGATGACGGCCGTCGTGCTGCTGCTGATCGTGCCGCCGCTGCTGAGGACGGTCGACGCCGCGCCGGCGCGCGGCGCCTACGACCGCGAGGTCTACCGCGACCAGCTCGACGAGCTGGACCGCGACCGGGCGCGCGGCCTGATCAACGCCGCGCAGGCCGACGCCGCGCGGGCCGAGATCGGACGACGGATGCTGGCGACCGACGGCCAGACCGGCAATCCCATGGCCGGTTCCACGGCCGATCCCATGGCCGGTTCCGCCGCCCCCTCCCCCCGCTCCGCCAGAGCGCTCGCCGCGGTCCTGGCGCTGGCCGTGCCGCTCGGAGCGCTGACCGTCTACGGCAGCCTGGGACGGCCGGAGGTGCCGGCCCAGCCGTTGGCCGCGCGCAACCTGGACCAGGAGCGCGGCGGCCCGCCGAAAGGCGTGCTCGCCGCCATCGACAAGCTGAAGCAGCAGTTGGCCGAGTCGCCCGACGATCCCCAGGGCTGGGTGATCCTGGGACAGGCCTATGCCAAGATGGGCCGCAGCGCCGACGCCGCCGACGCGCTGCGCCATGCCGTGGCGCTGAACCGGGACGACGCCGAATTGCTGGGCCTGCTCGGCGAGGTTCTGACCGACGCCAATGGCGGCATGGTGCCCGAGGAGGCGCGCCTTGCCTTTGACGGCGTGCTGGCCAGGGATCCCAAGGACGCCCGCGCCCGCTTCTTCGCCGCGCTCGCCCGCTTCCAGGCCGGCGACCAGCGGGGCGCGCTGGAGCGCTGGCGCACCCTGCTGGCCGAATCGCCGGCCGACGCCACCTGGGTGCCGACGGTGCGGGAGCAGATCCGCGCGGCGGCGGTCGCCCTGAACCTGGACCCGGCCGCGGTCACCCCGTCGCCATTGCCGGCCCAACAGGCTCCGCCCGCTCCGGCATCGTCAAGCGTATCCGAGCAACCCTCCGATCAGGATCGCGACCGGATGATCCGGGGCATGGTCGCCGGTCTCGCGGCAAAGCTGGAAGCCGAACCGTCGGACGTCGACGGCTGGCTCAAGCTCGCCCGCTCCTACGGGGTGCTCGGCGAGCCGGCCAAGGCGCTGGAGGCCGCCCGCAGGGCCAAAGAACAGGCACCGAGCCGGCCGGACGCGCTGGTCGCCTATGCCGGCGCCCTGTTGCGCACGCTGCCGCGCAGCGAAACGCCCGTCCCCATGCCGCAGGAGGTGACCGCCACCCTGCAGGCGGCGCTGGCGAACGACGCCGCCAACCGCGACGCCCTGTGGCTGCTCGGCCTGGACGCGCTCACGCTCGGCCGGCAGACCGAGGCGTCGGGTTATTGGAGCCGGCTGATCGCACAGTTCAAGCCCGGCGATCCCGAATACACCCTGTTGAAAGCGCGTTTGGACGCGTTGAAGACCGGGGGGTGAACGGCGCCTTTCCACCATGGCGGGGCCGCAAGGCCGGTTCGTCCATGCTAGACTCGCGCCGCCAAACTCGCGCCGCCAAACTCCCGCCCCCAAACTCCCGCCCATGGCTAAATTCCCGTCCATGATCGTGCTCTTCACCGATTTCGGCCTGTCCGGCCCCTACACCGGGCAGGTCAAGGCGGTGCTGGCGCAACAGGCGCCGGGGGTCGCGGTGATCGACCTGTTCGCCGACGCGCCGGCCTTCGACCCGCAGCTTTCCGCCTACCTCCTGGCCGCCTATGCCCCGGCCTTCCCGGCGGGAAGCGTGTTCGTCGGCGTCGTCGATCCCGGCGTCGGCACCGACCGCCGGCCGCTGGTGGTCGAGGCGGACGGGCGTTGCTTCGTCGGCCCCGACAACGGCCTGTTCGAGATCGTCCGCCGTCGCGCCGCGGATACCCGGACCTGGCGGATCGACTGGCGGCCGGAACGACTGTCCGCCAGCTTCCACGGCCGCGACCTGTTCGCCCCCGTCGCGGCACGGCTGGCGACCGGGCAGCCGGTCGCGCGCACCGCCCTGCCCGACGGCGGCGTCGCCCTGCCGGACTGGCCGGACGATTTGGCCCGCATCGTCTATGTCGATGTCTACGGCAACGCCATGACCGGCCTGCGCGCGGCGGCGATCCCCGAACAGGCAACCTTGCGCATCGGCGACGGCCGGCGCGTGCGCCGGGGACGGGTGTTCGCCGAGGTCGGCGCCGGCGAGGCCCTGTGGTACGAGAACGCCAACGGACTGGCCGAAATCGCCGTCAACCGGGGCCGCGCCGACCGCGACCTCGGCCTGCGGGTCGGCGACGGGATCGCCGTCGAAGGGTAATTCCCACCGCCCGATCCGGTCGCCCGCTTTTCCATCGACCGGCATCGGCGCATAGTGGGTAAGGCGTTGCCCGCCAGCTTGCCCCCAGGCTTGCCTCCCAAGTTTGCCCCCCAAGTTTGCGGCGGGCACCGCAAGACCGGAGTCGTCTCCATGATGCTCAAGCCGCTGATCGGGATTCCCGCCTGCGCCCGCCATTTGGGCGAGCATCCTTTCCACGTCTGCGGCGACAAATATGTCCGCGCGGTATCGGACGGAGCGGGCGGCATGCCGCTGCTGATCCCGGCGCTGGGCAGCGGGCTGGACATCGACGATCTGATCGGGCGGCTCGACGGATTGCTGATCACCGGCAGCCCGTCCAACGTCGAACCGCAGCTCTACGGTGGATCGGTGAGCGAGCCGGGCACGCTGCACGATCCCGATCGCGACGCCACCACCCTGCCCCTGATCCTCGCCGCACTGGAGACCGGGGTGCCGGTTCTCGGGATCTGCCGGGGCTTCCAGGAGCTGAACGTGGTGCTCGGCGGATCGCTGCACCAGAAGGTCCACGATATTCCCGGCTACACCAACCACCGGGAGGACAAATCGGCGCCGCTGCCGGTCCAGTACGCACCGGCGCACCGGGTCCGACTGACCGCCGGCGGTGTTCTGGCGGGCCTGGCGGG
>FTCT01002739.1_pt1 | contig 10720 bp, 3 predicted proteins | sample 1658881 | NCBI WGS metagenome assembly FTCT01 (sample SAMEA3914864, study PRJEB12502) | metagenome | biome: forest; material: soil | place: USA | collected 2012-03-12 | depth 0.3 m | reverse complement strand
GGTCGCGGTCACGGTGCGAAGACCGGCGTCGGCCGAGCCATAGACGCCGACGGTCTGGGATACGCTGGCGCCCTGGCCGCCGATGAAGCCGCTCAGGCTGTAGTTGCCGGCCGCCAGGGGCGCGGTGGTGGTGGCGTCATAGGTCTTGGTGGGATCGCCGATGATCGTGGCCGTCAGGGTCTTGGGATCGATGGTGGCGGATATGCCGGTCGGTTGGGTCAGGATGTAGTTGCCGGCGTCGACGCCGGTCAGGCCATAGCCCGTGGCGTTGACCAGATAGGTTCCGACGTTGGCCGACGGGAAACTGGCCGAGGAGCCGGCGCTGTCGACGTCCAGGTCGTCGGTTCCCAGGGTTCCGACCACGACCGTCCCGGCGTTGTTCAGGGTCAGGGCGGTCGTGCCGTCGTAGATCTTGGTGTTGGCTAGCACGCCCGCCAGGGTGACCGTGGCCGGGGTGATCTCGCCGATCGGGGCGTTGGTCAGTGTCGGGGCGATGCTGTAGTTGCCCTGGGCCGCGCCGCCCAGGGCCAGGCCGCCGAGCGTGACGTTGATCCCCGTCCCGACGTTCTTGGCCGCGTAGTTTCCGGTCAGGCCCGAGGTGTCGACGCTGACGTCGTCGCCGCCCACGATCCCCGACAACGTATAGGCCGAGGAGGCGGTGGGGAGTTCGGTTCCGGCCGTGTAGACGCGCGTCACCCGGATCAGGTTCAGCAGGGCCTGGGTGATGTCGGCGGTCAGGTAGTTGGGCTGGGTGAGGACGTAGTTGCCCGCGTCCGCGCCCGTCAGGGCGTAGCCGTTGGTGCTGACGGCCTTGCCGATCCCGACATTGGGATCGCCGAACAGGCCGGTCGTGGCGTTGACCAACTGCAGATCGTCCGAGCCCAATCGGCCGACCAGCGAGGTTCCGCTGTTGTCGAGCGTCGCCGCGACCGTGCCGTCATAGACCTTGTCGTTGGCGGCCGCTCCGGCCACCGAGGCCGGGGCCGGGGTGATGTGGCCGGTTCCCGTGGCGCTGGTCGGCAGCGTGTAGTTGGCGGCCAGCGCGCCGCCGCCCGGCGAGAAGTCGGAGCCGTCCAGGGTGGCGGTGACGGTGCGTGTTCCAACGTTCTTGCTGTCGTAGGCGCCGACCGCCTCGGTGATCGTGAAGGTCTCGCCGGCCACCAACCCGACCAGGTCGTAGTTCGCCGGAGTCAGCGAGGCGTTGGTCGTCGTGTCGTAGACCCGCGTCGGATCGCCAACGAGGCTGACCGTCAGCGCCTTGGGGGTGATGATCCCGATCGGCTGGGCGGTCACGGTCGGCGAGATCGAATAGTTGCCGGCGCTGGTCCCGGACAGCGACAGGCCGCTGAGCGTGATGTTGATTCCGTTGATCACGGTTCCGGCGTTCAACGCGCCGGCCACGTCCTTGCTGGCGTAGGCGCCCGACAGGGCCGAGGTATTGGCCGTCACGTTGTCGCCGGCGTAGACGCCGTTGAAGGTGTAGGCCGCGCTGGCCGTCGGCAGGACCAGCGAGCCGTCATACACCTTGCTCACCGAGGTCAGGGTGATCGGGGCGGGGGTGATCGTGGCGGTCAGGCCCTGCGGCTGGGTCACGGTGTAGTTGCCGGCGTCGACTCCGGTGACGTTGTAGCCGATCGCCACCACCGGCTTGCCGACGCCCGCGTTGGCGTCGGGCGCGGTCCGGCCGGCGTTGTAGAACTGGCCGCTGCTGGCGCCGGTCTGCAGCGTCACGTCGTCGGAGCCCAGCACGCCGGCCAGGCCGGCCCCCGCGTTGTTCAGGATCGCCGTCGCCGTCTGGTCGTAGACCTTGTCGTTGGCCAGCACGCCGATCACCTGCAGCGAGGCGGGGGTGATGATCCCGATCGGGGCGTTGGTCGTGGTCGCCGCGATCGTGTAGTTGGCCGCGTCCGCCCCGTTCAGCGCCACGCCCGCCAGGGTGACGCCGATGCCCGAGCCGACATTCTTGCTGGCGTAGTTCCCGGTGACGCCGCTGGCGTTCACCCCCACGGAGTCGCCGCCGACCACGCCGGACAGACTGTAGGCGCCGTCGACCGTCGGCACGCCCAGTCCCGCGTCGTAGACCTTGGTCACCGAGGCCAGGATCAGGGCCGCTTCGGTGATGTCCGCGAACAGGCCGGTGGGCTGGACGACGGTGTAGTTGCCGGCGTCGGCCCCGCCGATGGCGTAGCCCGTCGCGGTGACGGGGATGTTCACCCCGACGTTCTTGCTGGCGAAGGTCCCGCTGGCGCCGCCTGAAACCACCGTGACCACGTCCGCGCCCAGCACGCCCGACAGCGTCGCCGCGCCGCTGTTCAGGATGGCGCCGGTGTTGCCGTCATAGACCTTGTCCTGTGCGGTGACGTTGATCACCTGGACGCTGGCCGGGGTGATCGTGCCCGCACCACTGGCGGTCGTCGGCAGGGTGTAGTTGGCGAGGTTCGTCCCGCCGCCGCCGGTGAAGTCGCCGGATGCCAGGGTCGTGGTGACCACCCGGGCGCCGACATTGTCGCTGTCATAGGTTCCCGTGGTCCGGGTGACGGTGGCGCTCTGGCCGGCGACGAACCCCGCCAGGCTGTAGTTGGCCGAGGTGAGGGTGGCGACCGTCGTGTCGTCATAGACCTTGGTCGGATTGTTGATGATCGAGGCCAGCAGCGCGGCCTTGTTGATCGTGCCCGGCCCCGCGATGATTGTCGGCAGCTGATAGTTGGCCAGGCTGGTGCCGGGGGTGACCGTGAAATCCGAGACGACCAGGTCGGCCAGCACGGTCCGGGCGCCGGCGTCGGCCACGTTGTAGCGCGTGTTCGAGGCCTGGGCGATCGAGCCGCCTTCGCCGGCGACGAAGCCGGTGATGCTGTAGTTGGCGGCCGTCAGGGTCGCCTGGGTCGAGCCGTTGTAGGTCTTGGTGGGATTGCCGATGATCGCGCCGGTGAGGATCGCCGGCGTGATGTCGGCCTGCAGGCCGGACGGCTGGCTGAGACTGTAATTGCCCGCATCGGCGCCGCTGACCGTCAGGCCGCCGACGTTCACGTCGATGTTGTTTCCGACATTGGCCTGCCGGAAGAGGCCGGTCGCGCCCGCCGTGCTCAGGCTGACCACGTCCGAGCCCAGAACGCCCTGGAGGGTGGCGGTCGAGACGTTCAGCGTCGCGGTCCGGGTCGCGTCATAGGCCTTGTCGAGCGCCGAGACGTTGGCGACGGACAGGGGGGCGGGGGTGATGTTGGCGGTCAGGCCCGTGGGCTGGAACAGCTGGTAGTTGGCGAGGTCCGCGCCGCCGATCGTGAAGCCCGTGGTGGTGACGGCGATGCCGTTGCCGACGTTGCGCGTGGCGAAGGTCCCGGTGGCGGCGCTGGTGTTCAGCGTGACCGTGTCGCCGCTGATCACGCCGAACAGGCTGGCCGCGCCGACGTTCAGGGTGGCGGTCGTGGTGGTGTCGTAGACCTTGTTCTGGGCCTGGGCGCTCAGGACCACCAGGGGCGCGGGCGTGATCGTCCCCGGTCCGGTCGCCTGGGTGGGCTCGATGTAGTTCGAGCGCATTCCGCCATTGCCGAAGACGACGCTGGTGGCGACCAGGGGCGCGGTGACCGTCCGGGCGCCGACGAGCTTGCTGTCGTAGTCGGCCACGACGGTGGCCTCGATGGTGGCGGTCTCCGAGCCGACCAGGCCGGTGAACTGGTAGTTCGAGGCCAGCAGGAACGCGGTGGTCGAGCCGTTGTAGATGCGGGTGGGGTCGCCGACGATCGCCACGGTCAGCGGCGCCCTGAGGATCGTGCCGATCCCGGTGGCTTCGGTCGGCAGGTCGTAGTTGTCGAGATTGGTGCCCGGGCCGGCGACATAGTCGCTGGGCGCCAGGGCCACGACGACCGATCGCTGGCCGGCGTTCTTGTCGCCGTAGGTCCCGACCGTCTGGGTGATGGTCGCGCTCTCGCCCGGCAGGAAGCCGTTGATCGTGTAGTCGGCCGGCGTGAGCGTGGCGATGGTGTTGCCGTCGTAGGTCTTGGTCGGGTTGCCGGTCACGCCGGCGAACAGGAAGCCGGGACCCGGGTTGAGGCGGGTGATCGTGCCCAGGCCCGTCACGGGCGAGGGAATGGCGTAGTTGGACATCAGCGTCCCGGCGTCGGGATTGAAGTAGCTGGCGTTCAACAGGGCCGTGACCGTCCAGACGCCCGCATTGGCCGAGCTGTACTGGCCCTGGGTCTGGGTGACCGTGGCGTTTTCGGTCCCGATGAAGCCTGAAACCTGGAAGTTCGAGGCGTTGAGGCTGGCGTTGGCGTTGCCGTCATAGGCCTTGGTGGGATTGCCGATGATCTGGATGTCGAGCGGGGCGGGCATGATCAGGCCCGTTCCGGTCACGGTGACGGGAAGCTGGTAGTTCGAGAGCAGGGTGCCAGGCTGGGCGTGGAAATCGGACGGCGAGATGGTGGCGGTCATCGCGCGCGTCCCGGCATCCTTGGAGGCGTACTGGATGCCCGAAGACTGGAACACCGAGATGCCTTCGCCCGCCACGAGCCCCGTCAGTGAGATGTCGGAGGCGGTCACGCGGGCCGCGGTGGTGCCGTCATAGATTTTGGTCGGCGTCGTGAGGAGGGTGATGATCAGCGGCCGTGGGACGATGTTGCCGGCGAGACTGCCGGACGCCACCACCGAATAGTTGCCGCCGTCGACGCCGCCGATGGTCACGCCGCTGGCGACGACGGTTATGTTCTGGCCGACGTCTTTCGAGACGAAATTGAAGGCGCCGGCCGTCAGCGAGACGTCGTCGCCGAAGACCAAGCCGGAATAGGTCGCCGAACTGGTGTCGACCGTGGCGGTCGTGGTCCCGTCATAGACCTTGTCGTCGACCGCTATCGAGGCGACCGTGATCGGGGCCCTGGTGATGCTGGCCGTCAGCCCCGTGGGCTGGGCGGCCACGTAGTTGCCGGCGCTGGTCCCGCCTAGCGCGAAGCCCGTCACGCTGACCGGCAAGTCGGTTCCGACCACCTTGCTGGGGAAAAGGCCCGTCGCGGCCGACGCGTCGAGGATGACGTTGTCGCCGCCGATCACCCCGAACAGACCCGCTCCGGAGACGTTCAGCGTGGCGACGGCGTTGCCGCTGTAGACCTTGTCGTTGGCCGTCACGCCGGTGATGGTCAGGGGAGCCGGATTGATGAGGCCGGCCCCCGTCGCGCTGGTGGGCAGGACATAGTTGGCGAAATCGACCCCGGCGCCGGCCGTGAAATCGGGCGTGCTCAGGGTGGCGGTGATGGTGCGGGCCCCGGCGTTGGGCGAGTCGTAGACCTCGCTGGTCAGGCCGTTGATCGTGATCGTCTCGCCGGCCGCCATGCCCGTGAGCTGGTAGTTCGAGGCGGTCAGGGTGGCGCTGGTGGTGGCGTTGTAGGTCTTGGTCGGCGTGCCCACGATGCTGGCCGTGAGGACGGCCGGGGTGATCGCGCCGGTCGTCGAGGTGGGCACGGGCGCGGCGAACGCATAGCCGTAGACCGGGATCCCGCCTTCGGTGATCTGGAAGTTGCTGGTGGTGACCGTCAGGCCGGTTCCGGCGTTCTTGGTGGAATAGACGCCGTCCAGCGTCCAGTCGTCGGCGGCGAGCAGGCCGGTGACGGTGGTGTTGCCGTCGTCCAGCGTGGCGGTGGTCGTGCCGTCATAGCTCTTGGTGACGGTTCCCAGCGTGACGCTGACCGTGGGGGCGGCGCGATAGAGCACGCCGTTGCCCGTCGTCGCCGGCGTGCCGCTGGTCTCGATATCGTACTGGTAGAAGTCCGGAGTCAGTCCGCCGAGCGTGATCGAGGTCGGGTCTGGGACCGCAATGTACCAGGCGCCGCTCGGCGCGCTGATCGCACTGGGCCCCGCCTGGTTCACGAAGGCGGTTGCGGCTAGGGCCAGACCACCGCCGGTGGCGGTCACCGATCCGCCGGAGGCGATGGTCAGGCTCCCGCCTACGCCCGCGAAGATAGGCAGGCCGGTGGACACCTCTGGCGCGGTCAGCGGCGCGGTGATGGTGGCGTTGCGGCCGGCTTCCAATGTCACCATGCCGCCGCCGCTGATCGCCGCGTTGATGGCGAGGTCGCGATAGGCGTTGAGCGTCAGTTCGCCCGCGCCGGTCCAGGTGATGGCCGAGGCCACGGTGAGGTCGCCGCTGCCGCCGGTCCCGCCGGCGGTCGTGGCCTGGGTAACGTTGCTGCCGCCGTCCAGCGAGGCCGAGATGGTCGAGGCCGCCGCCGCGTCGATGGTCAGGTCGTCCGGGTCCAGCAGCCAGGCGCCGCCCCGGCCGGCGTCGATCCGCGCCGCGCCGATCGATACGGTCTTGCCGGAGGTTTCGATGCGACCGCCGCCCGAGGGGCCGCCGGCCAGGATCCTCGCGCCATCCGCGATCCTGGTCGTCAGCGCCAGGTTCTTGCCGTCGCCGAAGCTGGACGCGCCGACCAGCACCTCGCCGCCGCTCGCCCCGACCGCCGACACGCGCGCCGTGGAGGTCAGGGTCACGTCCTTGCCGTTCACGACCACGCGGCCGCCGTCGCCCGAGGCGCTGGTGGCCGAAAGCGCGCCGCCGACGGTGATCGAGCCTTCGGGCGCGGTCAGCCACAGCGCCCCGTCGACGCGTTCGGTCCCCGTCGCCTGCACCAGGCCGTCGCGATTGCCCGCCAGGGCGTAGATATTGCCGTGGGCGGCCTGCAGCGAGACCGCCGCGGCCTGGATGCGGCCCTCCTGGGTCAGGTCGCCGCCGCCGGACGCCGAGGCCACGTAGAGACCGCTGTCGCCCTGGTCGGTGGTGGCCAGCAGCACGGCGTCGGCCGCCGCGAGGGTCACCTGGCCCTGGCCGGCCTGGATGGCCCCGCGATTGGTCACGGCGCTGGCGATCAGCACCACGTTCCCGCCTTGGGAGACGATCTGGCCTTCGTTGACGACCGCTTCGCGCGAGCTTCCCGAGAAGGCGAGGGGACCACCCCGCATGAAGCCGTCCAGGCTGGTCTCGCGGGTGGTGGCCACGAAGGCGCCGCCGGTCAGCACCCGGCCGCCCGCGCCGACGATCACGCCGTTGGGGTTCATCAGATAGGCCGAGCCCGTGGCCGTCAGGAGGCCGTCGATCCGCGAGATCTGCCCGCCCAGCACGCGGTTCAGCGTGGCGCCCTGACCGTTGAGGATGTTCACCTGGCTGGCGTCGCCGATAGAGAAGGTGCTCCAGTCGATCACGCCGCGCCCGCTGGACTGGGTGATCGTCAGGACGTTCGAGGCGGGCGAGCCGATCTGGCCCTCGCCTCGGACGAAGGCGCCGCCGCTGGGCAGGGACGGAGGGGACTGGGCCAGGGCGGCGTTCGCGCCGGCCGCGACCGACAGGCCCAGAAGCGCCCAGGCGAGGGACCTGCGGCTCGCGCCCGCCCGCCGATGCCGATGAACGCCGATCCAGGCCAGCATGGAACTGGACAGGCACGCCAAGCGAAGGTCTGGAGTCATCGCGCACCACGCTTACGATCTAGCCGACGATCCGAGACGGATGATGATGTCCGGGGGGCGGGGGGGCTGCCATGGGGCGAAACCCTTTGGAAGCGTGGCGGAAATTGCGATTTTGATCGTCGCGCCGATTTTTCCGGCGCTGGGTGAAGCGCGCGAGAGGGGGTCTCGGCGGTTATCCGGATCTATCCGGGGCAGCGCTTCTTCCCCAGACGCTCAAAAGGGCCTGGTGTTCCGGGCGCGCTCCGGGCGGCGAGGCGTCGCCGCGCAAGAGGTGTCGCGGGCGGGAGCCGATCACATCGTCCAGCCGCCGAGCTTGGCTCGGCGATCCGGGTCTTCGTCAGCTATTTTCTGGAGCGCGATCCGGCTGGGTTCGGCGCTGAACAGGCCGAACATCCCCTTACGGGTTGATGCGTGGAAAGCGGATTTTCCGATCCACCGCCCGTAGCGAAATCGCGGGCGGTGAGAGCGGCGTCCTTGGCGGTCTTCGCGAGGCGCCCGGCGTCTACGGCGCGGCCGGTCGCAGGCCCAGTCCCAGGGTCTGGGCGGCGATCGCGGCCTGGGTTCGGTTGTGAACGTTGAGCTTGCGCATCAGCGCGGTCATGTGGGCTTTCACCGTGGCCTCGGCGATGCCGAGGTCGAAGGCGATCTGCTTGTTGAGCAGCCCGGAGTTCACGCCTTCCAGAACCTTCAGCTGGGTCGGCGTGAGCTCGTCGAACGCCGACGCCATATCCCGGTCGATAACGCGGACTGCTGTCGCGGTCATTGCTGAACCCCTCTGCTTCATCCCTGCGCAACGTGCTCGACGTGCGGCGCCCATTTGTTTGTTCGCCGATTTCGGGTCGACGATCCTGGTTACGCGATGTGATGGTAGCGCTATCTGTTGGACAAGTTCAAGGGGTTTTGGCGATGTGAGCGTGAACATTTCTCTGTTGGATGCAATGTGTCGAAATCTGTCGTACAGCTTTGGTCGGCTGCCGACGATCTTTCGGGGTCGCTTTCTATGACGACCGAACGGCGCGATGGTGACGTCGTCCAAGTTGGAGACCGACGGATGAGTGAAGGCCGCCTGGCGGATCGGGCGTATACGGGCATCGTGGAGATGATCAACGCCGACGGCTTGACCGTCGGCGACCGCCTGCCGTCCGAGGCCCGCCTGGCGGAGATGTTCGGCATGTCGCGCACGATCGTGCGCGAGGCCCTTGTCCGGCTGGCCGCGGACAGCATCACCGAGGCCCGGCGGGGGGCCGGGTCGTTCGTGAAGAACCGACCCTCCGACAAGCTGGGCGCCTACATGCCGCTCTCCGAGCTGCCCTCGACCCTGGGCAGTTACGAGGTGCGCTTCGTGCTTGAGGCCGAGGCGGCGCGGCTGGCGGCGGCGCGACGTTCCGACGAGGAGATGGCCGGCATCGAAGAGGCCCTGTCGGACCTGCGCGAGGCGCTGCTGTCGAACGCGCCGGCCCACGTCGAGGACATGGAACTGCACCGCCGCATCGTGCAGGCGACCGCCAACCCCGCGTTCCTGGTCACGTTCGAGGCCCTGCAGCCCGACGTCGACCGGATCATGCGGGCCGGCGTCGACATCTCGCGATCGCGGCCGCCGGAGGCGATCGCCGAGATGATGCGCGAGCACGAGATGATCGTCGAAGCGATCCGCGCGCAGGACAGCGACGGCGCCGCCCTGGCCATGCGCTGGCATCTCTCGCGCGGTCGAAAGCGCCTAATGCCCTGAAGCCCGCGCTTCGCCCTCGCCTTGACGCGCGGGGCCCTGCAGCCAGGCTTGGGTGATTTCGCACAGCCGATCGGGCGGGGCGACGGCGTCGAGCGTCAGCGCCGCCTCGTCCGCGTCCGGATGTTCGAGCGTGGCCAGTTGGCTGTGTAGCAGGCTGGCGGGCATGTAGTGGCCGGAGCGATCGGTGAGCCGTCGGCGGAGCTCGTCGTGGCTGGCGTCCAGCAGCACGAAGCGGGTAGGGGCGGCGATGACCCCGCGCAGGCGCTCGCGATAGCTGCGCCTCAGGGCCGAACAGGCGGCCACGGCCCGTCCCTCCGACGCCGCCGCCGCGCCGACGGCCGAGCCCAGGCGATCCAGCCAGGGCCAGCGGTCGTCGTCGTCGAGCGGCTGGCCGGCGCTCATCTTGGCGATCGCGTGGGTGTCGTGGAAACCATCGCCTTCCAGGAACGGACACTCCAGCCTGCTGGCCAGCAGGGCGCCCAGCGTCGACTTCCCACTGCCGCTCACGCCCATGACGATGATGGCGAGCCCGGACGGCGGCGCGAGGCGGGAAAGGGACGGCAAGCGGTTTCCTCGAAAGTCGGAGACGTCGGATGACGGACAGGCGAAGCCGCAAGGCTGAGACCGGGTTCTACCGGGCCGTCGACGAGGCGTAACTACGACCATGGTCGAGGATGGCGGGCGTTCGGAGTTTCCTTATCGATAAGGGATTAGGACGAGGAGAGTGGCATGCGGGCGGTCCTTCTGGCGGCGTTTCTGGTGGTTTCGACCCCGGCCCTGGCCTCGACCGGCTCCGTCCTGCTCACCGCGCCCGACGATCCCCGCGCGATCACCGTCAAGGCGGCGGGCGATGGTCGGGCCGACGACACCGAAGCCGTTCAGAAAGCCATCGACGCCGCGCGGGACAAGACGGGCCACGGCCTGGTGTTCCTGCCGTCGGGCCGCTATCGCCTGACCCGCAGTCTTCTGGTGCCGCCGGGCGTGCGCGTCTTCGGCGTGGGCGCGACCCGGCCGGTCTTCGTGCTGGCGCCCAACACGCCAGGCTTTCAACAGGGCGTGGGCACGATGATCGTGTTCACGGGCGGCGATCAGTACAATGTCGGTGAAATTCCCGTTCCGGTTCCGACGGTTCGGCCCGAGACTGCAAAGGTGCGCGACGCCAATTCGGGCACCTTCTATTCGTCGATGGCCAATGTCGACATCGAGATCGGCGAGGGCAATCCGGCCGCGGCCGGGGTGCGTTTCCGCATGGCCCAGCACGCCTTCCTCAGCCACATGGACTTCCGCCTGGGCTCGGCCTTCGCCGGGGTCTACCAGGCCGGCAACATCATGGAGGACGTCCACTTCCATGGCGGTCGCTACGGCATCGTCACCGAGAAGACCTCGCCGGCCTGGCAGTTCACCCTGGTGGACTCCACCTTCGACGGCCAGCACGACGCGGCGATCCGCGAGCACGAGGTCGACCTGACCCTGGTCAATGTGGCGATCAAGAACACTCCCGTCGGGATCGACATCGATCGCGGCTACAGCGACAGCCTGTGGGGC
>FTCT01003689.1_pt1 | contig 10741 bp, 8 predicted proteins | sample 1658881 | NCBI WGS metagenome assembly FTCT01 (sample SAMEA3914864, study PRJEB12502) | metagenome | biome: forest; material: soil | place: USA | collected 2012-03-12 | depth 0.3 m | reverse complement strand
CTTCTCGGCCACGCAGAACCTGAACCGTCCGGGCCTGAGCGCCATGGCGTCCGAAGGCACTGCCTTCGAAGGCAATGACGCCTGCACGATCAAGTCCGACGGCAGCAACAACTGCGATATCTCGGCCTCGCGCGGCAATCCGAACCTGAAGCCGTTCCTCGACAACACCCTCGACCTGGCCGTCGAATACTACTTCGGCAAGGTCGGCCTGCTGTCGGCCGGCGTCTTCCACAAGGATATCAAGAACTTCATCGCCGAAGAAAACCTGACCAACGTGGCGTTCAGCCAGACCGGCGTGCCCTACAGCACGATCCCGGGCGCGACGGCCAATACCATCGTCAGCGAGTTCTCGATGCCGATCAATATCGCCGGCACCAAGAGCCTGACCGGCGTGGAACTCGCCGCGCAAAGCCAGCTCTCCTTCCTGCCGGCGCCCTTCAACAATCTGGGCGTCGTCGCCAACTACACCTATGTCGACGCGCCGGCGGCCTTCACCGGTATCTCGAAGACCAGCTACAACGCCACGCTGTACTATGACAGCAAGACCTGGGGCGCGCGCATCTCGGCCAGCCACCGCAGCCTGTTCTACACGGGCCACAGCAGCGACCCGATGAGCGCGAGCACCCAGGGCTACCAGCCCTCGACCTATGTCGACGCGGCCGCTTTTTACAACATCACGCCGAAGCTTCAGCTGACCTTCGATGCGATCAACCTGACCAACCAGAAAGACACTCAGTTCTGGGGCCAGGCCGAATACCTCTACAACCAGACCCAAAGCGGCACGACCTACATGGTCGGCGTTGGCTACAAGTTCTGATAGACGACCCTTGACAGACGGGGCGCTCCCACCTTCTCCAGGTGGGGGCGCTTTTCTGGATTTTGAGCTGAATGATCGTTTCGCACCGCCATCGCTTCGTCTTCGCCGCCGTGCCCAAGACCGGCACCCACGCTGTGCGCCAGGCCCTGCGTGAGCAGTTGGGCGACGAGGACGTCGAACAGGTGGGATTGTTCGTCAACAAGCGCTTTCCGTGGGAAGACCTGGCGGCCATCCGCCACGGCCATCTGTCACTGCAGCAGGTGCGCCCGTATCTCGGTGAAGAGGCCTTCGCCGGCTATTTCAAATTCGCTTTCGTGCGCAATCCGTTCGACCGCTTTGTCTCGTACTGCGCCTTCATGCTGCGCGGCGGTGACGACTTCCAGCGCCGGCCGCGTGACGTCATGCGCCATTTCCTGTTCGTCCAACCGCCGGAGCAGCATATCCTGTTCCAGCCGCAAGCGGCGCTGCTGACGGACGACGATGGCAGGTTGCTGGCCGACACGGTCGGCCGCGTCGAGGACATGCAGGCGTCGTATGACACTCTCTGCGCCCGTATCGGTATCGCCTCGCGCCCGCTCGACCGGGTCAATGAGACCCATCATCGCGACTATCGCGACTATTACGACCAGACCCTGATCGACGGCGTCGCCGCGCGCTACGCCCAGGATCTGGAGCTGTTCGGCTATCGTTTCGAAGGGATGAGATGAACGCCATCCCCAGCGCCAACCTGTCGAAAGACCGCGACGCCCTGTTGCGCCAGGCCATGGACCTGCGCGCCGGCCAGCGTGTCCCGGAAGCCCTGGCGGCACTCGAACGATTGCAGGCGCTGTGCCCCTGGTTCGGCCGCCTCTACCAGGAACGCGCCCATTGCCAGCTGATGTTGCGCAATGCGCCGGCAGCCATCGAGGCGCTGCAGACGGCCGTTCGCCTCAACCCGACCCTGCCGGCCAGCTGGGACATGCTGGAACAGATCTTCCGCATGCAGGGCGACCCGGCCCAGGCCGCTGTCGCCGCCCGGCATCTGTCGGCGCTGAAGGCCTTGCCGCCCGAAATCGTGGTCGCCAACAGCCTGCATGCCGATGGCGATTTGGGGCCCGCCGAACAGGTCATCCGCGACTATCTGCGCAAGGACCGCGGCAATGTCGGCGCCCTGCGCCTTCTGGCCCGCATCCGCTACGACTGCGGCGCGCCGGACGAGGCCGAGACCTTGCTCAAGGTCGTTCTGGAGCGCGCGCCCGACTACCATTCCGCGCGCCTGGACTACGCCATGGCCCTGTTGCAGCAGCAGAAGCCGCGCCTGGCACAGCAGGAGGCCGAACGCCTGCTGGAACACGATCCGGACAACCGCGACTATCTCAAACACTATGCCGCGGCCTGCGTCGCCCAAGGCGACCACGAGGCGGTGATCGACCTCTATCAACGTCTGCTGGCCGGCCAGGGCGCGTCGGGCGCCGAGGTCGCCGACCTGCGTCTGTTTCGCGCCAATGCGCTGAAGACCGCCGGACGGACGGACGAGGCGATCGCCGACTATCGCGCCGCGCTGGCCGCGCGGCCGGATTATGGCGTCGCCTGGTTCAGCCTGTCCAATCTGAAGACCTATCCTTTTTCCGACGACGAAATCGCGCGCATGCAAGCCGCCGAGGCCCGCCCCGGCACCCAGGTCCTCGACCGAATCTATCTCGACTTCGCGCTCGGCAAGGCGCTCGAAGACCGCATCGAATACGCGGCCTCGTGGCGCTATTACGAGCGTGGCAATGCCCTGCGCCGCGACACCGGCCACTACAGTGCCGATGCCGCCGAAGCCGGCCTTGCGCGGGTGAAAGAGGTCTTCTCCGCCGAGACATTCGCGATCCGCGCCGGTTGGGGCGTCGACGATCCGGCGCCGATCTTCGTGCTCGGCCTGCCACGCTCGGGCTCGACCCTGATCGAGCAGATCCTGGCGTCGCACAGCCAGGTCGAAGGGACACAGGAGTTGGTCGAAATCGACCGATATGCCGGCGAACTGTGCGGCCTGGATAGCGACTGTGGACTGCCGCAATCGCCAGAAGCCCTGCTGCGTCTCACGGAAGGCGAAGCGCGTATGCTGGGCGAGCGGTTTCTTGCTGAGACGCGCACCTATCGCCGGCTGGGCCGCGCCTTCTTTATCGACAAGATGCCGAACAATTTCAGATATATCGGCCTGATCCAACTGATCCTGCCGCGCGCCACGATTATCGATGTACGCCGCGAGCCCATGGCCTGTTGTTTCAGCAATCTGAAACAGCTGTTCGGCACGACCAACCATCCCTTTACCTACGACGTCGACGATATCGCCCGCCATTATCGCGGCTATCTCGACCTGATGCGCCATTGGGACGCGGTGCTGCCCGGCCGGGTGCTGCGCGTGCAGTACGAAGACGTGGTCGAAGACCCGGATACCGCCATACGGCGGATGCTCGATCATTGCGGGTTACCATTCGAGCCGCAGTGCCTGGCCTTCCACCAAACCCAACGCAGCGTACGCACGCCCAGTTCCGAGCAAGTGCGCCGCCCCATTGGCCGCGAAGGCCTCGACCAATGGCAAAACTACGCGCCATGGCTTGAGCCGCTGCGCGAAGCGCTGGGCGATGCCCTGACGACCTATAGAGATTAACCCATGAAGCTGTCGCAGCCCTTCTTCCAGCTTCCGGTCCTGTTCGACCCGACGCGCCTTCAAGCCGAGGTCGCGACTCTGCCGGACGACGCCTGGGTGTCACACCCGGACCAGGTGCCGGGCAACAGCGCGGCGAGGCTGATCAGCGCCGACGGCGAAGAAACCGATTCCGTTCATGGCCAGATGCTGCCGACGCAATGGCTGGAAGGTTTGCCGTACCTTCGCCAGGTACTGGCCAGTTTCGGCGTGGTCTGGGGCCGGTCGCGGCTGATGCGCCTGGCGCCCGGCGCCGGCGTGCCCGAACACGCCGACATCAATTATCACTGGCACACCCGCGTGCGGCTGCACATCCCGGTCACGACACAGCCGCAGGTGCGCTTTCATTGTGACGGGGAGACCGTGCACATGGCCGCCGGCGAGGCCTGGATCTTCGACAACTGGCGCCGCCACCATGTCGAGAACGGGGCTGCTGTCGAGCGCATCCACCTGGTCGCCGATACCACGGGTACGGCGGCTTTCTGGCACTTCGCCTGCGGTGAGGCGCCGCCGCGCAGCCAATGGCCAACCGTGGCCTACAACCCGCTGGTCGAACCGCAGCTACTGACCGAACGCAACGAACGCACGCCCGTCATGCCGGCCGCCGAGGTGCAGTTGCTGATCGACGATATGCGCGGTGACCTGGTGGGGGCGGGCGATGTCGCGCCCTTCGATGCGCTGCTGGAAAACTTCGTTCGCGACTGGCGCCAGCTTTGCGCACTGCATGGTACGAGCGGGCGCGGGCAGGTGGAGTTCCTGGGCCTGGCCGGCGCCGTCCACGCCGCCGCCCAACCGCTCTCGGAAGGGCTGGTCATGCGTGCCAACCGGGCTTCGGCCCTGCTGGTTCTCGAAAAGCGCGTGCTGCAGCACCTGGTGGCTGAAGACCTCGCGGCGGCTGCTCGATACACATCTGTCACAAACCGGAGCTAACCACGATGTCCAGAACCAAGGATATGACCATGACCGGACGTGACCGCCGCGACTTTCTGAAGACCCTGCTGGCCGGCGGGGCCGCCGCGATGCTGTACCCGTCCCTGGCCCGGGCCTTCGAAATCCCGGCCCACAACCGCACCGGCACCATCCAGGACGTCGAGCACGTCGTCATCCTGACCCAGGAAAACCGCGCCTTCGACCACTATTTCGGCGCTCTGAACGGGGTGAGGGGCTTCGGCGACCGCTTCGTCATTCCGGCGCCCGATGCCGGTGAGCGCAAGGGCCGGACCATCTTCGTCCAGCCCAATGAGCACGACGCCGCACCGCACCTGATCGCGCCGTTTCGCCTGAACACCAAGCAGGACTTCGCCGTCGGCCGCCACGACGGCACGCCGCACAGCTTCATCAGCGGCCAGGCCGCCTGGGACAACGGCCGCATCGGCGCCTGGACGCACGCCAAGCACAACCATTCGATGGGCCATTTCACGCGGGAGGACATTCCGTTCCAGTACGCCCTGGCCGAAGCCTTCACGATCTGCGACGCCTACCACAGCGCCATGCACCTGTGCACCAATCCCAACCGGCTCTACATCTGGACGGGGACGCACGATCCGCTGGGCAGGAACCACGGGCCGGCCATCGACAATGCCTATGACAGCCTTGGCGCCGACGGCTATCATCACGGCGGTTATACCTGGACGACCTATCCGGAGCGCCTGCTGGCCGCCGGTATCAGCTTCCAGATCTACCAGCTGATGGAAGACAATTTCACCGATAACTCTGTCGTCGGTTTCAAGACCTTCCGCGACGCATTGGCGAGCCATTCGCGCACGACCGCCCAGACCGCCCTGGTCGAACGCACCCTGACGACGCGCGGCCTCGACAAGCTGAAGACCGACGTCGTGGCCGACAAGCTGCCGCAGGTGTCGTGGATCGTCGCGCCGGCCGCCTATTCGGAACATCCGGATCCGTCGTCGCCCTACCAGGGCGCGGAATATACCGCCCAGGTGCTGGATGCGCTGACGGCCAATCCGGCCGTCTGGTCGAAGACCGTGCTGATCGTCAATTTCGACGAAAACGACGGCTTGTTCGACCACGTGCCGCCGCCGGCGCCCCCGGCCCGCGATCCCAGGGCGCCCGGCCAGACCTTCGGCGCCACCACCATTCCGGCCGACGACGAATACCATATCAGGAGCCAGGACGCCTCGGACGCCGTCTATCTCAACCGGCCCTATGGCCTGGGCATGCGCGTGCCGATGTATGTCGTCTCGCCGTGGAGCCGCGGCGGCTATGTCTCTTCGGAAGTCTTCGACCACACCAGCGTCATCCGCTTCCTGGAGGTCCGCTTCGGCGTCGCCGAGCCCAATATCAGCCAATGGCGGCGCGCCGTCTGCGGCGACCTGACCGGCTGTTTCGACTTCAAGACGCCCAATGACAAGGCCTTCTTCGACGCCTTGCCGAAGACGCGTGCCCTGTCCGATCGCGCCGGCGACCTGGCCAAAACGCGGCCGTTCCCGCCGGAAAGCCTGACGGCGCCTGTGCAGGAAGAGGGGCCGCGCCGTCGCCGCACCACACCTTATCGCCTCGACATGGCGATCGACGGGCAAAAGCTCGGCTTTCGTAATGACAGCCGCGACCGCGCCGCCGTTTTTCAGGTCTACGACGTCGACAACCTCACCGCCGATCCAAAGCGCTATACGGTCGGCGCCGGCAAGTCCCTGGCCACTGATGTCCCGGCCATGGGCGCCGACCTGTTCATTCTCGGTCCCGATGGCTTCCATCGCCGCCTGACCCTGGCCGCGGCGATACGCTTCGGCGCGCGTGTGGTTCAAGAAGCGGGCGCCGTTCACCTCGAACTGACCAATATCGGCCCCACGCCGCTCGACGTCCGCGTTCACGACCTGAGCTACGGCCAGGCGGCGCGCTCGGCGACGATCGCCCACGAGCCGGTCAAGCTGCCGCTTGATCTGGCGTTAAGCCATAGCTGGTATGATCTCGAAGTCATTGCCGACGGTCAGGTGCTGCGCCTGGCCGGCTATGTCGAAACCGGCGCCGACGGTCTGACCGATCCGGCGGCCTTCGGTCCGGCGCGGCTGAACATCGAAACGAGGGACGTGGTCCTGTCGCACGGCTGATCGCGACAGGCACGCACCGATCGGGCGTATCAGCCACGACGGCCGACGCCCAACTTACAGGTTTGCTCGATACCCATGCTCCAAGAAACGCGGCAGGCGGAAATTCTCAACCTCCTGCACCTTCACCGCAGCCGGCAGATTTCCGATCTCGCGCAGCATTTCGACGTCTCCGAAGAGACCGTACGTCGCGACGTACGCCAGCTCGAAGCCGAAGGCCACGCCCATCGCGTGCGCGGCGGCGTCAAGCTGACCGAAACGGCGTTCGAGCCGCCCTACATGGTCCGCCGCAACCAGAACGCCCAGGCAAAGCGCGCCATCGCCATGGCCGCGGCGACCCTGGTCATGGACGGCATGACGGTGCTGATCGATTCCGGCTCGACCGCCTATTGGCTGAGCAAGGCGCTGGCCAAGCGGCGCAATCTGACCGTCATCACCAATGCCCTGGAAGTGGCCCGCGAAATGGCCGGCAAGAACAGTTGCCGGGTCTTTTTCGCCGGCGGCGAGATCAATCATGACTACCAGTCTTGTTTCGGTCCGGAGACCGAGACCTTCATGGCCGGCTTTACGCCGGAGATCGCCTTCTTCTCGGTGTCGGCCGTCGATTCCCGGCGCGGTCTTCTCGACTTCCACTATCCGGAAGCGACACTAAAGGCCAGGCTGGCGCCCCTGGCCTCCAAGGTGGTCGTGCTGGCCGACTCGTCGAAATTCGAACGCCAGGGCATCGTCAGGGCGCTGGATTTCAACCAGATCCATACCTTTGTCAGCGATGCCGAACCCGGCGAGGCCCTGCGGGGCGCCCTGGCCGCCGTGGACGTGCTCATCGGTTAGTCGTCGTTTAGGCCAGTGGCAAAGCCTGCGACTGATGCCCTGTTACCAAACATCGGGATGGGCATTTAGCCAGCCGATTGTCGCCTGGGCCGCTTTCTTCTGATCGTCTAGGCTACCGTGATAATCGCATCCGGTTCGTTCGGTGTGGCTTAGATCGGCGATTTCGCTGGCCGTGATGAAGAATAGCCGTTTGGCGCCGGCTTGAGCCGCCGCGGCTTCTATGCTTTTGCGACCGACATCGATGAATTGGCGGCCTTGAGCATCATCCGCGCCGAACGGCCAAAAAAGGACAATTGAGGCCTTAGGATAGCGTCGATGCAGTGCCACTACGAAGCGGCTGTAGGCAAATAGAACCTGCTGCAACAGTTGGTCTTGAGATTTCCAGACATCGCCGGGCTTCAGGGTCGTGGAAAAATCGTTGCCGCCCAAACTTACGATAACTACGTTCGGGTGCCATTGCCTGTCGGAGACCGGCACCGTTTTGTCGTAAAAGGTATATGGATAGAGTTGCGGAAGTTCCTGGCCCGGCACGGCGCCGTCGTAGTTGCGGACGAGTCCTCTGCCAGAAATGGCGTTGATCTCATAGTCTGCGTCGAAGTTCTTGGCGGTCAGGACGGTGAAGTCCTGTTGCGTGTCCGTCAGGTCGTGGACTTCCTGTTTAGTGCATTTGGTCGTTTTGGAACGCGTGCCGTATCCGGTCATGCCTGAATCGCCGATGAATTCGATCGAGCGTGTACGAGGCGCCGGGGCGGGGGCGGCCCGACCGGCGGCGGAGGTATAGGCGCCGTTGAACGCGCCCGTCTGATCGATGCTCTCCGTCACCTTTTCCAGGCGCATGTGATGGGGGCCGGTTCCGATCTTGTCCAGCTCGAGCCAGGTTTTGCCGGGTTTGACGATGGCGATCGGCGGCTGGCTGTCGACGTAGAGCCGGTATTCGTTCGTCGGATCGTCGAAGCCTAAATAGGCCCTGTCTCCCTCAAAGACCGTTTCGAAATAGATTCCAGGCCACTGATGCACATAGGAAACAAGATGCTTGCCGGTTCGGTGAAGCTGCGTTCGACCCACGCTATGCAGGTTCAGCATTCTAGCGTCTTGGGGAAGTGCGTCCAAAGGCGTCAGTGTCTGGGCGTGGCCCGTACCGGCCAGTAATAGCGCCCCCACGACCATCCATGCACGCATCCTGTATCCCCCTGCGGTATTATGGGCGAAAGCTAGAAGGGCGCTGACGTGTAGTCAACTTCACGTTTATTGGCGGCGCTAAGTTTAATGACACGCATTCTAGTCGTCGAGGTGGATATCCAGCGTCACCTTCAACGCGTCGTGCAGCCAGTATTCGTGGTCGTATTCGACGACGCGACCCTGGTCGTCATAGCTGATCCGTTTGACCAGCAAGCCCGGCAGGCCTGAGCGGATGCGCAGGGCTTCGGCCTCGGTTTCGGTGAGGGCGCACGGGCTCATCTCGACGCGGTTGCGCGAGACCTCGACGCCGTAATGGCTGCGCAGTACGCCGGTCAGCGAACCGTTCAGGTCGTGGGCCAGCAGGTCGGGCGCCAGGCGCGGGTCGACGTGGATGGTTTCGATGAGGACGGCGCGATCGTCGATATAGCGCCGGCGGCGAAGGGCGAAGAGGGGGGCGCCGACAGCAACCCCGAAGACGGCGGCCAGGGCTTCGGTCGCCACGCCTTCGCCGGCGTCCAGGGCCTCGGTGCGCGGTGTGCGGCCCTGGGCCGCGACATAGGACATGAAGCTTTCCCAACGCGTTGGGTCGTAGGTGATGGGCGGCGGCGATACGTACCAACCGCTGCGGTTCCTGCGATAGATCAAGCCTTCAGCTTCGAGCTGGAACAAGGCGGCGCGGACCGTGCCGCGCGCCGCGCCGGTGGCGGTCTGCAACTGGCGCTCCGACGGCAGACGGGCGCCATGCGCCAGGTCGCGGGTGCCGATGCGGCGGGCCATGGCGTCGCGGACATCGAGATAGGTGCGGGTGTCGGATAGCTCCTGTCCCTGCGTCCACCAGGCAATCTTCGAAGGCAAGCGGCAGTCTTTCGCGAGAGGTGAGGGGCCCTTCGTTTAGCCTAGCTGGGGCGATTGTTCAAAGCCTTACCGCGCGCAACAGCGATGCATAGCTGGCGACTGGCGGCGGGGTGGCGCCAACCGCCTTGCCCATCTCGTCATAGCCGCGCAGCCGCAGCGCCGCTTCGTGGTAGGGGTGTTCGCGGAAGGCCTCGCATTCAGCCGCGTCCATCGGACCGCCTTGCAAGGCCAGGCTCTGCAGCGATGCCGTGCTCAGCCGGTCGATATAGCCGGGAACCGTCGCTGCCAGATAGCGCTTGGCCGGTACGTGGAGGGCCACCGGCTCGCTGACCGCCGCCGAAAAGCCGCGCGCCAGGAAGCCTGCGCCAATGCGTTCATGGCGCGTGTCGATGCCGCGATCCGCGGCGTCAATGCCTTGTTTTTGCAAGAGATGACCGATGTCGTGCAGCAGGGCGGCAACGATCAGTTCGTCGTCGGCGCCGTCGACGCGGGCATGGTGGGCGCACTGTTCGGCGTGTTCGGACTGGCTGACGTCCTCGCCATAGTGTTCGCCGCCGCGCGCCGCATAGAGCTCCAGGATCTGGTCGATAAAGGCATTTTGGTCGGGCAGGGACATCGGGGGCTCACGGCGGCGAGATATAAACTGGTCTATACCAAATGCACCATGCCCCGCCAAACCTATTGATCGATGTCATGAAAATTTAAAACACGAGTCCCATCGGCCTGGTCTATACCAGATCGACTTTCCCGATCGGAGACCTGCCATGGCCACTCATCGTCGCGACCTGTTGAAGATGGGGGCGGCGGGCCTTTCCGCCGCCTGGCTGGCCTCGCTGCGCCAGGCCATGGCGACGGAGGCGAAAGACACGACCGGTACGATCATGGACGTCGAGCACGTCGTCATCTTCATGCAGGAAAACCGTGCTTTCGACCATTATTTCGGCACCTTCGCCGGGGTACGCGGCCAGGGCGATCCGCGGCCGCTGCGCCTGCAAAACGGTCATAGCGTCTGGCGCCAGCCCAGCGACGAGCACGAGGACGGCTATGTCATGCCCTATTGGGCGGACTCGCTGACCTCAAGCGCCTATGTGGTCGGCGGCGGCGACCAGGGCCACGCCGAGGCCGTACCGATCGTCAATGGCGGCCATTTCGACGGCTGGGGCACGTCGAAGCAGATGCATAACCGCATGACCTATTACAAGGCGTCGGATTTGCCGTACTACCACGCCCTGGCGGCGAACTTTACCATCTGCGACGCCTATCACTGCTCGACCCTGACCCAGACCTATCCCAACCGCCTGCACCTGTGGACGGGGTGCAATGGGG
>FTCT01005089.1_pt1 | contig 10756 bp, 7 predicted proteins | sample 1658881 | NCBI WGS metagenome assembly FTCT01 (sample SAMEA3914864, study PRJEB12502) | metagenome | biome: forest; material: soil | place: USA | collected 2012-03-12 | depth 0.3 m | reverse complement strand
GCCGAGAACGTGCTGCTGCAGCGCGCCGCCAGCCGCGAGATCTTCGACCAGGCCGTCGCGGTCATCGACGACTTCAAGCGCTACTTCATCGACAACAACCAGCCGATCTACGAGAATCCCTCGCCTGGCAACATCGCCGGCGGCATCACCACGCTCGAGGAGAAATCCCTGGGCGCGGTGCAGAAGGGCGGTCGCGCCCAACTGGTCGAGGTGCTGCGCTACGGCGAACGCGTCGGACCGCACGGCCTGACCTTCCTGGAAGCGCCCGGCAACGACGCGGTCTCGTCGACGGCCCTCACCGCCGCCGGCGCCACGGTGATCCTGTTCACCACCGGCCGCGGCACGCCGCTAGGCTTCCCTGCCCCGACCCTGAAGATCGCTTCCAACTCCGGCCTGGCCCAACGCAAGCCGGGCTGGATCGACTTCGACGCTGGCCAGGTGCTGGAGGGCGTCTCGATGGATGACGCCGCCGATCGCCTGATGGACCTCGTGGTCGATACGGCTTCGGGCAAAGAGACCAAGGCCGAGCTGAATGGCGAACGCGAGATCGCGATCTGGAAGTCCGGCGTCACGCTCTAAAGTTGGTCAAGCCAATTGCCACGGTTGTCAGACTACCGCATCTAGACCCCCGCCCCTTCCTTTACGAAACTCCAGGCGTGCTCCCTTGACGGCTTCTTCCGAGACCTCCCCTGCCCTGCGTCTCAGCGCGACCAGCTATCCGGGCGCGATCCCGGGCGTGGCCCTGCCGGCCTATGACCGCGACAAGGTCGAGATCGGCGTCGTCCACTTCGGCCCCGGCGCCTTTCACCGCGCCCACCAGGCCTTCTATTTCGACCAACTGCTGGCCCAGGATTCGCGCTGGGGCATCTGCGCCGTCTCGCTGAAGAGCCCCGGCGTCCGCGACGCCCTGGAGCCGCAGGATGGCCTCTACACCCTGGCCCAGCTGGACGCCGAGACCACTTTCCGCGTCGTCGGATCGATCCGCGAAGTGCTGGTCGCGCCCGAGGATCCGCCGTCGGTGTTCGCTCGCCTGGCCGCGCCGACGACCCGTATCGTCACCCTGACCGTGACCGAGAAGGGCTACACCCTGTCGGCCAATGGCGGCCTGGACGAGAGCCACCCGGACATCGTCCACGACCTGGCCCATCCGCGCGAACCCAGGAGCGCCGTCGGCTACATCGTCGAGGGTCTGCGCCGCCGCTTCATGGCGGGCCTGGCGCCCTACGCCGTCGTCGCGTGCGACAACCTCGCCGACAATGGCTGGCGCCTGAAGGCGGCGGTCGTCGCCTTCGCCGCCAAGGTCGACGCTGACTTGGCCGCTTGGATCGAGCGTGAGGCAAGCTTCCCGCGCACCATGGTCGACAGCATCACGCCGGCCACCGACGACACCCTGCGCGCTCGGGTCCTGGCCGCCACCGGCCTGGAGGACGCCTGGCCGATCCAGCGCGAGGCCTTCACGCAGTGGGTCGTCGAGGATGTGCTCCCTGCTGACGCGCCGGACCTTGCCAGTGTCGGCGTCATCCTGACCGACGACGTGCGCGGCTTCGAGCGCGCCAAGCTGCGCCTGCTGAACGGCGTCCATTCCACCCTGGCCTATGCCGGGATCCTGCGCGGCCACGAGACGGTGTTCGAGGCGGTGAGCGATCCGGTGCTGGAAGCCCTAGCCCGCGACCTGATGGTCAAGGACATCATCCCGACCCTGACCGCGCCACGTGGTCTGGCTCTCGAAGCCTACGCCGAAGCGATCCTGGCCCGCTTCCGCAATCCGGAGATCCGCCACTACCTCTCGCAGATCGCCTGGGACGGGACCCAGAAGCTGCCCTTCCGCATCCTCGGGACGTTGACCGAAACCCTGGACGCCGGCCGTTCGATCGAGCGCCTGACGATCCCGCTGGCGGCCTGGATGCGCTTCATCGCTCTGCGCGCCAAGACTGGCGAAGCGATCACCGATCCGCTGCACGACAAGCTATCCGAGATCGGCGTGGGCGTGACCGGAGATGCGCGCACGGACGTTGCGGCGTTCCTGGCGCTGGATAGCGTGTTCCCGGCGGCGCTGGCGAAGAATGCGGTGTTCGTGGACGCGGTCGAGAAGGCCTACGCGGAGCTCGCCTAGTCGGAGGAACCGAAACCTCGCCCTTCGACAGGCTCAGGGTGAGGTTTCTACTGAGGCGCTCAAATAGTCCTCACCCTGAGCCTGTCGAAGGGCGAGGACGGCCCCTCAGCGCGTCACGCCCCGCGCCGTCAGCACCGGCACGACGGTACTGACCATGATCCGCAGGTCGAACAGGAATGAGCGGCGGCGCAGATAGGCTACGTCCAGCGCCACCTTGTCCGGAATGGCCAGCTCGTCGCGCCCGTTGATCTGCGCCCAGCCCGTGACGCCGGGCCTCAGCGCATCGACGCCGGCGGCCTTGCGCGCGGCGATCAGGTCGTCCTGGTTGAACAGCGCCGGGCGCGGCCCAACCAGGCTCATATGGCCGACCAGAACGCTCCAGAGCTGCGGCAGCTCGTCGAGGCTGAGCTTGCGCATGAACGGCCCGACCGGCGTCAGCCAGCGGTCCGGATCTTCCAGCAGATGCGTGGCGACCTGCGGCGTGTCGATCCGCATGGTGCGGAACTTGGGCATCGGAAACAGCGCCGAGTCCCTGCCCACGCGTTGCGACCAGTAGATCCCCGGGCCCGGCGAGGTCAGGCGCACCAGCAGCCACAGGCCGGCCAGCGGCACGGCCAACACGATCAGGCCGACCGCCGCCGTCACGAAGTCGAAGGCGCGTTTCACTTAAGAGTGCCTAGCCGAGATCGCCGCTGGCCGCGTCGAGCAGCAGGTAGGCGCGGCCGGCTTCCGACGACAGCAGGGCCGCCAGCAGGAAGCCTTCGCGATCCTGGCCCGCGGCCTCGTCGATCATCGTCGCATAGCGCTTGAGGAAACGCTCGGCGTTGCCCTTCAGCGTGGCGTCCGAGAACAGGCGACGCACCAGGCGGCGGATGGCGGCCGGCGCCAGGCGCTTGACCACTTCGCGGGCGCCGCTGGCGTCACGGGTCTGCAGGGCGGCGGCGATCTCGTCGATGCGGCCGCGCGGCAGCAAGGCGTGCGGGTCGATGCCCATGGCCGTGATCTCGGCGGCCAGCTTTTCGCCCAGACCGGCGTCGCCCGGCGTGCTGTTCTCGATGCCCGATAGCAGGTTGCGCCAGCTCCAGCCGCCTTGACCGTCCGGTTCGGGCGGAGGCTGGCCCCGCGAACCGGCCTGGTCGAACACCGAGCGGAACTCCTCGTCCGTCGCGGTCGGCGTCAGGCGCAGACGGCGGCGGTCGCTGGGCGGCGGCTCGTCCTCATCGTCGAACTCGACCAGCGGCAGATCCGAAAGCGGCGGGGGCGGCGCGATCGGAGCAAGCGGCGGCGCAGCCTGGCGCGCGCGCGACGGCGGCGCGGTCGCTGACGTGGCGCGAGCACTGACCGTCGACGTCCCGGCGGCGTTGACCGCCCCAGCGGCCTCGCTGAGCATCTCGTAGTTGCGGCGCACGCGCTCCTGGAAGGCCTGGTCGATCGCGGCCGTCTCCTCGGCGGTGCGACGCACGGCGTTCATCAACTGCTCGACGCCCTGCTCGATGGAGATGCGGACCTCGGCGGCCTTCTGCAGGGCCTCGGCCGGCAAGTCGGCGGTGCGCTTGCTGATCTCGGCCAGCATGCCTTCCAGCTCGTCCAGCGTGCCGCGCGCGGCCTGGACGGAGTCCTGCAGCTTCTGCGAGGTGCGCGCCCCGGCCTGCTCGACCATCTGGGCCGAGTGCTCGATGATGTCGCGCGCCTCTTCCATGCGGGATTCGAAGACGGCGTCGGCTTTCTGGCCAGCGGCGAAGGCGATCTCGTTCAACTGGTCGACGCGACTGCGGGCGGCCTCGACACGCGCTTCCACGCCCTCGCCGGCTTCCAGCGCCGCCTTGGCCATGGCCTCCATGGCCGACTTCAACTCGTCTTCCAGCAGGGTGCGCTGGTTCTCGGCGACGTCGCCGATGGTCTCGAGCGTCTTCTTGACCTCTTCGGTCAGGCCGTCGCGCTGGGCGCGGGCGCCCTCGACCATCTCGCGGAACTGGTCGGCGGCCGCGCCGATCAGGCCGCGCAGGATTTCAGCGCCCATGGACGCGGTGTCCGACAGCTCGGTGGCGCCGACGCGGGTGTAGGCGACGAACTCGGTGAGCTGGGCGGTGCGGGTCTCGGCCTCGGAGGCGAAGTCCTCCTGTTCCGAGCGCAGGGCCTGGCTGGCCTCGACCAGAGCCGCGCGCTGGGCGGCCAGGCTCTTCTCGACGGCGGAGACCTGGTCGCCGACGCCGTGGCCGGCGGTCTCCAGGCGAGCGATCTGGCGCGACAGGTCCTCGGCCCCGACGCGGGCGGCGTCCGAAGCCTCGGCGGCGGCGGCGGCCAGGTCGGCGGCGCGAGCGGCCAAGGCGGCTTCGGCTTCACGGAGCTGGGTTTCGGCCAGGTCGGAGGCCTCGGCCACCATGCGGGCCTGGCTGCCGATCGCATCGACCACCGCCGTGGAGCGGGCGTCCAGCGACTGAGACAGCGTCTCCATGGCCGTGCGCTCGTGGCCCAGGCCTTGGGCCAATTGGTTCGCCATCTTCACCGACTCGCCAGCAGCCTCGGCCAGGCGCGCGGTTTCCTCGGCCAGGGCCTGGCGCAGGGAGACGATGTGCTCGCGAGCGCGCTGGGCGGAGTTCGCCGCTTCCTCAACACCCTGGCGCAGGGTATCGGCGGCGCTGGAGGCGCCGACGGCGGCCAGAGCGGCCGGCGTGACGATGCGGTCGGTCAGGGTGCGGGTGCGGCGCAGTTCGTCCGCGATCCCCGTCGCCTGGCGCAGCAGATAGGCGCCCAGCAGGGTCAGCAGGGCCGGACCGATAGCCAGGCCGGAGAACACCAGCATGGCGAAGCTCTCGACCTTGAAGGCCGGCACGCCGCGCGCATAGCCGAACGCGAAGGCGATCGGGGCCAGAGCCCAGAGCGCGGCGATGGCGGAAGCGATGGTCCAGAACAGGACGCCCGACATGCGGCGCGGCGCGTCCTCGGTCGTCAGAGCGACGGGCGGCGGCTCCGATAGCGGACCGCGCAGATCGAGCGCGGCTTCTCGCGCCTCGGTCTTGGCCGGCGCGGCGCGCTCGGGTTCGATGATCGGCGCAGGCGGCTGGGCTCCGGTCGCCAGCGAAGTGGCGGGCTTCAGCTCCGGCTCAGCGAAGCGGATGAAGGCTTCGGGCGCCGTCTCGCGACGCCGACGCGAGCGCACGGCCGACGGCGGCGGCACGGCCAGATCGTCGTGCACGGTGTCACGCAGCGTCAGGGGCTCGGCGGTGGGAAGCTCCGCCTCGGGTTCGGAAAACGACGTCGTCTCGGGGAGTTCGGGCGTGATCCTGTCGCCCTCGGACGCGATCTCCTGGTGAGGCCTGACGTCCTCGGGAGTACGGTCCGTCGGCGTGGCGGAAAAATCGAGCGGTTGTCGCTTCTTAGGCTTCATACACAGCCAAGGTCCCAGAACGTCGGAGGGGGGCGCAGAGACAGCCTTCGCGCGCCGGACCCCTCCTTCGCGTGTCACATGAACCTAACGGCGAAAAGCCTTGGCGAAAAGCGGCTTTGGTTGTGTTTGCAGGGGTTGCGGCGCCAGAGCGCGGCTTTACGCGTCGTGCGGCGCGGCGCGAGGCGCGTTCACGGCGATCGGCGCGGGCCTGGCCAGGCCGATATGCGGTGAGCGCGCCACCGTATGGGACCTCTCGCCGTGCATCTTCGGGCAAGCGTGATGCTCGATCGCGACGCCGAACTGGCCCAGCGCGAACGACGACAGCCAGACGGTCGCCACTGCCAACATTTCCGCCAGGAAGCTCATGGCCCGCCTCACGAACGATAGCGGCGTTATGCGAGACTCGACGTCGTGACGCGAATGAACTTTCGGTCATGAAAGCAGAGGTTTGCGGAGTGTGGCGCCAAGTCAACTGACAGCGCCCCCAGAAATCCCACGTTGTCCCTTGCCGCGCCGGGGCCTAGGTCGCGGCTTAAATTCGGCGCCGGTCTCGACGAGACGGACGCGGACAATTTCCTTTGCGGACGCTCGCCTTGGCCCTTACCCAATTCGCACCCGCCGCGTTTTCGCCGGATCCGAAGATGACTCAAATCTCGCCGGCGCGCCTGACGCACCTGCAGCGTCTGGAAGCCGAGAGCATCCACATCCTGCGCGAGGTGGCGGCCGAGTGCGAGCGGCCGGTCATGCTGTATTCGATCGGCAAGGACAGCGCCGTGATGCTGCACCTGGCCGCCAAGGCCTTCTATCCCAGCAAGCCGCCCTTCCCGCTGCTGCACGTCGACACGACTTGGAAGTTCCGGGACATGTACGCCCTGCGCGACAAGGTGGCGACCGACCTGGGCTTCGACCTGATCGTCCACAAGAACCCCGACGCCGAGGCGCGCGGCGTCAATCCGTTCGACCACGGCAGCGCCCTGCACACCGATCTCTGGAAGACCGAAGGCCTGAAGCAGGCCCTGACTAAGTACGGCTTCGACGCGGCCTTCGGCGGCGCGCGTCGCGACGAAGAGAAGAGCCGGGCCAAGGAGCGTGTCTTCTCGTTCCGCTCGGCCGAGCATCGCTGGGACCCGAAGAACCAGCGCCCCGAGCTGTGGAACCTCTACAATACCCGCAAGCATCCCGGCGAAAGCCTGCGCGTCTTCCCGATCTCCAATTGGACCGAGCTGGACGTCTGGCAGTACATCCACCTGGAGAACATCCCGATCGTGCCGCTGTACTTCGCGGCCGAGCGGCCGGTGGTCGAGCGCGACGGCGCGCTGATCATGGTCGACGACGATCGCTTCCGCCTGCATCCGGGCGAAGTCCCGCAGATGAAGAGCGTCCGATTCCGCACCCTGGGCTGCTACCCGCTGACGGGCGCGGTCGAGAGCCATGCCGCCACCCTCCCCCAGGTCATCCAGGAGATGCTGCTGACCACGACGTCGGAGCGACAGGGACGGGTCATCGATCATGACCAGTCCGCCTCGATGGAGAAGAAGAAGCAGGAAGGGTATTTCTAAGATGGCTCACCAGTCCGCCCTGATCGCCCAGGACATCGACGCCTACCTGCACCAGCACCAGCACAAGTCGTTGCTGCGCTTCATCACCTGCGGCAGCGTCGACGACGGCAAGTCCACCCTGATCGGCCGCCTGCTGTACGACAGCAAGATGATCTTCGAGGATCAGATGGCGGCCCTCGAAGCCGACTCCAAGAAGGTCGGCACGCAAGGCGGCGCGATCGACTTCGCCCTGCTGGTCGACGGCCTGGCCGCCGAGCGCGAGCAAGGCATCACCATCGACGTCGCCTACCGCTTCTTCTCGACCGAGAAGCGCAAGTTCATCGTCGCCGACACCCCCGGCCACGAGCAGTACACGCGCAACATGGTCACCGGCGCCTCGACCGCCGACGCCGCCGTGATCCTGATCGACGCGCGCAAGGGCGTGCTGACCCAGACGCGTCGCCACAGCTATCTCGTCAGCCTGCTGGGCATCCGCCACGTGGTGCTGGCGGTGAACAAGATGCACCTGGTCGGCTGGAACCCGGCCGTGTTCGACAAGATCGTCGCCGACTACCGCGCCTTCGCCGAGCAGATCGGCCTGACAGTCTTCACGCCCATCCCGATCTCGGGCCTGGGCGGCGACAACATGGCCAGCCGCAGCGAGCATACGCCGTGGTTCAAGGGTCCGATCCTGATGGACTGGCTGGAAGGCGTGGAGGTCGAGGACGACCTGCAGTCCAAGCCCTTCCGCATGCCGGTCCAGTGGGTCAATCGCCCCAACCTCGACTTCCGGGGCTTCTCGGGCCTGATCGCCTCGGGCTCGATCAAGCCGGGCGACCGCATCCGCGCCCTGCCCTCGGGGCGCGAGAGCCGCGTGGCGCGCATCGTCACCCTTCCCGGCGATCTCGACCAGGCCGTCGCCGGCCAGTCGGTGACCTTGACCCTGGAAGACGAGATCGACATCTCGCGCGGCGACGTAATCGCCGCGGCCGACGCGCCGGCTCCGGTCGCCAACCAGTTCGAGGCCACGGTCGTCTGGATGGACGACGAGCCCCTGCCCCCGGGCCGCACCTACCTCTTGAAGCTGGGCGCGCGCACGGTCAGCGCCAGCGTCACCGACATCAAGCACCGCGTGAACGTCAACACGCTGGAGAAGACGGCCGCCAAGCGCCTGGAGCTCAACGAGATCGGGCTGGTGAACCTGTCGCTCGATCAGGCGATCCCGTTCGAAGCCTATGCCGACAACCGCCAGATGGGCGGTTTCATCCTGGTCGATCGCCTCAGCAACCGCACCGTCGGCGCGGGGATGATCAACTTCGCCCTGCGGCGGGCCGACAACATCCATTGGCAGCACACCGACGTCACCAAGGCCTCGCGCTCGGCGCTGAAGAGCCAGCGCGGCCAGGTCGTCTGGCTGACGGGCCTGTCGGGCGCGGGCAAGTCGACCATAGCCAACCTGGTCGAAAAGCGCCTGCACGCCTTGGGCCGTCACACCTATCTGCTGGACGGCGACAATGTCCGCCATGGCCTCAACAAGGACCTCGGCTTCACCGAGGAGGACCGTGTCGAAAACATCCGCCGCGTCGCCGAGGTGGCCAAGCTGATGGTCGACGCCGGCCTGATCGTGCTGACCGCCTTCATCTCGCCGTTCCGGGCCGAGCGCCAGCTGGCGCGCGATCTGCTGGACGGCGGCGAGTTCATCGAGGTCTTCGTCGACACGCCTTTGGCCGTGGCCGAGGCCCGCGACGTGAAGGGCCTCTACAAGAAGGCCCGCTCGGGCCAGCTGAAGAACTTCACCGGCGTCGACAGCCCCTATGAGGCGCCCGAGAAGCCCGAACTGCGCATCGACACCACCGCGATCGATCCGGTCGAGGCGGCCGAACGGATCGTGGCGTGGCTGGAAGGCCGGGAGATCGACTACACGATCTGACGTCGGGACCTCCGGCTCAGCAAAACCGCCCCGCCAAGGCCCAGCAGGGCCATGGCGGCGGTGGCCAGGTAGCCGCGCGCGCCGAACGCGTCGAACAGCGGCCCGGAGGCCAGGGTCGCCACGCCCAGGGTGAAGCCCGACGACAGCGCCGAGTTGATCGCCTGGGCCGGCGAGGCGTGGGCCGGCGGGGTCAGCTTCTCGATCAGGCGCAGCGAGGCCAGGAACGACGCGGCGAAGGTCATGGCGTGCAGCAGCTGCAGCGGGAACAACGCCCACAGCGGCGGCTGGAAAGCATAGCAGCTCCAGCGCACCACGGCCGCAAGCGCGCCGATGATCAGGAACCGCTCCGGCGTCCAGCGCCGACGCAGCGGCTCCAGGAACCACATGAAGCCGACCTCGGCCGCGACGCCGACGCCCCACAGGACGCCGATCATCGGCTCGGAAATCCCCTGCTTCCTCCAGAGGATGGCCGAGAACGAATAGTAGAAGGCGTGCGCCCCCTGGATCAGGCCCGCCGTGACGACCGCCAGCACGAAGTTTCGGTCGCGGACCAGGTCGCCCAGCCCCTTCCAGCGCTCGGCGCGGCCCGGCTTGGCGCCCTCGGCGTGGACGCGTTCAGGCGGGATGGCGAACGCCCCGACCAGCGCCCCGACGAAGCAGGCCGCCGCGATCCAGGCGGCGATGATGGTCGGCGCGGCGAAGGTCAGGATGGCGCCCATCGCCAGGTTGGCGAAGATGAAGGTGCTGGAGCCCGTGCCGCGCGGGATGCCGTAGTTGAAGCCCTCGTTGCGCGCCCGGCGCAGGGTGATCACGTCGATCAGCGGCGAGACGGTCGACAGCAGGGTCTGGCCGACGAACCAGGCCAGGATCAGCCACCACAGGTTCGCGGTCGCCAGCAGGCCGGCATAGCCGAGACCCGCGCCGATCAGCAGCAGGATCATCGGCGTGCGCCGCAGCGTGAAGCCGTCGGCCCAGACCGCCAGCACCGCGCCGCTGAACGGCTTGAGCAGCAACGGCACGGCCAGGATCAGGCCGATCTCGCCGCCGGTCATGCCGCGCGAGCGCAGATAGGTGCCGATATACGGCAGGCTGACGCCCGAGCTCAGATAGATCGAGCCGTAGAACAGGCAGAGGCGGACGAGGGTCGGGAGGCCCCCATTCTGGAGACTAGAGTCCTCGGTCCTGTCCGCCCCCGCGTCCAATTTATTCCGCGCCGCCGAAGCGGGCCGTCCAGTCGGCGATCTGGTCGTCGTCGATCTTGCTGAACAGCACCGGCGGCACGCTGACCGGCGAACCGACCTTGAGCGTGTCGAGCTCGACCTTGGCGTCGCTGGACGGCCACTGCGCCGGGAACGCCAGGCCGAACGCGTCGCCGATCTTCTCGGCCGCGAACGGGATGAACGGGGCCGAGATCTTGGCGTAGAGGGCCGCCAGGTTCAGCGCCGTGCGGACGATGACGGCGGCGCGGTCGCGATCGGTCTTCATCGCGGTCCACGGGGCGGCCTCCTGCAGGTACTCGTTGCCGACCACCCACAGGGCCCGCAGCGCCTGGGCGCTCTTGCGGATCTCGATGGCGTCCATCTGTTCGGCCAGGTCCGCCAGGCGCGCCGAGACGTCGGCGAACAGCTTCTCTTCCAGCGGACCGGGCTCGCCGCCCGCCGGGACCACGCCCTCGAACTTGCTTTCGTTGAACTTCAGGATGCGGTTGACGAAGTTGCCCAGCACGTCGGCCAGGTCGCGGTTCACGGCGCTGGCGAACTGCTCCCAGGTGAAGGCCGTGTCGCTGC
>FTCT01003723.1_pt1 | contig 10757 bp, 7 predicted proteins | sample 1658881 | NCBI WGS metagenome assembly FTCT01 (sample SAMEA3914864, study PRJEB12502) | metagenome | biome: forest; material: soil | place: USA | collected 2012-03-12 | depth 0.3 m | reverse complement strand
CCCTGGACGCGGGCGAGGCCTGGTTCGACGTCCGCCACGACGGCCGCCCCTTCTCGGTCAGCACCGTCGAAGGGCAGGTGAAGGTGCTGGGCACCGCCTTCAACGTCGACCGGCTGGCCTCGGGCCGGACCGAGGTCTCGGTCTATCGCGGCGCGGTCGCGTTCGGCGCCCGCAGCCAGAAGGCCTTCACCCTGAGGCCCGGCGAACAGGCCGCGATCGAGAGCGGCCGGCTGATGCGGATCGCCGCCGCGGCCCACCGCCAGCCCGACTGGTTCGACGGCTGGTTCGACGCCGGCGATGCCTCCATGGCCCAGTTGGTCGAGGAGCTGGACCGGTTCTCCGACACGCCGATCGAGGTCGATTCCGGGGCCGCCGCGATGCGGGTCAGCGGCCGTTTCGAGGTGTCCCATCCCGAGGCCGTGCTTGAGTTGATCAAGGTCGCCTACGGGGTCGAAGTCAGTGAGCGTGATGGCCGTATACTGATCAGTGGTCACAAACCGAAATAAATCCGTCACCAACACTTCAAAACAAAAAATGTCGGGTTGCGCCGGGCCCGAACGTCTTTCCCCGCAGGCGACTGTCGCCGACCACTCTCCCGGGGGACTACCACTCATGAAATCCACTCTGACGCTCTGTGCGTCCACGCTCGCGCTCGCCGCCGCCACGGCGGCCTTCATCGCCCCGGCGCCCGCCTCGGCCCAGGCGGCCGAGCAGACCTTCGCCATTCCGGCCAAGGACCTGTCGTCGGCGCTCAACGACTTTTCGCGCGCCACCGGCCTGCAGGTCGCGGCCCAGCCCCAGGTCCTGCGCGGCCGCCGCAGCCAGCCGGTCGAGGGCCGCCTGAGCCCCGAACTCGCCCTTCGGCGTCTGACGGCGGACAGCGGCGTGCGCGCCCGCATCGTCGGCCGTTCGGTCCTGATCGAGGCGGCCCCGCCCGCCGCCCCGGCGCCCGCCCGCGTCCGCCCGGCCGCCCTGACGTCCGCCCCGCGCCCCGCCCCGACGCCGGTCGCCGAGCCGCAACAGGCCAGCGAGGTCGATGAGGTGATCGTCACCGGCTTTCGCGAAAGCCTGATCGCCGCCCGCGACCTGAAGCGCCGCGCGGTCGGCACCCAGGACTCCATCGTCGCCGACGACATCGCCGCCTTTCCTGATCTGAACCTGGCGGAATCCCTGCAGCGCGTGCCGGGTGTGGCCATCACCCGCGACGCCGGCGAGGGCCGCCAGATCTCGCTGCGCGGCCTCGGCCCGGACTTCACCCGCACCCAGCTGAACGGCATGGAAGTGCTGGGCAACACCTCCTCCGGCTTCGACAACCGGGGCTCGGTCAGCCGCAGCCGCAGCTTCGACTACAGCCTGTTCGCCTCGGAACTGTTCAACCGGGTGACGGTCGAGAAGTCCTATGCGGCCGAACAGGATGAAGGCGGCATCGGCGGCACCGTCGGCCTGACCACCGCCCGGCCGTTCGACTATGCGGGCTTCCGCGGCGTCTTCGGCGCCAAGGCCCAGACCAACTCCAACACCGACAGCGTCACCCCGCGCATCGTCGGTCTGGTCTCCAACCGCTGGGACACGGGCGCGGGCGAGGTCGGCCTGCTGCTGTCGGCGGCGTATTCGCGCAACGACGTCAACGAATACGGCATGCGCAGCTGGAACTGGACCAAGATCAACTTCAACGCCACCAACATCGGACCGGGCGTTTCGGCGGCGGATCGTGATCGCCTGATCAACGCCACGGGCCTGAACCGCGTCTCGGCGCCCCAGGCCACCAGCCCCTCGACCTGGTACGCCGAGCGCGAGCGCGTCGGCCTGACGGCGGCCCTGCAGTGGAAGCCGAACGACCAGACCGACATGAGCCTGGACCTGCTCTACGGCACGCTCAGCAACAGCCGGCACGAGTACGCCATGGCCCCGGCCGGGGTGAACGCCCTGACCGGCGACGTGCGCGGGACCCAGATCCTGAACGCGGTCGAAATCCGCGGCGACAGCATCGTCTACGCCGACTGGTCGGGCGTCGACATGCGCAATGAGGCCAAGCACTCCGAGGACGAGACCACCTTCACCCAGGCGGTCTGGAACGGCGACTTCCGCGCCAGCGACAGCCTGCGCTTCCATGCCCTGGTCGGCTATGCGCGGTCCGAGTTCGAGGAGCCGATCTTCGACAAGGTCTTCATCCAGGCGACCAACCAGAAGTTCAGCTACGACTTCCGCAAGGGCACGCCGGCGGTCACCACCTACGGCTTCAACACCGAGGACCCGTCGATCTGGGGTCTGATGCGGGCCGATGCGCGCGAGGACTACATCCTCAGCGAATACAAGACCGCCGAGATCAACGGCGCCTGGGACTTCAGCACGTCCTCGACCGTGAAGTTCGGGGTCGAGTTCAAGGACTTCGCCAACGAAGGCTGGCAGCGCTTCAACCGCGTCGACTGGTACAACAACCCGGCGCGTCCGCTGCCGGTGGTCGGGGTCATCGGCTATGACTCCCTGATCAAATACATCGTCGCCGACCCGGACGCGACCTTCGACCGGACCGGCCAGCTGCGCGACCTGACCAGCGCCAACGACCAGGCGGGCACCAACTACCAGCTCAGCGAAAAGACCACCTCGGCCTACGTCCAGTACGACCTCGACACGACTCTCGGCGACATGCCGCTGCGGGCCAATGTGGGGGTGCGCTACTATTCGACCGAACTGAGCTCGGCCGGCACCGTCGCCACCAATGCGGGCCTGGTCCCCACCACCATCAAGAACGACTACGATGGCTTCCTGCCGGCGGCGAACGTCTCGCTGGAAGTGCGTCCGGACATGATCCTGCGCCTGGGCGTCAGCCGCAACATCAGCCGCCCCGGTCTGGGCGACCTGCGCGCGGCGGGCTCGGTCAGCTTCACCCCGTTCGGCGGCAGCGTGAACGCGGGCAACCCGAACCTGGAGCCCTTCCTGGCCGACTCCGTCGAGGCGTCGTGGGAATACTATATGGGCGACGCCGGCCTGATCGCCGTCGGCGCCTTCTACAAGAACATGGACAGCTTCATCACCGCCGAGACGGCGTCGGTGCCCTACGGCAGCATCGGCTATCCGCTGTCGCTGCAGGGGCCGGGCCAGGACGCCAACACCATCTACTCCTACAGCCGTCCGGTGAACGGGGAGGGCGCCTCCATCCAGGGCGTCGAGGTGGCGTTCCAGCGGGACTTCGACTTCCTGCCGGGTCTGTTCCGCCACTTCGGCTTCGCCGCCAACGTCACCTATGCCGATGGCGAGACCGACGCCCTGGTCGACGGGGTCAAGCGCACCCTGTCGCTGTCCAATCTGTCGAAATGGTCGTCCAACGCCACGATCTACTATGAGACCGACGTCTGGGGCGCACGCATCTCCAGCGCGTACCGCGACGACTATCTCGACGGCATCGGCGGCAACGGCAACATCGGCTCGGGCTACCACGCCACCAACAACATCGACGCGGCGGCCCACTGGAACGTCACCCCGACGCTGAAGCTGGTCGTGGAGGGCATCAACCTGACCGACGAGGCGATCGACCAGTACACCGACATCAACGAGGAGCGTCCGACTGCCTGGACGAAGAGCGGGCGGACCCTGACCGCCGGCCTGACCTACGTCTTCTAGGTTCGGCTTCCCGTAGATGCGGCGCGCCCGGCGAGTGTCCCCTCGCCGGGCGTAGCTGTTTTTGCGCGGGCCTTCGAACGGCCCGGGTTGCGACGGCCCAGGTTGCGACGGATCGGCGCGCCCCGGTTACGCGGGCGAAACGGATCGCTAGATCGGGCGTGACGGACCGGCCCCGCGGTTCGCCTCAGTCGAGTGCGCCTGCCCATGATTCTTGAACTCCACCGCGACCTGGCCGTGGAACCGGCCAAGGCCGTGCTCGTCGTCGAGGACGATCCCGCCCTGAGGGCCCTTCTGATCCGCTCGCTGAAGGAGAACGGGTTCGAGGTCCACAGCGCCGGGTCCGGCGTCCAGATGGCGGCGGTGCTGGCGGACACGCCGGTGGATCTGGTCCTGCTGGACGTCATGCTGCCGGGGCCGAACGGCTTCGACCTGTGCCGCGACATCCGTCGGGTCAGCGAGGTGCCGATCATCATGCTGAGCGCGCGCGGCGACGAGTCGGACCGGCTGGTCGGGCTGGAGCTGGGCGCCGACGACTATATGTCCAAGCCCTTCTCGACCAAGGAGCTGGTGGCCCGCATCCGCGCCAACCTGCGCCGGGCGGGCGGCAAAGTGATCACCACGGCGGCGCGGCGCCGCCGGATGGTCTTCGCCGGCTGGACCCTGGATGCGGGCGCGCGCGAGCTGACCTCGCCCGAGGGGGTGGCGGTCGATCTGTCGGGCGCCGAGTTCGACCTGCTGCTCGCCTTCGTCGGCAGTCCGCAGCGGGTGATCGGGCGAGAGCGCCTGCTGGAGCTGTCGCGCGCCCGGGTCGCCGACGCCTCGGACCGCAGCGTCGACGTGCTGGTCAGCCGCCTGCGCCGCAAGCTCTCCAGCGCCTCCAATGTCGAGCCCCTGATCCGCACGGTGCGCGGCGTCGGCTATTCCCTGACGGCGGCGGTCGAGCGCGAATGAGACTGCTGCGGCGCTTCCCCCAGGGACTGGTCGGTCAGGCGGCCCTGGTGCTGCTGCTGGCGGTGGTGCTGGAGTCGCTCGGGTCCTCGATCCTGCACGGCCGCGCCGACATCGCGGCGGGGCGAGGCGATCAGGTGCGGCTGCTGGCCGAACAGCTGGTGGCCTTCGACGCCGTCATGGTCCAGACCCCGCCGGCGATGAGGGCCCGGCGCGTCGCGGCCCTGTCGGCCCCGGGCGTGGAGGCGCGCTGGACGCCGATCCCGCCGATCGCCGATGAGGCGCCGAGCGCCCTGCTGGAGCATTTCGAGGCCAAGATGGAGCGCTGGCGGCCCGCGCTGGCGGGGCGGGAGCTACGCCTGTCCGCCTCCGGCGCCGGACTGCCCTTCTCGCCCCATCGCCTGATGGTCGCGTTGCAGAGCGCCGACGGCGACTGGCTGACCCTGTCGACGCGGCTGGCGCCTTCGCCCTGGGCCGCGGCGGCCAGCGGTCTGGGATCGGCGGTGATCCTGCTGGGCGGGGTGCTGCTGGCCTCGCTGCTGATGCTGAGGTCGATCGGATCGCCGCTGCGGGTCCTGACACAGGCGGCGGATCGCGTCGGCGCCGGGGAGAGCGTCACGGTGGCGGAGGAGGGGGCGGGCGACCTGCGCCGGGTGGCCAAGGCCTTCAACGCCATGCAGGCCCGCATCGCCCGCCTGACCGAGGCGCGAACCCAGGCTTTGGCCGCGGTCAGCCACGATCTGCGCACGCCGCTGGCCCGGATGCGGCTGAGGGCGGGCGACATCGAGGACGCTCCGGCGCGGGCCGCGATGGAGTCCGACATCGACGAGATGAGCGCCATGCTGGGCTCGGTCCTGTCCTATCTGAAGGGCGACGAGCCCGAGGAGCCGCGCCGCATGGATCTGGCCGCCATGGCCATGACGGTGGTCGACGACGCCGTCGATCTGGGGCGCACCGCGACCTATCGCGGGCCGGATCATCTGGTCCTGACGGCGCGGCCGGTGTCGCTGAAGCGGGCCCTGTCCAACCTCGTCAACAACGCCCTGATCCATGCGGGGACGGCGCGGGTCACGCTGGAGGCCGAGGGCGGCGAGGCTGTGCTGGCGGTCGAGGACCATGGGCCCGGCATCCCGGAAGAGGAGCGCGTGCACGTGCTCCAGCCCTTCCATCGGCTGGACCGGGCGCGGGCGCGCAACACCCCGGGGCTCGGTCTGGGCCTGAGCATCGTCAATGAGATCGTGCGGCGCGAGGGCGGGACCCTGACCCTGACCAACCGGGCGCGCGGCAGCGGTTTGCGCGCCGAGATCCGCATCCCGATGGCGGGCTGAAGGGGCGGGCGTTTCGCCGCACCCCCGGCAACACTTTGACACATGGATGGTGCGTCGCAGCAAAGAAGGGCTGCGAACCTGACCCCCTGTTTCCCCACAGGAGGTTGTCATGGAACACGTACTGGAACGCGCCGCCCGCTTCCGCGGCCAGGTCTTCCCGGCCCAGAGCGCGCTCTACTCCCGGCTGGCCAGCGACGGTCAGAGCCCCAAGGCCCTGATGATCAGCTGCGCCGACTCGCGCGTGGTGCCCGAGATCATCACCCAGGCCGCGCCCGGCGACCTGTTCGTCACCCGCAACGCCGGCAACATCGTGCCGCCGTTCTCGAACGCCAACGGCGGCGTCTCCTCGGCCGTCGAATACGCCATCATGGCGCTCGGCGTGCGCGACATCGTCATCTGCGGCCACTCGCACTGCGGGGCGATGAAGGCCTTCTCCAGCCCCGAGGCGCTGGAGAAGATGCCCAACGTCGCCGCCTGGCTGAAGCACGCCCACGCGGCCCACAGCGTGGTCTGCTCGGCCTATCACGACCTCAGCCCGGAAGAGGCGGTCACCGCCACGGCGCTGGAGAATGTGGTGGTCCAGCTGAACCACCTGCGCACCCATCCGTCGGTCGCCTCGGCCATGGCCAAGGGCGAGCTGACGCTGCACGGCTGGTTCTTCGAAATCGAGACCGGCACCATCCTGGCCTATGACGGCCAGACGGAGCGGTTCGTGGCGGTCGCCGACGACGCGCCCCTGCCGGTCGCCCACGCCGCCGGCATCCGCCGCGCCGCCACCGGCTTCGTGAGCGAGTCCATCGGGATCGCCGCCGAATGACCCAGACCGCAGCCTCCTCCCCGGCCGCGGACTCCTACCGGAAGGTCGGCTTCTCGCGCGACCTGACGGCATCCATCGTGGTCTTCCTGGTGGCCATGCCCCTGTGCATGGGCATCGCCGTCGCCTCGGGCGTTCCGGCCGAGCGCGGCCTGATCACCGGCATCATCGGCGGCATCGTCGTCGGCGCCCTGGCGGGCTCTCCGTTGCAGGTGTCCGGCCCCGCCGCCGGTCTGGCCGTCATCGTCTTCGACGTGGTCCAGAAGCACGGCCTTTCAACGCTGGGACCCATCCTCGTCGTCGCCGGCCTGATCCAGCTCATCGCCGGCGCGCTCAAGGTCGGGGGCTGGTTCCGCGCCATCTCCCCGGCCGTGGTCCACGGCATGCTGGCCGGCATCGGCCTGCTGATCGTGGTGGGTCAGTTCCACGTCCTGTTCGGCGACGCTCCGCGCGCCCACGGGCTTGAGAACATCATGGCCATCCCGGGCGCCATCGGCGGCCTGTCGCTGGCGGCCTTCGGCAACGCCGAGGCGACCCTGATCGTCGGCCTGACCACCATCGTCGCCCTGGTCGGCTGGGAGAAGATCCGCCCGAAGAAGCTCAAGCTGGTCCCGGGCGCCCTTCTGGGCGTGCTGGCCGGTTCGATCGTGGCGGGCGTCTTCGGCCTGAACGTCCAGATGATCTCGGTGCCGGAATCGATCGCCTCGGCCATCGCCATCCCCGGCCTCGACGCCTTCGCTGAACTGGTCGATCCGGTCCTGCTGGGCACGGCCCTCGCCATCGCCTTCATCGCCTCGGCCGAGACGCTGCTCTCGGCGGCGGCGGTGGACCAGATGCACGACGGTCCGCGGACGAAGTACAACAAGGAACTGTTCGCCCAGGGCGTAGGCAACATGATCTGCGGCGTGCTCGGCGCCCTGCCGATGACCGGGGTGATCGTGCGCTCCTCGGCCAACGTCCAGGCCGGCGCCGTCAGCCGCTGGTCGGCGGTGATGCACGGCGTCTGGATCCTGGCCTTCGTCGCGGTCCTGCCCTGGGTGCTCAAGATGGTGCCTAGCGCGGCTCTGGCGGGCGTTCTGGTCGTCACCGGCTGGCGTCTGGTCAGCCTGAAGCACGCCCGGCACCTGTTCTCGCGCTACGGCCTGCTGCCGGCCCTGATCTGGGCGGTGACCTTCATCACCGTGGTGGCGACGGACCTGCTGGTGGGCGTTCTGGTCGGCATGGCCCTGACCCTGGTCGAGCTGGCGCCGCACCTGCTGCGCATGGGCCTGAAGGTGGTCCGCAAGGACGCCGACCATGCGGACGCCGCGCCGCACGAGGTCAAGCTGGAAGGCACCGCCACCTTCCTGCAACTGCCGGGCCTGACCAAGGTGCTGGAGGCCGCCCCGACCCAGGGCGAGCTGCAACTGGATGCGCGTCGGCTGTCCTTCATGGACCATACGTCAGCCGAGGCGATCAAGGACTGGATCCGCGGCCGTGAGAGGGCCGGGGGTTCGGTAGTGGTCAAGGCGGAGGGCCGCCTGGGTGAGCAGCTCCGGGCGGAGCACGCCTGACGACCACGCCGTCGGGTTTCCAGACCCAGACGGACCCGGCCGGCGCGGAGCCCCTCCCGCGCCGGCCTTTCCGTGTCCGGGGTCCGACCGCCAACTGAGACTTCCTTTCGGCACAGCCGCCGGCGTTCCGGTCGGGGCCGGGCGGGCGTAGCTCTGGTTTCAAGACGACCGGGCCAATCCGGCGTGGCGAGGAAGCCGGGAATGCCCACCATCGATCTGCCTGCCTCCGATCTCACGGCCCCGGCTGGAACGCCGGCCGTCGCGGACGCCAGTCCCTTGCGCAAGACCGCCTGGGGCGCGGTCATTCTGGTCTCGACCATCATCCTGATGGCCGGGATGGTGCGGCTGGCCTTCTCGCCGCTGCAGGAGGCCGCCAAGGCCGAGCTGGGCCTGACCGACTATCAGATCAGCCTGATCCAGGGCATCGCAGCCGCCTTGCCCATGGCCCTGATCGCCATCCCGCTCGGCTGGTTGACCGACCATACCAATCGCGCCCGCATCATGCTGGTGCTGGGCCTGTGCTGGACCGTCGGCATGGTCGGCTCGGCCTTCGCCAACGACTTCACCACCCTGTTCGTGACGCGGATGCTGGCGGGGCTCGGCACCATGAGCCTGGTGCCCGTGGCCATCTCGGTGCTGGCCGACATGTCCGCGACCCAGCAGCGGGGCAGGGCGATGCTCTTCCTCGGCATGGGCAATACGCTCGGCCCGGCCCTGGCCTTCGTCATCGGCGGCGCTCTGTTCACCGCCTTCTCGGGAAACCTCAGCCTGCCGGGGATCGCCCTGACGCCCTGGCGCGAAACCTCCCTCGTCTTCGGTCTGGCCAGCGCCGTGATGCTGCTGCTTCAGTTCCTGATCCGCGAGCCGGCCCGCCACGAGGTCGAGAACACCAGCAAGGCCATCAAGCCGCTGGTGCAGGCCCTGCTGCGGCGCTGGAAATTCCTCCTGCCCCTGTTCGTCGGCCAGATCAGCGTGATCATGGCCGATGCGGCGGCGGGCGTCTGGGCCGTGCCGGTCATGCAGCGCGACCTGCATATGAGCGTGGGCGAGGCTAGCGGCCTGCTCGGCGGCATCCTCCTGCTCGCGGGCGTTCTGGGCCCGGTCGTGGCCGGCTTCGTCGCCGACCGGGGCCACAAGAGCTCCATTCGCGGCGGCATCATGATCGGCGCGGTGATCGCCTCGGCCATCGGCATCCCGGCGGCCCTGTTCCCCATCATGACCAGCGTGCCGGTCTTCGCAGGCGTCCTGTTCGTCCTTTTGATCGCCGGGTCGATGACCGGCCTGATCACCGCCACGGCCATAGCCGTTCTGGTGCCCAATGAGGAGCGCGGCGTCTGCCTCGGGGCCTTCATGATCCTCGGCGCCCTGATCGGCCTCGGCCTGTCGCCGATCCTCGTGACGCTCGGCAGCCGGGCTCTGGGCGGCGAAAGCCATCTGGGCCTGTCCCTCGCCATCGTCGGCGCGGCGACCGGCGTGATCTCCTTCGCCGGCTTCGTTATCTCGATGATGAACGCTCCGGTGCGCGCGGTTCTTCCGGCTGCGGACCAGGGCTGATCGAACAGGGTTGATCGAAGACAGGGCTGAACGCCCCGGGCCGGCCCGGCCCGAGGTGTCAGGCGTCGTTGGCGCTCGACGTGCCGGACATCCCCTGCAGCACGCCGTCGATCGAGGCGTCGAAGTGATCCTGCATCGCCGCGACGGCGGCGACCGGATCCCGATCGCGGATGGCATGGGCCACGGCCAGGTGGCGGTCCAGCGTCGCCCGCTTGTCCTCTTCCACCACCCGGGTGTCCCAGGCGGCGGGCACGGCGACCTCCATCAGATGGGCGAAGGAGGAGACGATCTGGACGAACAGGGCGTTGTGGCTGGCCGCCGCGATGGCCTGGTGGAAAGCGATGTCGTGGCGGGTCATCGTCGGCCGGTCATCGACGTCGCGGACCATGGCCTCGGCCAGACGGACGATCTCGGCGGCCTCCGCGTCGGTGCGCGAGGTGGCGGCGAGGGCCACGGTCCGGGCCTCGATCGTGCGGCGCACGTCCCAGACCTCGGGCACGGTGATCTGGGCCGTGGAGACGGCGTGGTTCAAGGAGGAGGCGATCACCGAGCCGTCGATGGCCCCGACGCGCGCCCTGCGGCCGTTGGCGACGTCGATCAGGCCCAGCGCGGCCAGGGCCCCGAAGGCCTCGCGCGTCACGGCCCGGCTGACGCCCAGGCTGGCCACGAAATGGGACTCGCCCGGCAGGTTGTCGCCGACGCGCAGGCCGTGGTCGCGGATATGGTCGGTGACGGCGTTGATCGTCGTCTGCACCAGAGAGACCGGCTGGCCCTCCGGGCTGGAGCCGGATGCGAACGGAATCCCCATCAGGCGGCCAGCCGGGCGGCGCGGTAGTCGGAGGGCGTCTGGCCGAAGCGGCGGCCGAAGGCGCGGGCGAAGCTGGCGTTGTTCAGATAGCCGTTCTCATAGCCGATGGAGGAGACGGGCAGGTCGGTGGT
>FTCT01004980.1_pt1 | contig 10768 bp, 10 predicted proteins | sample 1658881 | NCBI WGS metagenome assembly FTCT01 (sample SAMEA3914864, study PRJEB12502) | metagenome | biome: forest; material: soil | place: USA | collected 2012-03-12 | depth 0.3 m | reverse complement strand
CGGCGCACGGCCCGATCATCCCGCTGACCGCCAAGGCCCTGGCCCTGACGCCGATTTCGGCTTTCCGGCCGCGACGCTGGCGCGGCGCCATCCTGCCGCATACCGCCCAAGTGCGCTTCGAGGCGCTCGAGGTCGACAAGCGGCCGATCAGCGCCGCCGCCGACACGTTCGAAGTGCGTGACGTCGTCCGCGTCGAGATCGCCGAAGCCGAAGACCTCAAGGCCACCCTGTTGTTCGACGCCGGCAACGGTTACGACGAACGCGTCTTGGCCGAACAATTCGCTTCCTAGCGCGCTCCGGGGCCGCGTGGCTCACGCCACGAGGCGCAGCAACCGGTCAGCCTTGCCGAACAGGGATCCTGGGTAATGGCCAAGGATTCAAGCCCTCAGGCTACAGGCCAAAGCAATAAGGGCGGCAGAGTCGATACCGTCCCCGCCGCCGTCAATGTGCCACAGCCCCTCGCCGTCGGCGTCGAGCCGCAGACCGGCCTGGCGCACCGCCCTTATGGCCTGACTGACCGAGGCGATGCGCCGGGCTGCCTTAGGCAGCGTGTTTGGGGGTGCAGATGGTTTCATCATGGGCGGGATACGGAGCCACTTCGACAGCGCCGGCGACGCCGTTCAGTTCATCGGAAAAGCCATGGTTGACGTCGCGGTGATGGGCTTCATCGGCCCGCACGACGAGGACGACGTCGCGCAAGGTGGCTGTGTCCGGCAGCTTCCAGTAGCGCTTGGCAATCGCCGGCGCCGGCACGTTCTTGCTGCGCCCCTCGTCGATTTCCTTGAGGTAGTGGGTATAGCTGATCACCGCCTCTTCCTCGAAATAGCCGACGACGCGGTGCGCCGTCCTGGCCGAGATCAGGTACAGGGCAAAGAAGGCCAGGTAGAAGACCCACTGCACGGCGATGATGACGAAGCGCTCGAACCAGGTCGGCTTGGCGACCTCGATGAAGGTCATCAGGTGCATGCGCTCGTTTTCGGCCTCTTCCATCAGGGTGCGGATCCATCCCTTGTCGTCCTTCATGCGGCGCAGACATTTCAGGTGATTGATCGTCGCGCCCACCATGCCCGGCACGGCCGCGACGGTTTCCAGGACGATGGCGCGGTGGCCGTAACGCTTGGCAAAGAAGGTGTCGGCGCAGAAGCGCAGAAGCTTGGTGAAGCCGAAAGCGAAACGGTCGGAAAAGCCCTTCGGCTGATGGTGGACGGTGAGATCGATGAAGGGTTCGGTAAACATGGGACAGGTCCTCGGTTGAACTGTCCCGTGTCTACCGCGGCGCAAAACCCGGCGCCTTAATCGCCGGTAAGCCGCCTCTTGAGCGATCTCTTGCGCCCAATTGATATTTGATAAGTCAGTCCACCTCAGGACTGCATCCGCGCTCGGCCGGCCACATCTCCTTGGCCGCCTTGCCTTCGGCGATGCCGCGGGGCGGCGCGTGATTGTCGATCAGCGGATCCGGCCGGGCCATTCGCCGCAGCGCCGCCTCATTGCCGATTACGACCTGGCTGCCGTGGACCTCGATGCCGTATTTGCCAAGCGCGGCGAAGGCGCGCGACAGGCTTTCCGGTGTCAGGCCCAGCAGGGAGGCCAGGATGCGCTTTTCATGCGGCAGGACAATACGCTCGGGGCTACCCTGGCGCACCTGCTGGGTCAGCAGATAGTTGGCCAGGCGCTCCGTGCCCGATCGCAGCTTCTGGTTCTTGATGGTGCGCACCAGGCCGCGATAACAGCCCGACAGTTCCTGGGCGACGGCAACCGCGAAAGCCGCGTCTTCCTTCATCGCCGCGCGCATATTGCCGGCCGGTATCATGATGATTTCACTTCGATCCAGCGTCCGCGCCGTCATTAGCGCCGGCGCGTCGAGCACGACCGCCGCCAGGATAAAGGTCGAGATCGGCCGCAGCACCGCCATGGTGCTTTCGTGATGATGCCAATGAGCCTGCAACTCGACGGCGCCGTCCAGCACCACGTAGAGAAAGTCGACGCTTTCGGCTTCGTCGAGCAGCACGGTGTCGGCCGGGTATTTCTGCAGAAGCGCGCCTTGCGTCATTCGGGCAAGACTCTCAGGCGTCATGACGGCAAACAGCTGAAGCTGGCGGATACGGTTAAGATCGGCGTCTTTCATGGCAATCCCGGCACCGGTTTGATTCGCTCATTCAAGTCTATACCCGAAAACCACACGCCTGGCGGGCGGTCCCCGTCAGAAAATACCGGACGTCCTTAGGGCTTATTAATCTGTTCGCGTTAGTCTTAACCAAAGTGCCCATGTGAGAGTGCGACATGAATAATAGCAAGGTCGAGATCATCAACGTGCCCAACACCCTTCGCGCCAAGGTCGGCGGGAAGCTGGGAGCGTTGGACGCCCAGGCCATCGCCAAGGCGGAAGCTGCGCTGGCCGACCTGTCGTCGCAATTCGAAACCTGGCTGATGGATGAAGTCAAAAAGCTTGAAGACATCCAGGCGCGCATCAAGGCCGAAGGCCTGAACGCCGAAAACTCCGAAGCCCTGTTCTTCAGCGCTCATGACCTGAAAGGCCTGGGCACGACCTACGGCTATCCGCTGATCACCCGCATCGCCGGCTCGTTGTGCAAGATGATCGACGATTCCGAAAAGCGCGCCGTGTCGCCGCGCGTCCTGGTCGACGCCCACCTCGACGCCATCCGCGCCTGCGTTCGCGACCAGATCAAGGAAGACACCCACCCGATCGGCAAGGTGCTCTCCGAGACGCTGGAAGCCCGCGTCAAGGAACACCTTGAAAAGGTCGGCATGACGGCGTCGTAAGCCCCCGCCCTATTGAATTTCCCAAAAGCTCCGGTTCGCCGGAGCTTTTTTTATTCTGGAAGACAAGCAAGAAAAAGCCCCGGTCCCCCGGGGCTTTTTGTCTTACGCGGCCTTGGCCTGGAGGATTTCGAGGTCTGCCGCCTGGGCTTCCATCGAGCGGTCGGCCGGGCGGGCCCATTTGCGGCCCTTGGTGTCGCGGTCGAGGCGTTCATAGAGGTACAGCAGGTCTTCGCGCGGGGCGAACGGCATCTGGGTCAGGAAGCGCTCGATCAGGCGCTCCTGCAGGCGCACCGGATCGAGATGGCCGGCTTCCTGGGTCAGGGCGTGATAGGTGTCGACCGCCATGCGGAAAGTCTGGAACATGCGTCCGGGCAGACCGGCGCGGTCGTAAATGGCACGGAAGCCCAACGAACCCGCGTCATGCACCATCAGCCAGGTGCGTTCGTGCGGCACGCCCGACAGTTCGGCTATGGCGTGTTCGAAGAAGCCCATGTGGCCACGGGCCAGGGCGCGCAACATCAGGGACGGCGTCAGGCGGCCATTCGCCATCAGGTGCTTGGCCAGGGCCTGGGGATCGGGATTGGCGCCAGCCTGGTCGGCCAGGTCGAGCGTCGCGCGCTCCTGGGTCGCCGCGACGATTTCCACCGCCGTTTCCGGCTTGATGGCGTGGCGGGTGACCAGCTTCTCGCGCAGTTGCGCCGAAACGACATGGATCAGGCGCTCGCTGATCGAGATCGGCAGGGCCTTGCGGTTGATCAGCACCGAATGCAGCACCTCCGAGGTGCCGAAACGGTCGACGACGTGGTTTATCCCGCCTTCGGAAAAGCGGGCATTGTCGTTGGCGCAGGCAATAACCACCGCCTCTTCTACGGCGTGTTCGGACAAGGCCGTGGTTACACGTTCGGACAGCTCGTCACGCTTGGCGATCGCCACCTGGCGCACCGGACCGCCGGCGCGAATGATCTGGGCCAGGTCGTCATCGGTGAACAGCGGCGAATGGGTCAACACGGGCACGGCGACTGTGGCCACGTCCTTGGCCAGTTTCATCACCACGTCGTGGGGCAACAGTTCGGACGTGCGCAGGGTCACCGCCAGGGCGCGACGCACCAGTTCGGCCGCGTCGGCCGCCAGCATGCGAATGATTTCCTGGGCCGCCGTGCGGTCCGCCTCGCCCAGTTCGGCGCGTTCCATGACCCGGCAGATCTTGTGGGTCGCCACGGCGCGATCGTCGGCGTTCTCGCTGCGCACCAGACGCTTGATGTCGGCATCCGACAGAGACGGCCGGCCGGCGAAGGCGCCCTGGCTTGACAGACCGGGGGCAGAAAGTTCGGGCGAGCGGGTGTCTTGGGACATGAGGCACGAATCCGGCGGGAAATATCAACCTCCGGAGTGTCTCCTTTTATCCTTAATGAACCCTTTACCATATGGCATTGCGAAGGATTTCAACGGCAGGCTGTGCCGGGTAACCCGCTAGAAACGTCTATGGGCTATGGTTAAGACATGACAAGCGCCCCGTCAGCCCCCGTGTCCGCGTCCTCCGATACCGTCCTGCTCGACTACGGGCTGCGCGCCCAGGGCCGTATGTTACCGTGGGTCTTCGGCTTCTTCGGTATCGGTTTGCCTGTGTTCGTGTGGACCGCCCGGATGGGGCAATCCGCCGAATGGCTGGCCCTTTATCTCGCCTTGTTCACCGTCGACTGGACCGTCTTCATGGTGCTCAAGGCCCAGGTCGACAAGGGCGTAGCCGATCCGTCCGAGACCGCCGTCCGCCGGCGATTGACGCTGCAGGGCGCGGGCGGCGCCCTATGGGCCGTGACCCTGGCCATCATCAGCCTGTGCGCCGCCATGACCGGCCCCGCCGCCGAGCCGCTGGTCATGACCTGCGCCGGCGCCGCCGTCGGGATCATCTTCTTTTCCTCACCCGTCCTGCTGTCGCTGCTGATCCTGGGACCGCTGGCCGCCGCCGGGCCGATCCTGGCCTCGCAGACCCTGCATCCCAATGCCGATTTCAGCCACCTGATGACCGGCGGCATGGCCCTGGCCATGGCTATGGGCTTCGTCCTCAACCGCCATATGCGCGACCACTACCGCCTGCAGCACCGCCAGATGCAACTGGCCGACGAGCGCGAGGTGGCGCGCGCCGCCACCGACTCCGTCAATGCCCAGCGCATGGCGCTTTTGGAAACCCTGCAGCGCGAGGTGCAGACCGGCCTGAAGGGCGTCGAGAACAGCCTGCTGCAGGGCCTGGGCCACCTGACCCGCGCCCCTGCCCCGCGCAGCCATGTCGACGCCGCCCTGACCGAGGTCGCCCACCTGCAATCGATCCTGACCACGACCTTCGACAACGATACGGCCGCGGCCGGGCGCATCGAGGTCGAGCACAGGCCGCTGGATATCGCCCTGATCTGCGAACACATGCTGGGCCAGTTTTCGGCCCTGGCCCAAGGCAAGAGCCTGGGCTTTACCCTCAATACGCATGGCCTGCCACCGAGCGGCGCCGCCCTGGGCGACGAACATCGTGTCGAACAGGTGCTGGCCCACCTGTTGAGCAATGCCCTTTTGTATACGCAACAGGGCCGGGTCGAACTCAAGCTGGCCACGCCGACGCCGGGCACGCTGCGCATCGAAGTGGTCGATTCCGGGCCGGGCCTGGACGACGATGAACTGGCGCATGCCTTCGCGCCGCATGCCCGTATCCTGCGCACCTCGTCCGGCCATTCAGGCGCCGGACTGGGCCTGTCGCTATCGAAATCCCTGGCGGAACTGATGGGCGGCCATATCGGCGCCCAATCGACACCCGATGTCGGTTCGAAATTCTGGCTCGACCTGCCGTTCGATGCCAAGGCGACGCCGCCGATACGGCCGCAAGCCGCGTTCGAAGAGATCAACGAGCCGACGCACAGCCTGCGCGTGCTGCTGCTGTCCAACGATTCCCTGCGCTCGGCGCAGTTGCGCGACCAGTTGGAGCATCTGGGCCACAAGTGCCTGACCTCGACGTCGCGCGAACGGGCCCTGGCCTTGGCGCGCAAGGCGCCGGTCGATGCCTGCCTGATCAGTACCGGCGCCTTCGAGGACCTGCGCGACGACGACAATCGCGAGCGGCTGCAAGGCTTTTTCGAATCGCTGCGCGCCACCCAGAGCGAGGCCCACCTGGCGATCCTGGCCCTGCTGCCGGAAGGCGACCAGATCGAGGACCTGCAGGCGCTGGGCATCAAGCCGCTGCTGCTGCCGCAAAACCGCGACAGCCTGGGCCGGGCGCTGGCGGCGGGATAACCCTCTGCGCGCGGCTCAGGTCAGAGCGCTTCCGCTCCCGCTGCTACCGGCGCCGAAGGCCTTGGTGAGGCTTGCGCTGTCGCCCGTATCGCCGGCGTCGTCACCGGGCCCGAAGGCGGACAGCAACTGGGTCGTAAACAGCGCGCTCTGGCCGCCCTCGCCGCCGAAGACCAGTTGCATGATCGCCTGATTGTCGCGCAACTGTTCCATGCGGGCGTCCAGCCGCGCCATCATGATGTCGCCGCCATCCTGGGCCGGCGTGTCGCTGGGCAGAGGCATGGCCGCGCCGCCGCCCACCGTCTTCAGATTGGTCATCACCTCGGCGACGTTCAGGGCGCGGCCGTGATGATAGAAGATGCCGTGATTGGCGCGCGCCGCCGCGGGAAACAGCGCCGCCGCATTGGCTTGCGGGCGGGTCGTCGCTGTCTGGATCAGATCGGCGGCGCCATCGGGCCCGAGAAAGTGCGCGGCATAGAGCTCGCCCTGCGTCGGATCGCGGCCGATACGGCCCTTCAGATAGGCGGCATGCCCCGCGGTCATTTCCGCGGCCATGGTCGCGTTGGCGTCGGGATTATAGCGCAGGCTCAGGACCTGTTTGCGGATCTCGGGATCGTTGACGTGATAGCGGCCGTCGCTGCCCTTGGTGATCTGGGCGGCATAGGCGCCGTAGCCGTGCTTGGGGCCGGCATTTTTCAGCATGCCCAGCCAGGTCTGGTCGATAAACTGGAACAGCCCCGCCGCCGACGAAGTGCGCGCATGGGCGTTGGGATTGAGCGAGCTCTCGCGCTGGGCCGCCTTCATCAGATAGCTGAAATCGACCCCGGTCGCCGCGGCGGCACGTTGCAGCGCGCCGACGACGCCTTGCGCGCCGGCTTGAATCGTGGAACCGACTTGGTCCGCCATCTGGGCCACGGGATTGGCCGGGGTACTCTGCACTGTCAGCTTCATGCGGCAAATTTTGCCGCATGTATGGTTAATTTATATTAAAGACTTCGCCGCAGCCTGACACAAAGGCCGCTCAGGCAAAGCGTTGCGGGTCATAAATATCGGCGTCGGGACGCGCTTCGCCAGCCAGGCGGTCGAGAATCACACCGGCCGCATAGGGGGCGAAGACATAGCCGTTACGACGCATGCCGGTGGCGACCCACACGCCCGATGCCGTATCCAGGCCGATGAGCGGCCAAGCGTCCGGCGTCGAGGCCCGGATGCCGGTACGAGGCGTCGCCTCGTCAAGCGGCAGATCGGGAAACAGGCCGGCGGCGCGCGCCTTCAGGTCGGCAACGACCGCCGGGTCGACGACAAGGTCATCGCGCCCCACTTCCATCGAGGCGCCAAACTTGGCCGAGGCGCCGTAGTCGGCGAGATAACCCTTGGGCGAACGCGTCACGCCGGGCGCCCCCTGCCCCGGCAAATCGAACAGGTGGCCCTTGATCGGCGACAGCACGGCAAGGCTCGGGATGGTGTCAGAGAAGGCTTTGGAGGCCAGGCCGGCGGTGACTGCGACGTGGGACGCCCGCAAGACGCGGCCGTCGGCAAGGCTCACCGCGTTGGGCCCGATCGCCGCGACGTTGCCGCCTATGATTTGGCCATCCTGGGCGACGATCGTGGCCTCGAGCGCCCCGAGGACTGCCGTCGCTTCGACCAGCCAGTCGCCGGCGATCTCGGTTTCGCTGCCGTCGGCATCGACAAAGCGGCTGCGGGCTGCAGCCTGCTGACTGCGCAGCATGGCCTGGATCGTGGGCGGCCACGCACCCAACTGTTCGATCCAGGCGTCCTGCGCCCGCGTCAGGCGCTGCAGAGCATCGGGATGCGGATCTCCCTTGGCCTCCAAGGCCGGGGCAATCATGCCGGCGGCGACGCCGGAGGCCGTATCCGCGGCCGCGTCACGCGCAATTAAAGTGATAGCATATCCGCGCGATTGGGCGACGACGGCCAGGCACAAACCGACGATGCCGCCACCGACGATAAGGATCGATTTTTCAGGAGAAGCCATCGTTCTTGCCGGCGGGAAAACGGCCTGCGATGGTACCGTCTGCTGGTTTCGAACCAGCTACCTCCAGAGCCACAATCTGGCGCTCTACCAAGTGAGCTAAGACGGCATGCCATCGCAAGGGACGTGTCTGTAACGTGCCGGCGCGTGGCAATCAAGGGCGAAACGCAGAAAAAGGACATGAAAAAGCGCTCCGGCACAAGAACCGGAGCGCCTGGACGGTATATTCCCCGCCACAGCTTACGGGTCAGCCCAGTTGCCACTTCACCTTGGTCGTCTGCAGGACCGAACCGACCTTGATATTGCCGACCGTCGTATCGACACGGCCTTTTTCCTCGACCATCTTCACCGTCTGCTGGCCGAAACCGTAGCCCTTGGGCGTTTCGGAGACGAGGACGCAATGGACGCGGCCGGCCGTGTCGAGCACCGTGCACTGCACGCTGGCCGAACCTTCGACCTCGTTTTCGATGGCCCGCGGCGGATAATAGTCGGCCAGGGTATTGGCGTCCGGGAAGGCTTTCCAACGGGGTGTCACATCGACCGGCGGCGGTTCAGTGGTCACCGTCGGCCCCTGGATGACGGTCGTCGTCTCGACGACCGTGGTCGGGCCCTGCGGCTGATCCGTCTTGACCTGGGGCGGTAGAGGCAGGGTTTCGGTCTTGGTCAGCGGATCCGGCGTCTGGTGGACGATGACGTGATCGACCGGCTTGGGCTGTGTCGTTTGCGGCTTGGGTTGCGGCCTGTCGACCGAAACGACGATCGGTGGCCCTTCGGCGGGCGGCGCCTCAACCAGGGCATGGTCGAAATTCTGTTCAACCAGATAATAGACAAGGCCCGCATGAAGCAGGAGCGCGATGCCGGCGCCCCAATAGAAGGACCGCGGCAATTTGCGCGCGGCGGTGTCGATGAAGATCGCAGAGCGGCGGCTCGGCAGGGTATCGATCATGGTCATCCCTCCCCTGGAGATGGTGTTTACAACAACGGGGCAGAAGAGACGCGAACGCCCCCCGGCATGACGGAACAGGGTCCTTGGCCGGAAGCGCGGGCATCGCCTGCATCAAGAGTGAAAACGGATCGTTTCTGGCTAAGCTTCTTTACGATATAAAGTATCACTTCGTAAAATTGACACAATGGCCAAAGTGCCCTTGGGCCCAACCCGTAAACACGATTTCGTGTACGCTGGCAAAAAGCACAAAAAAAACACCCCGGTCGAAACCGGGGTGCTTCTTTTGCTTGGTTTGCCTTTTCAGGCGCCTTAGCCGAGCTGCCATTTGTAGGTGAACTTCTTGCGGGCACCGGCCTGCAATTGTCCACCAACCGACGACGGGTCGACGTGGGCGAAGCGAATGAACGCCTTGACGGTCGCTTGTCCGAAGCCATAGCCCTGCGGGCTTTCGCTCAGGATGTCGCACGACGTCACCTTGCCCGACTCGTTGATGGCGCAGTCGATCGTGACCGTACCTTCAACTTCGTTGTCCTGGGCCCGCGGGGGGTACAGGTCAGCCAACTGATCCGACTGCGGGTAGGTCCAGCGACCTTCCACGTAGTGCGGGGACGGCGGCGCCACGGGCGGCGGCGTACCTTGGTTCATCTGCGCCGGAGGCGCCGTGTACTCCACGTGCTTTTCCGCGGGAACGGGCGGCACGGGGATCGGCGGCGGCGGCGCAATGTCCGTCGGCGGCGTCACGCGCGGCTGCACCACGGGGGGCGGCGGCGCTTTCGGCGGCGGAGGCGGCGGAGCCACCAGGTCGACCTTCACCTTTTCGTCGTTGTACTTCTCTTCCTTGATCGCAAAGTGCGCCTGGATAAAGTAGTAGGCAACACCGATGTGAAGAACAGCCGCGACGCCAATCCCGGTCAGCAGGGATGCGGACGTACCCTTTTTCTCCGGCGGATCAAGGATAGGGTCCCGTTTTCTATGGGGAGTTTCATCCATATTGCTAAGACCCTCTACTGATTATTATCTTCCCCGACGAGAGCCACACTATAGAATCCGTTGTCCTGCAGCTTGTTCATGACTTTCATGAATTCGGCATAGCGGGTCTGCTTGTCGCAGCGGATGTATATGCGCTCCTGGTCGGGATCCCGCTGACCGATCTGGGTCTTGAGGTCATCCCCCAAGGTGTCCAGGTCGGTGGCATTGTTGCCAATGAAAAGGCTCGTGTCCTTTTTCAGCGAAATATAGACGGGTTTCGGTGGGCTCAGGGCAGGTTTGGCAGTGGCTTTAGGCAGCTTGACTTCAACCGACACAGTGGCGAGCGGAGCCGCCACCATGAAGATGATAAGCAAAACCAACATGACATCGACGAACGGGGTAACGTTGATTTCCGCATTCTGCTCGATGTGCAGTTTCGAGCCGCCGCCACTAGATAGCTTGGCTCCCATGTTGATTACGCCCCCTTGTCAAGCTGACGCGACAGGGAGTTCATCAGTTCCGCGACGAATTGTTCCGAGCGCGTGCCGTAGTTGGTGATCGCGGTGTTGAAGATGTTGTACATCACAACGGCCGGGATAGCGGCGATCAGGCCCAGGCCGGTAGCCATAAGGGCTTCGGCGATACCCGGCGCGACGACGGCCAGGTTGGTGGTGTGCGAGTTCGAGATACCGATGAACGAGTTCATGATACCGTAAACCGTACCGAACAGACCGACGAACGGACCGGTCGAACCGACCGAGGCCAGGAACCACAGACCACCCGACAGGCGCTTGGCCAGGCCGGCTTGG
>FTCT01001132.1_pt1 | contig 10777 bp, 8 predicted proteins | sample 1658881 | NCBI WGS metagenome assembly FTCT01 (sample SAMEA3914864, study PRJEB12502) | metagenome | biome: forest; material: soil | place: USA | collected 2012-03-12 | depth 0.3 m | reverse complement strand
CTGGCCTACAACTGGCGTTCGAAGTTCCTGACCAACAACCTCGATTGCTGCATCGGCATGCCGATCTACCAGAAGGCCGCCGGCTATCTGGACGGCTCGATCCGCTGGTCGCTCAACGACCAGATCGAAGTGTCGCTGGAAGGCTCGAACCTGCTCAACACCACCTCGGTGTTCCAGCAGCAGGTGTTCGGCGACAGCGGCCTGACGCCTGGAGCCAAGGCCGTGACCAAGGACACGGGCTGGATCCGCAACGACCGCCGCGTTCAATTCGGCGTGCGGGTGAAGTACTAATCGCCGCAAGGGTTTGCGCCGCCGCCATCTTCCCTGCGGCGGCGCAGGCTCTTGGGCACGAGATCCGACCATGCGGACAGACGAAAACAGAGCGGCCCTGAAGGTCGTCATCGTCGGCGGAGGAACGGCGGGATGGATGTGCGCGGCCGGCATGGCCCGCCTTCTGGATCCCCGCGACTACGCCGTGACGCTGATCGAGTCCGACGAGATCGCCACGGTGGGGGTCGGCGAGGCCACCCTGCCGCACATCAAGACCTTCAACGACCTGCTGGGCATCGACGAAGTCGAGTTCATGCGCCAGACGCAGGGCACGTTCAAACTGGGCATCGAGTTCCGCAATTGGGGCGCTAAGGGCGCGCGCTACGTCCACCCGTTCGGCACGTTCGGCGAGCCGTGGGCCGGGGTCGACTTCCAGCACCACTGGGCGCGCGCCCGACTGAACGGCCTGAACCCCGCGCCGCTGCAGGACTATTCCTACGCCGTGGCCGCCTGCCGGGCGAACGCCTTCGAGTTTCCGAACGAGGACAGCAAGTCCATCCGTTCGACCTATGCCTATGCCTACCATTTCGACGCCGGCCTCTATGCCGCCTATCTGCGGCGGTGGTCGACCGCGCGCGGCGTGACCCGCATCGAGGGCATGGTCACCGACATCGCCCAGGACGGCGAGAGCGGCCATGTCACCGGCCTGGCGCTGCGGTCCGGCCAGAAGATCGAAGGCGACCTCTTCATCGACTGTTCCGGCTTCCGCTCGCTGCTGTTGGGCGGGCTGATGAACGCCGAGTGGGAGGACTGGAACCCGTGGCTGCCGTGCGACCGCGCCCTGGCCGTGCCTTGCGACCGGGCCGGCGAGTTCTCGCCCTACACCCGCTCCACCGCCCAGGAAGGCGGCTGGATCTGGCGCATCCCGCTGCAGCACCGCACGGGCAACGGCTACGTCTTCTCCAGCGCCTTCATGGACGAGGAGAAGGCGCGCGATACGTTGCTGGCCCAGCTGGACGGTCCAGCCCGCGCCGAGCCCAAGCTGCTGCGTTTCGCCGCCGGCCGGCGCAAGCAGGGCTGGCGCAAGAACGTCGTGGCCATGGGCCTGGCCAGCGGCTTCCTGGAGCCGCTGGAGAGCACCAGTATCTTCCTGATCCAGGCGGCCGTGGTCGACCTGATCAACCTGATGCCGAGCAAGCAGACAGGCATGGATCCGCGTCTGTCAGCCGAGTTCAACCGGCTGTTCGAGATCCAGTACGACCGGATCCGCGACTTCCTGATCCTGCACTATCGCCTCAACCAGCACGAGGGGCAGCCGCTGTGGGACCACGTGCGGACCATGCGGATTCCGGACAGCCTGGAAGAGAAGCTGGCCCTGTTCGAACGGCGCGCCGGCCTGCCGGACTACAAGTACGGCCTCTTCTCGCGCGACAGCTGGCTGTCGGTGCTGGAAGGGCAGGGGCTCACGCCGCGCGCCTATGACCGCCTGGCCGAGACCATGCCGCTGGACGTGCTGGGTACAAAGCTGGCCGACCTGAAGACGCGGATCGACACGAACGTCGCGGCGATGAGTTCGCACGCCGACTTCATCGCCCGCTATGCGCCGGGCGAGGCCGAGGCGGCCCCGAAAGCCAAGGCGGCAGCGCTATGAGCGGCGCACCGAACCGGGTGGTGATCGTTGGGCGTGATGCGGCCCTGTGGCTGTCGGCCGCCGTGCTGCGCGCGGCTTTGGCGCCGGCCGGCGTGTCGGTCACCGCGATCGAGCTGCCCAGCCGCCTGACCCAGGCCAGCGTCCACGCCACGCTGCCGGCGCTGGAGGCGTTGCACAATCTGCTGGGCCTGGACGAGTCGAGCCTGATGGCCGGCGTCGGCGGGACCTTCGCGCTGGGCGCCAACTTCACCAACCTGACCGGCCAGGCCCCGGCCTTCTTCCACGCGCACGGCGCCCATGGCGCGCCGATCGATGGGCGGGACTTCTTCCCCTACTGGCTGAAGGCGCGCGGCCTGGGCCTGAACGCCGAGTTCGCCGACTTCTCGCTGATGGCCGCCGCCGCCAAGCATGGCCGGTTCGTGATGCCTGACGAGGAGACCGAGATCTTCGGCCGCGCCGACTATGGCTACCACCTGCCGGCCCTGGCCTATGCCGGGACGCTGAAGAGCCTGGCGGTTCGCCGGGGCGTCGAGGCGTATCAGGCGCTGAGCGTGGGCGTCCAACGAAGTGAATCCGGCGACGTGGCCGCCATCGATCTGGGCGAAGGCCGCTGGATCGCGGGCGACCTCTTCATCGACGCGACGGGCATCGAGGGCCTGCTGATCGGCGGCGCGCGCGAGTCCTGGCGTGACGCCTTCCCGTCCGATCGTGTAATGACCGCGCTGGCCCCGTCCTTCCCGTCGATCCCGGCCTATGCCGAGATCCGGGCCTGGGCGCGAGGCTGGACGGCCCTGCATCCGACCCAGAACCACACCCACATCGTCCAGGTCTACGCATCCGATCTGTGTACGGATGAAGAGGCGCTGCAGGCGGCTTCGGCGGCGTCCAGCCTGCCGGTCAAGGACGCCGCGGTGCGGATCTCCGATCCCGGTCGCCGCCTGTCAGCCTGGACCGGCAACGTCGTGGCGATCGGCGAGGCGGCCTGCGCCTTCGATCCGCTGCTGGATGTGGACTTGCACGCCATCCAGATGGGTCTGGTCCAACTGCTGGCCCTCTTCCCGGTCTCCAGCGACTGGACCTATGAGCGTCGCGCCTATGACGCGGCCATGCGCGAGCAGTTCGAGCGCGTGCGCGACTTCCAGCAGGGCCACTACGCCCTGAACCGCTACGGCGCTTCGGACTTCTGGACCCGCGCCCGCCAGGCGCCGGCCTCGCCCGAGTTGGCCCAGCGCCTGGCCTTGTTCCGCGCCCGAGGCGAGATCGCGCCGTTCGAGCACGACAGCTTTTCGCACGACAGCTGGCGGGCGCTGTTCGTCGGCCACGACCTGGTCCCCGACAGCCACGCCCCGATGATCGACGCGACCGCGCCGGAGCTGATGAAGCACGAGTTCCGCCGGATCCTGACCTTCATCAAGGACCAGGTCGAACGCCAGCCGACCCACGACCTCTATCTGGAAAGCTTCTGCGGCCGCGTTCCCCCGGAGCCGGCGCATGGATAGCGGCCTGGTCCTCGACCCTATCCTGAGCCTGGAAGCCCTGCCGCGCGTGGCCGCGGTCGCCGCGCCGTCGCCGGACGCCTTCGAGCGCCTGGTCGCGGCCGAGGCCCCAGTGGTGATCAAGGGCCTGGCCGACGCCTGGCCCGCCCTGGCCGCCGGTCGCTCAGCAGGCGCCATGAACGCCTACCTCAAGGCCATGGACAGCGGCCTGCCCGGTCCGGTCATGGAGGCGCCGGCCTCGACGAACGGCTGGTACGCCTACGGCCCCGACATGCGCGAGTTCAGCTTCTCCAAGCGCAACGCCGGCATCAGCCAGACGCTGGACCGTATCGAGGCCCTGCTGGGCCAGCCGGATGCGCCATTCGTGGCCATCCAGATGCTGCCGCTCTCCACGCACATGCCCGAGTTCGTGCGTCAGAACCCGATGCCGCTGGTTTCGGCCAAGGTGATGCCGCGCCTGTGGGTCGGCGGGCCGCTGCGGACCCAGACCCACAACGACCGCGACCACAACCTGGCGGTCGTGCTCTCCGGCCGCCGCCGCTTCGTGCTCTATCCGCCCGAGCAGGTGTCGAACCTCTATGTCGGCCCGCTGGAGAACCCGCCGCCGCTGTCGCTGGTCGATCCGGAAGCGCCGGACCTGGCGAAGTTCCCGAAGTATCGCGACGCCTACGCCGCCGCCCGCGTGGCGTGGCTGGAGCCGGGTGACGCGCTGTTCATGCCCAAGCACTGGTGGCACCACGTCACCTCGCTCGAGCCTTACAACGCCATGGTCAACTACTGGTGGGGCGACACGGCCGTGGGCCTGGAGCGGCCAGTCGACGTCTTCCAGATCGCCCTGCTGGCCCTGAAGGACCTGCCCGAGGGTGAGAAGGCCTACTGGCGCGAGATGTTCGCGACCTACGTCTTCGGCGATCGCGGCGAGGCGACGGCGCACATCCCCGAGGCCCTGCGCGGCGCGCTCGGCACGCTGAGCCCCGCCCAGCGCACGGCCCTGAAGCAGCAGCTGAAGATGGCCGTGCTGAGGTCGCCGACATGAGCGTCCTGGCTGTCGTAAAGCCCCTGCTGCTGGGGCCGAACATCAGCGTCCGCCTGCGCAGGATCGGCGCCGAGCAGCAGCCCCTGCTGGTCGTCGACGACGTGCTGGCCGATCCGTGGGCGATGGTCGACGCGGCCCGCGCGGCCGCGTTCTACCGCCCGCCGCATACGAACTATCCGGGCCTCAACGCCAATCTGCCGGAGGCCTACTACCGCACGGTGGTCACGGCCCTACGTGGGCCGATCGAGGCAGCGTTCGGGGTGTCGGCCAGTGCGGTCCTGAAGTTCTTCGGCTTCTTCGCCCTGGCCACCACGCCGGTCGAGGCCGCGACGCCGGTGCAGACGATCCCGCACCTGGACGCGCCCGATCCGAACCGCCTGGCGATGGTCCACTATTTCTGCCGGGGCGACTTTGGCGGCACGGGCTTCTTCCGCCACGAGGCCACGGGCTTCGAGTCGGTCGACGCCTCGCGCACCGACGCTTACGCCGCCGCGATGCAGGCCGAGTTGGCGCGCGACCGCCGCGCGACCTTCGCCGGCGCCGACACGCCCGGCTATGCGCTGATCGACCAGGCCGACGCCGTCTTCAACCGCCTCGTCGTCTATCGCGGCCATGTCCTGCACGCCGGCCTTTTGGGCCAGGGCGGCGGGGCGGCCGATCCCGCCAGCGGCCGGCTGACGGCCAACGGCTTTCTCGAGGCGGTGGAGTCCGGATAGCCCGCCGCGTTGCTTCAACCCAGTCGTCCGACCTTCGACCCGGCGCGGGCATCCAGCGCGCGTCCCGAAGACCCTGTTTGCGTTCGGCTGACCCCTGTTCGGGCCAGCCCAAGTCCTCCCCCCTGCGCCTCCGGCTCCCCTCCTGCGGAGCCGGAGCGCCCTTTTCGAAGAGAGACCGTTCGATGAGCTTCCGAACCCTCGCCCTGCTGGCCGCCCTGGCCTCTCCGGCGATCGCGCAGGCCGCGGAACGCGAGTGCGCCCAGTCGCCCGGCAAGGTGATCGAGGTGTGCGTCTTCACCAAGGACGGGCAGGCCTTCTACGAGGTGAACCGCGGCGGCAAGCCGGTGCTGGCGGCCGCGCCGATGGGGCTGACCTTCAAGGGCGAGCAGCAGGCGCGCTTTACCGCGATCACCGATGTCAAGCGCTCGGCGTCGGACACGACCTGGGAGCAGCCCTGGGGCGAACAGCGGGTCATCCGCGACAATCACACCGAGCTGTCGCTTGCCCTGACCGGCGACACGCCGCTGAACAAGAGCGTGGGCGTCACCTTCCGCCTGTTCGATGACGGCCTGGGCTTCCGCTACGCCTACACCTCGGTCCCGGCGGGCCAGAATGTGGCGGTCACCGACGACCGCACCGAGTTCAAGCCCGTCGGGGTCTATGACGCCTGGTGGTACGAAGGCTGGGGCCAGGAGCGCGACGAGTATCTGTACAAGCAAACCGACGCGCGCCGGATCACCTTGGCCGAGACGCCGCTGACCATGCGCGAGCAGGGCGGCCTGCACCTGTCGTTCCACGAGGCGGCCCTGGTCGACTTCCCCTCGATGCTGCTGGCTGGCGATGGGGCGGGGACCTACAAGGCCCGCCTGATGCCGTGGCAGGACGGGACCCTGGCCAAGAAGACCGGCCCGTTCACGACGCCGTGGCGCACCGTGCTGATCGGCGACAGCGCCGGCGCCCTGGCCGACAGCCGCATCGAGTTGAACCTCAACGAGCCCAGCAAGATCGCCGACACCTCGTGGATCAAGCCGGGCAAGTTCGTCGGCGTCTGGTGGGAGATGCACTTGAACCGCTCGACCTGGGGCAGCGGTCCGATCCACGGCGCCAACACGGCCAATGTCGAGCGCTATATGGACTTCGCCGCCAAGTACGGCTTCGACGGCGTGCTGGCCGAGGGCTGGAACCTGGGCTGGGACGGCGACTGGATCGCCAATGGCGACAAGTTCAGCTTCACCAAGGCCTATCCGGACTTCGACATCAAGGCGATCACCGAGTACGGCCGCAAGAAGGGCGTCAAGCTGATCGGCCACAATGAGACCGGCGGCGGCGTGCCCAACTACGAGGCCCAGCTGGAAGACGCCATGAAGCTGTACGAGAGCGTCGGCGTCTCGCAGGTCAAGACCGGCTACGTCCACCACGCCGGCGACATCATCGACCAGAACGGCGAGAAGCAGTGGTTCGCCGGCCAGTACATGGTCCGCCACAACCTGCATGTCGCCGAGGTGGCCGCGGCGCATCACATCGCGATCGACGCCCACGAGCCGGTCAAGGACACGGGCCTGCGCCGCACCTGGCCCAACATGATCGCCCGCGAAGGCGCGCGCGGGCAGGAGTACAACGCCTGGGGCGACCCGACGAACCCGCCCGAGCACGTCACGATCATCCCGTTCACGCGCATGCTGTCGGGGCCGATGGACTTCACGCCGGGCATCTTCGATGTGGCGCACGGTAAGACCGACGTGACCAAGCGCGCCCAGTCGACCATCGCCAACCAGCTGGCGCTCTATGTCGTGCTCTACAGCCCGATCCAGATGGCCGCCGACCTCTTGGAGAACTACGAGGCCCGCCCGGACGCCTTCCAGTTCATCCGCGACGTCGTCACCGACTGGGAGACCTCCAAGACCCTGCAGGCCCGGATCGGCGACTATGTGGTCGTGGCCCGCCAGGCGCGGGGCGGCAAGGACTGGTTCCTGGGCGCGGTGACCGACGAGGAAGCCCGCAAGCTGACCCAGAAGCTGGACTTCCTGGCGCCGGGCAAGCGCTACGAGGCCCAGATCTATCGCGACGGCCCGTGGGCGGACTACCGCAGCAATCCCGGCGCGGTGACGACCGAGAAGAAGATCGTCACCTCCAAGGACAGCCTGGACCTCGACATGGCCCCGGGCGGCGGGACGGCGATCCGCTTCAAGGCGCTCGACTAAAGTTTTTACGCAACACGTCGGGCGCTTGTTGAGAAACCGGCGCTCGACACCCTTCCAGGGCGTTGTCGGGCGGCTCGGCGGTCTATAAGCAGACCCCTTGCCGATCGCCGCGAGGCGCCGAGGAAGGGTTGCATGCCGAGTCCCCTGATGGCCGCGTTCAAGGACGTGGGAGACGGAATCCGTCTCGCGCCCCTGTGGTGGCGGCTCGGCCTGGACCAGACGGCGTCGCGCTTCCAGCGCTCGATCCTGGGTCCCTTCTGGATGGCCTGCAATCTGCTGGTCGTGGCCTTCGCCCTGGCCTTCCTGGTCAGCGCCCTGATGGGCGGCGACATGGCCAGGAACTATCCGCAGGTGGTGGCGGGCCTGCTGGCCTGGTCGCTGGTCGGGACCACGATCGCCGAGGCTCAGGCGATCTTCCTCTACAACGCCGGCCTGATGCAGAGCCAGCGCCTGCCCCTGACCTTCTACGTGTTCCTGCACGCCCAGAAGGCGGCGACGAACTTCTTTTTCCAGCTTATCGCCTTCTGGGCGATGATGCTGTTGCTGCACAGGTTCTCGGTCCCGCACTGGACGCTGCTGCCGGCCCTGGCCCTGATGCTGCTGATCGTCTGCTTTCAGGGCTTCATCATCGCCATTCCTTCGACCCGCTTCCGCGATGTGGCCTACATGATGAGCTACGTCGTCCAGCTTCTGTTCTACGTGACGCCCGTGTTCTGGACGGCCGACCACCTCAGCGCCAAGAGCCGCCGGATCGTCGACCTCAACCCGTTCGCCCACCAGGTCGATCTGCTGCGCGCCCCGCTGACCGGCCATGCGCCGGCCCTGATCGACTGGTACTGGACGCTGGGAACGGTCGGCGTCCTGGCCCTCGTCGCCCTGATCCTGCTGGCCAAGTTCGGCAAGCGCGTGGTCTTCTGGCTGTAGGAGCGGGCCGATGACCCACCAGATCAAGCTGACGAACGTCGACCTCGACTACTTCGTCTACAGCCTGCGCTCGCAGTCGCTGCGCAGCGCCGTGTTCAACCTCGCGGTCGGCGGCAAGATGTACAAGGCCGCCGGCGACGTCGCCGCGGTCAAGGCGCTGCACGACATCAATCTCGAGATCAACGAGGGCGACCGCATCGCCCTGGTCGGCCACAACGGCTCGGGCAAGACCACCTTGCTGAAGGTGATCGCCGGCATCTATTCGCCGACGCGCGGCGAGCTCAGCATCGACGGCGACATCACCTCGATGATCGCCATCGGCGCGGGCATCGACATGGAGGCCACCGGCCTTCGCAACATCCACAAGCTGGGCCTGATGCGTCGCCTGTCGCGCAAGGTGATCGACAGCCGCATCGACGCGATCGCCGCGTTCTCGGGCCTGGGCGACTTCCTGCACCTGCCGGTGCGCACCTATTCGGCCGGCATGCTGGCGCGCCTGATGTTCTCGGTCGCCACCGAGTTCGAGGCCGACATCCTGGTGCTGGACGAGTGGCTCAGCGCCGGCGACGCCGCCTTCGTGCAGAAGGCCGGCGAGCGGATGCACAAGATGGTCGAGGACGCCAAGATCATGGTCATGGCCACCCACGACCACGATCTGGTGCGCCGCGTCTGCAACCGCGTTTGCGAGCTTCAGGCCGGCCGCATCGCGTTCCTCGGCTCCACCGAGGACTGGTTGGCCTACCGGGATTCCCACGCCGCATGACTGTCACCGCCCGCCGCGTCGCCCACGAGGATATCCGGGGCGATGCTCCCAACGCCTGGCTGGAGCGCCTGAAGCGCTCGGTCGTCGAACGCGACCAGGATGGCCTGCTGTTTCCCGACTTCCCGTCGGCCGAGATCCAGCGCCAGTTCGTCGGCTCGGCCTACGAGGACGCCCTCGACGAAGCCGGCCGCTTCTACGCCTTCGCCCAGGAAAGCATGGGCGATCGGGCTTACAAGCGCAGCGAGGGCAAGGGCTATCTGGACTTCGGCTGCGGCTGGGGGCGCATTGGCCGCTTCTTCCTGCGTGACTTCAGGTCCGAGGACATGGTCGGGGTCGACATCGATCCGGGCATGGTCGAATTCTGCGCCGGGGCCAACCTGCCGGGCAGTTTCGAGACCCTGCTGAACGGTCAGCCGCTGCCCTATGCCGACGGAAGCTTCCGCCTGGCCACGGCCTATTCGGTGTTCACCCACCTGCCGCCGCACCTGTTCCGCGCCTGGCTGGCCGAGCTGCTGCGCGTGCTGGCGCCGGGCGGCCTGCTGGTCTTCACGGTCGAGCCGCCGCGCTTCCTGGACATGCTGGAGAGCACCGACGCCAGCTCGCCCAACGCCTGGCTGGCGGCTCTGTCGACCCACAAGCCGCGCCTGCCGCAGCTGCGCGAGGACCTGACCAAGGAGGGCATCGCCTATCTGGCTTCGGGCGGCGGCGATTATCGCGAGCCGGACGTCTATGGCGAGACCGTGGTGACGGCCAAGTTCGTGGCCAGGGAAGCCGCGCCGCACGGCGGCGAGGTGGTGCGCTATGTCGACGATCCGGCCCGCTTCTGGCAGGCCGCCGTGGTCATTCGCAAGCAGGACCCAAACCGTCCCGAGGGCGTCCTTGGCCGCCTGCTGGCCCGTCTGACGGGCAAGGCATGAGCCGTCTGCCGCCCGGCCTGAAGCCCGGTCGCGATGTCACGATCGCGGGCGTCGACGCGCAGGGGCGGACGATCCTGATCGGGGCTGGCGACGATCCGCAGCTGATCTGGACCCCGCCACGGGCCGAGAAGGCCGCCTTGCGCGCGGCCCGCACCGTGCGCATCGACGTGGTGCTGGACGCCGTGGACGGCGAGCTGGTCGGACCGGCGCTCTATGCCGACTGGGGCGACGGCTTTTCCGAGGATTCCTACGCCCGGCTGAAACAGGGACCCGACGGCTGGTTCGCCTCGCTGCCGGCGCGCAGCCGTCAGCTGGTGGGCGTGCGCCTGGATCCGTCCGAAGGCGCCTGCCGCTTCACGATCGGCGGCTTCTCGATCAAGCCGGCCGGCCATCTGGGCAAGGATCCGCGTGGCTGGAAGGGCGTGGCGATCCAGGCGGTCAAGCCGGCGCTGGGTCCGCTGCGCAAGCCGGTGGGCGCGGTCTGGCGCAAGGGGCGTGCCTTGCTCGAAGACGCCCGGACCAGCCGCGCCAGCACGGGCGATGCGGGTCCTGTACGCGAGACCTACACGCACGCGATCCAGGTCTCGAAGAACCTGCGCAGCCCTCACTACGCCGCGCCGATCGCCGCGCCGATCCACGTGTCGCCGGACGCGCCGCGCGTCGTGGCCTTCTACCTGCCGCAGTTTCATCCGTTCCCGGAGAACGACGCCTGGTGGGGCAAGGGCTTCACCGAGTGGACCAACGTCTCCAAGGCCCAGCCGCAGTTCCTGGGCCACTACCAGCCGCGCCTGCCGGGGGACCTG
>FTCT01004332.1_pt1 | contig 10798 bp, 7 predicted proteins | sample 1658881 | NCBI WGS metagenome assembly FTCT01 (sample SAMEA3914864, study PRJEB12502) | metagenome | biome: forest; material: soil | place: USA | collected 2012-03-12 | depth 0.3 m | reverse complement strand
GTCCGCCGTGATCGTCACGCTGTCGGCCGAGCGCTCGCTGGGGCCGTGGAACACCGCCTCGATATTGTTGCCGTCCGGATCCCACAGGAACGCGGCGTAATAGCCCGGATGATAGGGCCGCTCGCTTGGGCCGCCATTGTCGCGCCCTCCGGCCGCCAGGCCCGCCGCGTGGAAGCGTTGCACCGTCTCCTGGTCCCTGGCCTGGAACGCCAGGTGCACATGCGTCGCTGGCTCGCCTGCGTCGATCCACAACTCGTCGGCGTCGAGATGGTGTTCATCCTCGCGGACCGGAACGCCCAGGACCTCCAGCACGGCGCGATAGAAGCGCTTGGTCGCGTCCAGATCGCGGGCGCGCAGGTGGATATGATCGATCAGGCGGCCGCGCTGGACGTGCATGGCAGAGCTCTCCGGTTTGGCCAGCAACGCCCTTCGACGGTGATCGGTTTCGGTCCGCTTGACCCTCACGCCGCGTCAGACCTCAGTGCTTGGGCCATCGAGAGGGAAGGTTCGACGTGAGCGTCTACACGGTCAAACAGATGGCCAGGCTGTCCGGCGTCTCGGTGCGCGCGCTGCACCACTATGACGCCATCGGCCTGCTGCGGCCCCGCGCTGTCGGGGCCAATGGCTATCGCTACTACGACCGCCAGGACCTGCTGCGCCTGCAGCAGATCCTGTTCCACCGCGCTCTGGAGACGCCGCTGAAGGACATCCAGGCCGCGCTGGACGATCCGGGCTTCGACCTCGCCGCCGCCCTGCGCGCCCATCGGACGCGCCTGGCCGGAGAGGCCGAGCGCTACGCCCGGCTGGTGGACGTCGTCGACCGCACCCTCGCCGACCTCGAAGGAGAGAAGACGATGGATGACGACAAGCAGCTGTTCGACGGGTTCACGCCGGAGAAGCAGGCCCGGCATGAGGCCTGGCTGATCGAGCGCTATGGCGACGACGGGGCCGGGCAGGTCATCGCCGGCGCCAAGGCGCACATGGAGAAAATGACCAAGGGCGACTTCGCCGCGCTCCAGGCCGAGGCGGCGGCGCTGGAAGCCGACATGGCCAAGGCGCTTAGTCAGGGCCTTCCCGCCGATAGCGACGCGGTGGGCGCGATCATGCGGCGTTGGTGGGCTTGGGTCGGCAAGGGCTGGAACCGCGAACCGACGACGGAAGCCTTCGCGGGCCTGGGGCGGGTCTATCTGGAGCACCCGGACTTCACGGCGCGCTACGAGGCGATCGCGCCGGGGCTGACGGAGTATCTGGCCGAGGCGATGCGGGCGTATGCATGGGGCGAGCGGCTTAGCTGAAAACGCTAAACTCGTGTCATCCCGGAAGCGCCGCAGGCGCTATCCGGGACCCAGGGGCGGCGCGCACCGCGCTTCGTCACCCCTGGGTCCCGGCTCTACCCCCGGCTTTCGCCGGGGGTCCGGCCGGGATGACACGGAGACGTGGGCGTTGGGAATGAACCGCTTCACCGCCGCCCGAACAGCTTCTCGATATCGGCCAGCTTCAGTTCCACGTACGTCGGGCGGCCGTGGTTGCACTGGCCGGAGTGGGGCGTGGCTTCCATTTCGCGGAGCAGGGCGTTCATTTCGGCGCCGTTCAGGCGGCGGCCGGCGCGGACGCTGCCGTGGCAGGCCATAGTCGAGCAGACCTCTTCCAGGCGCTCCTTCAGGGCCAGGGCCTGGCCGTTCTCGGCCAGGTCGTCGGCGATGTCGCGGACCAGGGCGGCGGCGTCGGTCTTGCCCAGCAGGGCCGGAGTCTCGCGCACCAACACCGCGCCGGGACCGAAGCTCTCGATGACCAGGCCCAGCGACGCCAGCTCCTCGGACCGGGCGACGACGCGCTCGGCCTCGGCGGGGTCGAGGTCCACCACCTCGGGCAGCAGCAGGGTCTGGCGGGCGACGCCGCCGGTGGCCATCTCGCCCTTCATGCGCTCATAGACCAAGCGCTCGTGAGCGGCGTGCTGGTCGACGATGACCATGCCGTCGCGGGTCTGGGCGACGATGTAGGTCTCGTGTACCTGGGCCCGGGCCGCGCCCAACGGGAAGTCGACAGGGTCGAACGGCGCCGCGGGCGCGTAGTCCGGCGCGGGGCGGTCCTCGAAGGCGACCGACGTGTAGGCTTCGCGCACCACCTCGGCGAGTTCGCCGCCAAAGCTGGGCGCGTAGCTCGGTTCGACCCGCGCCGAGACCTCGTTCAGCCCCGGCAAATCCATCGGGCGCTGGGTCGGCGGCGTCCAGCCGCCCTCACGCCAGGCCGAGAAGCCGGCGGGAGAGGGACCCCCTTGATAAGAGTTGGGCTGATACCCCGGGAACGGGCTCTGCTGGGCGCGGATGCTGTCCAGGGCCTGGCTGGCTACGGTGGTCGAGGCGCGGTGGCCGGCGCCGGCCAGGGCGTGGCGCAGGGCCCCGACGATCAGGCCGCGCACCAGGGCCGGATCGCGGAAGCGCACCTCGGCCTTGGCCGGGTGGACGTTGATGTCGACCTCGGTCGGGTCCAGCGTCACGTAAAGCGCCGCCGTCGGGTGGCGGTCCCTTGCGAGAAAGTCGGCATAGGCCGCGCGCAGGGCGCCTTGCAGCAGCCGGTCGCGCACCGGGCGGCCGTTGACGAACAGGTACTGGTGGGCGGCGTTGCCGCGATTGTAGGTCGGCAGGCCGGCGAAGCCTGACAGGCGCACGCCGTCGCGCACCTGGTCGATCTCTATGGCGTTGTCCTGGAAGTCGCGACCCAACACGGCGGCCAGGCGCGCCAGGCGGCCCTGCGGTCCAGGGTGCTCGGCCGGCAGGCGCAGGATGCGGCGGCCGTCGATGTCCAGCGAGAAGGTGATGGCCTCGTTGGCCATGGCCTGGCGCTTGATCTCTTCGGTGATCGCCAGGGCCTCGGCGCGCTCGGACTTCATGAACTTCAAGCGCGCGGGCGTGGCGTAGAAGAGGTCGCGCACCTCGATCCGCGCGCCGTGCGGGCCGGGGAAGGCGGCGGGGGCGACCTCGCCGACGCTGCCGCCCTCGACCAGGATCGAATGGGCGTCCTTCGAGTCCTTGGCGCGCGAGCTGATCGTCAGCCGCGCCACCGAGCCGATCGACGGCAGGGCCTCGCCCCGGAAGCCCATGGTGTGGATGCGCAGCAGGTCCCAGAGGCCGTCCTCATCGGGGGCCAGCTTGGACGTGGCGTGGCGCTCGATGGCGACCGGCAGCTCCTCGGCCGACAGGCCGCAGCCGTCGTCGGCGACGAGAATGCGGGTCAGGCCGCCGCCGTGGGCCTCGACCTCGATCCGGCTGGCGCCTGCGTCGATGGCGTTGTCGACCAGCTCCTTGATGGCGCTGGCCGGCCGCTCCACCACCTCGCCGGCGGCGATGCGGTTGACGGTTTCAGGCGGGAGACGGCGGATCGGCATCAGACGGACTTTCGCGAGGCAGGCCGGAGCTGAAGCGCCAGCATTGCAACTCCTTAAGTTGACCGGGCCAGCCGGTCGGCCAACGAAGGGGAGATCGTCGAGTTTAGCTCGATTCCGCCGTCGTTCGAGGACACACAGATAGTGACGCCCAGCCGTTTCGCCGCAGTCTCCGCGCTCGTCCTGTCCCTGGCCTGCGGAGGTTCGGCCTGGGCTCAGGCCAAGAACGAAGTCTCGATCCACCAGACCGCGCCCGTCGACCTGCACCCGGTCGACAGCCAGGCCAATCTGGTCGAGGAGCTGATCGTCAACGCCCGCCTGCCGGGGCCGGCCTGGTGGAAGGTCAGCGACGGGGACACCACGGTCTATGTCCTGGGCGTACCGGCCCTGACCACGACCAAGCTGGTCGCCGACGAGTCGGTGCTGCGCCGCCGCCTGGACGGGGCCAACGTGCTGATCATGGGTCAGGAGGCCGATGTCAGCGTGGTGCGGCTGATCGCGCTGGCGGTCGGCGGCCGCAAGCTGTTCGTCATGGACCACCCGATGCGCCAGACCCTGCCGCCCGAGCTGCGCGCCCGTTTCGAGGCGCGGCTGAAGATCATGAAGGAGAAGCCGGACGCGATGGACGACATCAAGCCCGCCTTCGCCGGCTTCCTGGTCGCCAACGCGCAAGAGGGCGGCAACGTCTCGATCAGCCTGGGCGGCGTCACCGACCGCATCCGCGAGATCGCCAAGAGCAAGGACCTGGCCAAGCGGCCTCGGATCGAGAACCTGTCCGACTACAGCCTGGTCGGCGCCGTCAAGGCGCTGGCCACCGCGCCCGAGCCGCTGCAGGAGCTGTGCCTGGACGCCGGCCTGCGCCAGGCCGAGAACGGCGAGGGCGGCATCAAGGCCACGGCCGAGCGCTGGGCCAGGGGCGAGGTGCGCGAGGTGGTCGCCGCCGATCGCGGCTTCCAGCGCTGCCTGGCGTCCACGCCCTCGATCGCCCGCGAGCTGAACGAAGGCCGCGACGATGCGGTCGACGCGATTGCTCGGGCGCTGAAGACGCCGGGCAAGGCGGTGGCGGTGATCGAGCTGCGGGCGCTGCTGGCCCAGGACGGCGTGCTGGACCGCCTGCGCGCCAAGGGCTTCACCGTGACGGCGCCGGAATGAGCCGCCGCCTCGTCCTCGCCGGCGCGGTCCTGGCCCTGCTGGCCGCCGGCGGCGCGCGCGCCCAGGCGCCCTCCCAGGTCATCGACGACCCGCAGGCCAATGTGATTGAGACCCTGGTGGTCAGCGCCAAGCTGCCCGGACCGGCCTGGTGGCGCGTGTCGGACGCCGACACGACGATCTACATCCTGGGCGCGCCCGACGGCCTGCCCAAGGACCTGGCCTGGGACCGGTCGGTGCTGGAACGCCGCCTGGACGGCGCCTTCGCCGTGCTGACCCCGCCGGAGTGGCGCGCGGGCCTGCTGGACCTGCCCGCGCTGCTCAAGCTGCGCGGACGCCTGAAGGACGACGGCGACTGGGCTGGGCGCTCGCCGGCCCTGGCCGCGCGGCTGCGGCGGGCGTGGTCCGGCTTCGAGCCCAAGGACGCGGACGGCTGGAAGGGCTGGAAGCCGCTGTACGTGGCCATCCAGCTGAACAGCAAGGCCGACCGCCGCGCCCGGATGGAGACCATGGAGCCGGGCGACACTGTCCGCGGGCTCGCCCGCAAGCATCACGTCGCGGCCAGACCGGCAGAGGTTCGCAAGGCCATGCCGCTGCTGAAATTGCTGGTCCGGGACAACACCGACGAGGCGGGTCTGGTCTGCCTGTCCGAGACGCTGGACACGGTCGAGGCCGGGCCGGCGTCTCGCCAGGCGGCGGCTCAGGCCTGGGCCGAGGGGCGGGTGAAGGCGGTGCTGGCCGCGCCGCGCAGCGCCGAGCGCTGCCAGCTGCTGTTGCCGGGCGTGGCCGACGTCAAGCGCCAGTCGGCGGACGACGAGGTCGCGGCGCTGACCAAGCTGCTGGAGACGCCCGGCCACGCGGTCGCGGTCTATCCGATGCGCGGCCTGGTGGCCGAGGGCGGGGTGCTGGACCAGCTGCGCCGCCGCGGCATCACGGTGCGCACGCCGGGGGACGGTTAGGCCTCAGGCCGGCTGCTTGCTGGCCAGGCTGGCCTTGGCCCGGGATCCCGCGAGCAGGCGGGTCTCGAGGCGCTTGAGCGGGCCGCGCAGGGCCAGGGCGGGCTTCTCGACGAAATGCCAGGAGATGGCGGCCAGCAGGATCGTCAGCGGCAGCGCGGCGGCGATGTTCCAGCACCACTCCCGGAAGGCCGGGCTCATCAGCTGGGTCATCGCCTGCTGGATCGGGAAGCCGAACAGGAAGATGCCGTACGAATAGTCGCCGTGCTCGGTCAGCCCGGACGGCCGCGGCCGCGTCAGGCCTAGCCAGACCGTGAGATAAGCGGCGAGCGGCGGGACCAGATAGTCGGTCGCCGGGTGGATCAGCACGGCCAGGGCCAGGACGCCGGCGGCGATCCCGAGGCGTGGCGAGTGCGGGATCCGGTCGCGATAGAGATGCAGGGTGATGCCGTACAGGAACGCCAGCACCAGGGCCGGACCGGGCGCGACAGGCGCGGGGTTCCAGCCCGCGCCGGCGGCGCTGATCACATAGTTCGCCGCCAGGATCAGGTTGAGCGCGACGACCACCAGCGCGAAGGCGCGCCGGCGGCGGTGCAGGCCCAGCAGGGCCAGGGTCGCCAGGGCCGTGTAGCACATCAGCTCGTAGGGCAGGGTCCAGAGCTGGGCGTTGACGGTGCGCGGCCAGGGATTGGCCTCGAACAGTCCGGGCAGCAGGTATTGGATGTCGCCGACGATGTTGAGGAAATAGCGCGGCAAGAGGTCGTCGCCGACATAGTCGGCCAGCGGCAGGCGGGTCATCAGCGGGCCCAGGATGAGGGTGGCCAGCACGGTCTCGAAGGCCAGGGCCGGCGCCAGGCGGATCACGCGCAGGCCGATGAACGAGATCAGCGAGCGGCAGCGATCCAGGCTGCCGGCGACCAGGAAGCCGCTGAGCGCGAAGAACATCGGCAGGATGATCGCGATGATCGGCCGCATCGGACCGTTCTCGACCGTCGTCGCGAAGCCAGGGCCATAGGAGACGTCCAGGCCATGGCTGCAGAGGACGGCGGTGGCCAGGCCCAGGCGCAGATAGTCGAAGCCGGTGGTGCGCCCGGCCGCCATGACGGCGTCCAGCGTTTTCGGAGCTGACGGGGCGCGGTTTGCGAGCATTGGGAAATTATGCGCGCAAAAGTAAATATTTTACCCGAAATGGGTTTGAAGGGGTGCTGGGTCCAAACGAAAACGGCCCGGAAGCATCGCCTCCGGGCCGTCGAATCTCTAGGATGTGGCTGGAGCCTAGAGGCCCGGCAGCTTGATGCCCGACTTCTTTTCGCGGCTGATGACCACGCCGCCGTCGCCGACCAGCTTCTTCAGGCGGGCCTCTTCGGCGGCCGCGTCGACTTCCACCGGGGCGTTGGCGCCCGAGGCGGCGGCGGTGGCCACGGTCGTCTTGGACTGGCCCTTCTTCCAGAACATCACCTTGCTGGCGAAGCTCTCGTCCTTGTGGGCCAGGTCGCCGTTCTCGTCGTCGACGACGAAGCGGATCAGCGGATCGGCCTTTTCCGTGCCGGCGCGAGCGACCAGCAGCTTTTCGCCTTCCGAGCGGCCGGCGGCGTTGCTCTGGCCGATCAGGGCGGCGCGGGCCGCGCTTTCAGGCTGCAGCTCCTGCGGACGCGGCTCGCCGGGCGCCGGCGGGCGCAGGGCGTAGTCGGGCGGCACGGCCAGCGGGGCCTTGCTGACGACGCGGAATTCGTCGGGAACCACCTTGCTCATCCCCAGGGCTTTCTGGGTCGATTGGCAGCCAGCCAGGCCGATCGCGGCCACGGCGGTCAGGGCGCTCACGGTCGCGACCCGATTGAAACTCATCAAACCATGCTCCAGCAGGCCGACCCCCGGCCCAAATTTCGGACGCTCTCGATACGACATCCCGGCGCGGGCGCCAATCTCCCACGCGAATGCGGCGTCATTCGGTCTGATGAGAGAGCTTCGTTTCCTCGGTGAACAGGCTGTCGGCCAGCAGCAGCGCCACCCCGACGGATATGGCCGAGTCGGCGACGTTGAAGATCCAGGGGAAGTAGAGGTGGCGCACGTCGATGAAGTCGACCACGGCGCCATAGATGACGCGATCGATCAGATTGTTGCCGATCGCCCCGCCGATGATCATGCCGATTCCCAGGGTCGGCAGCCACTTGTTGGCCTTGCGCGCCCACAGCGACAGGCCGATCACCACCACGGTCGAAAAGCCCGTCAGCAGCCAGCGGCCCCACTCGGGGTGACCACCCAGCAGGCCGAAACTCATGCCCCGGTTCCAGACCATGGTCAGGTCGACCGGGCCGGGCAGGGGCACGCTGCCCTTTGCCGGCAGGTCGACGCCGTGCAGGATCCAGAGCTTGCTGATCTGGTCCAGCACCACGGTGACGGCGGCGACGGCGTAGGCGATCCAGCCGAGGCGGGTGATTTTCAAGACCTTCTCCGTGTTTCCCTCCCCCTTGATGGGGGAGGGTAGGGTGGGGGTGATGCGGCGGTCGCCTCAGATGCGGCCGATGCCGTTGTCACCCCCATCCCCGGCCCTTCCCCCATCAAGGGGGAAGGGGGTTAGTTATGAGCCGCGTCCCAGTAGGCCACAGCTTCAGCGTCGCGAAGGCTAAGCTCCGGGTAGCGGGGATCGGTTCCCACCTCGGGCAGGATCCGCCACGAGCGGGCGCACTTGTTGCCCTCGGCCAGCTTCGGATCCACGGACACGCCCTTGACCTCTTCGGCCTGGAACGCGCCGCCTTCACCCGCGACGAGCTTGGCCGCCGACGTGCGGAACACCTCGGCGGCGTCCAGGCCGTCGAAGGCGGCCAGCAAATCCGCGTCGGCGACGTGGACCACCGGCGCGGCCTCCAGCGCCGAGCCGATCCGCTTTTCGCGGCGTTCGACTTCCAGGGCGCCGGTCACCACCGACATCACCGTCTCGACCTTGGCCCAGCGCGCGGCTTCGGCCTGGTTTTCCCACGCCGCCGGCGTTTCCGGAATCACCCGCAGGCTGTTGGAGCCCGCCTCGGGGAAGCGCGTCTGCCACGCCTCCTCCATGGTGAAGCTGGTCAGCGGCGACAGCCAGATGGTCAGGCGCTCGAACACATAGTCCAGCACCGTGCGATAGGCCCGGCGGCGCAGCGCGTTCGGCGCGTCGCAATAGAGGCTGTCCTTGCGGATGTCGAAGAACAGGGTCGACAGGTCGCCCTGGCAGAACTCGATCAGCGGCCGAATCACGTCGCTGAAGCGGTAGGCCTCATAGGCGGCGCGGACCTGGCCATCCAGCTCCCACAGGCGGTGCAGGATGTACTTTTCCAGCGGCGGGAAGTCGGCGTAGTCGGTGACGCGCTCGACCTCGTCGAAGCCGGCCAGGGCGCCCAGCAGGTAGCGCGTGGTGTTGCGCAGCTTGCGATACGCGTCGGTGGTGGTGGCCAGGATCGTCTTGCCGATCCGCTGGTCCTCCGAATAGTCGACCATCGCCGCCCACAGACGCAGGATCTCGGCGCCGCTTTCCTTGGTGATAGTCTGCGGCTCGACGGTGTTGCCCTTGGACTTGGACATCTTCTCGCCGTTCTCGTCCTGGGTGAACCCGTGGGTGAGAACCGCCTTGTAGGGCGCGCGACCGCGGGTGCCGGAGCCTTCGAGCAGGCTGGACTGGAACCAGCCGCGATGCTGGTCCGAGCCTTCGAGATACAGGTCGGCCGGCCAGTGGCTGTCGGCGCGGCCCTCGATCGTGAAGGCGTGGGTGCAGCCGCTGTCGAACCAGACGTCCAGGATGTCGGCGACCTTCTCGAACTGGTCGGCGTCATAGGCCCCGCCCAGGAAGTCGGTGTCGGGACGCGTGAACCAGGCGTCGGCGCCGCCTTCGCGGATGGCCGCCAGGATGCGAGCGTTGACCTCGGCGTCCATCAGCGGCGCGCCGGTGGTCTTGTCGACGAACATGGCCAGGGGCGTGCCCCAGGCGCGTTGGCGGCTGACCAGCCAGTCGGGACGCGTCTCGACCATCGAGCCGATGCGGTTGCGGCCGGCGTCGGGGTGGAAGGCGGTGTCGGCGATGGCCTGCAGGGCCGTCTCGCGCAGGGTCTTGCCGCCCAGGCTCTCGACGGCCTGGTCCATGCGGATGAACCACTGCGGGGTGTTGCGGAAGATCACCGGGGCCTTCGAGCGCCAGCTGTGCGGATAGCTGTGCTCGACGCGCCCGCGCGCCAGGAGGTTTCCGGCCTCGATCAGCTTGTCCATCACCGCGCCGTTGGCGGCCCCGAACTTGCCGGCCTTCTTGCCCTCGGTCTCGATGACCTTCAGCCCCGCGAACAGCGGCACGTGCGGGAAATAGGCGCCGTCGGGGTCGACGGTGTCGGGGATGGAGTCGAGGCTGTAGCCGCTCTTCAGCCACACCAGATAGTCGTCGGCGCCGTGGCCCGGAGCGGTGTGGACGAAGCCGGTGCCGGCGTCGTCGGTGACGTGGTCGCCGGCCAGCAGCGGCACGTCGAAGCCGAAGCCCCCATCGAATTGCGCCAGCGGGTGGGCGCAGATCAGGCCGGTGGGATCGACCGGCTCGACCCGGCGCCAGGTCGCGACTTTGGCGGCCTTGCGCACGTCCTCGGCCAGCTTGTCGGCGACGATCAGGCGATCGCCGGCCTTGGACCACGGGGCGAACTCGAGGTTCTCCTCCATGGCTTCCACCTCATAGAGGCCGTACTCGACCTTGGGGTTGAAGCTGATGGCGCGGTTGGCCGGGATGGTCCACGGCGTGGTGGTCCAGATCACCACGCTGGCGTCGTTAGGCGCCAGGCGGAAGACGTTGTCGCCCGCCGGATTGCCGGAGAGGGCGTAGTGCTCCTCGTCATAGACCTTGACCGGGAACTTCACCCAGATCGTGGGCGAGACGTGATCGTGGTACTCGATCTCGGCGTCGGCCAGGGCCGTGCGCTCGACCGGGCTCCACATCACCGGCTTGGAGCCGCGATAGAGCTGGCCTGAAGCGGCGAACTTGTGGAACTCGGCCACGATCGTGGCTTCCGAGGTGAAGTCCATGGTGGCGTAGCGGTTCCACCAGTCGCCCAGCACGCCCAGGCGCTGGAACTCGACCTTCTGGGCCTCGATCCAGCCGCCGGCGTATTCGCGGCAGCGGGTGCGGAACTCCTCGGCCGGGACCTCGTCCTTGCGGCGGCCCTTGGCGCGGAACTCTTCCTCGATCTTCCACTCGATCGGCAGGCCGTGGCAGTCCCAGCCCGGCACGTAGTCGACGTCGTAGCCCAGGGCGAAGCGCGAGCGGACCACGAAGTCCTTCAGCGTCTTGTTCAGGGCGTGGCCG
>FTCT01000768.1_pt1 | contig 10832 bp, 9 predicted proteins | sample 1658881 | NCBI WGS metagenome assembly FTCT01 (sample SAMEA3914864, study PRJEB12502) | metagenome | biome: forest; material: soil | place: USA | collected 2012-03-12 | depth 0.3 m | reverse complement strand
GACCTGCGCGACGTGGTCGTGACCAAGGAAAGCCGCTGGGACAAGATCTTGACCAGCAACGACAACTACGACCCCGACCGGATCGAGTACGACCGCGAGCAGCTGCGCAAGTTCTACCGCAACCGCGGCTATTTCGACTTCCGCGTCGTTTCGTCGGTGGCCGAGCTGGCGCCGGACAAGAACGGCTTCGCCGTCACCTACACGCTGGACGAGGGCGCCAAGTACAAGTTCGGCAAGGTCACCGTCGACACCGAGCTGAAGAAGCTGGACGGCAACCTGCTGGCCCAGATCCTGCCCATCCGCCAGGGCCAGCTCTACGAAGACGAAAAGATCGAGCAGGCGACCGACGCCCTGACCTTCGCGGCAGGCGCGGCCGGCTTCGCCTTCGTGGACGTGCGTCCGCGCTACGTGCCCAACCGCGAGACCAAGACCGTCGACGTCGTGTTCTCGGTCCGTGAAGGCCCGCGCGTCTACGTCGACCGCATCGACATCGTCGGCAACACCCGCACGCTGGACTACGTGGTTCGCCGCGAGCTGGAAGTGTCGGAAGGCGACGCCTACAACCGCGTGCTGGTCGACCGTTCGAAGAACAACATCCGCCGCCTGGGCTTCTTCAAGGACGTGAACATCGAGGACACGCCCGGCTCGGCTCCGGACCGCACCAACCTGCGGGTCAAGCTGGAAGAGCAGCCGACGGGCGAACTGTCGTTCAGCGCCGGCTACAGCTCGGTCGACAAGCTGGTGCTGGACGTCGGCGTCACCGAGCGGAACTTCCGCGGCCGCGGCCAGAACCTGCGCGCGCGCGTCTCGGTCGGTTCGCTGCGTCAGCAGGTCGACTTCGGCTTCAGCGAGCCGCGCTTCCTGGGCCGCAACCTGGTGGCGGGCGTCAACCTGTACACCTTCCGCTACGACCTGTCGGACTACGCGGCCTACGACACCAAGTCGGTGGGCGGCGACCTGCGCCTGGGCTTCCCGCTGACCAACGATTCGTCGATGAGCCTGCGCTACACGCTGCGCCGCGACCAGGTCAGCGTCGCCGACAGCCTCTGCACCAGCGGTTCGGTCTCGCAGATCCTCTGCCTGCAGCGCGGCGCCTACATCACCTCGCTGGTGGGTTACGGCCTGCGCCTCGACAAGCGGAACGATCCGATCAACCCGACCCGCGGCTGGTTCGCCGACCTGAACCAGGACCTGGCCGGCATCGCGGGCGACGTGAAGTACCTGAAGACCGAAGCCGACGCCGGCTGGTACTACGGCTTCACCAAGAGCCTGGTGTTCAGCTTCACCGGTTCGTTCGGCTACATCGAAGGCTGGGGCGGCGACAACGTCCGCATCAACGACCGCTTCTACAAGGGCGGCGACTCCTTCCGCGGCTTCGAGATCGCGGGTATCGGCCCGCGCGACATCTCGAGCACCAACAACTCGATGGGCGCCAAACTGTACGCCATCGGCACCGTCTCGCTGGACATACCGACGTTCCTGCCCGAGCAGTACGGCATCAAGGCCGCCCTGTTCAGCGACTTCGGTACGGCCGGCCTGCTTGATGACGCGGACCGCCAGAAATCCGCTGGCGTCTTCGACACCAACATCAAGGACAACCTGGGCCTGCGTGCCTCCGCCGGTATCTCGATCGACTGGAAGTCCCCCATGGGTCCCATTCGATTCGATATCAGCCGCATTTTGGCCAAGGAAACCTACGACCGAACCGAAACCTTCCGGTTCTCCACCTCCACAAGGTTCCAATAATCATGTCCAAGTTCCTGTCCGCGGCCGCCTCCAGCGTCGTCGCTCTCGCTATCGCGACCGCCGCTTCGGCCCAGACGGCTCCGGCCGCGCCGGCCGCCCCGCCGGTGACGCACGGTCCGGCGATCGCTGGCGTGTGCATCTTCTCGAGCCAGCGCGCAGTCGCCAGCTCGCAAGTCGGTAAGGCCGTCGACACGCGCCTGAAGACGATCATCCAGCAGGTCAACGCCGAGCTGACCACCGAGCGCACGGGCCTCGACAACGAAGCCAAGGCCCTGGACGCCAAGAAGGGCACCCTGGCCCAGGACGCTCTAGAGCAGCAGGCCGCCGCTCTGCAGGTCAAGGCCAACGCCTGGCAGCGCAAGGGCCAACTGCGCCAGAAGGAAGTCGAAGCGACCGAGCAGAAGGCGCTGGCCCGCGTCTATCAAGAGCTCGACACTCCGATCCGCCAGATCTACCAGTCGCAGAAGTGCAGCATCCTGCTGGACCGTGAGTCGGTGATGCTGGCCAACCCGGCCATGGACATCACGGACGCCGTGGTCGCCGCCCTCGACGCCCGCATCAAGACCCTGACGTTCGATCGCGAGCGTCTGGATCAAGTCCCGGGCGCTGGCGCGCTGCAACCGACCAACAAGTAAGCGAATCGTCTCCTTTGGGTTTACCTGGGGGAACGTTTCTGCCGTGAGGAGCCATGCCGGACCCGCGTTTCTTTGACAGCCTGGGTCCGGCAGCGCTTTCCGAGCTAGCCCGGGTTGGCGCCGCCGAACTGGCGGACGCCGCCCAGGGCGACCGATCGATCGTCCACGCCGCGCCGCTCGACGCGGCCGATGCTCTGGCGATCGCCTTTTTTTCCGACGCCAAGCGCAAGGACGCCGCCGCGGCCACCCAGGCCGGGGCCTGTTTCGTGCGCCCAGAGCATCGCGATTTCCTGCCGGCGACCTGCGCCGCATTGGTCACCAAGACCCCGCAGGCAGCCTGGGCCGCGGCGGCCAATCGCCTGCACGCGCCGCGCCGGCACGAGCCGTCCGCACCCGCCATCCACCCGGAGGCGGAGCTCGAGGACGGCGTCCTGCTGTCGCCGAACGTGGCGATCGGGCAGGGCGCGCGGATCGGGCGTGGCACGCGGATCGGCCCCGGCGCCGTTATCGGCCCGGGCGTGCTGATCGGGCGCGACTGCGTGATCGGTCCCAACGCGGTGATCGGCTTTGCTCTGCTGGGCGATCGCGTGTCGATCTCGGCCGGGGCGGTGCTGGGCGAGGCGGGTTTCGGCGCCGCCGTCGGTCCACGCGGCATGGTCGATATGCCTCAGCTGGGGCGGGTAGTGATCCAGGACAACGTCACGATCGGCGCCAACAGCTGCGTCGACCGGGGCGCGTTCACCGACACGACGGTTGGTGAGAACACCAAGATCGACAACCTGGTGCATGTCGCGCACAACGTCCGTGTAGGACGCAATTGCGTGCTGGCGGCCTATACCGGGCTGTCGGGCAGTACGATCGTCGGTGACGGCGTCGCCTTCGGCGGCAAGGCCGGCGTCGCCGACCACTTGAACATCGGCTCGGGCGCGAGCATCGGGGCCGCGGCTTCGGTGTTCAAGGACGTGCCGGAAGGTGAAACTTGGACGGGCTTTCCGGCGCGACCGCTCAAGCGGTGGCTCCGGGAGACCGCATGGCTGTCGCGCAATGCGGGCGGTCGAGGGACGAGGGGCTGACAATGAGCCAGAACACCGAGCAAACGGTGCAGACCGACATCGACATCGCGGAGATCCTGGCGCGCATCCCGCACCGCTATCCGTTCCTGCTGGTCGATCGGGCCGAGGCCTACACCCCTCACCAGTCGATCGTCGGCATCAAGTGCGTGACGATCAACGAGCCGTTCTTCCAGGGCCACTTCCCGGGCAATCCGGTGATGCCCGGCGTCCTGATCATCGAAGCCCTGGCCCAGACAGGCGCGGTGCTGATGAGCAAGTCCTTGGAGGTCGACACCGAAGGCAAGACCATCTTCTTCATGTCGGTCGACAACGCCCGCTTCCGCAATCCGGTGCGCCCGGGTGACGTGATCCGCATGGAAGTCGAGGTGGTGCGCGCGCGCTCGTCGATCTTCAAGTTCAAGGGCGTGGCCAAGGTCGGCGACAAGGTGGCCGCCGAGGCCGAGTTCGCCGCCATGGTGGTCGATACGGGACCCAAGGCATGACGATCCACCCCACCGCCATCATCGCGCCCGAGGCCAAGATCGCTTCGGACGTCGAGATCGGCCCCTACAGCATCGTCGGCCCCGACGTGACGCTGGAGGCCGGTGTCCGCCTGCTGTCGCATGTGGTGGTGGAAGGCGCGACGACGCTGGGCGAAGGCTGTGTTGTCCACCCGTTCGCCAATCTGGGCGGACCGCCCCAGCACCTGGGCCACAAGGGCGAGCGCACCGAGCTGCTGATCGGCCCGCGCAACATCATCCGTGAGCACGTGACCATGCATACGGGCACGGCCTCGGGCAAAGGCGTGACCACGATCGGCTCGGACGGCCTCTACATGGTCGGCTCGCACGTGGCCCACGACTGCTCGGTCGGCGACTTCGTGGTGCTGGCCAAGGGCGCGACCCTGGGCGGCCACGTGGCGATCGGCGACTACGTGTTCATGGGCGGCCTGGCCGCCGCGCACCAGTTCTCGCGCATCGGCCGCTACAGCTTCATCGGCGGCCTGGCCGCCGTGACCAAGGACGTCATCCCGTACGGTTCGGTGTGGGGCAACCACGCTCACCTCGAGGGCCTGAACCTGGTCGGCCTCAAGCGCCGGGGCTTCTCGCGCGAGACGATCAACGCCCTCCGCGCGGCCTATCGCCTGATGTTCGCCGACGAAGGCACCTTCCAGGAGCGCCTGGACGACGTGGCCGAGACCCACGCGGCGATCCCCGAGGTGATGGAGATCGTCGACTTCATCCGCGCCGACGCCAATCGGCCGCTCTGCCTGCCCGAGCGCGAGGTCTAGGACCCGTCATGCGCAAGCTGGGACTGATCGCCGGCGGCGGGAACCTGCCCGTCGAGCTGGCGGCCCGCTGCCAGGCCGCCGGCCGCGCCTTCGCCGTCATGCGCCTGAAGAGCTTCGCCGACCCGTCCCTGGCGCGCTATCCGGGCGCGGAGGTCGGCCTGGGCGAGTTCGGCAAGGTGTTCAAGGCGCTTCGGGCCGAGGGCTGTGAGGTCGTGTGCTTCGCGGGCAATGTCAGCCGCCCGGACTTCGCCGCCCTGATGCCTGATGGCCGAGGCCTGAAGGTGCTGCCCAGCCTGATCGTCGCGGCGCGCAAGGGCGACGACGCCCTGCTGCGCCGCGTGCTGGACGAGTTCGAGAAGGAAGGCTTCGAGATCGAGGGCGCACACGAGGTCAACGGCGAGATGACCTTGCCGCGCGGATGCCTGGGCAAGATCGCGCCCGCCGACCAGCACATGGCCGATATCGACAAGGCCCTGATGGTGGCGCGCGAGAGCGGCCGGCTGGACATCGGCCAGGGCGCCGTGGTCTGCGACGGCCTCGTCCTGGCCGTCGAGGCCCAGGAAGGCACCGACGCCATGCTGCGCCGGGTTGCCGATCTACCGGAAGCCATCCGAGGTTCGGCCGAGCGTCCCAAGGGCGTGTTGGCCAAGGCGCCCAAGCCAATCCAGGAGACCAAGGTCGACCTGCCCACCATCGGCGTCGCCACCATCCAGCGCGCCGCCCGTGCGGGCCTGGCCGGCGTGGTCGGCGAGACAGGCCGCCTGCTGGTGGTCGACCGTGAGGCGGTGATGGCCTGCGCCGACGACCTGGGCCTCTTCGTGCTGGGGGTCGATCCGCAGGGGCGGGCATGAAGACCTTGAAGGTCATGCTGGTGGCCGCCGAGGCCTCAGGCGACGGCCTGGGCGCCGGTCTGGCCAAGGCTTTGCGCGCTCGCCTGGGCGATCGCGTCACCTTCGTCGGCATCGGCGGGGCCAAGATGGCCGAGCAGGGCGTTCAGAGCCCCTTCGATATCGCCCAGCTATCGATCCTGGGCCTGCTGGAGGGGCTGAAGGCCTATCCGAGGGTCTTGGCCCGCCTGGAAGACGCCGTGGCCCTGGCGGCCCGGGAAAAGCCCGATGTGGCGGTGCTGATCGATAGCTGGGGCTTCAACATCCGTCTGGCTCGCGATCTGCGGAAGCTGGATCCCAATCTGCCGTTGGTGAAGTACGTCGCGCCGCAGGTCTGGGCCTATCGCGCGGGGCGGGCCAAGAGCTTGGCGGAGGCCGTCGACCTGCTGCTGTCGATCCAGCCGATGGACAAGCCGTATTTCGACGCCGTGGACCTGCCCAGCGTCTTCGTCGGCAACTCGGCCCTGGCCAAGCGCTTCGACCATGCCGACGGCGCGCGTTTACGGGCTGCGGTCGGGGCCTCGGCCGACGATCAGGTTCTGCTGGTCCTGCCCGGCAGTCGCCCGTCCGAAATCGAGCGCATCATGCCCGCCTTCGAGGACGCCGTGCGGCGCCTGAAGGCCGACCGCCCTGACCTTGTCGTCGTCATCCCGGCCGCCTACACGGTCGTGGAGGCCGTCAAGGCCCGCGTCGCCGGCTGGCCATTCCGCGCGCACGTGATCGAGGACGAGCAGCTCAAGGACGACGCCTTCGTCGCCGGCGACGTCGCCCTGGCCTGCAGCGGCACGGTGACCACCGAGCTGGCCCTGGCCGGTTGCCCCATGGTGGTCGGCTACAAGACCGGCGCGGTGACCTATGCCATCCTCAAGCGCTTGATGAAGCCACGCTGGGTGACGCTTTTCAACATCGCCGCCGACCGCGCCGTCGCGCCGGAGTTCCTGCAGGACGCCTGTGATGGCCAAGCGCTGGCCAACGCCATCGCCGAGCGCCTGGATGATCCCGAACTGCGTCGCCGCCAGGCCGCGGAGCAGGACGCGGCGCTCGACAAGATGGGGCGCGGCATGCCCGACCCGTCCGAAGCCGCCGCCGACGCGCTGCTGACCTTCCTGGAAGCCCGGGCCTAGGCGGCTTCCGCTGTCCGGCGCGTGGCTTGATCCAGGGCGCGCAGCAGTTCGCCGACATTGATCGGCTTGCCCACGTGATCGTCCATGCCCGCCTCCAGCAGGTGCTCCACCTGATGGCGCATCGCGTTGGCGGTCAGGGCGATGACGGGCGTGCGCGCCAGGCCGCCCTCCGCCTCCAGGCGACGGATCTCCTTCAGCGCGGTCAGGCCGTCCATGACCGGCATGTGGATGTCCATCAGCACCGCATCCCATGCGCCGCTACGCCAGGCTTCCAAGGCCTTGGCGCCATCGTCGACGATGACCGGCTCGATGCCGGCCTGACGCAGAACAGAGCGCAGCACCAGTTGGTTGGTCGGATTGTCCTCGGCGGCCAGCACGCGCAGTTCCGCCGGCGCATGAGGCGCGGCATGAGCCTCGGTCGGCGTGACGGCGGCGGCGACCTTGGGCAGGGGCAGGGCGACCGTGAAGGCGCTGCCTTCGCCGACGCGGCTGAACAGGGTGACGTCGCCGCCCATGTGGCGCGCCAGTTCGCGACAGATAGCCAGGCCCAGGCCTGCGCCGCCGTGGCGACGGGTGGCGATGTCGTCCAGCAGCACGAAGCGACCGAACAGGCGCTCCTGCTCATCTTCGGCCACGCCGGGACCGGTGTCAGCGACGGTCAAAACCAAAACGCCGCCGTCGAGTTCGGCGACGATCGAGACGCCACCGGCCTCGGTGAACTTCACGGCGTTGGACAGCAGGTTGTGCAGGATCTGTCGCAGCCGTCCGGCGTCGCCCAGATAGCTGCCTTCGGCCGCCGGAGCGATCTGCAGGTCGTGGGTCAGGCCCTTGCCTTGCGCGAGCGCCGCGAAGGTCTGTGCGCAGCCTTCCAGCAGCTCGCGCAGGGCGAAGGGCTCGGGTCTGAGTTCCAGTTGGCCGGACTCGATGCGGGCCAGGTCGAGGACGTCGTTCAGGACTTCGGTCAGGGCCTGGCCCGAGCGGCGTACGACGGTCAGGCGCTCGCGCTGCTCTGGCGACAGGGCGTCGGCGTCCATCACCTGGGCCATGCCCAGGATGCCGTTCAGCGGCGTGCGGATCTCGTGGCTCATGGTGGCCAGGAAGGCGGTCTTGGCGCGGTTGGCGCTGGCGGCCTCGGCCTCGCGCGCCAGGGCCAGGGCGGTGGCCTTGGCCATCTCGCGCACATCGGCTTCGCGCCGCAGGGCGTACTGGAGGACATAGGCGAAGAAGCAAAGGATCGCGATCAGCGACAGCGCTTGCGTCAGCAGGGACGTGCCGCCCAGCGTGATCCAGGCCACCAGCAGCACGTGCAGCACCAGCGCGCCCAAGGCGGCCGCGCCGATCGGGCGCGAGATGACGAACTCCGCCGTGCAGCTCAGGGCGACGGCGCCCATCATCGCCGCGCCGGCCAGCACCGAGGTGCGCTCTCCGTGGATAATCAGCAGGGCGGGCAGGGCGGCGTAGATGAAGGTGTAGGCCAGGGTGAAGACCGTCAGGCCCGCCTCCAGCCCGCGCGCCTCACCCTTTTGGGCGGCAACGGCCCGGCAGATCGCCTGATTGACGACGATGAGCACGGAAACGGCGGCCAGCCAGATCAGGCTGGTTCGCGGGCCGAGCCAAGCCATGGCTCCGGCGGCGGCCAGCAGCGTCATCGGCATGATGGACAGGAGATCGCGACGCCTGTGCTCGACGATACTCCGCCAACCCATGGTTCCGAACAGCCTCGCCGGCAGGGACTAAAATACGACGCCCACGTTGGTTCCCAAGTGTTCGGAAACGGTGAACGTCCAGCAGTTCATGTGGTCAAGGTTAACCGCTGGTTTACGCTCGCAGCCTAGGCTTCCAAGAACTGTCGCTGTGGAGCCGTCGTCGTGGCTATCGACCCGACCACGCCCGTGACCCCCATCCTTCCATCCGTTCCGGCTGGAGCCGCGCGGGATTCCGTCGTCGTGCAGGCGGTGGCGCGTCAGGCTCTCGTGAACGCCACCGCGCAATTGAGCGAGATCGTCGGGCGGTCTTCGACGGCCAATGTCCAGGCCGCCGGCAAGGCCGGAGCGCCGGTGGAGCAGGCGGGGCAAGCGTCCGCACAGGACGCCGGACAGGCCGCCGACGCGTCGACCGCCAAGGCCGCGCCCACGACCCCGTCGGGCGCGACCACCCGTCCGGCGGCCGAGACCTTGCTGGTCCGGGCCGTGCGCGTCGCGGCCGCCGAGGCCGTTCCGCGTCAGCAGGGCCTGGCGCCGCTGATGGCCAATGTCCGGTCCGTAGTCGAGCGCCCCGACATGCCCGTCGAGGTGCGCGAGGCGGGCAAGGCGCTGCTGGCCCAGGCGCCGCCTGCCGCCGAACTGACCACGCCCCAGGGACTGCGCCAGGCCGTTGAGCGCTCAGGCGTCTTTCTGGAAGCGCACATGGCCCGCGCGGCGCCGCAGAGCGTGTCGGACGCGGCAGCCCGTACGACGGTCGGCGAGCCGGACATGAAGGCCGCATTGCTGGTTTTCAGGGGCGCGCTTTCAGCCTGGCTGGCCCGCGCCACGCCGGCGGCGACCGATGCGGCGCCTGTCGAGGCCGCGCCGACCGCGCCGCCGGTCGCTTCCCAGGACATGGAGGGGGAGGCGACCCAGGTCCCGCCCGCCTCGCCGTCGATCGAGGCTAGCGAGGCCGGGGACGTCGCGACGCCTCATGCCCTCGTCCAGAGTTCGACGACATCGACCCAATCCCCCGTGTCGACCCAGCTCGCGGAGCCGTCCTACGAGTCGCCGCCGACGTCCGCCGCAAAGCCCGCCGGGGTAAGCGCGGAGACCGCCGCCGCGCCCACGACGACCGCGGCCATGGTTGCGCCGCCGACACCGGCCGCCGACGACGCGATCGCGGCCCGGTTCGCGACCTTCGTGACGCCGCCCAAGACGACGCAGGCTCCTCAGGCGCCGATGCGCTCGGTGCTTTCGGCCCTGGTGCAGCTAGGCCTGATGGCCGAGGAGGCGCCGACCAGCGGGGCCTCGATCACTCCCGAAGCCAAGGCGCCGCTCGCGCCGCGAGGCTATGGCGCGCCGACGCCCGACGCGACGCGCTCCAAGGTCCCGCCGCCGCCCTATGCCGGCGGTCCCATGGCCGGGCAGAAGGCGGAGCGCGCCGAGATCCCCGCCGAAACGCCCGTGCTGGACACCGTCCGCCGTCTGCTGAAGGGCGCAAGCGGCGCCCTGGCCCGCCAGGACTTGATGCAGATCGCATCGCTGCCTGAGCCACACGGCGATCACGAGGCCGTCGAAACCCGGCCGCAGCAAGGCGCGCGCCTGAACCTCGACCTGCCGTTCGTGACGCCGCAAGGCGTGTCTGTCGCCCAGTTCGAGATCAGCCACGACGGTGGCGGTTCCGGCGGCGGCGCGGCCGGGCCGATCGAGCGCACCTACAAGGCCCGGTTCTCGATCGACGTCGAGCCGCTGGGACCTGTTCATGCCCTTGTGACTCTGACCGGGTCGCGCACCCGCGTCTCGCTGTGGGCCGAGCGGGCCGAGACCATCGCCCGCCTGCGCGCCGGTGAAGAGAGCTTGGCGGCCGGTCTGCGCGAGGCCGATCTCGCGCCCGAGGTCGCCGTTCACTCCGGCGCGCCGCCGACGCCGGGCGTCAGCCCGTTGGGCCATTTCGTGGACCAGGCCTCATGAGCGGGATCACCGGACCCTCCGCCCGACCGCGCATCGCCGTTGCTCTGCTCTACGAGGAGCCCAACGCCCCGAAGGTCGTCGCCTCCGGCCAGGGCTGGGTGGGTGAGAAGATCATCGAGACGGCCCGCGAGCACGGCGTACCCATCGAGGAAGACCCCGTGCTGGCCCAGGCGCTCTCGACCCTCGACATCGACGAGGAGATCCCCGAGGCCCTCTACCGCGCCGTCGCCGAGGTGCTGAGCTTCCTGCTGAAGCGCTAGAAACGAAAAAGGCCCCGCCGAAGCGGGGCCTGATCCGTTGTCCTGAAGACGAAGCGCTTAGCGCTTTTCGACCGGAACGTAATCGCGTTGCGTGGCGCCCGTGTAGAGCTGACGCGGACGACCGATCTTGCGGGTGGGGTCCTCGAACATTTCCTTCCACTGGCTGATCCAGCCGACGGTG
>FTCT01001616.1_pt1 | contig 10894 bp, 12 predicted proteins | sample 1658881 | NCBI WGS metagenome assembly FTCT01 (sample SAMEA3914864, study PRJEB12502) | metagenome | biome: forest; material: soil | place: USA | collected 2012-03-12 | depth 0.3 m | reverse complement strand
GCTCGACCTCGCGGATATAGTCGGTACGCCACAGCATCGACTTGTTCAGCCGCACGACATAGATGGTGAAGGAGATCGAGATGAAGAGCGGGATAAAGAACAGCAGGACGTAGACGCCGTCGGAAAAGTTGCGGTAGTTGCTGAGCGTCCACGACATCGAAGCCGCCACGGCGATCAGCATGAAGCGGAACGAATCGTCGATCTGCTTCATCTTGAGCAGGATCTCGGCCTTCAACGAATTGTACTCGGCGATATGGAAGTTTTCCGACATGTCCCCTGCCCGGCGTTTGCGGAAGCATAAACGCGAAACTTCGCGGACAGAAGCGGCTTTCTCCTAAACCGAGATTCCCGGCTTTTTCGGCGGATCTCCGGGCTTCTTGCCTTCGAGCTTGAGGCGCAGCTTCTGCACGGCCAGGCGCTTGACGCTGTTGGGATCGTTGGCAGGCCCGATCGCCACGGCCTCTTCGCCGGTATCGGCGTCGACGGCGGTGCATTTCAGGAAGTTGCCGTTGCGCTGGAGTTCGAGAAAGATTTCGGACATGGATGGATTTTGCCAAATCCGCCGTGGAATGCAATGCGAAGTGTGACGACTCGCCCCTTCCGTCATCTGCGGCCGCAAGCGGCCTTGATGCCACCTTCCCCGTAAACGGGGAAGGAAAAAGGTAATGAGTTCTGTTGCTTATTTCCTTCCCCGTTTACGGGGAAGGTGGATCACCCGAAGCTTTAGCGAAGGGTGAGACGGAAGGGGCGAGTCACCGGCTCTACCGGTTCGAAATCGAAAACGCATAGCCGCCGGGATCGACGCCGTCGCAGAACGATATCTCGCCCTCCCAAAGCGGTCCCATCGCAATGCCCTTGTTGATCAACTCGGCGCGCATGGCGGGAACGTCGTCGCATTTGAAGGCGATTTTGGGCGAATAGGCGTTGGCCGGGCCTTTCGATCCACCGTGGATGGCGATGATGCCGTGGCCGGCCTTCAGTTCCTTCCACCCGTCCTCGTCGGTGATCAGCTCGCAGCCCATCACGTCGCGATAAAACGCGACCATCTCGTCGACCGTGTCGGTGAAATAGATGATGCGCGCCAGATCCATATGGCGCGCCTTACCTTACGCCACGCCCGGCAGGCGCGCGACGTTGCAGTGCGTCCACAGCTTGTCCATCGCCTGGACCAGGTGGTCCATCATCTCGTCCGAATGGTCCGGAGACGGCGTGAAGCGTAGGCGCTCTGTGCCCTTGGGCACCGTCGGATAGTTGATCGGCTGCACGTAGACGCCGTAGTCGCCCAGCAGGACGTCCGAAATCATCTTGCAGTGCTTGGCGTCGCCGACCAGCACCGGCACGATGTGCGACATCGACGGCAGGACGGGGATGCCGACCGCCTTGAAACGGGCCATCAGCGTCCTGGCGCGCTCCTGGTGCTGCTCGCGCTTTTCGTTGTGGTCCTTCAACCAGCGCACGGAAGCTGCCGCGCCCGCCATCACCGCCGGCGGCAGCGAGGTCGTGAAGATGAAGCCCGAGGCCCACAGGCGCACGGCGTCGATGACATTGGCGCTGGCGGCGATATAGCCGCCCATCATGCCGAACGCCTTGCCCAATGTGCCTTCGACGATGTCGATCTGATCCATGATGCCGTCGCGTTCGGCGACGCCGGCGCCGCGCGCGCCGTACATGCCGACCGCATGGACTTCGTCGATATAGGTCAGGGCATTGTATTTTTTGGCCAAGGCGACGGTCGCCGGCACGTCGGCGATATCGCCGTCCATCGAATAGACCGACTCGAACGCGATCAGCTTGGGCGCATTGGCCGGCGCCGAGCGCAGCAGCGATTCAAGATGATCGAGGTCGTTGTGGCGGTAGACGTGACGCTCGCCGCGGCCGTTGCGGATGCCGGCGATCATCGAGGCGTGGTTGAGCTCGTCCGAAAAGATGATCAGGCCAGGCAGGATTTTGTAGAGCGTGGTCAGGGTCGCCTCGTTGGCGACATAGCCCGACGTAAAGACCAGCGCGGCTTCCTTGCCGTGCAGGTCGGCCAGCTCGGCTTCCAGAGCGTTATGGTACCAGGTCGTGCCCGAGATGTTGCGCGTACCGCCCGAACCCGAGCCGACAGCGTCGATGGCTTCGTGCATGGCGTCGAGCACCACCGGGTTCTGGCCCTGGCCGAGATAGTCGTTCGAACACCATACGGTGACGTCCTGCTGGCTGCCGTCGTCCTTGATCCAGGTCGCGCGCGGGAACTGGCCGCGGTGACGCTTCAGGTTGGCAAAGACGCGGTAGCGGCCCTCTTCCCGGACCTGGGTAATGGCGGCCTCGAACGCGGCGTTGTAGTCCATGGTAGCTCTTATAACTCCGGCCGATCCTTCGGCATGGTGGCAGATAACCCGGTATCGCGCGCGACACAACCCGGATGCAGCCCCGCACGCCCCCAATTTGTGCCATGTCAGGCTTTATTTCCAGTGTCTTTTGCATATTCTGGGTGCGCTTTTTGACGCACCCGGACTTGCGCGATGATGAATGCCTAGCCCGGGGCGCATGGCGCTGGCTTTGCGCCGGATCAAATTTCGGAGGACCTTCGTGACGAAACCCCTATGGATCGGCCTGTTCCGCGGTATCAATGTCGGCGGCAACAACAAGCTGCCGATGAAGGAGCTGGCGGCGCTGCTGACCGCCGAAGGCCTTGAAAATGTCCGGACCTATATTGCCAGCGGCAATATCCTGTTCCGCTCCGAACTTGGGATCGAGGCGCTCGACAAAAAGATCGGCGATGCGGTCGAAGGAAAGTTCGGCTTCCGGCCGTCGCTGTTCCTGGTGACGTACGACCACCTTGAAAAGCTGCTGGCGACGAATCCCTATCGCGACCGGGAGGCACAAGGCAAAGGCCAGCACATCTTCTTCATCAAGGGGCCGGTGAAGCTGGCCGATCTCGACGGACTGGCCGCGCTGAAGGACAATGGCGAGGACTTTACGCTGACGGACGAAGCGTTTTTCCTCTATGCGCCCGAAGGCGCCGGACGCTCCAAGCTGGTCGAAAAGATGGGGAAATACCTCAAGGCCGATATGACGGCGCGCAACTTGAATACAGTGGAGACGCTGCGGGATATGGCTAAGGAAGGGTGATTAGAGGCACCCGGTTTCTTCTGAAGCGCCGTAGGCGTCGACAAGTCTGTTTGAAGCATCGAACCTCACAACGACGTCGTAGAAGATTTGGCACGGCAGCTCGTCCGCAGACATAGAAAAATGAAGCGCTCCCGAAGGGATCGGTTCCGGATGGCGGATCGTAAACGTCACATTCGGATCAGGCTTATATTTTGCATCCGCAAGCTGCTTCATAACCTCTGATCGACCCATCCCTTTAACAAGGGGGGTTGGCATCAGGGAGACCTTGTGTGCCTGCTCTCTTGAAGGATCATTTCGAATCTGTCGCGTGACGGGATCGTTCGGCTTGGTGATGTCGGAATAGATAACGGCGGCGTAGAGCGCCAAATCATCGCGGAAATCGCGATCGAACGTCGCGTGCAGGCCTGTTGCCACGACGACGCCGACAAGTCCGACCGCGATCCAGCGCAACGGTGGCATTTTCTTGCTCGCGGTCATGTGCACGCCGGTTGCCAGTGCGTACCATAGACGTCGATGACGTGGTCTAACGGATCCGTTCGGACGACGACCTCATAACTATTCAGGCATGGGAACTCCGTCACCGATTTCCGGTAGTGTCGGCCGTCGGCGGGAATGGCAGTCCTGTTTTTCCCGAAGACCCGAGACCGGTCTTCTTTATATCCCGCCGCCTCGAGCCGCCGGATCACCTCGGCGCCGCTCAGCGACGGTGCGAAGGTCTTCGGCATCAGCGAGCCGCTCGCGTCTCGCCCGGTTTCGATGCCGAGCGTGACGGCGTCCCTGCCGATGCCGCTGCACGCGCTGAGACTGGCCATGATGGCCAATGCGGCCAGTCCCTTCAATCGTCGCATTGCCCCTCCGATGTCTTGCAATTTGGCCTTAGTTCGCGCACAGCCCTATGTCGAATATTTGTCCATGGTGTCCGCCGATGTCCACGCCCCTGCCCGCGCCTTTTCCGTTGGCCCGTCCGCGCCGCTTGCGCCAGTCACCCTGGGTGCGCGAACTGGTAGCCGAAAACCGCCTCCACGTCTCCGACCTGATCTGGCCGATCTTCATCCACGACCGCGACGTGGCGCGCGAACCGATCGGCTCGCTCCTGGGCGTCGATCGTCTGAGCGTCGCCGAGGCCGTCAAGGAGGCCAAGCTGGCGAAAGACCTTGGAATCAAGGTCCTGGCGCTGTTTCCTCATCTCCGCGAAGAGATCCGCAACGCCGAGGCCACCGCCGCCATCGATCCCAACGGCCTGATCCCCACGGTGTGCCGCGCCATCAAGGCCGAGGTGCCCGATATCGGCCTGCTGGTCGATGTGGCGCTCGACCCCTATACCGATCATGGCCACGACGGCCTGCTGCGCGAAGGCCGGATCGTCAATGACGCCACCGTCGAGATGCTGGTCGAACAGGCCCGCGTCCAGGTCGAAGCCGGCGCCGACATCGTCGCCCCGTCGGATATGATGGACGGGCGCATATTGCGCATTCGCCAGGCGCTGGAAGCCAACGGCCACCACGACACCCTGATCATGTCGTACGCGGCGAAATACGCCTCGGCCTTTTACGGCCCCTATCGCGACGCCATCGGCGTCAAGGCGCTGAAGGGCGACAAGAAGACCTACCAGATGGATTCGTCGAACAGCGACGAGGCCCTGCGTGAGGTCGCCATGGACATCCAGGAAGGCGCCGACATGGTCATGGTCAAGCCCGGCCTGCCCTATCTCGACATCGTGCAGCGTGTCTCCGAGACCTTCCAGGTGCCGACCTTCGTCTACCAGATCAGCGGCGAGTACGCGATGATCAAGGCCGCGGCCGAACGCGGCTGGGTCGATCACGACCGCGCCGTCATGGAGACTCTTCTGGCCTTTAAGCGCGCCGGCGCCACGGGCATCCTCACCTACTTCGCGCGCCACGTCGCCGAAACCCTGCTGGGAGCGGGCCGATGAGCGTGCAAGAGCAACTGAAGGACGCGATGGCGCAGGAAATCGTCATCCAGCTCAGGTTCGGCGACGAGACCCGCCAGGGCTTCGTGATCGCGCTTAACACCGACCTTGTCCTGCTCCAGGCCATTCACGACTGGCACGACGCCGGCGCGCTTGTGCTGCCGGTCGACGCGATCGAAAGCTGCGAGACGGCGGAGTTTCTGGAAGACCACATGAAGATCCTCCAGTTCAACAGCGTGAAGCGCACCAAGCGTTATAGCTGGCTGCGGCTGAGCAGCTGGGCCGAACTGTTCCGGTCCCTGGTGCCGAAAGGCCGGTTTGCCGTCGTGTCCTTCGGCGACGAGGCGGAGGTCGGACAGGTCGATGCGGTTAACAGCGACAGCGTCGACCTGAGAGTGATCGATCCCGGCGGCAACTGGATCGAAGACATCGTCGAATGCGCCTTCGACGACATCACCATGGTCGAGTTCGACGACAATTACAGCCGCGTCCTGCAGCGCTACGTCGAGCGGCCGACTGTGAACTAAGTTAGGGCATTATAGCTTTTGCTTGAACCGAATGCACTTGCGGCAACGACGGTTTCCCCCTTCCGTCACTCGCTCCGCTCGTGCCACCTTCCCCGTAAGCGGGGAAGGTGGCTGGATCGGCGTCAAGCCGAGCCAGACGGAAGGGGGGAAGCCATCGCGGCCGCAAATGACCCAGCTTCACTCAAAAGTCGTAGTGCCTAACGCACCAGGACCGGCCGTGGATCGCTGCTGAAGGTCGAGCCGTCGCCGCGCGTCGCCACCACGGTCAGCACGTGCTTGCCCTTGGTCAGGCTGCCTTGCGGGAAGTCGAAGTCGTACTGCACCTTCGGATAGTTGGGATCGTAGGCCAAAAGCTTGGGCGCGCGCACGCCGTCGGGATCGAGGCCATAGCGCGCCTGGGTCACGACCCTGCCGTCGATCAGGATATCGACGCTTTTTACGCCCTTCGGATCGGCCGCCATGCCGAAATAGTGGCCCTTGTCCTTGACCTTGAGCGTGTCGCCCAGCGCGGGACGTGCGATATAGGCCTGGGGCAGCAGGCCGCAGGGCTGTCCGCCGCCGGCCTCGGGCGCCTCGCGGACGCGCGCCGTGTAGATGGCGAACTCCATCTGGCCGGGTGGCAGTATGGTCGTGCTTTCGCGCCGGACATCTGCGAACAGTGTGCAGATCTCGGCGTAGAAGCCGGCCTGTTCGGCCTCGTGATAGACGAATTCCGGCGATTGCAGGATCAGGACCACACCCTGGCCGGCGCGGTCGCGCCGGAGCGCCGAGCGATCGAGCCCCCACTTGTGGCGCGCCACGACGAAGCGCGTCGCGATATCGTCGGGATTGTCGAGCGTGTAGACATGCCGCTGCGTCCCCGGGAATTCGAGGTGCACCGCCTGGGCGTGGCCGTTGGTCACCCAGGCCGGATCGCCGCCGAAGCGCGCTCTTGCCGTGGCTTCGGCCTTGGTCGCGTCGGGAATGAGCAGCGACCAGTTCTCGCTTTTGGTATTGGTCGCGGTCGTCAACCCTTCGGGGAGCGGAACGCCGTGCGCCTGGGCGAACGCCGTATAGGTAAAACCGCCGGCCATGAGGATCGTCACCAGGGGACCCAGCGCCACCAGGGCCGAGCGGAAGCGGCGGTCGGTGAGCGTGAAGGCGCTGTCGGTGTAGCGGATGAGTGTCGCCGGCACGAAGGCGATCAAAGGCACGAAGGCCAGCCAGGGCCAGTGCGGCATGATCTTCTTGTTGAACGGCGCCTGCAGCGCGTAAAAGGCGAAGATGGCCACGCCGACCCAGACCAGCACGGCGCCGGCGGTGTTACGGCTGTCCTTGATCTCGCGTCGTGCGGCCGCCGCCATGGCGGCGAACAGGACGAAGCCGCCCATGAAGATCTGGGTCGCCATGAAGCCCATCAGATAGTTCAGGCTGAAGGCGAAGCGCGGCCGGTTGAGGATATGGAACTGGATGGCGGGCCAGGCGTTGGCGGCATTGTAGATCAATGACGGCAGCAGGCCCACCAGGGCGATTCCGCCCGCGGCATAAAGGCCGGGCTTGCGCCATTGCCGCCGGCCGAGCGGGTCGGCAGCCAGGAACACCCCCACGCCCAAGCCGGCAATGACGAAACGAAAGTGGACCAGCAGGCCCAGGGCTGCGACGACACCGGTCCATATCCACCATTTCAGGCCGTCGCGTCCCACGGCGCGGATCAGGCAGCCGCACATCAGCGCCAAAAGAAGTTGCAGCCCGCTTTCCGGGTAGAAGATGCCGCCGTTCATGGCGACGGCCGGGACGACCAGCGACACGATCGCGGCCCAGATGGCGTTGCGCCTGCCCACGACGGGTTCTGCCATGAAATGCACGGCGAGCGGAATGGCGGCGGAAATGAGCAGCGCCATCAGCCGCAGCGGCAGGACGTTCCACCCGGCCATCGCCGTCACCACACGCGCCAGCCAGGGAAATCCCGCGGGAATGTCGGGATAGCCCAGGTCGGGATGCGCGCCCGATACGGCGAAATGGGCCTCATCCCACAGGACCGGATAGGTCGCGGCGATATAGAGCTTCCAGACGAACAGGACCGCGCCTGCGCCCAGGCAAAGGCGGATAAGGCGGCGGTCGTCGCCGATCAGCGGTGATTGCGCGCCCAGCACCGGACGCTCGGCGTCCAGCGCGACAAAAGTTCCGTGCATTGAGTCCCCGGCCACCTAAGCGCATCCTGAAATGCGCGACAAACAAACCGCTCGTTCGCCCGGACACAGAATAGCCGCAATTCTTAAAGCGCATCAACCAAATTATAACGGTGTTATAGTGCCGTTGATCTTCGCTTGAAACCTATTGATTTTTTGCACGTTTCCCGGAAATCTCAAGCGCGTGGCTTTGGGGGTGTACGGAGATTTCCATGCGCGTGTTCGAAACCGCTCCCCTCCTTCTGGCGGCCGCTCTGCTGGCCGGACCTGCCGATGCCCAGCCGGCGCCACAGCACTTTGCCTGCACCTATTACGACTTCAACCACGAAGTTCAGTACAGTTCGAAGGTCTTCATCAGCGCGCAAGGTAATGCCGATCCGGCCGCCTATCTCGGCGACTTTTCGGCCGCCATCCACGCCGAGTACCGTGTGCCCATAGACCCCAAGCACGTCGAATGTCACACGGTCGGTGAATGGCGCGTCGACGCCGAACGCGACCGCCTGTCGCAACTGGCGGCCGCGCGCAATGCCAACGACCGCGTCGTCGCCTGGCCGCGTGTGGCTTCCTAGAGCTGAAAATATTGCCTAACCCTCCGGCCAGCGGTATGCTGACCCGAGGGGGAAATCATGCGTAATCTGACATCTATCGTAGCCGTACTGCTCGCCTTGGCGCTTGCGCCCTTGGCCGCCTCGGCGCAAAGCTATCGTACCGGCCTGGAAGACAGTCCGCAGGCGCAACTGCAGGCGTCGGCGGATGCCGGCGACAGGACGGCCGAATTCGAGCTCGGCCGCCGCTTCTACTACCAGCGCAGCGTCAAGGACGATGCGAAAGCGCTGCACTGGTTTGAGCTGGCCGCGCAACAGGGTGTGCCTTGGGCCGAATACGAAACCGCCACCATGTATATCAACGGCGAAGGCGCGCAGGCCGACGCCGTCAAGGCTATGACCTGGTATCGGGCCGCGGCGCGCGACGGTATTCTGGTTGCCAATTACGACATTGGCTACATGTATCTGACCGGCGAAGCTGTCGCCAGAGACCCGGCCGAATCGGCCAGGTGGCTGAAGATCGCCGCCGACGGCGGTGAGCCGCGCGCCCAGTATTTCCTGGGGCTGATGTACCGCGACGGCACAGGCGTTCCGCAGGACTATCCGCAGGCGCTTAAGCTGCTGCGCGCGGCGGCGGCGCAACGGGTGGCGCCGGCGGCCTACGCCCTGGGCGACATGATCAAGCAGGGCAAGGGCGTCGAAAAGAATCTCGTACTCGGCCAGGCTTGGCGCATCATGGGGAAGTATCTGGAAGCGCCGGCGCAGCCGGACGGCCGGCACATCGTCGGCGCCTATCTGGTATCGCCGGACCTGACGCAGGAACAGAACCGCCAGGCTCAGGAAGCCTATATTAGACTAATGAAGGAACTCGGCTTTTCGGAAAATTGAGCCGGCCGGTCCGGAAGGGGGACATATGAAGTTTAAAATCTGCGCGGCGCTGGCCGCCCTTGTTGTGGCGACGGCGCCGATTGCGCCCGCGGTCCATGCCAACGGTACGGCAAGCGGCGCGTCCGATAGCGACGCCGCGGCCTTCCAGGCTCTTATTCAACAGGGTTTCGCCAAAATCGAAGCCCGCGACTGGAAGAGCGCAAAGGAGCGTTTTGAAGCGGCCCTGAAGCAGCCGATCTTCGGCAAGCTGCCCGCGGACATGCAGTACCATGTCTACCTGACAACGGCGCTTGCCGAAATGCGGAGTGGCGATCCGGACCAGGCCTACCAGTACATGATAGATGCCGGAACGGTGGCTCCGGATGCGCGCGACGAGGGCTATTGGGGCGCCCTTTGCGACGTCGCGCGGCAGGCAAAGAAACCGGAGGCGCTGGCAGACGCCTTCATGCACATCATTACGGAATATCCCGACATGCTTGCGCACTTGGACAGCGAGTACGTCGCCTGGATTGTCCACGATATTCGCGGCATCAAAGACGGTCACACCCGTCTTTTGACCGTGCTGCAAGCCCTGCACGACGCAAGATATAAGCCTTCCGACGTGTTTTGGAATGAGTGGGTCGATTACAGTCTTATGGCCGTCTACGTCGAAAAGGGCGACGACGTCCGCGCCGGGGCGCTCGCCGCCACGATTACCGATCCCGCCTCCATCAAGGATATGCAGATCGACCGGCGGTACAGCCGCTTTGTGTCGCCGGACGGCGCGGTCTTCGTTGCGGCCGCCGAAAAGGACATCCTGCGTCTGAAAGCCCTGGCCGAGGCCAACCCCGACAAGATCGAGGGCGTGCAGGTTCTGGCGCATAGGCTGATGAACGCGAACCACCTGCCGGAAGCCCTGCAACGCCTCGACGACGCCTTGGCGCGTGTCTCCGTGGCCCCGAAGGACAAGCCTGCGTTCAGCGATCTCGACGATCATCTCAACTGGGTCTACGACACGCGCGCCCGGGTTCTGCGGAAAATGGGGCGGTTCGACGACGGGCTGGCCGCGCTGAAGCAAGGGCGCGAAGTCGCGGAAGCCGCCGGCCAGGACGTGGTCAGTCAGAAAATCAATCTCAGCGACCAGCTCACGATCGTTGGCCGGGCGCGGGATGCGCTCGACGAGATCCGCAATTTCGATCCCAAGTCGGCTAGCCCGTACGGCGTGATGTCGGCGGCCGAGGCGCGTGCCTGCGCCTATGCACAGCTTGGCGACGCCGGCCATGTCAAGACCGAGCTGGACTACATGAAGGCGCACGCCAAGGACGGCGCGGGACCGTTACAATCGGCTCTGTTGTGTGCCGGCGATCTCGACGCCCTGGCCGGCCAGTTCATCGGCCGGCTCGACGATCCGGACGAGCGCAATTCCGCGCTCGGCGATGTCCAGACCTATCTGACGCCCGCAGCGATGACGGCCTGGCAAAAGACGATCCGTGACCGCTACGCCGATATACTGAAACGGCCGGACGTCAAGGCGGCGATCGACAAGTACGGCTTCATCCGCAGCTATCCGGTCTTCGGACCCGAGCTTTAGGATTTACGCCGGGCTTCCAGGCGGGCGTGCAGGCTGGAGGTGTCCCAGCGGCTGCCGCCCATGGCCTGAACCTCGGAATAGAACTGATCGACCAGGGCGGTCAGCGCCAGGTGCGCGCCGTTGTCGCGCGCTTCGTCGAGCGCGATGCCCAG
>FTCT01001975.1_pt1 | contig 10968 bp, 10 predicted proteins | sample 1658881 | NCBI WGS metagenome assembly FTCT01 (sample SAMEA3914864, study PRJEB12502) | metagenome | biome: forest; material: soil | place: USA | collected 2012-03-12 | depth 0.3 m | reverse complement strand
CCTGCCCGGAATGCGCCCGTGGCGAAATTGGTAGACGCTACGGACTTAAAATCCGTCGGGAGCAATCCCATGCCGGTTCGACCCCGGCCGGGCGCACCAGGGGGCAAGCCCCCTGGACCCGATACTGTAGCACCGCCGGTGGTGGATGGGCGGTGGCGCATCGGGGATATCCCAAGGCGGAGGGCCCTAAGGCTGACGCTTTGCCTATTTTGATATTTCGTATGGCGTCACCGAAATCTCCCATATCCAGGGCGCCACCGGCGAATACGAATGGCGGCAGCTTCACGTCCGCACCAAGGCTGGTCTTGTCGCCGCCCGACAGCGCGGTAGGTGTGGTGGCCGACCGCCAGCCTTGTCAAAAGCAGACGTGTTGCGGGCACAAGCCCTTTTGGCCGAATGCGATGGCAACGTCCCGGCAGTGGCCCGCTCGATGGGGGGCGCGCAATCGACGCTCTATAAATATCTCTAGTCAGGCTTCATCGACGACCGCCAGCGCATTCACTTGGCGTTCGAGTTCGGTCAGTGTCGCGACGATCTCGTCGAAACTCGGCGCCTCACCCATGAACATTTCCTGCATCGCGTCGTAGTCCTGCTTGAGCACGGCTAGATCCTCGGCTTGCGGTAGGAACCTAAACGTGCCGTACACGGCTGTTCCGTATGATGCGCTCGCGTCGCGGAACAGCAACTCCTTGTTCCGGACGACGGCAGCAAGAAGTTCGGGCTGGCCCAAAGCCACATCGGCGACGCCGGCGAGCACCGCCATGTGCAGGTCGGCATAATGGCGAGACAGTCGGCCTCGTATTTTGCGGTTGTGATACAGGGCGTGAAGGATGGTCGCCTTTTCCCAAAAGGTCCGCTCCACGGCGAGCGTCGACACCTGCACGTCGGGCACAGTAAATAGGTCCGGGAATTGTTCCGCAACATAAGAGCGGACGGTCCGAATCTCGCTCGGCACGGTGTCGCCCCGCGCGCCGAATTCCAGTTTGATAACAGGCCGTACGTAACCGGGGACGACGCGCGGCGCCTGGTTAAAAGCGAACGTCCCCAGCGGTGACGCATTAAACATCGCCCCGCCTTCAAAACGGTCGTAAGTCGCCAGTCTGGGATATTCAAACAGGACCGTCATCGGCTCGTTGTCATCAAGGTCGAGCTTCCAGCCGTCTTCGGTACCGAGCGCGGCAGCGATGGCGGTGGATAATTCGGGCAGGATGACCTCGGCCACGAAACGCGTCGCCGCCGCCGTCAGCGCGGTCGTGCGGGCTTTGACCTGTCCGCTTCCGACCCCGGCCTCCATCGGCGACTGTGTGTCTTTGACGAAGGGCGCGGTCCGGCCAATGGTGAGGTCAATGTCTTCCGAAAAGCGTCGGATAATGCCATACGCTTTGGACAGCGACGTGCCGCCCTTGAATGTCAGATGCGGCGCAATGGCCGGCGTTTCCACCAGGCGGCGCAATGTCCAGCAGACCCAAAAGTCCTTCTCGATGATCGCCGTCGGCAGGTCGAGCCGGGCTGCGGCTTCCTCGATTACCGCCATTCGGCGAGCGGGCTCGCTACGCGCGAAGTTGTCCATAGAGGGCGCTTTCTATTCGGGTTATCGCATCGGCTATCCAGCCGCTCACCATAGGCTTGGCGGCGACGAGCGCTTTCAGGTCGTCAGCGTCAAGTTGTTTTGCGCAACGATCAATAATGTCCGCATCCACATTCTGCTTACCGAGGTAGGCCAAAGCCTGCAGGACGTAGTTCACCTTGGCGGGTACGCCGCTAAGGATAGGTGTTCGGGCGTGTTTGAATGCAATCGTCCGTCCGCCAACCTTGCGAACCCGCGACGCGCCGTCCGTCATATAGGTCGCCCGAGCCGGGACCTGATTAGACAGGCCGAGCAAGTTTGCTGCCGTCGCCCCGGACAGGAACAGCTTTCTCCCCGCCTTCACCGCCAACGCCGTTGCCAGATTGTCGGCTGTCGGCGACAGCCGGCCCAGCAACGGGTCTTTCTTCGGGTTGTCGTAAACGCCACGGTCCAGGCGCCTGATCACGCCCTGCTGAGCCAGACGCGTCAGGGTCTTATCGACAGCCGCACGGCTGCCGAGGTCGAGGAAATCCTTGGGCGTAAACACCCAACCCTTGCGGCCCAGGATGCGACGCTTGATTGTGCTCATCGTGGCGGACATCGCCTTACTCCTTTTGTCCGAAAATACGCCTTATTTTTCGGACAATCAAATGTAATTCGCTTTCGCTTAATTATTTGTATATATTGATATATTTATATAAAAGGCGCGCATACGCCAGTCATCCTAGCACAAAGGGCCCGGCTTTGGTCAGCCAGACCCTTTGCTAAATAATTCAACTCTTTGCGCTATCCCCCAGCGGGAGCTAGGCGACGTCGAAGGTGAAGAGCGGGTCCTTTTTGTCCCCTTCGCCAATACTAATTTCCCATTTGCGGAAGGCGACGCCGAAATTAGCCGTTGATTTCGGCAGGCCGGTAAGCAGCGGAATGAAGACGGCCTGATGTATATCGGCAAAAGGGCGAGATACGATAGCCAAAGTGTCGCCCCGGCGGATCAGAGTGCCCGATTTCGGACCGACCGGGATTTCCGACGCACTGTCTAGGTCGACCGATATGTTGAAGTCCGTTATGAGCAGACCTTTATCGTCACCGTCACTTTCGTCAGCCGGCCAGAAGCCGAATTGGCCTTCGCCTTCCAGTAAAATGACCGCGACCTTATTGTCCCACGGAGCTATGAGAAATGGACGACTCTTACCGCCTATCGGCATCAGGAGGGAAAGCTCTTTCCCTTCAACGAGATGCAAAGGTCTAATCTTACCGGGGTCGATCAAAGCCATACTTCACCTATAGATTTAAGAGAATTTGACCAGGCCTATTTCGCCTGGCCATTGCGGAGGGGACATGGGAAGTGCGGCTTCCATTTACCATACGCGCATCTGCATTTTTCTCGACTGAGTTGCAAAGCAGGCCTTACGGTGATGGGGTAAAAGAGCTCCGTCAATGAGTTCGGGCACCTGCCGCACGACGGCACCGGCGCTCTCAGTCGCAAGCTCCCCGAGCCTGTAGTCTCGGCCCGTTCGGGTTCCTATCGCCTGGTGGATTCCTGCCGGCGTGGACACGCCTTCGGATGGCTAAGGGGCCTTGCCCCTCGCGCCCGCAAGGGTCTGCGATAAACGGTCATGGCCGTATCCCCAACCTTCAATCGCTGCGCTCCTTGCAGGCCGGGTGATCCCCCTCGGCCATGACCGCCCTTGCGGTTGCTAACCCCACCCTCGGCGGGAGCCAGGGTTGCATGCGCACCCCAAGACCACCATGACCACCCTGTACGCACAACCTTATGACATCTCGGCGACTGGCTTTTATTTCAAGGATGCGGTGGAGTTCGAAGCGAAAGCGGCCCGCGCCCGGAATGCCTACGGCCAGCCCGTCGAAGAATTCGAAATCCAATTCATTGACGGCGAGGCCGCAGACGCTGGCGTTTTCAACGCCGTTGGGGTGCATCAGGGTAACGTCGCCGCGTTCTTCGACACGGTGGCGGACTGGACCGACGACGAGAAAATCAAGGTCATCATCGCCGTTGGTGAGGTGGGGTATTCGTTCGACATCGGGCGTGTGTAGATTTCGATGACAGGTTATGAAATGCCAAATTATCTCAAATGGAACGGTCTGGGGCCGGACTAAGCGGGCAGGAGACGGTCGCTCATCACCTTGCATTCTATAGCACTATAAACTATAGTTTGAGCGACTGGGGAGGGGACTCTTGCGCGTATTCAAGCTGAAGAGGTTCGCTAGATTCGCGCGGGACGAGCCCATAGCCGATAAGAGCCTGGCGGACGCTATTCATCGCGCGGAACTCGGGCTCATCGACGCGGATCTTGGTGGAGGCTTGATCAAGCAACGCGTTGCCCGGCAAGGACAGGGACGATCAAGCGGATATCGAATGATCGTCGGCTATCGTGTAAAGGACAGGGCCATATTTCTATACGGCTTTGCCAAGAACGAGCGGGCCAACATTGGTGACGACGAATTGGAATCGTTTCGCGCATTGGCGGTAAGCTTGCTTACGGCCACCGATGAGCAAACCGGCCAGGCTATCGATGACGGAGCGATTATGGAGGTGAGTTATGACGCGGAAGATCAATGATCGCATGTGCCAGGAAATCCTGGGAGCAGCCGATGATTTGCGCTGTCTCGGCATCATGGATGATGCCGGACACGAAAAGATCACGCGGCGTCATCTGGGAGATGCTCAGGTTTCGACTGTGCTGCCGATCAGCGGAGAAGAAATCCGTCGCGTTCGCGAGAGCGCCCATCTCAGCCAGGCCGTGTTTGCCCGCTATCTCAACGTGACGCCGGGCTACGTTTCGCAGCTCGAACGCGGCGCGAAGACGCCGACCGGCCCGGCCTTGGCGCTGCTCAACGTCATCCGCAAGGTCGGCTTCGAAGCGATCCTGTAAGGGGCCGTGACCGCCCTAGGCCGACAGCGACACCGGCCCGTCCTTTTCCGCCTCGACCTTGAGCGGTGCCGTGCGGAAGCCGTTGAGATAGCGCACGGCCCACACCCAGCCGACCACGACCATGACCAGATTCACGATCATCAGGCCGCTGGCCTGGGCGACGGCGTTGGAATGAATGCCCATCGCACCCAGCAGGCTGAAGCCGGCCAGGAAGACGCCGGCCAGGGCGACATAGACCGTGGTCAGGAAGGCGACGTGGTTGTTGGCTGAGCCGAGCGTCAGCGGCACGCTCCAGCCCATTTCGAGTACCGCCGATACCAGCAGCAGGCCAAACGCCCACGGCATCAGCTTGACCTGATGGTGCGACAGGATGTCGACGAAGAATTTCGCGCCCACCGCTTGCGCCAGCATATAGGCTGCGCAACCGGCCAGGAGCAGGCCCAGGTGAATGCGGAACAGCTTGAAATAGGCCGCGGTATTCTTGGCGCCCCACGAATAGGAATATTGCGGCACGAAGGTGTAGTTCAGCGTATTGCCGACCGACACGCCCATGCGCGTCACGGTACGGAAGATGTTGAAGGCCGCCACCACGCTGGCGCCGGCGCCGGCGCTGAGGATCAGGGTCGAGCCCTGCAGCAGGAAGGAATTGGCCAGGGGCATCAGCATGAAGGCCATGGACGGGCGGAACAGTTCGACCATCCGTTCCTTCTTGATGGCCGACATCACCGGGCGCAGCAAGGGAATGAAGATCAGGGTGCAGGCGATGATGATCACGGTCAGCGCCAGGCGGGTCAGGGCCCAGCAGGCGGCGGCGATGACCAGGTTATGCGTCACGAAGGCGCCGGCGACCAGTGCGGTCGATTCCGCCAGGCGCAAGGCACCGCCGAAGAAAGCTTCCAAAGCCGGTTGGCGGTTGGCGCGCAGGGTGGCCGCGCTGATCATATAGGCCTGGGTCGCCAGGATATCGATCAGGCCGAACAAAAGGATGGTGCGGGCGTCGCCGATCGACATGCCCTTGAGGTCGAAGACCGAGGTCCAGCCGACCAGGAAGGTGACGCCGATATAGACAAGGGCAAAGGCGCCCATGACCAGGGTCATCAGGGCCGTGACGCTGCTCAGCGTCTCGATCGCGCCCTTGACGTCGCCGGCGGCCATGCGCACCGACATGTCGGACTTGGCGGAATAGGAAAAGCCGAGATCGGAAATCGACAGGTAGGCCGGGATGGCGGCCAAGACCAGCCACATGCCGAAGGTGTGCACGCCCAAGGCGCCGATCATGATCGGCATGATCACGATCTGGGTCAGGATGACCGTCAGCTGGTTGAAGATATTGGCCGCGAATGTCGGGCCGATCTTATGGAAAAAATTGAACATTCCGGCGACAAAACCTTTGAAGAACGATCGCGCCGACCGGGCGCCAGACCGCAGAATGAGGTTGGGTGTTTAGGGGCACCCTAGGTGAAATGACTTAACTGGAAATATACGCGCAAGCTGTGACACATGCTTCGCGTCCCGCCGCGCGGACGAAATTAGCATGAAAATTTTGTGCTTTGCAACATAAGCGGCGGATACGAAAAGGGCGCGGGGATGGCCCGCGCCCTTAACTCTATAATGTATGGGCGATCACAGAACGCCCAGCATTTGCGCCACCAGCGGGTGACGCACGATGTCCTTGTCGCGCAACCGCACCACGGCGATGGTGTCGACGGCTTCGAACTTGTCGGCGACGTCGCCCAGGCCCGACAGGCCGGGGATCAGGTCGCTCTGGGCCGGGTCGCCGGTGACGACCATGGTCGAGTTCCAGCCCAACCGCGTGAGCAGCATCTTGAGCTGGACGTAGGTACAGTTCTGGGCTTCGTCGATGACCACGAACGCATTGTTGAGCGTGCGGCCGCGCATATAGCCGACGGGCGCGATCTCGATCAGGCCCTCGGCCATCAGCGCCTTGACGCGCTTCATGCTGAGCCGGTCGGTGAGGGCGTCGTAGAGCGGGCGCAGATAAGGGGCCAGCTTGTCTTCCATATCGCCTGGCAGGAAGCCGATCGATTCTCCGGCCTCGATCGCCGGACGCGACAGCACGATGCGACCGACCTTGCCGGCTTCCAGGGCTTCGACCGCCTTGGCGATGGCGAGATAGGTCTTGCCGGTGCCCGCGGGCCCGAGCGCTAGGACCAGGTTCTTCTCGTCGATGGCGCTGAGCAGTGCCGCCTGGCCGTCCGATTTTGGTTTTATCGTTTTCATATAGGACTGCTCGCGGTCCTCATTTGCCGGCCCCATCGGTGACCAATTCGAAGCGCCACCGGTATGGACGCTGAGGCGACGCACCCGTGTGTCGGGCTGGAAAGCCTCGGTATCCAGGGTACCTTCGCGCAGATAGCGTTTGGCGGATCGCTTGGTCATGGTGGTCTCCTTTTTTACTGATGGGCTGCGGCGCGCACCGGTCGGGCGTTGAAGCCGAAGGCCTGGCGCGGGCATGAAAAAAGGCGAGGCCGGAAATGGCTCGCCTTCGGGTGTACACATTGGCAGGAGAAAACGGCGCTGAACTGAGGTGCGCCGCCGGATCCGGTTGGGGGCGGAGGAGAAACGATCGGAATGAACGCGACCTGTTGAATCACAAAGCCCTCTTTCAAGGTTTGACCTTAAACCGGCACTTTTCGAGGGTAATGATTCCCTCGTTAAGATGCTATCAGAATCGCGCCGAAGCGTTACTGAGTTCTTAAAAACCGTGTGCGGACCATCTCGCATTCGCGTGACGATTGAATAATAGGCCGTCAGGAGGCTGCATGCCCTTGTATCAACTAGGGGAATCTATCCCGAAGACCTCCGCATCCGGACGGTTTTGGGTGGCGCCGGACGCCCAGGTTATTGGCGATGTTCGCATCGGCGAAGACGTTTCGGTATGGTTTGGCGCCGTTATCCGCGCCGACAACGAGCCGATTCTGATCGGGGCGCGCAGCAATATCCAGGATCTTAGCGTCCTGCATTCCGATCCCGGCTCGCCCCTGACGATCGGCGAGGGTGTCACGGTCGGCCACAAGGTCACGCTGCACGGCTGTACGATCGGCGACAATAGCCTGATCGGCATTGGCGCCATTATCCTCAACCGCGCGCGCATCGGCGCCAACTGCCTGGTCGGCGCCGGCGCCCTGGTCACCGAGGGCAAGGCCTTTCCGGACGGCGTACTGATCATGGGGGCGCCGGCGCGGGTGGTGCGCGAACTGACGGCCGAACAGATCGAAGGCCTGAAACGCTCGGCCGACCACTATGTCGCCAACGGCCAACGCTTTGGGCGAGAGTTGATCGCCCTTTAAGCCCCGTGACCTTGCCAGTTTCTCGCTCTACGGGTAGGTCTATTCACTATGGTTAACTATGCGTAAATGGCGCCGCCGGTGGCGGACGCCGATCCAATATGTGACGGCCCCGATCACTGGAGGAAACGATGGTTACGATTACAGGCACGGCTGGCGCCGATAGCCTTACCGGTACGGCTGCCAACGAGACCATTCACGGCGAGGGCGGCGACGACACTATTCAGGGTTTTGGCGGTTTCGACACGCTTTACGGCGACGATGGCAACGACACCATCATCGCCGGCGCCACCGGAAGCGAGATGTTCGGCGGCGAGGGTAATGACAGCCTGACCGGCGGGGCGGGGCATGATTACCTGGATGGCGGTGACGGTGCCGATACGCTGAACGGCGGCGGCGGTAACGACTTTATCTACGACATCTACACCCTGCACGACGCCAATCTGCTTCTGGGCGGGGATGGCGACGACACGATCATCGGCAACGGCACGATCGACGCAGGGGCGGGCAATGACTCGATCACCTTTTTCGAGCTCAGTGTCGGCGGCCACTTTGTCGGCGAAAGCATTACGGGCGGCGATGGTAACGACTATATCCGTTACGGCGACACGACCGGTTCGCCCATCGGCGTAACGACGCCCTATACGATCGACGGCGGCGCCGGCAACGACACCATCTACGGCAGCGACGATGCCGATATCATCCGTGGCGGCGATGGCTTCGACCTGATCGTCGGCGGGGCGGGAAATGATACGATCGATGGCGGCGCCGGGGTCGATATTGTCGTCTATGCCGGCAACAAGGCCGACTATACGGTCACCACAGACGGGGCGGGCGTGACGACGGTCGTCGACAATCGCGGGGGCCATCCCGACGGCACGGACAGCCTCACCAATATCGAGCGACTCCAGTTCGCTGACGGCTATATTACCCTGGGCGATACGACCGGCGTTCATCTCATCGGGACCTCGCATGGCGATACGCTGACCGGCACGGTTGGCGACGATACGCTCGAAGGCAGGGGCGGTGGCACCGACTACCTGTTTGGCGACTATGGCAACGACCTGCTCTATGGCGGTGACGGCTATGGCACGCTGGACGGCGGTGCCGGCGACGATACCCTCTATGGCGGCCAGCACGCCAGCCAGGCCCAGCATCTGCTGGGCGGTGACGGCAATGACAGCATCGTCGCCGGCGACGGTGGCAATGATATCGACGGCGGCGCGGGCAACGATACCCTGATCGGTGGGGCCGGCGACGATATCATCAGCGATGTCATCGGTTCGAACTCTGTCAGCGCCGGCGGCGGCAACGACCTGATCATGGTCGGCGGCGGGTTCGATACCGTGTCCGGTGGCGACGGCAACGATACCATCCTGGCCGGATGGTACGACACGATCGACGCCGGTTCGGGCAATGACAGCATCCAGCTCTATGTCGAGGGCAGCCCTTATATCGGCGGCAACACCGTGGCCCTGGTCCAGGGCGCCAACGTCAATGGCGGCGACGGCAATGATACGATCGATGCCGGCAGCACCTATAATTACGGCAATGCAGCGGTCAACACCCTGTCCGGCGGCGCGGGGGACGACTCCATCATCGCCTCGGCCAATAACGACCTGATCGATGGCGGCCTGGGTGACGACACCGTGCGCTATTACGGCGCCATGCATCTTTATGCCTTCAACGCGTCGGGCGGCACGATCACCGTCTACGACAATCGCGACGGTATTACCGACGACACGGATACCTTGAGCGGGGTTGAGCATCTGGTGTTCGGCGACGGCACGATCGATATTTCGGCGTCGGGCCATTTGACCGGCACGCTGATCGGCTCCAGCGACGCCGATCTGCTGACGGCCGCCAATATCGATACCGTCATCCGGGGTTGGCAGGGCAACGACCATCTGGTCGGCGGCGCCGGCAACGATACATTGCTGGGCGACACCGGCGACGATACGCTCGAGGGCGGGACCGGCAACGACTACCTGGATGGCGGGGTTGGCAACAATACGCTGAACGGTGGGGCCGGCGACGATACATTGATGGGCGGGACGGGCGTCCAGGTCATGCACGGCGGCGCCGGCAACGACGTCTACTATGTCGACAACGCCGCCGACGTCGTCTCGGAACAGACGACGCCTGGCGTCGACGACGGCGGTCTCGACACGGTCCACACGACCGTCAGCTATACGCTCAGCGATTTTGTCGAGAATATGTGGCTGACCGACTCCGGCGGCAATATCAACGGCACCGGCAATGCATCGAACAACACCATCTGGGGCAATAACGGCAACAATGTCATTAGCGGCCTGGACGGCAACGACACCCTGCTGGGCGGGGGCGGCAATGACAGCCTGGTCGGCGGCGCGGGCAACGACTATCTCGACGGCGGCAGCGGCAACAATACCCTGATCGGCGGGGCCGGCAACGACACCCTGATGGCCGGCACCGGCGCCGACGTTTTTGTCTTCGCCGCGGCGGGCGCAGCCAATGGCATCGACCAGGTCTTCAGCTTCGTCCACGGCGCGGATCAGTTGCTGTTCACCGGGGCCGATTACGGCTTTGCGGCGGGCCACAGCCTGACGTCATCGGAGTTCACTACGGGGGCCACGGCCGCGGGCACGTCCGCCCAGTTCGTCTGGAACCCGGCGACCCACACCCTCTACTGGGACGATGACGGTTCCGGCAGCGACGCCGCCGTCGCCATTGCTGTCTTCCATGGCGCCGTCACGCTGGACGGCACGGACCTGCATTTCGGTTAGGCGCGGCGGGCGGTGGCCCGGCCTTCGCTGATGCCGCGATTGGCCAACTGGTCGGCGCGCTCATTGTGCTCGTGGCCGGCATGGCCCTTGACCCAGGTCCACTTGATCTTGTGCGGGGCGCAGGCGGCATCGAGTCGCTTCCACAGGTCGTCGTTCTTCACCGGCTTCTTGTCGGCGGTCTTCCAGCCGCGCGCCTTCCAGCCGCGGATCCATTCGGTCATGCCCTGCAGGACGTACTGGCTGTCGACATTCATCGACACGTCGCAGGGCTTTTTCAGCGCCTCGAGCGCGGCTATGGCCGCCATCATCTCCATGCGGTTATTGGTCGTCTGCGGCTCGTAGCCGTAGAGTTCCTTTTCGTGCTCGCCGGACATGAGGACCGCGCCCCAACCGCCGGGCCCCGGATTGCCCTTGCAGGCGCCGTCGGTGAAAAT
>FTCT01004753.1_pt1 | contig 10987 bp, 10 predicted proteins | sample 1658881 | NCBI WGS metagenome assembly FTCT01 (sample SAMEA3914864, study PRJEB12502) | metagenome | biome: forest; material: soil | place: USA | collected 2012-03-12 | depth 0.3 m | reverse complement strand
GGCTTGCCGTCGCCCTGGACCTGGACGCTGAAACGCGCGGTCAGGCCCTCGCCCGTCTTGTTGGTGACGCCGAAGACGGCGCTTCCCTTGTGGAAACCGCCTTCCTTCTTCAGGGCGACGGTGGTGGGTCCGTCGGGAATCTCGAAACTCGGCATGGCTTGATCCTTGGGTTGGACAAGGCGTCGCGAGCCCCGCGCTCGCGACGCGGTACGCCGTTACTTGGGCAGGGCTCTCAGGGTCGTCGTCGGCGCGACCGTCTTCACCGTTCGCATCTGGGTGCTGTAGGTCAGGATTTTCGGGTCCAGAACCGCACGGCACAGCGCGATGTTGGCCGTCGCGCTGGCGATGGTGATGTTCACCCTCGTCCCCAGGGCGACCTTGCTCTTCGGCTCGATGCTCTGGGCGACGATCATGTTGGGCGTCCCGCTGCAGCTGGAGCCGATGGACCCGATATCCACCCCGGCGTTCTTCAGCGCCTGGATGCCCGCGATCCCGCCGATCTGCGGGCTGAGCAGGTTGGGCACGACCACGCCCGGATCCGTCGTCAGCCTCACGACGCTGCCCTTGGGAGCCTTGGTGTCGCCGACCGGATCCTGGACCAGGACGGAGTCCGGCTGCTGGCCGGAGGCCTTGCCGACCGCCGAAGCGACCTTGAAGCCGCGATCCTCCAGAAGCGCCTGCGCGGCCACCACCGGCTTGCCCGCGACGGCCGGCACGGACACTGTCTCGCCGACGGCCACGGTCAGCTTGACCTCGGCCGCCGTCGGATCGGCCTGCGCGTCGGCCGCCGGGTCCTGCTTGAACACCAGGCCAAGGGCCTGATCGCTGGAGACCTCCTCGATCGCCGGCCCGACCTTGAAGCCGCTCTTTTCCAGCGCGGCGGTGGCGGTCGGATAGTCCATCCCGATCACGCTGGGCACGGCGACGGTCGGAATCCCCGCGACCGTCAGCTCGACCTGGACCGTCTTGGGGTCGGCCTTCGCGCCGGCTTCGGGCTTCTGCAGGAACACCTTGCCTTCGGGCTTGTCGGGCGCCGCCTGCTTGATCTCCGGCGCGGCCGTGTAGCCCTTGTCCTTCAGGGCGGCGACGGCGGCCGCGTAGTCCATGCCGATGACCTTCGGCACCTTCGGACCGCCGCTCATGACGACGACGGCGATGATCACGCCGATCACCAGCACCAGCACGCCGGCCGCCACGGCGATGATCCACCAGGGGAACGACTTCTTTTTGACCTGCGGCTTGACCACCGCCGGGATCTTGACGACCGCCACGGCGCTGTCGGTGCTGTCGTTGTCGGGATCGTTGACGTTGATGGCCCGCAGCTTGATCCGGTGCTCGCCCGCCGGCGTCGCGGCGGGGATCTTCGCCACCACCGTGACCGTCTGGGTTTCGCCGGCCGCGACGGGCCGCTCGGGCTCGCCCTGGACGGAGTACCACTCGGCCTTGCCGTTGCCCTGGACCTGCACGCTGAACCGGGCGGTCAACCCCTCCCCGGTCTTGTTGGTGACGCCGAACACGGCGTTCCCCTTGTGGAACCCGGCCTCCGTCTTCAGGGCCACGGTCGTGGGGCCGTCGGGAATCTCGAAACTCGGCATGGGCGTTCGTCCTCGTGCTCGCGATCAGGCTGCGGAAAATTCGATGTCGTAGGTCGTGTAGGCGGGACGCTCCTCGTCGACGATGCGGCGCACCAGGTCGGTCAGGGGCTTGGCCGCCGCCGGGGCGACGACGTGCAGGTGGAAGCTGCGGGCGAGCCCGTTGGCGTCCGGAGGGTTCTCCTGCACCGCATAGCCGGACAGGCCGGTGGCCACGGTCAGGATGCGTTCGAGCGTTCGGCGGGTGCCGCGCCAGCGCGCCAGCTCGGCCGCCTCCAGGCACAGCAGCCGCAGCCGGCCCAGTCCGGCGGCGTAGCGCGGCGCGCCATCGCCTGGGCGACCGCCGGTCCAGTCGAGATAGCGGTCCAGGTCCAGCCAGCGCGCCAGCATCAGGGCGAAGTTTGGCGGGGCGCGCAGCGGATCGACATGGGCGTCGAGATCGGCCAGGGCGGCCTCGGCCGGCGCCTGCAGCACCTCCATCACCTCGAGCACGGCGGCCAACGGCTTCTTGCGCACCACCGCGACGGCGTCGCTGGGCGGCGTCTCCGGCGGGATGGCGGCCTGGTAGGTTTCCGGCAACAGGCGGGCGATGCGGGCGCGATCCATCGTCAGGCTCCCGTATCGTCGTCGATCACCACCGACAGGTGGTGCTGGTCGGCGCAATAGAGCCAGTTGGGCGGTAGAGGGATGCGGTCGGTGAACACCGTGGCCGAGGCCGTCGCGAAATGCAGGGCGCCGTCCAGGCTGCGATAGACGCCCATCGGGCCGCCGGCGAAGACCATGGGCGCGCCGCCCGGCACGGGAGCCGCCGCGACGCTGGACACCACGTGCAGCAGCCGCTCGGTGTCGCGGATCGGCAGGCCCGCGTCCAGCGGCGCCGCCCGCCAGGCCGGCGCCGCCACGGTGGTGTCCAGCGCCAGCACCCCGCCGCGGTTGGATCCGGCGAACACCCACTGATCGGCGAAGCTCAGGCCCTCGCAGGATCCGCCCTGCCAGCCGACATTGAACGGCTTGAAGCCGTCGGGATCGTCCGCCCCGCCCGACCGCAGCTCCACCCGGAACGCGCCCGAGCCCTGCTGTCCCGCTTCGGCCGCCGCCGCCGCCCACAGGAAATCGCGGGCGTTGAAGCGCTGCACCGACAGGCTGCGGATGTCCTGCCCCGACAGGCCGATCGGATGGAAGCTCTCGGACACGCCGCCCAGCGCCGACAGATAGACCCCGCCCTTGACCCGCGCGGCCACCGCCACCTGGACGACCCCGGCCGACGACACCGAGGTGGCCACGGCGTAGAAGCCCTTGGTGTCGCGGGTCTTGTCGACCACCACCGGGGCCGGGCCGGCGTCGCCGAACGGCTTGAGCTGGCGCAGGCCCTCCCCCGTAGCGATCAGCAGCAGCGGCGAGCCCTCGCGATCGAGCCAGTCGGCGTCGGACACGTCGCTGTTGAACACCGCCGCCTCGGTCTTCCAGGTCTCGCCGCAGTCCCGGGACACGTGGATCGCGCCGCCGGCCTTGCGCACCACGCCCAGGGCCACCAGGCCCGGCCGGTCGCGGTGACGGCGCACGAACAGCGGACGGTCGCCGTCAGCCTTGAACACCACCGACCAGGTGGCGCCGTCGTCGAGGCTGCGGTGCAGGCCCAGATTGGTGGCCGCGAACCAGGTCCGCGCCTGGTGCGGGTCGCGCAGCAGGTCCGAGACGTCACGGTCGGGCGCCTCGCCGATCGTCAGCCGCAGCTGGTCGGCGTAGCGCACGCTGGGATCGGCCAGCATGGCCTCGTAGACGTCGGAGGCGCGCAGCATCTGGCCGAACGGCTCGTCGCGCAGCGGCGAGAACAGCTTGTTGAGCCGCACGCGCAGCCGGGCCTCGACGGCCGGAGCGTCCTCCTCGCGGCTGACCACCACGCGGGCCGCCACCGACACCGGGCGCACCCGGGCCCAGCCCACCGAGGTCTGCACGCCCAGCGGCCGCCGGCTGTCGACCGCCTTCTGGACCCGCGTCCGCAACTCCTCGCTGCGTCGTTCGACCACCGCCTGGGCGGTGACGCCCGCGTCGGGCAACGTCTCCGGATCGACGGCCGGCACCAGCAGGATCTCGACCACGCCGGGGGCGGCGTGGGCCCAGACCTGGGACTGGGCGTAGGCCTTGGCTCGCGCCACCGCGCCGACGGCCAGGGCGACGCGCTCGAAGTCGCGGGCGGTGACGGCGCAGCGCATGGAGGTCAGCTCCAGCGGTCCACGCCGCATGGCCGCCTGCACCGTCTCGGCCTCGGCGCCGCCGGCGGCGCGCGCGGCGTTGGTGACCGCCAGGCCCGCGATCGGCGTCTTGAACACCGTGAGAACGCCGGGCGCCACATTGCCGGCCCGGCCGCCGCCGATGCGGTACCAAACCCGGATATCCTTTCCGAGGGCGGGCACGACAGACAGCGGCGTCGAGCCCTCGCCAGCTAAGGCGGGCGCGAACAGGATGCGGCCCACGGCGCGGTCGACACGATAGACGCAGTCGGTGGGCGCGGCGTCGGCGAAGCTGACCACCTCGCGCCAGATCCGGTAGCTCTTGTCGCCCAGGGTGCGCGACACCGCGCCGTCGGCCAGGTCGGCGGTATCGGCCTCAACGCCGACGATCAGGTCCAGGCCGTCGCCGGACGGGGCGATGATCGGCGGGCGCTTGACCTGTACGCTCTGGCCCGGCGCCCCCGTTCCGGCGCCGACGGACTCGGCCTCGACGACGTCGCAATGCAGGGCCGGCGCATCGACGCTCTTCTGGTCGGCCGCCAGGGTCGCGGCCTGGGTGACCACGAAGGTCACCGACCCGTCGCTGGTGGCGATGCGCGTCCCGGCGGGAATGGTGATCGGCGCATTGCCGTCGGTGCGGGTGAAGGTCAGGGTCGCCGCCGCCGCGGCGGGCGGCCGGACCTGGGCGCCGACCAGGTTCAGCAGGCTGACATACAGCTTCTCCGGCACGCGATTGAGCCGGTACAGCATGGTGTCGGTCAGATAGGCGAAGGTCTCCAGCAAGGTGATGCCGGGGTCGCTGGGATTGCGGTCGGTCCATTCGGGGCACGAGCGGTCGATCACCTTGATGGCGTCGGCCATCAGGTCGGCGAAACTGCGGTCGTCCAGCTTGGGCGTGGGCAGCGGCATCAGGCGGCCTCCCCGCTCAGGTCGACGGCGAACTCCAGCTGGCCCGGCTGGTTGCTGCTGCGCATCCGGTAGTCCAGCGACACCACCAGCTGGCTGGGCGCGGCGGGATCGACACCGGCGTCCAACCGCACGATCTCGATCCGGGGCTCCCAGCGCTTGAGCGATTGGCGCACATAGTGGATGGCCAGGCCCGCCGTCGTGGCGTCGTTGGGCGCGAACATCAGCCGGTGCAGCGGGCAGCCGTAGCTGGGGCGCATCACCCGCTCGCCGGGGATGGTGGTCAACAGCAGGATGATCGCCTGGCGCACGGCGTCGTGGCCGCTAATGTCGGCCAGCCGCCCCGCCGGCGACAGGATCAGCCCCGCCGGCCGACGCAGCTCGGACGTCGCCCCGCCCAGCTCCGCGCCCTCGAACCGGATGCCCCGCACGGTCTGCATGCTCAGCTCCCAGCCGCCACGAGACGCTGGCCGGGGTCGACCACGCGATAGTTCACGGTGCCCGGCGGCGAGCCGTCGGTGAGCCCCGTCACCGTGTCCAGGCACACGGCCCGGCCGCCGATGGTGACGAAGGTCGAGTAGCCTTGCTTGACGACCAGGGTCGTCAGGCAGGGCCGCAGGCCGATGACCGGATTGGCGTTCGGGCAAGCCGCGATCGGCCGCGACTGCGGATTGGGATTGACCAGCGCCAGCCGGTCCTTGATCCGCACCAGGGTCTGGGTCGGGGCTATGCCCACCCGGCCGCCATGGTCGCAGACCAGCGTCGCGTCCTGGGTCAACCACAGCATGCTCAACCCTCCTCGAACGCGACGGCGGCGGCGCGGATGGTCAGCCGGCGGCCTGGGGCCTCGATGACCAGATCGCCGCTGGCCCGCAGGCGCGAACCGCCCGGGCCGAACTCGAACAGCCCGCCCGCGCGGGTCTCCAGCCGAGCCAGAGCGTCGACGCTGCCCAGGGTGAGGACCTGGCCGCCCGGCGTACGCACGGTGAAGGCCCGGGCGCCCGCCGTCCCGGCGCCGCGCACGCCCGGCGCGACCCGCTCGCCGTAGAGGCCGCCCAGCACCAGGCCGCGCGCTGGATCGCCGTCCGGAAACACCACCAGCACGTCATCGTCAGGCTCAGGCAGGATGGCCACGCCCTTCTCGGCGCCCGCCCCCGGCAGCAGCACCGACATCCAGCCGGTCTCGACGTCGCCCAGCACCGGCAGGCGGGCCCGCACCCGGGCCAGGCCGGAGGGATCGTCGGCGTCGGTCACCCGTCCCAGCGTGAAGACCGGCGTGCGAGGACGATCGGGTCGGGCCGGCGGTTCGGTCGAGATTTCGACCACATAGCCGCGCGCTTCCTCGAAGCGGTGCACGGCGCTGGTGATCACGCAGCGGCCGTCGACCAGGTCGCCGACTCCTTCCAAGTTCACCGGCCGGCCGGGCCGCAAGCGCGGATCTCCCTCGACCACCGCATCCAGCAGGACCGCCCGGGCAACGGCCCGGTCCAGATCGGCCTGGGCCAGGCTCTCGGCCTCGGCCGCGTCGGCGGCCAGGCGGTTGAACAGGGTCCGTCCGCCCAGGTCCGGAAACGCCGTCAGCCCGCCATCGCGCAGTTCCTCGGCGTCCTGCCGGGCCAAGCCGGCGCGGGCGTTGGCCGCCACGGCGCGGGACGGATCCCACGACTGGGCGCCGGTCCAGGGGCGCAGCGAGTCCGCGCCCGCCGTGGCCCGGGCCTGGATGATCTCGCGCCGCATCCGCAAGGGGATCGGATCGCCGTCGCCGGCCAGGCTGATCAGGCGCAGCTCTCGCCCTTCCAGCACCAGATAGAGACCGGCGTCGCGCGCCAGGTCGACCACCAGGTCGAAATCATTCTGGTCGTGTTGGACGATCAGGGCCCGGGTCGTCGAATGCTCGGCGCATCGGAAGTCCAGCCCCAGGTCGCCGGCCATTTCACTCGCGACGTTGGCGACGGTCACGTCGGTCATCGCCCGCGCCCTCTGGCGCAGCCGCGCCCGGTGCAGCTTGTCGAGCGCCCGCAGCCGCACGACCCGTCCCTGGGCGGCGTCCTGCTGGAACTCGACGGCGGTGATCTCGCCTTCGAACAGGTCGCCCGTGTCGTCGACCGCGAAGGTCAGGCCGACGCCCAGCCTCAGATTGGCGACGGCGTCGGTCGGCGGATCGGCGAAGACCAGTTCGGCCATGGCCGGGGTGTTCAGGGCCTGGCGCACGAAGGCCGAAACCGCGTAGCGCCCCAGGGCGGGATCCAGCGCCGCGCCGTCCAGGCGAACCCTCAGCGGGCGATTGGCGAAGATCGAGGTCACGCCCGCCCCTCCAGAAGGATCGCCAGGGCCGGCAGCACAATGGTCGTGCCCTCCGGAATGTTCAGGGGGTCGTCAATGTCGTTGTAAGTGGCGACATCGGGCCAGAAGGCCGGGTCGCCGTAGCCGTCGTCGGCGACCTGATCCAACCGCTTCAGGGGCAGGCCTTCGTTGTCGACGGGCATGTCGACGGCCGGGAACTGGTCGCCCCCTCCACCGTCAAGATCGGACGGCGCCTCGAACTGCGGAGTGACCGGCCGGGCCGGCGCCGGGCGCGGATCGGAGTCCTCCACGCGGCGCAGGCGCAGGCTGAGCCACGAGCGCCGCGGCGCTCCGTCGGCGTTGAACCTTTCCAAACGCTCGGCCACATGCAGCACGACGCCCGGGATGTTCCAGGACTTGCCCCAGATGAAGCGCACCGTGGGCGGGGCGGCGAAGCCGTCGGCCGCCACGGCGTTCTCGGTCAGATCCCACAGCGGGCGGGTCAAGGCGCGGACATCGTCATCCTCGGCGGGGCCATTGCCGGCCTCCGTGGCGGGCGCCGGGCGGCCCTCGCGGGCGACCTCGACATCGAACAGCAGGTTCAGATCGTATTCGGTGACCCCGCCGCCGGTGGCGATCAGGGGATCCTCGGAGCGGGCAACGCCGGTCAGGAAGCCGCCGCCGGCCGCTCGCGTGCGCACCCCGGCCGTGCGCCGCGCTTCCAGGTTCTCCGGGTTGAGCAGGCACGAGATCCGCTCGCCCGACCGCTCCAGCAGGAAGGCTACACGCTCCATCGGCCCTCCTCCTGCTCACGGGCCAGTTGGTCCCAGCGCGGCGGCGCGGCCTCGACGGCGGGCGGCGGCGCGAAGGTCGACGGCGGCAGCGCCGGCCAGCGGTCGTCCCGCGACACGGCGCCGGCGACCCGCGCAGGTCGCAGGACGGTTGGCCCGGTCTTCGCATAGGTCGGCCGCCTGTCGCCGGCGTCGATCCCGTGGACCGGCGAACACGCCTCTCCGCCGGCCGCGCGGAAAGGCGCGTCCGGATCGAAGCCCGCGAAGGCCGCTGCATCGCGAGGCGACGGCCTTGGACTCGAGGGCGCGAACGACGGTGTCGGACGATCCGAACCGGGCGCCGGCGAAGTCGGGTCGAGCCGTCGCGCCGCCCTCTCCAGGATCGGACGGCCTTCGAGGCGCGCCCGAGAGCTGCGACCTGGCGTGGCGAGAGTCTGAAAGATCGAGCGCCGCGAGGGCGCCTGCGCCGGATAAGACCAGGTCTGATCCGACACGACGGCGTGGTGGTCAGGCGCCGAGCGGGGAACGGCGGCAACGCGCGGCGGCGCGGGCGTAGCCACCGTGAATTCCGCTGTCTCCGCCCGATCGCTTCCACGCCGCACTGAGGGCGTCGGCTTCGCGAAGAACCAGGACCTCTGACGGCGAGCGATGGGCGGGGAACCGATCGCCTCGGGACGCGGCTCTGGCCGGCCTTCCACCGCCTTCGGGAGCTGGTCTGACGGTCCGTGATCGATCGACGCCCCATCCATCGACGCCTGAACGACAGGTCCCGGCCGCTCGACGCCTGAAGGCGGCGCTTTCGCCCAAGCCGGTTCGGGCCGGGGCGAGCGGGACAGCGACGGGGCGGATGACGGCGTGGAGTCCTGCTCCTGCGGAAACGCGTGCAACGACACGTCGCCCACGCTCAGCGGCGGGCGCTGCCGAGCCGCCGTGGCAGGGCCTGAGGTCGCCCGGCTGGGTCGCTCCGGTCCAGACGGCGCGGCGGCGAACACCGGCCGGGGCCGACGTCGGGGCTCGACGCCAGGCCGACGCCACACCTCGGACGCGCGGTCGCGCAAGGCGGCCAAGGTCGGCACGGCGGCGTCACGCTGGGGCGCGGTCGGTCCGCGCGGTTCAGGCGTGGGGTCTACAGAGAGAGGCGACAGGCCGTCCGGCCGCGGCGGCGGCCAGCCAGTCGGGTCGCTGGTCAGGGACAGCGGCGCCTCGCCGATATCCGCCAGCTCGGCCGTTCGCTTGGCCACATGGGCCAGCCAATGCTCCGGCGCGCCCGGATAGCGCTCGGCCAGAGCGGCCATGACCGGGTCGGACGCCGGCGCTGACCGGGCCTCGGAGGCGCGCTCCAAGGCCTCGGCCACGGCGCGGGCCAGGGCGGCCATGGCGATCAGCCAACCCGACAGCAGGCGGCGAAGGGCCATGGCTCAGGCTCGGGTCAGGGTGTCGAAGGACAGCTTCAGCTCCTCGATCGCCACCTCGCGTCCGAGGGCGTCGAACGACACGCCGCTCCACTCGCAGGGCCAGGCGTTGTCGAGGTTCCAGCGCAGGACCTCGGCCGTGCCCTTCACGTCCATCATGGCGATCGAGATGTTGCGGCGCGGCGTCCCGCCGGCCAGGACATCCTTGAGCCAGTCCCACAGGGCGGGCGTCTTGGTCAGGCCGTAGCGCAGGGTGACCTCGGCGTATTCGATCGGTCCGGGCAGGGTGCGGACGATCTGGCCGCTGCCGGACTCGCGATAGCGGATCGGATGGATCCGCACGCCCAGTCCGAAGCACTCGGTGAACCGGACATCGCCCATCTCACGGGACGAGAGCATGAAGTTGTAGTTGCGATAGACGTCGGGCAGAGCGCCGATCTTGGGCGCCGCCGCTGCTTCATCGGGCTTGGTGGCCATGACGGGTCCTCTCTAAAGCTTGGGATCAGGCGGTCTCGACGGTGGAGCCGACCGCCGTCTGGCCGATGCGGAAGATGACGAATTCGGCGGGCTTGACCGGCGCGATGCCGATGACCACCACCACCTGGCCCGCATCGACCACCTCGGGCGGGTTGGTCTCGGCGTCGCACTTGACGAAGAAGGCGTCCTCGGGTCGGGCCCCGGCCAGGGCGCCCTGGCGCCACAGCAGGGTCAGGAAGGCGCCGACGTCGCGCTGGATGTCCTTCCACAGCGGACCGGCATTGGGTTCGAACACCACCCAGCGCGTGCTGATGGCGATCGATTCCTCGATCATGTTGAACAGCCGGCGGACGTTCAGGTAGCGCCAGTTGCTGGCGCTGGGGGCCAGGGTTCTGGCGCCCCAGACCCGCACGCCCTCGCGGGTGAAGAAGCGGATGCAGTTGACGCCGACCGGATTGAGCACGTCCTGATCGGCGCGGGACAGCAGTTGGGTCAGCCCCAGGGCTCCCCGGATCGTGACGTTGGCCGGCGCCTTGTGCACGCCGCGTTCGCTGTCGGTGCGGGCGTAGATGCCGGCCAGGTGCCCCGAGGGCGGAATTTCCGCCGGGTTCTTCGGATCGGGATCCAGCGCGTCCAGCCCCGTCAACCAAGGGAAATAGCAGGCGCCGTAGCCGCCATCGGAGTCACGGGGACGGACGCCGGCCTTGGTCCCCTTGCTCTTGGGCGTCGTGGTCGTCGTTGTCGTGTCGGCGGCGGCGGCCGGCGGCGTGGGCGGCGCGGCGCTTCCATCGGCGGCCCGGGTCAAGACTTCGACGTCGTCGACCCGAGGTGGCGCATCCAGGATCGCCACGCGGTCCTTCAGCGACTCCGCCGCGTCCAGCAGCGCGCCGTGCGAGGCCGGATCGGTGCGGCCGGGAGCGGCGATGATGGCGATCTCGTCGATGGCCGCCAGGGCGTCCAGCCCCCTGCCCTTGCCGGCGATGGCGGCGTCGGCCTTGGTGTTGACGACGTAGCACCGCGAACCGCCGTTCAGGAAGAAGCCGTAGACGGCGTTGGCCAGGTCGGTGCCCTTGTCGCCGTCGCGTACGTAGTTCCGCCGGAACTCGCTCCAGTTGTTGATCGCCACGGCCTCGTCGACGAAGGCGTCGGGGTTGGGCGCGGTTCCCACGAAGCCGGCGGTCGAGGTTCCCACCGCCTCGATGGGGCGTGTTCCGGAGTCGATCTCCTCGACGTAGACGCCGGGGCTCAAATAGGACGGCATGTCAAATCTCCAGCGGTAGACGAAGGATCACGGG
>FTCT01003504.1_pt1 | contig 11014 bp, 9 predicted proteins | sample 1658881 | NCBI WGS metagenome assembly FTCT01 (sample SAMEA3914864, study PRJEB12502) | metagenome | biome: forest; material: soil | place: USA | collected 2012-03-12 | depth 0.3 m | reverse complement strand
TCCCCGCAAGCTCATGAGCGCCGACAAGCTGCGCGCCCTGGGATGGAAACCCTCCATCCCACTCCAGCAAGGCGTCGCCAAAACCTACAACTGGTTCCTCAGCCATGACCGATGAACCAACGCTCCAGTCCTATGACGTCCTGGGCATCCAGGTCAGCGTCACCACGCTGACCACGGCCTCGGCCACCATCCACGCCTGGGCGAACGACAAGGTCAGCCGCTTCGTCTGTGTCCGCGACGTCCACGGCATCATGCAGGCTTACGACGATCCGGAACTCTCGGAATTGCATCGCAGCGCGGCGATGGTCACGCCGGACGGCATGCCATTGGTCTGGATCGGACGCCGAGGCGGTCTTCCCGTCGAACGCACATGCGGCCCCGATCTCATGGATCGCGTCCTGTCGGACTCGGCGGCTTCGGGCCTGCGGCACTACTTCTTCGGCGGCAAGCCGGGCGTGGCCGAACGTCTCAAGGCCATTTTCGAAGAGCGTTATCCCGGCCTGCGGGTCGTCGGAACCTCGACCCCTCCGTTTCGCGAGCTGACGGACGAGGAGCTGCGGGCGGTCGGGGCGGAAATCACCGCGAGCGGCGCGGACGTCGTGTGGATCGGACTCTCGACGCCGAAGCAGGAGTTCCTGATGCGCCGCATGGTCGCCCACACCTCCGCCACCCTGATCGGCGTGGGCGCGGCCTTCGACTTCCATACGGGCGCGGTGAAACGCGCGCCCCGCTGGATCCAGAAGGCGGGCGTCGAATCCCTGTTCCGATTGGCGAGCGAACCGCGCCGTCTGTGGCGGCGCTATCTGATCATGGCTCCGCGCTTCGTGTTTCTCATCGCCCGGCAGAACGTCGGCAGGCTTCTACATTCGCGATGACAAAGCCGGCTCTTGGGCCTTTCGCTCGCACACCTTTTGGGACCTAAGGCATGACTTCCGGCGCACCAACCGTCAGCGTGATCATTCCAACACGGAACCGCGCTGATCTTGTCTGCCGCGCCGTCAGAAGCGTATTGGCCCAGTCCGTTTCCGACATCGAGATCATCGTTTCGATCGACGGCCCCGACCCCGTGACCGAAGCGGCCCTGGCGCAGATCGCCGACCCCCGGCTCCGCGTCGTGGCCGCGGCGGAATCGAAAGGCGCTCCGGCGGCCCGCAATCGCGGTTTCGACGCGGCGAACGGCGAGTGGATCGCGCTTCTCGACGACGACGACGAGTGGATGCCCACCAAGCTGGAGCTGCAACTGGCCGCCGCGGAGCGTTCGCCTTTCAAGTTCCCGATCGTCGCCTCCGGCCTGATCGCCCGCAGCCCCTCGGCCGACTATGTCTGGCCGCGCGAGGCGCCCTCGCCGGCCGTGCCGATCTCCGAATACATGATGGTGCGCACGGGCCTGTTCTCGGGGGATCGCGTCATTCAGACCTCGACGGTCATGGCGCGCCGCCAGCACTTTGTCCTGGTGCCCTACCTGGTCGGCCTGAAGAAGCACCAGGACTGGGACTGGCTGCTGAAAGCCCTGGCGGTCGAGGGCTCGGGTCTTGAATTCGTGCCGGAACCCCTCGCGGTCTGGTACATCGAGGAAAATCGACCGGGGATCACCGCGTCCAACGACTGGCGCGCCTCGCGCGACTGGGCGCTTTCGGTTCGCGAGCTGATCACCGATCGCGCCTACGCCGCCTTCCTGCTGCTCTATGTCGGCTCGATGGCCGCCCGCACCGGGCAAACCGACAGCCTGTGGCCCATCCTGTCCGAAGCCCTGCGAACCAGGGCCTTCATCTGGCGGCACGTGGCGATCTATCTCTCGCTGTGGATCCTGCCGCCGCCGACCCGCCAGCGGATCCGGCGCCTCATCTATGGACGGTCGGCGGCCTGATGCGCGTCCTGGTCTATGCATTGCAGCGCTCGACCGCGCCCACGGGGCTGTGCCGCTACACCGCCAACCTGGTCCATGCGCTCAAGCAAAGCCCGCTGCGGCCCGAGATCGATCTGGTCATCGGCCGTTGGCAGCGGGACTATTATCGCGACATCTTCGGCGTGGACGCCGGCCTGGCCACGATCATCGAGCCCCCGATCAAGAACGACCTGATCGGTCGCTATGTCTGGCCGGTCCTGCATCTTGGCGAACTCGCCCGGCGACGCGGCGCGGACGTCGTGCATTTCTCGGCGCCGTCGGCGTTCGTGCGGTCGTTCATCGACGTCCCGGTCGTCACCACCGTGCATGATCTCTACGCCTACAGCCACCCCGAGGTCTTCAAGCTTCCCAACCGCTTCCTGAATCGCAGGGTGCTGGCCAACGCGATCGCGAACAGCGACGCCACCCAGATCATTTCGGCCTGCACCAAGGCGGAGATGACGCGGTTCTTTCCGGGCGAGATGGCGCGCGGCGACCACCGCGTCATCTACCAGCCGGTCACGGTCCTTGATCCCGACCCCGACGCCCCGGCGCGCGGCCCCTATATCCTGTGCGTCGCCGGCCACCGGAAACACAAGAACATGCCGTTGGTGATCGACGCGATGCGCGTCCTGATCGACCGCGGCGCGCTGCCGTCCGACACCGCCCTGGTCATCGTCGGCGAACGCTCGACGGAAACTGGGGTCATCGAAGACACGGCGGCCCGCCAGGGCGTCGCGCTGGAACTGCTGTCCTCCCTCTCCGACCAGACCCTGGCCAATCTCTACGCCGGATGCCTGGCGTTCGTGGCGCCCTCCGAGGCCGAAGGCTTTTGCCTGCCCCTCGTCGAGGCGCTGATGCACGGACAGCGCGTGATCTGCTCCGACATCCCGATCTTCCATGAGGTCGGCGGCGACGCCTGCGTCTTCTTCAGCCTGAGCGGCGACCGGACGAAGCATCTCGCCGACGCCTTGCAGGACGCGTTGGCCCGGGCTCGGCCGCCTCGCGAAGAGCATCGCTTCGGTCCGGCCCGGTTCGCCGAAGCGTGCGCCGCCAGCTATGCCGGCGCCCTCGAACCGACGAGGCCCGGCGCATGAATCAATATTTTTAAGCGAGACGACGCTAGCCTATACGCCCCAAGCCCCATCCCTGGATTTGTTCGCCCGAATGCCTTTTCCATCCCAGCCGTCCTCCTCGCGCACGCCAAGTCGCGCGACGCCGAGAGGAACTGCATTCAGCAACACCGAGAAGCGGCTCGCTTCGGGGCGCACGCGGGCCTCGGTGGTCGCCATCATCCTCGCCCTCCTGGCGGCCAAGGCGTTCCTCTATTTCGCAGTTTCGACGGCGCAGGATCCGGTGCCCTACAACAATCCGGTGGCCGGACAGATCATTGGCAACCTGACGCGGCTGTTCCTGCTGTTCGGCCTGGTGATGTTTGTTCGCGTCCGGAGCGTGCAGCTTCTTCTCAAGGAGCACCTGCTCAGCGCGCTCTTCGCGTGGTGCGTCCTGTCGGTCATGTGGTCGGTGTATCCGAAGGGGTCCGCCGTTTCGATCTACCGCCTGATACCATTCGTCCTGGTCGGCTTCTGGGCCATCTCGGAGGGCCGGGCGACGACCATCTTCGAGAAGATGCACCTGCTATGCCGGGCCATCCTCTACGTTAACATCGCGTCGATGGTCCTCTTCCCCCCCTTCGCCTTCATGCAGGGCATCCACGAAGGGGCCATGCGGGGCGTCTTCCAGACCAAGAACGTTCTGGGCCTGAACCTGGCGCTCTGCCTGTGCCTGTTCGTGCCGGCGCTGCTGCAGCGGAGGACCTCGCTGCGCATATTCGACATCGTGGCGACCCTCGTGCTGCTGATCCTGGCCCGATCGGTCACCTCGGTCATGTGCGCCGCCGTGGTCTTCGGGATCACCGCCGGCTCGCTGGCCATCCGCGGGCTCACGCCCCGGCGCCATATGCGCATCGCCTTCACCCTGGTGCTGGTCGTGATGCTGCCGGCGTTGTTCGCGATCCTGCTGCCGCTGGTGGAGAACCTGCTCGGCTTCTTCGGACGCGACCTCACCTTCACCGGCCGCAGCACGATCTGGAGCTTCGCGATCCAGGCGATCCACGACAAGCCGTGGCTCGGTCACGGCTTCCGGGCCTTCTGGCAGGATCCCCAGAGCACGATCGTCGGACGCGGGGTGATCTTCTTCGCCCACTCCCACAGCGGCTATATCGACGCCTGGCTGGACGGCGGCATCTTCGAGTTCGTGCTGCTGATCGCGGTCTTCGTGTCGCTGGCCTATCGGGCGGTGATCACCGCCCTGGACGATCAGGCCAAGCTCAGCACGAACGCCTTTCCGATGTTGGTCATCATGACGGTGATCACCCACAATCTGGCCGAAACCAGCTTCCCGTTCGACGTCTACATCATCCCGGTCTTCGTCATCGCCGCCAGCGTGTTCTGCCGCCTGGAAGCCGCGACCGCGGCGAAGGCCAAGCTCATCGCGCGATCCGCGCCCAAGTCGGCCATTTCAGGGAGACGGGCTTATGCCGGGTCTTGATCTTCGCGAGACGCTTCAGCGGGCGAAGGCCGCCGCCATCGCCCAAGTCCATGAAGCCAGGCTCAGCCTCCTCCCGGCCGCGGCCAAGGCCCCGCCTCACGGCCTGCCCGGTCGTCTGGTGGTCTCGCTGACCTCTTTCCACGCGCGCTTCCATACCCTGCACCTGACCCTGCGCTCGCTGCTGCAGCAGAGCATCAAGCCCGACGAGGTGGTTCTCTGGGTGGGTCACGGCGACTTCGACCGGTTGCCGAAGAAGGTCCTGGATCTCCAGTCGCACGGACTGACGATCAGGACCTGCGAGGACATCCGGTCGTACACCAAGATCATCCCGTCGCTGCGGGCCTATCCCGACGCCTTCATCGTCACCGCCGACGACGACGTCTACTATTGGAACGACTGGCTGAAGGAGCTCGTCGAGAGCTACGACCCGGCCACCCGGCTCATTCCCTGCCATCGGTGCCACCTGATCCGCACCGACGCGGAGGGCCTTCCCCTGCCGTACCTGCAATGGGAACTGCAGCTGGATCGGCCGCTGTCTTCCGCCCTGGTCTTCGTGACCGGCGTCGGCGGCGTGCTCTATCCTCCCGGCAGCCTGCATCCCCAAGTGCTCGACGAAGCCCAGTTCCGATCGCTCTGCCCGACGACCGACGATGTCTGGCTGTATTGGATGGCGCGAAGGGCGGGTTGGGAATTCCGGCAGATCGGCCGGCGCCGGCGCGTGCTCAATTGGAATGGCTCACAGAAGATGTCCCTCATGGCCACGAACGTTCCCGAAGGCGGCGGCAACGACCAGCAGCTCGGCAACCTGATCCGCGCCTACACCTGGCCTCCGGTGTCGGCGTGAGCGCCCGCGCCCAGGCCTTCGCCGCGGTCCGCTGGGCCTCCATCGGCTCCATCGGGCGAGCCGTGATCGGCTTCGCCCAACTCGCCGTCCTGGCGCGTCTTATTCCAACGGCGGAATTTGGCCTCATCGCTCTGGCCCTGGCGGTCGTGAACACCGTGCTCATCCTGGCGGACGTTGGACTGAGCAGCGCCATCATCCATTTCCAGCAAGTCTCGGAAGACGAGCTCTCGAGCCTGTTCTGGCTGAACATCGCCGTCGGCGTCGCCCTGACGCTCCTGCTGGCCGGGGCCAGCGCCCCGATCGCCCACATCTACGGACAGCCCCGGCTGATCGGCGTCTTCCTCGCGATCAGCCCGCTGTTCGCCGTGACGGCCCTGGGGCAGCAACAACGCGCCCTGGCCGAGAAGTCCCTGCGCTTCAATCAGCTGGCGATGATCGAGATCGGCGCCACCGTCTGCGGCTTTCTCGTCGCGATCGCGGCGGCCCTCGGCGGCCTGGGGGTCTATGCGATCGTGCTGAGCCTGCTCACCATCGCCGCCGTCAACTCGGCCATGGCCTGGGTGATCCTGAGCCGCAGCTGGCGCCCCCGGTTCCACTACAGGCTGGCCGAGACCCGGCGCTTCCTGTCCTACGGCGGCTATCTGATCGCCGGCAATCTCGCCAACACCCTGACCATGCAGGGCGACGTCGTGCTGGCGGGCAAGCTCTTTCCCGGCAGCGTGCTGGGCCTCTACAGCCAGCCGCGCGAGCTGTGCATGCGCATCATGTTCGTGATCAATCCGATCGTGACCCGCATCGGCCTGCCGCTCATCGCGCGATCGCAGGGCGACCTGCAGAAGGTCAAGAGCATCTATCTGAACACCCTGCGCATGACCGCTTCGATCAACTTCCCGATCTATGCGTTCATGGCCCTGTTCTCTTCCGACGTCGTCCTGTTCATCTTCGGCCAGAAATGGGTCGACGCCGGACCCCTGCTGCGTGCGCTGGCCCTGTGGTGCCTGGTGCGGTCGATCGGCAATCCGGTCGGCAGCCTGCTTAACGCGATGGGGCGCACCAAGCGCGCGCTGGCTTCGTCGGTCTGCGTCCTGGGCCTGCTCTACGCAACCGTCATCTTCTCGTCGCGCGCGGGCATGATCGGCGTGCCGTACGGCCTGCTGGCGCTCTACGCGGCGCTGATCAGCCCGTTCTGGTTCTTCCTCGTCCGACCCGTCTGCGGCGCGCGTTTCCTGGAGTATCACCGGCAACTCGCCGTTCCCGCGCTGACGACGCTCGCGGCCTGCTGCGGAGCCTATCTGGCGACGCTGACCCTGCATGGGGCCTTCATCCGCCTGCTCGTCGGCGGCCTGGCCGGGGGCGTGTCCTATCTGGCCGCCAGCCTGATCATCAATCGTGACTGGGTGCAGGCGATGATCGAACTGGCGCCGCTCAAGCGGCGCGCCGCCACGGCCTAGGCGCCGGGCGAAGGGTTCCCGAGGCCGATCGATCCGGTCGGCCTCAGGTCGTTGCCGCGCACCTCGGAGGCCGCCGGCGGCTTCCCGACCGACATCCAGCCGGGACCGGAAAGGCCCCAGATCCGATTGTCGACCACGCTCAGCTTGTCGGCGCGAAGGGTCGTCGAAAGCCGCAGGCCGGCAAGCGGCGCCTTGGCGTCGATGCCGACGTTGCGCACGACGATCGCGCCCCTGCAGTCTATGTCGAGCGCGATGGCGTCGGGCGCGGTCGCGCCCGCGTGGATATTCAGATCCACGACCGTGATGTTCGCGCATGGACGCAGGTACTTGTCGGTCAGATAGAGCTTCGACCTGACGACGATCGCGGCGCGGCTGGCCTCGGTCATGGTGATGTCGCCCCCGCGAACCGTGAGGTTGCGCGCCCCGGCGCGCGCGACGATGGCTTGCCCCGCGCCCTCGAACCGCGGATTGAGCACGAGCAGCCCGTCCGAACCGCAACTGAAGTCCACCTGGATCGAGGCGCCGCTGCCCGAGGGGTTCTCGATGATGGTGTCGTCATCGCCCGCGAAGGTGGCGTTGCCGATATCCCAGCCCTTGTCGCCGCCATGGTTCTGATCGTCCAGGGAGCGGAACCGCTTCGCGCCGAATCCATGGGTCTTGTACTGGCCGTTCACGCCCTCGAAGGCGACATTCCCGGTCGACAGCGTATCCAGGCTCTGCACGTCGTCGACGAGGTGCCGGAGCTTGCGGCCGACCAGGGAGCGCGCCACGCCGCGCCGGCAGCGGTGAAACCGGACCCCGTAGCCATGACCGCCCAGCTTCGGGCGAAGGGCGTCCGAAAACGCGCCGCGCTCGACGACCGGCTCCTCGCAATGCTGGAAATACACCCCCGCCAGCTGGTAGCCGCCGGCGCGCACGTTCTCCACGCGCGGGCCCTGGGCCAGAGCGATCGCGATCAGATGCGGAGCCTCGCCCAGGGCCTCGATGTCCCCCTTGAACCCGTCGCCGGGATCGATCTCCTGCAGCCCGCCGATGTTGCGGACCTCGAAGCCCTCCAGCGGCTCGATGGCGAAGATCTTGGCGTCCGACCCGTATTTGCGTTCCAGGGCGTGCGACAGCACGATGCGGTCCTCATGGATCGCCTTGACGCGGTTGATCTCGCCACGGCCCCGGGCCTTCTTGAAGGCGTCCGACGTCAGACCATTGTTCCAGGCGGCCAGGGCCACATCCTGGTGGAGGCGCACCAGCTGGTTCACGGCCAGGCGCGCGGCCACGCCCTTGGGCACGGACAAGCCATCCTGCCCGTCGGTCGAGCTGATGGCCATCGGCTCGCTCTCGCGGCCCATGGCGTGAATGACCGGAGCGCCCGTGACCTCTCCGTTCACGACGCCGGCGGGTCGAGCGGTGATCAGGGCGCCGCGAAAGTCGAGAACCACATTGTCGAAGGCGACGTTCAGGTTCTTCAAGCGATAGGTCGCCCGGCTGCCCTGGACGACTCCGCCGCCGCGCGCGCCGACATAATCGATCGCCGCCTGCCATCCCGCGGTGTCGGCTTCGAAATCATCGCCCGTGGCGCCGAATTGCTCGACCTGCGGCCGGGTTTCGGACAGTTCGAACCAGCGGCCGTCGGCCGACTGGCTGCGAAACGAGGTTTCGCCCGAAGCGCTCGTCTCGGCGTACCAGCCCCCGCCTTGGCCGGCGATGGAATGGCCGGTCGTGCGGACGACGTGGCAATCGGCCGGAACCTTCGCGGTCCCGATGTCGCCGAACAGGCCGACGTTCACATAGGTCTGGCCGGCCGCGTTCCGCAGGACTCCGTCGGCGCCGAAGGCCCGTCCGCCGACAACCAAGGGCATCGCCAAGAGCAAACTGCGGCGCGCAAGTCTAAAGGCCAAGATCTGTTCTCGTCTGGATACGACGACTCTCGCGTCAGAGAGCGCCTTCGCGTGCCGGGCTCAAGGATGGAGAGCCCCGCGAGCGGATATCATTCGCCTCGGGCCTGGCATTCGGCCTTGGTCGTACCGAGCAGCGACGAGGCCCTTATGGTCCCGACCACCGTCTGGTCCTGACCCACGGCGGACCAGGACTGCGATCCCGATCCAAGCACCGCGCCCGTGACGTCCACGAAGGCGCAACTGGCCTCCACGCTGGCGAAAACCCGGGGCGTTCTGTTTCGAACGCGCACGGTGAACAGAATTTCCTCGCCCTGCGGAAAGCCGCGGCTGACCTCCACCGGCAGTTCGACGGCGGCGCGCACGGGCGTCGGCTTGGCGATCTTCGGCGGCGGCTTGGCCAGCCACCCCAGCGGGGCGCCGATCAACAGGCCCAGCACAAGTCCATGTCGGAAGAAACGTGAGCGTCGGACATCGCGTAGGAAGGATTGCAAACTCATGCGTTCTCGCGACCCCGTTACCGCCTGGCGGCGTTGGCTTCGTCGCTCAGTACGCGTTCGGATCGCGGAGCACCAGCGGCACGGTGCGCAGCAGGATGGCGATGTCCAGGCCGATCGACCACCGCTCGATATAGGCGTTGTCGGAGGCGACGCGCTTTTCCATGCAGCCGATCGTGTGGATCTCGCCGCGATGCCCTTCCACCTGGGCCAGGCCCGTCAGGCCGGGACGCGCGCGGAAACGATCGCCGTAGCCGCTGACCAGGGCTTCATAGCGCTGATCGTGCGACAGGGCGTGCGGACGCGGCCCGATCATCGACATGTCGCCCTTCAGGACGTTGAACAGCTGGGGCAGCTCGTCGACGCTGGTCTTGCGCAGCAGGCCGCCGACCCGGGTGATCCGGTCGTCGTTCTTGGCGGCGTGCTTGATGTCGGCGCCGTCTTCCTGCACCCGCATGGTGCGCAGCTTGAAGATCCAGAACACTTGGCCGTTCAGGCCCGTCCGCCGTTGGCGGAACAGCACGGGACCGGCGCTGTCGAGCTTGATCGCCACCGCGGCCACCAGCAGCACCGGCAGGAAGAACATCAGGGCGAAGGCCGACAACACGACGTCGAAGAGGCGCTTGAGCGCGCTCGATGCGACAGCCGCGGCGGCGTTGGCGTCGTTCGCGTGATCTTCGATCCACGCCTCCTCGGTGACAACCGTGGTTACGGAAGTCGCAGAGTTCGCGGCAAGGTTAACAGCGCTGAGTGACATGTTCTGGCCCCCTCGAAACTCCTGGCCCCTACTCGTAGCCGCCATCCGTAACACTTCTTTAAGTATGAGCAAGAAAACTCTCACCATAGACGTTCGATTAACGTCGATCGTGCATCTTCTCTGGGCAAGAGAGGTGACGAATGACGGCTGTTCGCGCGATTTTGACGTCGGAATTCAAGGGATCGGGGGCCCCCTCGACTCGACGCCTGCCCGTAGCCATCGGACTTGGCGTCGCCGGACTTGTCAGCGCCGGCCTCTGGACCGTGATCGTCCTGGCCTGCCTCAAGGCTTTCTGAGCACAGTCAGCCAACCTGGGCGGCGCCCTTGTGAATTTTGCATGGCTGTACACCTAAACGGTGTCCGCGCACGCGTTGCTCCGCTAGAACCCAGCCGGCCAAGTTTGAAATGGGCGACGGGAAATCTTCATGCGCGTAGCGATGATCGGCACCGGTTATGTGGGCCTGGTGTCAGGGGCGTGTTTCGCAGACTTCGGGCACGTGGTGACGTGCATCGACAAGGACCCTAGCAAGATCGAGCGGCTGGGCCGCGGCGAGATTCCGATCTTCGAGCCGGGCCTCGACGATCTGGTGGCCCGCAATGTGCGCGAAGGCCGGCTGTTCTTCACCCTGGACGGCGCCCAGGCGATCAAGGACGCCGACGCGGTGTTCATCGCGGTGGGCACGCCCACGCGCCGAGGCGACGGCCACGCCGACCTCAGCTACGTGTACGCCGCGGCCGAAGAGATCGCCGGCCTGATCGACGGCTTCACGGTCGTCGTCACCAAGTCGACCGTGCCCGTCGGCACCGGCGACGAGGTCGAAGCCATCATCAAGAAGACCAATCCGGACGCGCAGTTCGCCGTGGTCTCCAACCCCGAGTTCCTGCGCGAAGGCGCGGCCATCGAGGACTTCAAGCGTCCCGACCGCGTCGTGGTGGGCACGGCGGATGAGCGGGCCCAGGCGGTGATGCGCGAGCTCTACCGCCCGCTGTCGCTGAACGAGACGCCGATCGTCTTCACCGGCCGGCGCACCAGCGAACTGATCAAGTACGCGGCCAACGCGTTCCTGGCCATGAAGATCACCTTCATCAACGAGATGGCCGACCTGTGCGAGAAGGTCGGCGCCGACGTCCACGACGT
>FTCT01004917.1_pt1 | contig 11043 bp, 11 predicted proteins | sample 1658881 | NCBI WGS metagenome assembly FTCT01 (sample SAMEA3914864, study PRJEB12502) | metagenome | biome: forest; material: soil | place: USA | collected 2012-03-12 | depth 0.3 m | reverse complement strand
TCGGCGACCCGGATCGGCGGGGTGACGATGGGCGACATCGTCGGCACGCCCTTCTTCTTCCCGTCCGACCTCGGCTGGCTGGGGGTGGTGTTCGAATACGGGCTGGTCGGCGCGGGTCTGATGCTGGCCCTGCACCTTTGGGCCGTGCGGCAGGCGTGGGAGGGGGCCCGCCGGGGCGGGACGCTGGAGCGGGCCCTGTTCGACTACGCCCTGTTCCTGATCGTCGTGTCGTCGATCGTGTCGGTGGTCCTGTCGCCGGGCGAGCTGGCGACAGTGCTGGCGCTGGGGTGGTGGCTCAGAACACCTTCGGCCCGGCCATATGCAGGGTCAGGGTCTTGATCATGATCCTGAGATCCAGCTGTAGCGACCAGTTGCGCATATAGTGAAGATCGAGGTCGACGCCGCGTTCAGCCTTTTCCAGGGTATCGATCCCGCCGCGCATGCCGTTGATCTGGGCCCAGCCGGTGATGCCGGGCTTGATCTGATGACGGGCGGCATAGCTGCGCACGGCTTCAGAATAGGGGCCGCTTCCGACGCGCATGCCCGCGACATGGGGGCGGGGGCCGACGATCGACATCTCGCCGCGCAGGACGTTGAGCAGCTGGGGCAGTTCGTCGATCGAGGTCCGGCGCAGCAGGGCGCCCAGCCGGGTGATGCGGGGATTGTCACGCACCTGTCCGCCCGCGCCGTCGTCGGCGGCGTCCACAGTCATGGTCCGGAATTTGTAGATGCTGAAGGGGCGGCCGTTGAAGCCGATCCGGTCCTGTCGGAACAGGACGGGGCCGCCGCCAGAGACTTTCAGCGCCGCCGCCGCCCCGATCAGGATCGGCGAGACGGCGATCAGGCCGATCGTCGCGACGGCGTAATCCTGTGCCGTCTTCACCAGTCCCTGCGTGCCCCGGAACGGGTGGCGGGTCAGCTGCAAGGCGGGCAGGCCGGCGACCTGGGTCAGGAGGCTGGAGCGGGTCAGGAAGCCGGGCCGCTCCAGCGGCGTGACGACGTCGGCGGAAATCCACTGCAGCTGGTCGCCCAGCGCGAAGATCCGGTCCGACTGGCTCCACGGCAGGGCCAGGACGATCAGGTCGATGCGGCTGGTCTGGGCCAGGGCGCGCAAATCTGTGATCCGGCCGACCACGGGCGAGGGGGAGGCGTCGTCGAACAGGCCGACCAGTTCGAACTCCCTGTGCCACTCAGGCTGGCGCACATTGCGGATGACCTCGCCCGCCAGCGGGGTCGCGCCGACCACGGCGACGCGGCGACGCAGCAGGCCCTGGCGGCGCAGGATATCGATGCCCATGGCCGATCCGATGCGGCCCAGGCTCAGCCCGGCGAGGACGCCGAGCAGCCAGACCAGAAGCCAGTGGTTGGAGTTGAGCGCCGCCGGGGCGAAGGCCCAGACGACCAGCCGGTCCGTCGCGGTCGCGGCGATCAGGCCCAGCGCGATGTCCAGCCCCTGCGACCGCACCCGATGATACCGCTCGACCCGATAGCCGCCCCAGATCTGGACCACGGCGACGAAGACGGCGGCGCCGACCGCAGCCGCGATCAGGATCTGCAGCAGGGACAGGGGCGCCGGATGGGGCGCGCCCATCAGCCAGAAAACCAGGGTGACGCCGAGGATCATCCCGGCGTCGGCGACCATGACCAGCCGGTTGATCATCCCCAGCGACACCCGGATGAACCGCATCGAGGGCCGCACGGGCCGCCGGGTGCGTCGGCGTCGCTCGGAGACCGGGCGGCCGTCGGGGCCGGTCAGGACGTCGCGAAGAGGATAGGAGGTCATGGTCGGGAACGCTGCGAAACAATCAGGGGTGGTGTTGTGGATCTGCCGACCGTCTTTCGGGCGGGGCTGAAAGCGGCCAGCAGAGGGCGTTCGAGGGTGACGTGCAGGGCCCAGCCGGCGAGGGAGGTGACCACCACACCCGCCGCCACGAACAGCCAGGGCGACAGGGCTGTCAGGCCCGCGGCACGCCACCCCTGGGCCATGGCCGAGAGCAGGACCGGGTGGATCATATAGAGGGGGTAGGAGGCGTCGCCGATGCGCTTGAGCCAGGGCAGGACCGGCAGCCGGCCGTGCGTCTCCCAGCAGACCAGTCCCCCGATCAGCAGGGTCGCGGGCAGGGCGAAGGCGATCAGGCGGGCATGGTTCTGCGGATCGATCAGCAGGCCGCCGATGAACAACAGCGAACAGCCCGTGACGAAGCCGTAGGGCCCCTGACGTTTCCACCGCTCGGGCAGCCGCTCCAGACCGAGCGCCAGCAGGATGCCGAGCGCGAACTCCAGCATGAAGGGCGAGGCGTACAAATGGGCGACCGGCGGCAGGGGCAGCAGTGAGGCTGCGCCAAGAATTCCGAGGAATCCTAAAAGGATAGGGGCGCGTCTTCGCGCCGCCAGCGGCAGGGTCGCGGCGAGAGCCAGGTAGAAGAACATCTCATAGTTCAGGGTCCAGCCGGGGATCATCACGGGCTTCAGCCCTGCGCCCTCGGCCGGATTGGGCCAGGCGACGAACAGATAGGAGGCGATGATGTGGGCCGGGTCGAAGCGGGCGCTCTGCAATAGCTGCGGCGCGACCAGAAGCAGGCCGACCATCAGGCTGGTCAGGACCCAGTAGAGGGGCACGACCCGGATCAGCCGCTTCTTCAGGAAGGTCGCGGGCGAGACCGGACGCCGCGACAGGATAAGCCACATGACATAGCCGCTGATGACGAAGAAGATCTCGATCCCGGCCTGAAGGACGGTGGTTTCCTTGAGGCCCATCTGGCCCTGGGCGTGCCAGACGACGACGCCCAGGGCCGCGGCGGCGCGCAGGTACTGGACCGACGCCAGTTCGGTCGGAGGCGAACGCGATACGCCCCCCGGCGCCCCGCCTCCCTGATCTCCGCTCAGCTCGACCATCCGCGCATCCTTCGTGATTGCACGTATAGGTTGCGTCAGAGAAGTTGATTAATCGTGTCGGCCAGGAACGGCCGGGCGCGAGACCGGCCTCAGTGCGCCGAGAGGCTCAGTTGCACCACATTGGTCCGTCCGGTCGCGAACCCGGCCTCGCAATAGGCGAGGTAGAACAGCCACTGGCGGTCGAAGACGGTGGTCATCCCGCTCTCCTCCTCGCGGAACCGTCGGGCCCAGAGATGCAGGGTGCGGGCATAGTCCTGGCCGAAGCGGGTCGTGGCCTCGATCGTCAGGCCGTGGGGTTCGATGACGTCCTTGAGCACAGCCTCCGAGGGCAGCATCCCGCCGGGGAAGACGTATTTCTGGATGAAGTCCACCCGGCCGCGATAGCCGGCGAAGAGGTCGTCGCGGATCGTGATGATCTGCAGCCCCGCCTGACCGCCGGGCTTCAGCCGGTGGCGGACGACGTCGAAATAGGTCGGCCACCACTTCTCGCCGACGGCCTCGAACATCTCGATGGAGACAACGCGGTCGAAGGTCTCGGTGACGTCGCGATAGTCCTGCAGGCGGATATCGACCTTGTCCGACAGCCCCGCCCTGGCCATCCGCTCGACCGCAAAGGCCTGCTGGGACGGCGACAGGGTCAGGCCGACGACGCGGCAGCCGATCTCGCCGGCGGCGTATTCGGCGAACCCGCCCCAGCCACAGCCGATCTCCAGCACCGTATGCTCGGGCTTCAGGCCGATGCTGGCCGCGAGCGCGGCGTATTTCTCGCGCTGAGCGTCCTCCAGCGACTGCTCCGGCCGCGTCCACAGGGCTGAGGAATAGGTCATGCTGGGATCGAGCCAGCGCTCATAGAAGGCGTTGCCCAGATCGTAGTGGGCGATGATGTTCTTCTTCGATCCGCGCCGGGTGTTCAGCTTGCCGAGGCGGTGGACGACCCAGTTGACGCCGCGCCCGACGACATTGCCGCTGGCGAACTGGTCCAGCCGTTCGAAATTGTCGGCGAAGACGGCCAGCAGGGCGGCCAGATCCGGCGTATCCCACTCGCCCGCCATATAGCCCTCCGCCAGACCGATATCGCCGGCAGCCAGGGCCCGGCCCATGGTCTTCCAGTCGTGAACGATCAGGCGCGCGGGATCGGGGGAGGGTGGCCCGAAGCGGTATTCCTGACGGTCCGGTGTCTGGATCACCAGCCCACGCCCGCGCCAGTCCTGACCGACCTTGCCGAGCACCCAGAGCAGAAGCTTGCCGGGTTTCGGCGCACGGATCGCGCGGACGTCGAGGGTGTCGTGGATCGAAGGGGCCGTCATGAAGATCTCCGCGCGTTCACGCGTCCGGTCGGACGGGTGAAGCTACGGATTAGCCGCGGAAAGGATGCGCCTTTTTTTGGAACATCCAGACGCCGTGCAGCTTCGTAGCTGACTTCGTCCGGCCAAACGCCGGTCTGCTCGTGAGCTGTCATGTACGATCGACCTTCGCCCGTTCAAGAGACCCCGAAATCACGGCGTCGTGTCGCTGTGGTGGGCTCCGGTGTGTCCGGCCTGTCCGCCGCCTGGCTGCTGTCCCAGGCGCACGACGTGACGCTCTATGAATCCGGCGACCGGCTCGGCGGTCATGCCTGCACCATCGACGTGCCGACGGGCGACGGCGTGATGCCCGTCGATACGGGCTTCATCGTCTTCAACGAGCCCAACTATCCGAACTTCACCGCCCTGCTGGACTATCTGGATGTGCCGTCCAAGGCCGCGCACATGTCGTTCGCGGTCTCGATGGACGAGGGCCGGTTCGAATATTCCAGCCATGGGGCCCGGGGCCTGTTCGCCCAGAAGCGCAATCTGTTCAGCCCGGCCTTCTGGCGCATGCTGATCGACCTGAAACGGTTCCACCGGACGGCCGAAGCCGACCTCGGCGACCTCGATATCTCGCTCTGTTCGCTCGGCGACTATCTGGATCAGGAACGCTACGGCGCGGCCTTCCGCGACCGGCACCTGCTGCCCCAGGCGGCGGCGATCTGGTCGTCTTCGTCCTGCCAGATGGCCGACTATCCGGCCGCGGCCTTCATCCGCTTCTACCGCAATCACCGCCTGCTCGAGGTGGATCTGAAACCCAACTGGAAGACGGTCGACACGGGCAGCCGCGCCTATATCGACGCCCTCGCGCGCGAATTCCGTGGCGGTCTGTCGGTCGGTGATCCGGTCACGCGCATCGTGCGCCGTCCCGGGCGGGCGATCATCCATACGGCGTCCGGCAAGCAGGAGGTTTATGACGCCGTCGTCCTGGCCACCCATTCCGATCAGGCGCTCGCCCTGCTGGACCAGCCGACCACCGAGGAGACCCGCCTGCTTGGCGCCATCCGCTACAGCAGCAACCGCGTCGTCATGCACAGGGACCCGAAGCTGATGCCGAAGCGGCGCGCGGCCTGGGCGGCGTGGAACTATGTGGGCGGCAAGGCCTCGCGGCGTGGCGAGAGCCACCCCAGCGTCACCTACTGGATGAACCTGTTGCAGGGCCTGGCGGGCGATCCGGTGTTCGTCACCCTGAACCCCGAGATCGAGCCGGATCCGGCGACGATCATCGCCGACCACGACTTCGACCATCCGATCTTCAACGCCGCCGCGTTGGCGGCGCAGAACGAGCTCTGGTCGCTGCAGGGCGTCAATGACACCTGGTTCGCCGGCGCCTGGTTCGGATCGGGCTTCCACGAGGACGGGCTGCAGGCCGGTCTGGCGGTCGCCGAGGCCATCGGCGGGGTGCGCCGTCCGTGGACGGTCGCGAACGAGAGCGGCCGTATTCCCCTGACCGTCCCGGCGGCGGCCGCGCCGGAGGCGACCCCGGCATGACCCAGGCGACCGCATCGGGGATTTACATCGGCAAGGTCGCGCATTGCCGCCTGCGCCCCCGCGCGCATTCGCTGAAGTACCGGATCTTCATGCTGCTGATCGACCTTGATGAGGCGGCCATTCTGACCGGGCGGCTGAAGTGGCTGGCGCGCGGAAAGTTCGGCCTGATGTCGCTGAACCTTTCGGACTTCGGCGACCGGTCGCAGACGCCGTTGCGTGACCAGATCGAGCGCAGCCTGGCCGAGGCCAACATCCCCGGCGGCGGGCCGATCCGGCTTCTGACCATGCCGCGTATCCTCGGCTACGGCTTCAACCCGCTCAGCGTCTTCTTCTGCCACGACCGCGAGAACCGGCTGACGGCGATCCTGTACGAGGTATCCAACACCTTCGGTCAGAGGCACTCCTACCTGATCCCGGTGGTGACGGCGGACCGGGCCATACGCCAGTCGGTCGCCAAACAGTTCCACGTCTCGCCCTTCATGGACATGGACCTGAGCTACCGCTTCTCGGTCATTCCCCCGACCGGCGCCGATGACGAGATCACGGGCGTCTCCATCACCGTCGAGGACGGGGAGGGGCCGATGCTGCTGACCAGCTTCTTCGGAGAGCGGGCTCCGCTGACCGACCGCAATCTGATGCGGGCCTGGATCACCCATCCCCTGCTCACGTTGAAGGTCATCGCCGGTATCCATTGGGAGGCCATCCTGTTGATCCTCAAGGGTCTTCGACTGCGTTCCGGGCGTGTGCCGGCGACGCCCGTCACGGTTGGCCAGCCGACCCCGGCGACACAAGGAAGCTGAGACTGATGTTGAACCTCCGCACCGCCGTCATGGCCTTCGCTCTGGCCCTCGCGGTTCCGGCCGCCGCCATGCCCGCGGTCGCCTCGGCCGAGGCGCCTCAGCCGCGCAGCCATGTCGATCTCGATCGCTTCATGGGCCGCTGGTACGAGATCCTGCGCACCCCCAACGACCATCAGCGCAACTGCTGGGCCGCCAGCCAGGTCTGGTCTAGGCGCGGCGCCGACCGGTTCACCATCGCCCAGACCTGCCATCAGGGCTCGCGCACGGGCCGGACCTCGACGGTCAACACGAGCGCCCGGGTTCTGGATGCGACCACCAACGCCAAGTTCGAGGCCAGCTTCTTCGGGGGGCTGATCCGTCAGCGCTACTGGGTCATCGAGGTCGCGCCCGATTACAGCTGGATGATCGCCACCACCGCCGACGGCCAGTTCCCGGCCCTGCTGTCGCGCAGCGCGACGATGTCTGCGGCCGAACAGACCCGGCTCACGGCGCGCATGGGTCAGCTCGGCCTGCCGACCCGCCAACTCGAGCCTTCAGGCCACTGACCATGCTGATCGCGCTCCTTTTCGCCTTCCACTTCATGGTCGTCGTCATGGTGACGGCCTGGGCGATCTCGCTGAAGACCGATAACACCGGCTGGATCGACGTCTTCTGGACCTTCGGCACGGGCGTCAGCGGCGTGGTCGTGGCATTATCGCCCTGGGCCGGAGCGCCGTCCGAACGCCAGATGCTGGTCGCCGTTCTGGTGGCGATCTGGTCGATCCGGCTGGGCTCCTACATCGCCGTCCGGGTCGCGCGCAGCGCGGAGGATGCCCGCTATGTGATGATGAAGGACGAGTGGGGCGGCCGCTTCCAGGCCAATCTGTTCGGCCTCGCCATCGTCCAGGCGCCGGCGACGACTCTGCTGTGCGCCTCCATCGCCGCCGCTGCCCTGAGACCTGGCGCCGGGCTCACGGCGGAGGACTTGATCGGCGCCGCCATCCTGCTGATCGCCATCCTCGGCGAGGGCCGCGCCGACAGCCAGATGAAGGCTTTCAAGGCTGACAAGGCGAACCACGGCAAGATCATGGACAAGGGTCTGTGGGGTCTGTCGCGGCATCCCAACTATGTCTTCGAATGGATGGGCTGGCTGGCCTGGCCGATCATCGCCATCGACCTGTCGGGCGCTTGGCCCTTGGGCTGGATCAGCCTGATCGCCCCCGTCGTCATGTATCTGATCCTGACCCGCCTGACCGGCGTCCCGCCGCTCGAGAAGGCGATGCTCAAGTCCCGGGGTCAGGCCTTCGTCGACTACCAGAACCGTGTCGGGGCCTTCTTCCCCCGACCCGCACGCAAATCCCCGACATCCGCAGGAGCGACCCGGTGAGCCTGATCTCGAACAGCGTCAACAAGCTTCAGGACGCGCCCTTTCCGGACTTCCTCACCCGGCCGGCCATCGCCCTTCTGGTCGCCAATGCGCGCAAGTCGCTGAAGACCCCGCCCGCCGACGCCGAGGCGACATTCGCCCGCGAAATGGCCGAACGCCCGGTCGCGGAATTCACCGACGCCGCCAACCAGCAGCACTACGAACTGCCCGCGCGCTTCTTCGAGCTCTGCCTCGGCAAGCACCGCAAATACTCCAGCTGCTTCTACGAGAGCGAGGACGCCAGCCTCAATGAAGCCGAGGCCAGCGCGCTCAGGATCACCTGCGAGCACGCCGACATCCAGGATGGCCAGAGCATTCTCGAACTCGGCTGCGGCTGGGGTTCGCTGTCGCTGTGGATGGCCGAACGCTATCCTAACGCCAACATCACCGCCGTCTCCAACTCGCACAGCCAGAAGGCCGCGATCGACGAGACGGCGCGGCGGCGGGGGCTGACAAACCTGACCATCATCACCGCCGACATGAACGTCTTCATGATCGACCGCACCTTCGACCGGATCGTCTCGGTGGAGATGTTCGAGCATATGGCCAACTGGCGGGCCCTGCTGGGCAAGGCGCGCGGCTGGCTGAAACCGGAGGGCCGGATGTTCATCCACGTCTTCAGCCACATCGACGCGCCGTACCGGTTCGAGGTCTCGGACCAGAGCGACTTCATCGCCCAGCATTTCTTCACCGGTGGCGTCATGCCCAGCCACGGCCTGATGCGCCAGTACGGAGACCTGCTGACGGTCGAGGACGAATGGCGCTGGTCGGGGACCCACTATCAGCGCACCGCCGACGACTGGCTCGACAATTTCGACATGCACGAGGAAGAGATCCGGGGCCTGATGGCGTCGGTTTACGGAGCCGCAAACGCTCCCTTGTGGATGCGCCGCTGGCGCCGGTTCTTCATGGCCACCGCCGGCCTGTTCGGCGACAGCGACGGCCAGGTCTGGGGTGTCAGCCACTATCGGCTGAAGAGGGCCTGAGCATGCTCAAATATCTCGCGGCCTACGGCTGTTCGGCGCTCGTCGTCCTGGTCATGGACGGGGTCTGGCTGACCGTCATGGGCGACAAACTCTATCGCCCGGTGCTCGGCGACTTCATGGCCAAATCGGTCAACCTGCCGGCCGCCGTGGCCTTCTATTTCATCTATCTGGCGGGCCTGACCTTCCTGGCGACCACGCCCGCCCTGCGCGAGGGTTCGGTCGTGCGGGCGGTGGTCAACGGCGCCGTCTTCGGCTTCGTCGCCTATGCGACCTATGACCTCACCAACCAGGCGACCCTGACCCGGTGGAGCACCACCATCACCCTGGCCGACATGGCCTGGGGCACGGTGATGAGCCTGATCGCGGCGACCGCCGGCTATTACGGATCGCGTCTTCTGGTGAAGTGAATCCACTGACTTTTTCGAGCCTGTCTTGCGGCGACGGCCACGCCGTGCGACCGATGCATCGTCTTGAAAGCAGTGTAAAAGCCGACGCATGGACGCCGACCTCAGCCGCCAGGCCCTGAACGCGAACCTCAGGCTCGTGGCCGGTGGAGACAGGGGCGCCCTGCAGGCTGTGTATGACGCCACTTCATCGAAACTATTCGGGGTGGTGCTTCGTATCTTGAACGATCGAAGCGAGGCGGAAGACGTGCTGCAGGAAGTCTACATCTCGGTATGGACCAAGGCGGGCCAGTTCGACGAAAGTCGCGCCAGCCCGATCACCTGGCTGGCCGCCATGGCGCGCAACCGCGCCATCGACCGTCAGCGTCAGGTGGGCCGCCGCATCAGCCGCCCGATCGAGGACGCCGAGGACATCGCCGACGACCATGAGTCCGGCCTCGATGCGGTCCTGCGCTCCGAAACCTCCACCCGGCTGGACGGCTGTATCGCCGAGCTGGAGGACCAGCAGCAGAAGGCGCTCAAGACCGCCTTCTTCGACGGCCGCACCTATGAGGATGTGGCGACCCTGTTCGGCGTGCCCACCGGCACGATGAAGAGCTGGATCCGCCGCTCCCTGATCAAGCTGAAGGCTTGTCTCGGCGGATGACCGATATTCAACCCCCACCCTCGACCCCGGATCAGGACGCCGCCGAATACGCGCTCGGCGTGACCACGGCCGACCAGCGTCGCGAGGCCGAGCGCCGCATCGCCTCCGACCCGGCCTTCGCGGGCCTCGTGAACGCGTGGGACGAGCGTTTCGCCCCCCTTATCGACGCCATCCCCGAGAAGACCCCGCCGCGCGTGGTCTGGATGCGGATCGCGGCCCAGCTGGGTCTCGCCCCGGCCAAGCCCGGCGTCTGGAGCAATATCCAGATCTGGCGCGCCGCGACCGCCGTCTTCGGTGTGGCCGCCGCCGCCGCCGTGGTCGTCCTGCTGGCCTATCCGAAGACCGTCGTGATGCCCGCGCCGCCGCAGGCTCCGGCCCAGGACGCCTCCCTGACCTCGGTCGGCCTGCTGAAGGGCGAGGAAGGTCCCGCCAGCTTTGTCGTCACCCTCGACCGGGCCAACCGCCGCCTGACCATCGCCCCGGTCACCGGCGCGAGCCCGAGCGACAAGTCGTTCGAGATGTGGATCCTGCCCAAGGGCCAGAACCCGATCTCGCTCGGCGTGATGGACGGCAAGGACGTCGTGACCATCGACACCGACAAGCTGATCGGCCCCGACGGGTCGCGTGCCACCCTGGCCGTGTCCGTCGAACCGCTGGGCGGTTCGCCCACCGGCCTGCCGACCGGACCCGTCGTCGCCAGCGGTCAACTGCAGCCCATCTGACGTCGCGGAACTGGCGTTCCGTCAGGCCTTCGCGCAACATGGCGCGACCAATGCGTCAAACGCATTTGCCAAAGGAATGCTACCGGTGTCATAGACACCCGACGAACCGTCGAGACCGTCGTCAGACACGGTCCTGCGCCGCGATCACCCCAGGAAGCGCCCGCCAGGGTCCGGCGGCGCAGTAGAGCCGTACCGATGAGCCATCCGCTGAGACTGAACCCCGACCGCCTGTTTCCGGTCGACGCCGACACGCGCGGCCTGGCCCGTCGCCTGTATGCGGAGATCAAGGATCTGCCGATCATCAGCCCGCACGGCCATACGGATCCGTCGTGGTTTGCGCTGAACGAG
>FTCT01003411.1_pt1 | contig 11047 bp, 10 predicted proteins | sample 1658881 | NCBI WGS metagenome assembly FTCT01 (sample SAMEA3914864, study PRJEB12502) | metagenome | biome: forest; material: soil | place: USA | collected 2012-03-12 | depth 0.3 m | reverse complement strand
TCTTCTCGACATAGGCCAGATAGGCCGTCTTCTTGTCGGCGAACTTGGCGTCCAGATAGTAGTCGCGGTCGGGCAGGCTGAGGCCGCCGGTCGAGGCGTGGACGGCGTAGGCCTTGGGGTTCTTGGCGTCGGCGCCGATGCTCAGGCCGATGATCGCCGCGTACGGCGTGGTCGCCGCGCGACCCATCAGGGCGGTGAACTCGTCCTTGGTCTTGACCTTCTTGATGCCGGCCAGCCAGGGCTGGATCGGCTGGGCGTCCAGCTTCTCGATCGCGGCCTCGTCCATGAAGGCGCGGTAGGCGGCGCCGATCTTGGCCTTCTCGCCGGTCGCGGCCTTGTCGGCGGCGGCGGCTTCGATGATCGCCTTGGTGCGGGCTTCGGAGAGTTCAGCCAGCTTGTCGAAATTGCCGTAGCGGGTGCGGTCGGCCGGGATCACCGTGCGGGCGTCCCAATTGCCGTTGGCGAACTTGTAGAAGTCGTCGCCCGGCTTGACCGAGGTGTCCATGCCCGAGAGGTCGAAGCCCCAGGTCCCGTAGCGGGGGGATTCCAGCGAGGTGACGTCGCCGGCGCCCGCGCCTTCGACCGGAGCAGGCAGCAGGGACTGCATCACGCAGCCGTCGTCGAGGCAGACGTGCTGTTCGTGGGCCTGGGTCCCGAACGCCGACAGGGACAAGGCGGCCGCAGCCGCCGCGCCGAACCAAACTCTTTTCATGGAAAATCGCATCCGTAGGTGTGAGCTGGCGGCAATCTGCATCGGCGGGAAAAATTTGCTCCCTTAAATAAAATTCATGTTGGCGGTTTTGGGGGCGTGGGACAGGGGCGCCTCCGCGCGGGCAGGCCTTGCCTGTCTGGATTCCGGACCGTTCCGCGTCTTCGAACGCGGATCACTTCGAAGATCGTTGTTATGGGAAGATTTTCCCCGGCCTCAGTTCAGCCGTGGTTGGCGGTCTGAGCGCCCCCTCCGTCACGTCGCGTATCCGCGCCGCGCCACCTCCCCCGTTTCACGGGTGAGGAGGACAGCTTCTCCTCCCCTGCGTAGCGGGGGAGGTGGATCGCTGCGAATACGCAGCGAGACGGAGGGGGCGCTAAGCGCCGCTACCGCTCCAGCGCGCCCTTGCCGGCGATGATCCTGTCGCGGAACTTCTCGATCCGGGCCACGCGGGTGGCCGACTGCTTGGCCTGGTTCAAGGCGAAGAAGTAGCTCCTCTGACGGCCCGGCGTCAGGGCGTGGAAGGCCTCGGCCAGGTCCGGATCGGCGTCCAGCGCCTCGACCAGCTCGTCGGGCATGTCGATCTGGCGTTCGGCCTTCACCGGCTTGGTTCCGGCTTCGGCGTGGTCCATCAACTGGCGCAGATAGGCCCGGATCACCGGCTCCTTCTCGGCGACCCGCGCATTGGCGGTGAAGCGGATCATGCCGGGCGTGGCGCTGTTGGGCCCCTGCGGCTCCAGCACGCCTTCGCCGTCGACCAGCAGGCCCGCGTTCATGAAAGTGAGCCGGAAGTCGTTCCGAAAGGCCCCGAAGATCGCGATGTTGCGGCCCGCGTGCAGGTAGCACGGGTGGGCCCACTTCACGGTCTCCTCCAGCCCCAGGTCCAGGCAGATGCGGCGCAGGGCGTTCAGGCCCTCGATCCACGGCCGGGTCGAGCAATCCGGGGTCGCGAACCGGGCGCACCGGCCGCAGCCTTGCGTGAAGAAGTCGTCGGGATCGGTGATCATCGCCATGGTCGTCTTCGCCGGTCCTCAGTGGTGCGTCGGAGCCGGCGCGGCCTTGCGCGGGGCGCGGGCCAGCATGCCGCGGGCGATCTCCTCCTCGCCGATCAGCGCGTCGGTCGCGCCCATCGACTTGAGCAGAGACACGTCGGCGTCGGTATAGGCGCGGGCGACGATCTTCGCATCGGGATTGGCGGCGCGGGCCTGCTCGATGATCCGTGCGGCCTCGAACGGGCTGGGCACGGCGACGAACAGGTGCGTGGCCTTGTCCAGGCCGGCCTTCTGCAGCACCTCGGGCCGCACCGCGTTGCCGGCGACGGTCTGGTAGCCGGCCGCGCGCAGTTCGGCGGCGCGCTCGGCGTCGTCCTCGATCACCACCAGCGGCGTGCGGCCCTTCAGGCCCTCGGCCACCGCCTTGCCCACCCGGCCGTAGCCGACCAGCAGGGCGTGCGGCTGGGCCGCCGCGGCGATCGGGGCGTCGTCCGAGCCCTCTTCGGCGATCAGCTTGGGCAGCACCTTGTCCAGCACCGCAAACAGCAGCGGATTGACCAGGATCGACAGGATCGCGCCGGCCAGGATCAGGTCGCGCCCTTCCGGCGGCAGCAGCTTCAGCGAGACGCCCAGGCCCGCCAGGATGAACGAGAACTCGCCGATCTGGGCCAGGCTGGCCGAGATGGTCAGGGCCGTGCTCAGCGGCCGGCGGAAGGCCAGCACGATGACCAGCGCCGCCAGCGACTTGCCCACCACGATGATGGCCAGGGTGGCCAGCACCGCCAGCGGCTCGCGCAGCAGCACGGTGGGATCGAACAGCATGCCGATCGAGACGAAGAACAGCACCGCGAAGGCGTCGCGCAGCGGCAGGGTCTCGTTGGCGGCCTGCTGGGAGAGCTCGCTCTCGGCCATGATCATGCCGGCGAAGAAGGCCCCCAAGGCGAACGACACGCCGAACAGCGCCGCGGAGCCGAAGGCGACGCCCAGGGCGATGGCCAGCACGGCCAGGCGGAACAGCTCGCGCGAGCCGGTGTGGGCGATGCGGTGCAGGATCCACGGGATCACGCGACGGCCGACGATCAGCATGAAGGCGACGAACGCCACGACCTTGCCGATGGTGACGGCGAAGGCCAGCAGGACGCCGCCCCCCATTCCTGAATTGGAGCCGTGTTCAGGCGCAACGCCGCCCAGCACGCCCGACAGGGCCGGCAGCAGAACGAGCGCCAGCACCATGGCCAGGTCCTCGACGATCAGCCAGCCGACCGCGATCTTGCCGCGACCGGTCTCGATCAGCCGCCGCTCCTGCAGGGCGCGTAGCAGCACCACGGTCGAGGCCACCGACAGCGCCAGGCCGAACACCACGCCCGCGCCGACGCTCCAGCCCAGCGCGACCGCCAGGCCCAGACCCATCACCGTCGCCGCCGCGATCTGCACGATCGCGCCGGGGATGGCGATCTTGCGCACCGCCATCAGGTCCTTGAGCGAGAAATGCAGGCCGACCCCGAACATCAGCAGGATCACGCCGATCTCGGCCAACTGCGGGGCCAGCTCCTGGTCGGCGACATAGCCGGGCGTGAAGGGCCCGACCAACACGCCTGCGAGCAGGTAGCCGACGAGGACCGGCAGCTTCAGCCGGTTGGCGATGGCGCCGAAGACAAAGGCCAGGCCCAGGCCGGCGACGATGGTGGCGATCAGCGAGGTGTGATGCAAAGGCTCTCCTTGACGGTCATTCCTTTCGGGCGTACTCAACCAATATGGGTGACTAAACCCAGGTCTGCCAGATGCCACACGCAAAAATTCTCCTGCCGGCGCAATGCCGGGGCGCCCGCGGCCTGCTCAACTGGTCGCAGGGCGAGCTCGCCGATCGGGCGGGCGTGTCGCGCAGCACGGTCAAGGACTTCGAGACCGAGCGCCACGCGTTGCACCATAGCACCGAACGTCTTCTGATCGACGCGATCGAGGACGGCGGCGTGCAGCTGATCCCGGTGGGCGAGGCCGGTCCCGGCGTGCGGCTGAAGGCGATCGACTAGCTTTGGAGCAAGGATAGGAGGGCGCGTGGCGCACGAGGTTTCCCCAGCGAGCTACAAGGACCTGGTCCTGTTCCTGGCGACCGCCGGCATCGTCGCGCCGATCTTCAAGCGCCTGAAGATCAATCCGATCCTGGGCTTCCTGCTGGCCGGGGTGATCCTGGGCCCGTTCGGCCTGGGCCGCTTCATCCCCATCGCGCCGTGGCTGAACCACGTCACCGTCGACAAGCCCGACGAGATCGCCCAGCTGGCCGAGTTCGGGGTGGTCTTCCTGCTGTTCATGATCGGGCTGGAGCTGTCGTGGGAGCGGCTGCGGCTGATGCGCAAGCTGGTCTTCGGCCTGGGCGCGGCCCAGGTGATCGGCTGCTCCCTGGCCCTGGGCGTCGGCGCCATGCTGGCCGGGCAGAGCCCCGTGGCGGCCCTGACCATCGGGGCTGCGTTGACCCTGTCGTCCACCGCCATCGCCGTACCGGTGCTGGCCGAGCGGCGGAGGCTGCATTCGGAAGCCGGGCGGGCGACCTTCTCGGTGCTGCTGTTCCAGGACCTGGCCGTCGCGCCGATCCTGATCACCCTGACCATCCTGGGGCGCGGCCACGGCAGCTTCCAGCTGCGCGACCTGCTCTCCCTGGTGCCGGCCGGGATCGGCCTGGGCGCCATCGTCCTGGTCGGGCGCCTACTGCTGCGGCCGATGATGAAGTCCGTCGCCAAGGCCAAGAGCGAAGAGATGTTCATGGCCGCCTGCCTGCTGGTGATCATCGGGGCGGGTCTGGTCAGCGCGCTGTCGGGCCTCTCCATGGCGCTGGGCGCGTTCGTGGCCGGCGTGTTGCTGGCCGAGACAGAGTATCGCCACGAGGTCGAGGTCAAGATCGAGCCGTTCAAGGGCCTGCTGCTCAGCCTGTTCTTCGTCTCGCTGGGCATTCGCCTGGACCTGTCGCTGCTGATCGTCCACCCGGTGCTGATCCTGGGGACCGCTGTCGGCCTCCTGGCCGTGAAGGCCGCCCTGGTGTTCGGCGGCGGCCTGGTCATGGGGCTGAACCGCAAGGCGGCGATCGAGGCGGCCCTGATCCTGGCGGCCGGCGGCGAATTCGCCTTCGTGCTCTTGGACAACGCCATCGGCGCGGGCGTCGTGCCGCCGGCCATCGGCCGCGCCGTGCTGGTCTCGGCCACCCTGACCATGTTCCTGATCCCGGCGCTCGCCGCGCTGGGCGGGCGGCTGGGCCGCCGCGGGGCCGTCGCGCCGATCAGCGAAGCGCCGGTGGGCGGTCCCGACCGGGTCGGCGCCGAGGCGGCCGGCCAGGTGCTGATCGTCGGCTATGGCCGGGTGGGCAAGCTGGTCGCCGACATGCTGGGCCGCCACGACCTGCCCTGGCTGGCGGTCGAGCGCGACGCGCGCCTGGTCGAGCAGGGCCGCCGCGAGGGCGGTCGCATCTATTACGGCGACGCCTCGCGCCTGGAGCTGCTGGAGCGCTGCGGCCTCTCCACGGCCAAGGCGGTGATCATCACCATGGACGCGCCCGAAGCGGCCGAGGCGGTGGTGGCCTCGGCGCGCGGGGCGCGGCCGGACATCTCGATCGTGGTCCGCGCGCGCGACGCCCGCCACGCCGCGCGGCTGTACGAGCTAGGCGCCACCGACGCGGTGCCCGAGACGATCGAGGCCAGCCTGCAGCTCTCCGAAGCGGCCCTGGTCGATATCGGCGTGCCCATGGGCCTGGTGATCGCCTCGATCCACGAGCGCCGCGACGAATACCGCAAGGCCCTGAACCGGCCGGACGCCCTGGGCGGACGCCGGCGGCGGCTGCGCGACGCCAGCCTGCGATAGGGCCGCTTGAACGGTCCCGCTTCGCGCCCACCTAGAGGTTGAGCCTGGTCTCTCGGGCGCGGGAAACGGGATGGGGCGATGAACACGTTCGGGTGCGCGGTTCTGAGCGCGGCGCTGACCGCGCTGGCCAGCATGGGCATGGCTTCGGGCGCGGCGGCCGGACCGGTCTGTCCGACGGTCGAGGTGGCGAAGGTCGTGGCGGCCGACGCCGGCGGCGCGCGGCTGTTCCCGGGGCCGCAGGGGCAGGGCGTCTCGGTCGCGGCCTCGCCGATCGTCACCGTCCATGACGTCGCCAAGGCCGACATCAGCTATGCGGAAGGCGTCTGGGGCCTGGGCCTGACGCTGCGACCCCAGGCGGCCGAACGCATTCGCGCCTACACAGCCGCCCATGTCGGCGAGTCGCTGGCCTTCGTCGTCGAGGGCCGCGCCAAGATGGTCGCCAGGGTCCTGGACCCCATCGGCGGCGACGGGATCTGGATCAGTCCGTACGACAAGGCGCAGGCTCAGGCGCTGGCGGCCGGCATCAACGCCTGCGTGACGCCCGGCGCCTAGGCAGGACGCTTGACCGTTTCCGGAGGGCGGCCGACGCTTCGTCGAAACCTCCGGAGGCGCTGATGACCGACGAACGCGACATGTCCGCCTATTGGGACCGGGCCGGGAAGGTCTGGGTCGAGCAGCAGGCGTTGCTGGATCGCCTGTTCGCGCCGATCGGCGAGGCGGTGCTGGAGCGGGCCGATCTTCGCGCCGGCGAGCACGTGCTGGACGTCGGCTGCGGCGCGGGCGCGACCACCTTCGCGGCGGCCTGGCGAACGGGGCCAGCGGGGCGGGCGCTGGGCGTCGACATCTCGCCGGCCCTGGTCGAGCTGGCCCGGCGGCGGGCGGGCGAGCTGGGCCTGGAGGGCGTGGAATTCCTGCTGGCCGACGCGCAGACCCAAGGCTTCGAGCCGGCCTTCGACGCGATCGTCTCGCGGTTCGGCGTGATGTTTTTCCCCGACCCCGTGGCGGCCTTCGCCAATCTGCGGCGCGCCTTGAAACCTGGCGGGCGGCTGGCCTTCGCCTGCTGGCGCAGTCCCCAGGACAACGCGATCTCGCAAGTCCCGCTGGACGCCGCCGCGCCGTTCCTGCCCGCGCCGCTGGCGTTCGAGAAGGATGCGCCGGGACGCTTCGGCTTCGCCGATCCGGATCGCACGCGCGGCATCCTGCAGGCGGCCGGCTGGCGCGGGATCGAGATCGCCCCGCTGGACGACCCCGCGCCGGTCAGCTTCGACGAACTGATGACCATGAGTCTGCGGGTCGGTCCGCTCAATCCGGTCCTGGCGAACGCCGACGCGGCCTTGCGGGAAAAGGTCGGCGACGCGGTGGCGCGGGCGCTTGAGCCCCATGTCGTGGACGGCGTGGCCCAGATGAACTCGGCGTGCTGGCTGGTGACGGCGGAGGGCTAGGCTCCGGCCGCGCCAAGGCTTGAGTTGTCGCTGAACGCATTATATGACTCGTGGGTCATTTAATGATGGATCCAGACCATGCAGGCCGGGCAACCGAAATGGCGGCGTCGCAGCGAGGCGCGGCCGGGCGAGATCGTCCAGGCGGCGCTGGACGTGTTCGCCGAGAAGGGCTTCGCCGCCGCCAAGCTGGACGAGATCGCCGCCCGGGCCGGCATCTCGAAGGGCGCGCTGTATCTCTATTTCGAGACCAAGGAGGACATCTTCCGCGCGGTGGTCCGCGAGGCGGTGGCGCCGAACCTGGACATGGTCGAGACCGTACTGGCCCAGACGACGATGCCGTTCCCGGACCTGCTGCGCATGGTCTTCGCGCGGATCGGCCAGATGATCGGGGCCTCGCGCCTGGGGGCGGTAGTCAAGCTGGTCATCGGCGAGTCGCGCAACTTCCCGGAGCTGGCCCGCGTCTGGCATGACGAGGTGGTCAGTCGGGCGCTGACGGCGCTGACCGGGGCTTTGGCCAAGGCGCAGGTGCGCGGCGAGATCCGCCTGGGCGACCCGCGCCTGCAGGCCTTCAGCATCATGGGTCCCGTCCTGATGGGCGTGATCTGGCAGGAGACCTTCCCGCCGGTCGGCGCGCCGGCCCTGGACCTGGACGCTCTGATCTCGGCGCATGGCGAGACCGTGCTGGCCGGTCTGGCCCCGCGCTTCGGAGGCGCGGCGTGAAGCCCGCCGTCCGCATCGTCGCCATTGTGGCTGGGGTCGGCCTCGCCGGGTTCCTGGGCTGGCGCTTGCTGGGGCCGGCCGCGCATCGGCCGCCGCGCCTGTCGGGCTATGTGGAGGGCGAGACGCTGTATGTCGCCGCCGCCAATGCCGGTCCGGTCAGCACGATCGCCGTGCAGCGCGGCGATCGGGTCAAGGCGGGCCAGCCGCTGTTCGCCTTGGACGCGGCCCAGCTGACCGCCGCCCGCGACCAGGCCGCCGCCCAGGTGGCGGTCGCCACGTCCCAGCTCAACGACGCCCGCAAGGGCCAGCGACCGCAGGAGCTGGCGGTCTATGACGCCGAGAAGGCCGCCGCTGAGGCCCAGGTGCGCCAGGCCCAGTCCGACTACGACCGCGTCGCGCCGCTGGTGCGCAAAGGCATCTACGCCCCGGCCAAGCTGGACCAGGTCAAGGCCGCGCTGGACACCGCCCGCGCCAACGCCGCCGAGGTGGCGCGCCGCAAGAACGTCGGCGAACTGGGCCAGCGGCCCGACGCGATCGCCGCCGCCGAGTCGGCCGAGACCTCGGCCAAGGAAGTCCTGGCCGCGGCCCAGAGCCGCCTGGACCAGATCAGTCCTCGCGCGCCGACGGCCGGCTTGGTGCAGGACGTCTTCTACCAGCCCGGCGAGTGGACGGCCGCCAACCAGCCGATCGTCGCCCTGCTGTCCGACGCCCGCGTGCGCCTGCGCTTCTTCGTGCCTGAGAAGGATGTCGCCCGCTATCAGCCCGGAACGGCGGTGCGCTTTACCTGCGACGGTTGCGGGCCCGAGCGCTCGGCGGTGATCAACTATGTCAGTCCCCGGTCGGAGTTCACCCCGCCGGTGATCTACAGCCGCGAGGCCCGCCAGCGCCTGGTGTTCCTGGTCGAGGCGCGGCCCGATCCCGGACGGCCGCTCGCGCCCGGCCAGCCGGTCGACATCGTTCCGCTGGGAGACGCCAAGTGACCGAGCTGGCGGTCGATGTCCGAGGGCTGAACAAGAGCTTCGGCCCGCGCCACGTGGTGCAGGACGTCTCGATCCAGGTCGGCAAGGGCAAGATCACCGGCTTCCTCGGCCCCAACGGCTCGGGCAAGACCACGACCTTGCGCATGCTGTGCGGCCTGCTGACCCCCGACAGCGGCGAGGGCGAGGTGCTGGGCCTCGACTTCCGGCGCGACGCCGAGGCCGTCAAGCGCCAGACCGGCTACATGACCCAGAAGTTCTCGCTCTACGAGGACCTGTCGATCGAGGAGAACCTCGACTTCGTCGCCCGCGTTCACGAGCTGGATCGCCGGCGCGAGCGGGTGAAGCAGAGCCTGGATCGCCTGGGCCTGACCGCCCGCAAGAAGCAGCTCGCCGGTTCGCTGTCCGGCGGCTGGAAACAGCGCCTGGCCCTGGCCGCCAGCGTCATGCACCAGCCCAAGCTGCTGCTGCTGGACGAGCCCACCGCCGGCGTCGATCCCAAGGCGCGGCGCGAGTTCTGGGACGAGATCCACGCCCTGTCGGCCGAGGGCCTGACCGTCATGGTCTCGACCCACTACATGGATGAAGCCGAGCGCTGCCACGACATCGCCTACATCGCCTATGGCAAGCTGATGGCGCGAGGGACGGCGGATCAGGTGATCGCCGAGTCCGGTCTGGTCACCTTCCGTGCGGAGGGGCAGGGGGCGGATCGTCTGGCCCGCGAGCTGGCCGGCAAGCCCGGCGTCCTGATGGCCGCCCCGTTCGGCGCGGCGCTGCACGTCAGCGGGACCGACCGCGCCGCGCTGGAGGCCGCCATCGCCCCCTACCGCAAGCCGCCGCTGGACTGGACCGAGGTCAAGCCGACCCTGGAGGACGTCTTCATCCGGCTGATGGGCCAGTCGTCGGATAACTTTCAATGAGCGCGGCGGAGTCCTCCAAGACGGTGCGTGGCGGCCTCTCCGGCGCCCGCATCCTGGCGGTGCTGATCAAGGAGTTCATCCAGCTCACCCGGGACCGGCTGACCTACGCCATGATCCTGGTGATGCCCGTCGTGCAGCTTCTGCTGTTCGGCTACGCCATCAACAACGACCCGCGCGACCTGCCGACGGCGGTGCTGGTGCAGGACCAGGGACCGATGGCGCGCTCGACGCTGTCGGCCCTGGTCAACAGCGGTTATTTCAAGATCGTCCGCACCGCGACCTCGCCGGCCGAACTGGACGAGGCGGTGGCGCGGGGCGAGGTGCAATTCGCCCTGACCGTCCCCGCCGACTTCACGCGTCGCGTGGTGCGCGGCGACGAGGCCCAGATCCTGGTCGAGGCCGACGCCTCCGATCCCGCCGCCACCGGCGGGGCGATCGCGGCGCTGTCCAGCCTGCCGGCCACGGCCTTGTCGCGCGATCTCGTCGGCGCCGTCGCCCAAAGAAGCCAAGAAGGGCCGAACGCCGCGCCGTTCGAGGTGGTGATCCACCGCCGCTACAATCCCGAAGCCATCACCGCCTACAATATCGTGCCGGGCCTGCTGGGCGTGATCCTGTCCATGACCCTGGTGATGATGACCTCGCTGGGCGTCACGCGGGAGTACGAGCGCGGCACCATGGAAAGCCTCTTGGCCACGCCCGCCCGGCCGATCGAGGTGATGATCGGCAAGCTGACGCCCTATGTGGCGGTGGGCCTGGTCCAGACGGCGGTGATCCTGATCCTGGCCAAGGCGCTGTTCGCGGTGCCGATGGCCGGCGGCTGGCTGGCGCTGTCGCTGGGCGTCCTGCTGTTCATCGTCGGGTCGCTGGCCCTGGGCTTCCTGATCTCGACGGTGGCGCGGACTCAACTTCAGGCGATGCAGATGTCGTTCTTCTACATCATGCCCTCGATCCTGCTGTCGGGCTTCATGTTCCCGTTTCGCGGCATGCCGGCCTGGGCGCAGGCGCTGGGCAGCGTGATCCCGGTGACACACTTCCTTCGCGTGGTGCGCGGCGCCCTGCTGAAGGGCCTGGACGTGGCCCAGCTGTGGGCAAGTCTATCCGCGCTCGGAGCGTTCGTCGTCGTGATCTCGGCCCTGGCCATGGCGCGCTACAGGACGACTCTGGACTGAGAATCGGCGCGCCTTCACCTGAACAGCATGTGGAAAAGGCGCCGATTTTCGGCGATCTGTGTCAAATGCTTGGCCTTTTCCTGGGCGCAAGGCCTTGCGCGAGAACGGTTCACGTGCGAACGCAGAGATGCTGACGCTTCTTTATCCGTGGATGTCGGCGGGCACACTCGGATGTTGATTCTGAGGGGCGGTCTTGTTTAGCTTTCCTGAGCAATGGGCAGGGGGCGAAACCTGACGAGTGTGTCTTTGCTGACACTTTCCCGTGGCGTTCG